>Ga0182034_10001043_pt1 | contig 13502 bp, 10 predicted proteins | sample flu12Cox44000172_FD_125972 | JGI IMG/M metagenome (GOLD analysis project Ga0182034, IMG submission 125972) | Lab enrichment of tropical soil microbial communities from Luquillo Experimental Forest, Puerto Rico - flux4day.12C.oxic.44.000.172 | ecosystem: Environmental > Terrestrial > Soil >... | reverse complement strand
ATTTGCAGCGGCCGTTCAAGATCCGCCGCCTCGGCCATTTCGGGTTCAATGTCGAGAAGCTGCCCGAGGGCCGCGAGTTTTATGGCGACTTGCTCGGCTTTACCGCCTCGGACACCCTCGATTTCTCGCGGGCGCCATGGTTCCCAAAGGATGCCGATCTCGGCGACCCGCGCGGCTACTTCATGCGGTACGGGACCGACCACCACGCCTTTGTGCTGTTCCCGAAGAAGGTGATGGACCACCGCGCCGACCGCAAATTCGCGCCCGAAGTCACAATCAATCAGATCACCTGGCAGTGCGGCAGCCTCAAGGAGATCGTCGACGCACACACATACTTCGAAGAGCAGCAGGTGCGCATCCAGCGCGTCGGCCGGGACATGCCTGGCAGCAACTGGCATGTGTATGTGTACGATCCCGACGGCCACACCAACGAATTTTATTACGGCATCGAGCAAGTCGGCTGGAACCAGCTCAGCAAGCCGCGCGACATGTATTACCGCGGCTTCAACGAGAAGCCATCCTTGCCTCAGATGTCCGAGGCGGCCGAGGTTGCAGAAGCGCAGGACAAGAGGATCGATGTCTATTCGGGCCATCGCCCGCAACAGACCCTCCCGGCGACTTATGATGTCGAAGGCGTGCTGTTGCCCCAGCCGTTCAAGATCACAAAGATCGGCCCGGTAAGCCTTTTTGTCGAGGATGTCGACCGCGCCGAAAGCTTCTATACTGAGCGGCTGGGCTTTGTGCGCAGCGAAGAAGCAGTTTACCGCGGCGCTCGCTGCGTCTTCCTGCGCTGCGGCGCCGAGCATCACAGTCTGGGACTCTTCCCAAAGGAATTGCGGCGCAGCCTCGGCCTCAATGAGCACTCGACCTGCATGTCGTTCGGAGTCGAGGTCGGCAGTTACGCACAACTGCGCCAGGCCGTGTCGTTCCTCAAATCACACGGCGTTACTTTCGTCGACTCGATCCCGCCCGATCTCTACCCGGGCATCGACTACACGGCCTTCGCGCTCGACCCCGATGGCCACTGCATCCAGCTTTATTACTACATGGAACAGATCGGCTGGGACGGCCGCGCGCGTCCCGCCTCCGAAAGGCGCCGGGTCAACGGCGATTGGCCGGAGGCGCTCGAACCCCTTTCCGATACCTACATCGACCAGGTCTTCCAGGGCCCCTTGGGTTGATCGTCATCCCGGCGCAGGCCGGGATCCATTAGGCAGCGCCCGAGACCACGGATAGAAGGGTTCCGGCCTTCGCCGGGACGACAGGATGAGGACAAGCGCACTGTGACACCTGAAACTTATCTGGGGCGCGTGCGTGATCTGCTGCCGGTCCTGCGCGAGCGCGCCGCGGAGGCCGAGAAGCTGCGCCGCCTTCCGGACGAGACTTTTGCGGATTTCCAGGAAGCGGGCCTCTTTCGTGCGCTTCAGCCCCGGCGCTATGGCGGCTACGAGCTGGACCCCGACGTCTTCTATCAAGCGACAATGGAGGTGGGCACGGTATGTGGGTCGAGCGCCTGGATTCTCGGGGTCATCGGCGTCCACAACTGGCATCTGGCGATCTTTCCTCCGCAAGCGCAGGAGGATGTGTGGGGCCAGGACACCGGCATCCAGCTGTCGACCTCGCTGGCGCCGACCGGCACCGTCGAGCGGGTCGACGGCGGGTTCCGCATACGTGGACGCTGGTCATTCTCGAGCGGCTGTGACTTTTGCCAATGGGCCGTGCTCGGCGGCATGGCGCCACCGGCCGAGAAAGACCAGCCGCCCGATGCGCGCGTCTTTCTCGTGCCGCGAAGCGATTACGTGATCGACGACAATTGGCATGTCATGGGGCTCTGTGCCACCGGCAGCAAGGACCTCGTCGTCGAGGACGCCTTTGTGCCGGAACACCGCACCCATTCCTATCTCGATGCGTTTCATCTCAATCATCCGGGTACGGCGGTAAACGACGCGCCGCTCTATCGCCTGCCCTTCGGCCTGGTTTTTGCCAACGGCATCACCGCTCCCGCGATCGGCGCGGCTCTGGGTGCTCTGGAGGCGTTCCGCGAGCAGTCGCGCAAGCGCGTCAATGTTCGCGACCAGTCGCGCGTCGTCGAGGATCCGTTTGTGCAATACCGCCTGGCCGAGGCGGCTGCCGAGATCAGCGCCGCGCGCGATCGCCTGCTCGGCAACTTCGCGGAGATGATGCGCCTCGCCCGCGCCACCAAAGAGATCCCTCTTGTCGCGCGCGCCCGCTACAAATGGGACGCGGGCAAGGCGATCGACTCTAGCGTTAAGGCTGTCGACCGGCTGTTCGAGGCGAGCGGCGGGCGCGGCATTTTTCTCAGTAATCCAATCCAGCGCGCCTGGCGCGACGTCCACGCAATGCGGGCGCATGCCGGCAACAACCCCGAGCGCGCCGCCTTCGTGTTTAGCCGCTCCGAATTCGGCCTGCCGCCACTGGACATCCGTTTCTAGAACTCGGGAGAACGCGAATGAAGACGAGCCAAGACCGCATTCTGACGACGCATGTCGGCAGCCTGCCCCGCCCGCCTGGACTGAAGCAGCTACTGGTTCGCAAGGATCAAGGCGAGAGCTATGACCCGGCGGAACTCGATCGCCTGGTGCGGCAGGCGGTCATCGACATCGTCCGCCGCCAGGCCGAGACCGGCATCGACATCGTTAATGACGGCGAGATGTCGAAACCCGGCTATTCGACCTATATCGCCGACCGCCTTTCGGGGTTCGCCGGCCACGAGCCGGCCAAGCCAAGGCTCGACACCAGGGACCACCCGAATTTTCTCGCGGCCTATGAACGGATGACCGGCGCCAATGTCGCAAGGCGCGCCGTCTGCGTCGGGGCGGTGGCGGTGAGCGACCCCGAACCCTTGCGCAAGGATCTTGCCAATCTGCGCGATGCGCTTGCGCAGGTACAAGTGGCTGAAGGGTTCATGACCGCGGCCTCACCCGGTCTCGTGCCGGTGTTTCAGACCAATCGACACTACCCGAGCCACGAAGCCTATGTCGAAGCCATCGCGGCGGCCATGCAAGGCGAATACGAGGCGATCGCCGATGCGGGGTTTGTCTTGCAGCTCGATTGCCCTGATCTGGCGATGGCGCACCACACCTCGTTCCAGGAGCTGAACGAAGAAGATTTTTTGAAGCGCGCGGCATTCCATGTCGAGGTCTTGAACCACACACTGCGCAACGTTCCGGCCGACCGGGCGCGCATCCACATTTGCTGGGGCAATTACGAGGGCCCGCACGATCACGACATCGCGTTTGCCAAAGTCGCGCCAATCCTGGTCAACGCAAAACCTCAGGCGCTGGTCGTCGAGGCCGCCAATCCGCGGCATGAGCATGAATGGAATGTGTGGCAGGAAACGAAGCTGCCCGACGACAAGGTCGTTATCCCGGGCGTGCTCGATACCTCGACCAACTATGTCGAGCACCCCGAGCTCGTCGCTCAGCGCATCTGCCGCTTCGCCGACATCGTCGGGCGCGAGCGCGTCATTGCCGGCACCGATTGCGGTTTTGGAACATTCGCCGGCTACGGCAAGCTCGATCCCGACATCTCGTTCAAGAAGTTGCGGGCGATGGCCGAGGGCGCCGAGATCGCCTCCAAACGCCTCTGGGGCCGTGCTTAGTGGGTCGGCGACTGGGATCGCGGGCCTCTGGCCCGCATGGGCGGGCGGGACGCCCGCGGTCCAGTGTTGAGTGACCGCTTCATGCGAGCGCTCCGCATTGCAGTGGTTGGCGGCGGTATCGGCGGCCTCACCGCCGCGGTAGCGTTGCGCCAGGCCGGGTTCGAGGTCGATGTCTACGAGCAGGCGCCAGAGCTGACCGAGGTCGGGGGCGGCATCAATATGGCACCGAATGCGACGCGCGTGCTGCGCCGTCTCGGTCTCGGCCCGGACCTCGACCGCGAGGGCATTCGTCCGACCGGCACCCACCAGCGGCGCTGGGAGGACGGCCGCACATTGCAGAAGGCACCGCTCAATCCGCTATGCGAGCAACTCTACGGCGCGCCGCACATGACCATCCACCGCGCCGATCTGCTGGCCGTCATTGCGGCGGCTTTCCCGGCGGCGCGGATCCATCTCGGCCATCGCCTTGTCGGCCTCGCCGACCGAGGCGACCGGGCTGAGGCGTGGTTCGAGAACGGCGCACATATTGCAGCCGATGTGCTGGTCGGCGCCGACGGCATCCACTCGGCGGTGCGCGCTACACTATTCGGAGAGGAGGAGCCGGCCTTTGCCGGCTGCGTCGCCTATCGCGGTCTGGTGCCAGTCGAGCGCATCGCGGACCTGGGGCTCGAGTTGGGCAACCAATCCTGGGTCGGCCCGGGCGGCCATCTCGTGCATTATTTCGTGTCGCGCGGGCGGCTGCTCAACTTCGTGGGCTGGACCGAGCACGACCGCTGGAACCGTGAGGACTGGACCGACCGGGCCACCGTCGCCCGCGCGCACGCCGCCTTCGCGGACTGGCACGAGCAAGTGCGAACCATCATCGCCGCGGCCGAGACCTGCTTCATCTGGGCACTCTTCGACCGCGACCCGCTGCCGCGCTGGTCGCTCGGCCGCGTGACCTTATTGGGCGACGCCTGCCACCCGATGTACCCTTTCATGGGCCAGGGCGCGGCGATGGCGATCGAAGACGGCGTCGCGCTCACCGCCTGTCTGCGCGCGGTAGCCGATCCGGCCGAAGCATTGCAGCAATACGAGCGGTTGCGGCTGCCCCGCGTCATCCTGCTGCAAGCAATGTCGCGCGCCAACAAGGTCCGTTTCCATATGCCGGACGGCCTTGCGCAACGCATGCGCGATGCCGAATGGGCCAGGGCCGGCGACCGCTCCCCCGACGCCCTCCGCTGGCTCTACGATCATGACCCAGCCGCGCTGGAACCAGTGCGGGCGTAAGATACCTTCTCATCGTTTCTACTGAAGGGGTCGCGCCAATGGATGAATGGTTACTGCCAGCCTGCGACTACGTCCGATCGTGGCTCGAATTCCAGATGCGGTTTTCCAGGCTTCCAGGCTGCATAGCGGTCGTCATGCACCGCGACCAAATCGCCCTCGAGCGGGCATACGGGTTTGCCGATCTGGCTGCGGGCGAACCACTGACGCCGCGCCACCGTTTTCGCGTTGCGTCGCATTCCAAGAGCTTCACCGCCGCCGGCATTATGAAATTGCGCGAAGCCGGCAAGCTGCGCCTGGACGACGCGATCGGTGAATATGTGAGAGGCCTGCATCCGCAGATAGCCGCGGCAACCTTCAGCCAGATCCTTTCGCACAGCGCGGGCATCGTTCGCGATGGCGCCGACGCCGGGTTTTTCGAGGATCGCCGTCCATTCCCGACCGTCGATCAGCTAATGGCCGACCTCTAATGGCCGACCTCCAGGATCCGCCGGTGATCGAGCCGAATACAAGGCACAAGTACTCGAACCACGGTTTTGGACTCCTCGGCGTCGCGATCGAGGCGATCACCGGCGAGCAGTACCGCACTTGGATCAAGCGCGAAATTGTCGATGCTGCCGACCTCGAGGAGACCGAGCCCGACATGCCGATCCCTGCCGGCGTGCCATTTGCACGCGGCCACACCGGCGAGCTGCTCCTCGGAAAACGCCTGGTCATTCCCGGCGACTATAGCGAAAATGCGGTCGCACCCGCCGGCGGTTTTGTCAGCACCGCGTCCGATCTGGCGAAGTATTTCGCGCAGCTCGCGCCCAATGCTGCGCGCAGCGTGCTGTCAGCCGGCAGCCGGCGGGAAATGACCCGCCGTCACTGGCGTAACCCCCACTCCGGTATCGAGAGGTATTACGGTCTGGGTGTTATGAGCGGCAATACCGAAGGCTGGGAGTGGTTCGGGCATGGCGGTGGCCTGCAAGGCTACATCTCGTTTACTTGCGTCGTGCCGGAGCGCGAGCTGACCGTCTCCATCCTGACCAATGCCAGCGACGGCTGGGCCGGCTTTTGGGCCGAGGGAGCGTTGCACATATTGCGGCGGTTCGCGACGAGAGGCGCGCCATCGGAAAAAGTGCGCGACTGGGCCGGGCGGTGGTGGAACGCATGGGGCCCCGCCGATCTGGTTCCGGTCGGCGACGTCGTGCTGGTCGCCAATCCGTGGACCTTCAGGCCGCTATTCGACGCCAGCGAGGTGGAGGTAACGGACCGAGACGAGGGGCGGATCGCGCTCGCCAGCGGCGGTGGCAGCCACGGCGAACGCGTGCGGCGGATGCGCGATGCTAGTAATGCCGTCGCGGAAGTCTGGCTGGCAGCAACACGGTTCGTGCCGGAAGCACGGGCAGCAGCCGAAATCGAAAGCCGGCACGCGGCGCGAAGTGCCTGACGTCCTCGGGTTGAGCTGATCCCGACCGACTGACACACGCTTTCGCTGTTCGCGCTGTTCTTCCCGAAGATTTACAGCGGCGGTCAGCTCGTTTTCCGCAGAAATCCTGGCGTTCGGGCCGCGCGACCGACGAAATAACAGCGAAGGTTGCCGCTGTTTTTCGCTGTTTCTCGCTGTTCTTTGCGTGCTGGCCGTGAATTACTGTATCCGCGGGATCGCCCGCAGATATTCGTATATCGCACTCAGCTCCAGATCGCTCTTCCAGTGATAAAGCGGCCATGGCATGACCTGAAGCAGGCGCCCCGGATATTCTGGGTATGGGTCGTGGCCGGTCCGTATTACCTCGAGAAATTGGGCCAGGGTCAAACCCGCGGGCTTCCCGGTGCTGTCCGGGGTGATGTTGGCAGAGGTAACAATGTGTCCGTCAACCGGATCTGGCCCGAACTGTCGACCGCCTGCCATATATCGTTGTGTATTGATCTGCTCGGATTGTCCCAAATACGGATTTCCTCCGTTCGCATAGTTGGGCCACGTGTGGCAATCGTTGCAGCCGGTCGAATTCACCAAATAGCTGCCCAATCCGACCAAGGACCAGTCCTTCCCCTTCAGGTTCAGGGATATTCCCTGAACCTCCGCAATCTCATAGCCGCGTAGAATCTGATCCAACTGTTGCGCGCGGACTGCTGAGCCACACAGCAGCGTCGCTAACGCCAAAGCGACGGACCATCTAATGGAACGCGCGACAACGTACTGTTGCATTCGCTAACCCTTCCGCGTGCAAGTGCGCCCGCGCGGGTTCTAGCTGCGAATGCGTCAACAAACTGTCAACCGGTGCTAACGGCCAACCATAAAGGGCCGTCTGGCAACGACTACCGCAGTACAACCGGCCCGGCTATGAGCCCGGGCCGGCTTGGCGGGGCGAACTACTCCGGTTTGAAGCAGTAGGCCGCGAGCTTGTTGCCGTCGAGATCGCGCACATAACCGGCATAGGCTGTGGGATGCCAGCTGCGCGGGCCGACCGCGCCTTCGTCCTTTCCGCCGAGATCGAGAGCGGCTCTGTGAAATGCTGCGACGGCCGCCCGGCTCGGCGCGGCAAAGCTGATCGTCCCGCCATTTGCAACCGTCGCGGGCTGGCCGTTCGCCGGCTTCAGCACAAAGAATTCCGGCGCCGATTCTCCCCAGATCGAGCCGTTGTCGCCGAGATCGTTCAGACGCTTGTACCCGAGCGGGGCCAGCACCTTGTCATAAAAATCTCGCGCCCGTTGAAGGTTGTTCGTGCCTACTGTGACGTGTGTAAATATCGGCATTGAATCCTCCTCAAAGACGTCGTTGCGCGCCCTTCTTGGAAACCGGAGCGCTCCCGCCAGCAGCACAAGCGGTACCCCCTGGGGGAGTAGGGCAAGCCCGCGCCCCTCCCTTGCAACTTACCAGCTTTGCCGGGCGTGGTAAACGGCGGGGTTTCGGGCCCCGTTGATCTCGCTCCTCGACAATTAACCTACAATTTTTCCGACTTAACTATCAATTTAACAGCGAGTTTGATTGTTCTGATCTAATTTGACGCCGCGACACAATCTCCGGCACGGCCCCGGCAAGTTCAGCTTAAGTGGAGCGATGATGTTGACCGATTACGAAGTCACGCGCGCCGCAGGCGCCATGGTTAGCGAATATGGCGAAGGTGCCGAGGTTCAGGCCGCCAAATATGCCGATCTCATGCTCGGGCAAAGCAACCGGGCGGCGCTGCTGATCTGGGCGCGCATCTGGCGCACGATCGCCGAGAATTGTCCCGCACCGAAGGGATTGCCGCACTGACCGCCAAGGCCGCGTGGTAGAGGCCCGCCGGCAGCTGGAAGGTCTGCCGGGGAGGCTCTTCTCGACGGCGACGCGACCTGATCCTATCGTTCCCAATGGACCACCAGGGAAGGAGGATCGATCATGGCAAGGCTGACACCGATTACCGGCAAGGAGCAGGTCGCTGCGCAGCACCACGCCGTTGTAGACGCGATAACCCAGAGCCGCGGTGCCATTCAGGGCCCGTTCACGATGTTTCTCCACTGCCCTGAGTTCGCCGGCCGGGCCGCGCATCTCGGAGCGTTCGTCCGCTTCGAAGGCTCGCTCGACATGCGGGTGCGGGTTCTCGCGGCGATGACGGTCGCGCGCGAGCTGGAGGCCGTTTACGTCTGGGGAGCTCAGACCGGCGGCGCGCGCCGGCTCGGGGTGCCGGAGGCGACGATAACGGCGATCCGCGATAACCATTCGCGCGGCATTCCACCCGAAGACGCCGAGATTGTCGAGTTTACCCGTCAGCTTCTCCGCAGGCACCGCGTCGATGACGCGGCTTTCAGGTCTGTGCAGCGGCGGTTCGGCGACGACGGGCTCATTCAGCTGACCGGCGCCATCGGCTATTACAGCCTGCTGGCGATGACGGTGAATGCGTGTGAACTGGAGGCCGCGCCGGGCGCCGAAGTTCTGGCGGTCTGACAACGCCCACGGCGAAAAACAGAAGGGGCCGCAGTCGCGACGCGCCGCGCCGGTTGATGGGGCTGCCCTCAAGAGCCGCCCGACGCAGCTTGGTCGAGGAAACCGCTGGCGCCAAGGTGACATGCGACCCGGGGCACTGGGTCCCTCCCGCCCCTTACCTCCTCATCGGGTTCGACACCCCAGCCAGGCGCGTCGGGGACGATGAGCCGCCCGCCGTCGTTGTCGCACTCTCAGCGTGTCATTTTTCGGGCACTCAGGGTGTCAGGTGCCTCGGCTTTCTGTGCGGTCCAACCAGACCCGCATATGCTCTAGTTGCTCAAACTGCTCGAACCGGACCGATTCGCCATAGATTTGTGGCCTTCAGCGTCAGTCGACTTACTGGATCCATAGCCAATGCCGACGTTACCGATTAACGCATCCAAGGTTTTCGGATCGAGCGCCGCCGTTCGCTTCAGGCCATTATACCGTTGGAATTGCTCGAGGCCTCGCTTTGTCTGCGGACCGATTATACCGTCAAGCGAACCGTTATAGAGCCCCCTGTTTCGAAGTTCCAGCTGTGCCCACCGGATGTCGTCTTTCCAGAGCATAGCGGCAGTTGCTGAGGTAGGCGAAGCCTCGAACGTAGAAGGCATGCTTCCCGCATCCTCTGCGCTGCCGGCGTCCACCGCATTATCCAGAGCAGCGCCCGCGATCCCGAGCGCTAGCACCGATGCCGTTCCTATGATTAGTCTTCTCATATTCACGCCCTATCGAGGTGTTGGCAAATCGCCATGCCACCTACTCTAACGCGATAGCCAACGATCGCGTTCCCCAGGTTTCAGATACTTGCCAAAACCGGCAGACCAGTCGCGTCTCGATTAATTCCGGCGACAACAGCGGTTTCGCCCTGTCGGCGTCGTGACTATTTCTTTTCAGAGACTTAGAACGAAAACGAACAGGTGTGACGCGCAAGCTGCCACCGAATGCACCAACGCGACTCGAGCGGGAAAAGCGGGTCCAAGGGCACTACCGCCGCGTCCCGAACGCTCAGGACATTTTTTTGTCACACACGGCAGTGATGATCCACAGCGAAATTCACTGTGCGCACGTTGCTAGCAGAAGGGGTAGAGCTATATTTGACGCACGAAATTTGGCTTCCGCGTAATTCCCGAAGCGACGCCGCTGGTCAATCTTTGCCGAACGTCTTGCCGCCGCCAGCGCTGCATCACCGTAGAGCTATCGCAATCAGTGCAATCGTTCTAGGGCCACTGTTCGGTGGCCATCTGACCGGGGCTGGTCATGATCCTACTGCTGTCGTGAGGATCCTGGTCGATGATCTCGGCGGCGGTGGCGTTCGCTGTGTCGGCGCTCGGCTAAATCTGCACGCCGCGCGGTCTGGGGAATGCCTCCAACGAGTGTTCCAATCAGGTGCAATAGCGCCTGATGCTCAGGATTTTTTCCCGCACCGCTGAGAAATGTGCCGATATCGATGTCGGTCACCTGACCGCCCGATGGGATATTCGCTTCGTGCCTGATAAGTACGTCCCCCGTGGCGGGATCGCGGCTCAAAAACCACCTATCCCCATTCGGGCTGGTGTAAAGCTCTCTTCTCTCCAGGGGCATCGGTTTGTCCTAGACTTGTGCTAAACGCCGCGGCGAGCGCGGCGCTTCTTCGAAACTAAACGCCGCGACAAACTCTGTCTCCCCACCGGTCGGCACGATTGTCGAAGTAAAAAATCACTCGTGTCGGTTGCCGAGTGGTTCAAATCGGCTGGCCCGAATCTGGTGGTTTTCGCCGTCGACGGCATGCCGCTCCGCCGTATTGGCTTCGTCAGCAAGCTCGACCGACCAAATCCGTAATTGCTCGATTAAATCGGGCTCAGTTGCAGTCTTCGACCATCCTCGGCACCTTCGTGCCTGCTCTCGCAAGTGCTTTGGATCTAGCATGGGGCTCTCCAAAGGATTTGCTCATTCCACGTTTTGCAGAACGCCAGACAAATTTTGAAGGTTCCGTGGCGATACGTTCCTCCGAACGAAATAACGTCAAAATGCCCGGGGTTTCGAGCAGCGTCGTGGCGTCGGAGCAACCGGGTGTCGATCAGCAAGGGCAGCTTCAATGGCTGCGGGCGGCCGGGTGCCGTTCAGGACTGACGATAGTGCAGCAAACCGCCTGCCGCTTTCGGCGGGTGAGTACGGATGCCTTCCTCGTTCGGCTCGGTGCCCCAGCCAGGTATGTCGGGAACGAGGAGGCACCCGTCGTCGAATTGCGGCGCCGTCGTAAACAGCTCTTCGTCCCAAGGCAGGCGATCGATATCGATCTCCATGATGCGCAGATTGGGCGTCGCCGCTGCGAAATGCGCATTCATCATCGTCGCGAGATGGCCATAGAAATTATGCGGCGCAATGTTGACTTCGCATGCATCGGCGGCGGCCGCGATCTTCATCGACTGCCACACCCCGTTCCACACCGCGTCGATGATCGCAACGTCCGTCGACTGCTCCCGGAAATACGGCAGGAATTCGCGGAGCCCGAGCAAGGTTTCGCATGAGCTTATCGGATGCGGGCTGTGGCCGCGGATGTAGGCGAGCGCCGCCGGGCTGTAGCTGTCGATCTCGACCCAGAACATGTCGAAATCGGCGATCTCCCGCAGGATCTTCAGATAACCCTCGGTCTTGGCGTTGAAGTTGAGATCGAGCAGCAGGTCGACATCGGGGCCGGCGCCGTCGCGAATGGCTTCGAGATGGGCGCGCAGGTTACGCAGAACCTCCTTGTCGACATTGAGTTCCGGCGCGAAAGGGACGCCAAATCCCGGCCGCCAAGCTCGCGGAGCCCCGCGATCGTACATAAAGATGTTGGTTTTGAGCGCGGTAAAGCCCTTCTCGCGCACTTCGGCGCCGATCGCCTTGACGCCGTCGAGGCTGGTGATCGCCGGCTTGTAGAGGGCCGGATGGTTGATGCGCCACGTCGCGCAGTGCGACCAATAGACCCGAATGCGGTCGCGTATCTTGCCGCCGAGAAGCGCATAGCACGGTACCCTCAGCGCCTTCGCCTTGGCGTCGAGCAGCGCATTTTCGATGGCCCCGAGCCCCTCGCCGACGACACCGCCCGCCGCCGGCCGGGTAAAACAATAGAGCTCGTTATAAATCCGCTCGTGGTCGAAGACGGGCTGCCCGATGACGCGGCCGGCGAGCCGCTCGATGACCGCGCTGACGCCGGGCGAACCGAAACCCTCGTCGAACTCGCTCCAGCCGACGATCCCGTCATCGGTCGTCACCTTCAGGAAATGGTAATTTCGCCAGCCGGCATCGCAGCGAAGAACCTCAAGGCTCTCGACTCTCATCGACTCACTCCGTCACCGGTAAATCCCGGGCCACCATAGCCGCCGCCCGCCTTCAGCGCATCTGTCGCGTCACCATCAGGGCGCTCTCACCAGTTCGGCTCGTCGGTAAATAATATGAAGGCGAAATGCTTGACATACGCAGCCACCGGCAGGCACGATTTCTCCGGTAACTTGCAGAGATTAACTATAATTCCAGAGGGAGAGAGCCATGCCTAAATTGATCGCTCACTCGTTGGCGGCGTTACTACTGGTCTCGGCGGTGACGCCGGCGAGTGCCTGGCACCGCGGCCACACCGAGACCTTCGCGATCCTGCCGGACCTGCCCGGCGGGCCGGTGCCGAGCGAGGGGCTTACGGTCGGCCCGGACGGCACGGTTTATACGCCTTCCTTTGGCATCAACAGCAAAGGCCCGGTCGCCGGGCCGCCGCATCTGTTCTCGTTCAAGCCGAACGGCCAGTTGCTCTACGATGTCAAGCTGGTCAGTTCGGGGAACTCCCAGCCCAGCACTCTCCTGCTCGGCCTGGTGTTCCAGAAATCGTCACAGACATTGCTGATCTGCGACCTGTCCAACGGGATTGTCTGGCAGGCCAATCCGAAAACGGGCAAATCGACCGTCTTCATGAATACCGGACAGGGTCCGAGTTCCGGCCTCAACGCGCTGACCTTCGATAAGGCCGGCAACGTCTACGTATCAGATTCGTTCTTGGGCGTGATCTGGAAGACCGGTCCCAATGGCGGGACACCGACGATGTTTGTCGACTCGCAGACATTGTCGCCGGAGGCCGCCCCCGGAGTGATCCTGGTGCCGCCTTTCGGCGCGAACGGCGTCGAGTTCAACAACGAATACACCGCGATGTACGTCGCGAACACGGCGTATCACTCGCTCGTTGAAGTGCCGCTGACATTGAACCCCGACGATTCGGTATCGGTAGCCGGCAAAGCGATGGTGTTGACAACCGGCATCAACGCACCCGACGGCATCGCAGTCGACAGCCACAACAACCTTTGGGTCGCCGCCAATCAGCAGGACGAGATCGACGTCATCAATCCGAACGCCGTCACCTCGCAAGGTACGCTCGCGAAAGTCATCGCCAGGCGCGGCGATTTCCAGGGCATCAGCGATGACGGCAAGGTCCAGGGGCTACTCTTCCCGGCCAGTCCGGCGTTCAGTCCCGATGAGAAGTATCTCTACGTGTCGAACCTCGCGTTGTTTTTCCCCTTTGCAGGGGTGCCGGAGACAGCGATCCATTCACCGTGGACGCTAGAGCAAGATTCTAACAGGCTGAATCAAAAAGAGGATTCCCATATTTAGAGTTTTGTGATTCAAGATGCTGGCTGGGGCTGGGGGCCAGCATCAGATGGCAAGACCCTATTCGCAGGACCT
>Ga0182034_10001035_pt1 | contig 13563 bp, 9 predicted proteins | sample flu12Cox44000172_FD_125972 | JGI IMG/M metagenome (GOLD analysis project Ga0182034, IMG submission 125972) | Lab enrichment of tropical soil microbial communities from Luquillo Experimental Forest, Puerto Rico - flux4day.12C.oxic.44.000.172 | ecosystem: Environmental > Terrestrial > Soil >... | reverse complement strand
TTATGATCGACTACATCAACATTCAAATTGGCAATACATTGATGAAACTGTCGCAGAATACGCCGGAACGCCAGCACCTGAACATTCAGCTTTTTACGCAATTCGGGTTGCCGACGAGCTATGCATATGAAGGCAATACGCTGATCCTCTATCCGGTCCCGGTGGCGGCCTATAAATGTTGGATCGGCTGCCATCTTGCAATGCCGCCGCCATCGTCAGACGTCGAGGAAAACAATGTTTGGATGACGCCGCAGAACGCTGAGCGGCTGATCCGATCTCGTGCGAAGTTTGAGGTCGCGACACACGTCACGCGAAACCAACAGATGGCACTTGCGATGTCGCCCTATCCGGACCCGCAGCCTGGTGAGGCCTATCGCGCATTCACTGAGCTGAAACGCGAAGGCAATAAGATCACATCGACGCTAGGGCGGGTGCGTCCAATGAGCTTTTGAGATGAATTATGTCCGACACGATACCATTTCCGGACTATGCACCTGACATCTCGCCGCTCGGGCAGGCGGACTCGCAGGTGATCTTCAATGTCGTGCCGAAGAGCGATGGATACGGCCCTATCCAGAGCATGACATCATACACGCAGTCATTGCCCGGTCCCTGTCGTGGCTACTTCTATGGCCGCAAGGCTGATGGCACGGTGACGATCGTGGCTGGCACTGCCACTGATCTTTACATCATGAACCAGGTTGATCTGTCGTGGACCTTGGCGTCGAAGGGCGGCGTGTCCTATGGCGCCGTTCCGATCGACGACAATTGGGTGTTTGCTCAGTTCAACGATCTCATTATCGCGGTGCAGAAGAATGTTCCGCCACAGAAGCTTTTGCAGTCGACATCGACTTCGTTCGTGGACCTTGACGGCAACCCACCATTTGCCGGTTGGGTCGCTATCATCGGGTTTTTCGTGGTGCTCACAGCACTGCAAGAAAGTGCTCAGCGGGTGCAATGGAGCGACCTTGATGACCCAGAGAAATGGGACTCAGGCAGTGGGCTATCGGACTTTCAGGACTTCCCGGATGGTGGCTCGACTTTGGTAGTGAGCGGCGGCGATGCTTATGGCACGATCTTTCAGGAGCAGTCTATCCGTTCGATGACGTATGCGGCCGGCAGCGTGGCGATCTTCCAGTTTTATCGCTTTTCGACGCAGGAGGTGCTGTATGCCAAATATTCGGTCATGAACGTCGGCAACCGCGTGTTCTATCTGAGTGCGGCCGGGTTCAGGATGATCGTCTCGACTACCGATCCTGTCGACATCGGCAAGGATAAGGTCAATATCACTTTTTTCAATGAAGTTGACTCCTCTCAGTTGCAGCTGATCATTGGCGCTGTGGGTCCGACAGCGACGCGTGTCTATTGGGTTTACAAGACCAAGCTCAGCGGGGCGTTCGGGCAGTTCAACCGCATGCTGGTCTATGACTATGTGCTCAACAAATGGACGCGGGTTAATGTCACTGGCGAGTTCATCGCTTCATTGGCAAAGCCCGGTCTGACATTGGAAAATTTGGATACATACACACTTGAGCAATTATACGTACAGAATGCGCAGGATAACGGCGCTGGAGCGATCCGGCTGACGCTTGACGCTGTGGTCAAGCCCAGCTTCAGCCTTGCAGCGCAGCCCTTCGCGACGGTGCAGGGGGTTCAGGGTACGATCGAAGCCAATGGCGTTTGGCGCTTTAACATCATTGACGATACCCATGCCGATCTCATTGGCTCGACCTTCGTGCATCCTTACGTGTCCGGTGGTGCGATCGGCGGTTCGATCGAGGCCATGACCTATCCGGACATGGGCGGCATGGTGAAGCCGTCATTTTCTTTCGACAGCATTGTTAAGGCGGCTATCGCGCAGCTGTCGGCTTTCGATGCCAACCATGCGCTTAACTTTTTCGATGGTCCGACGTTGGAGGCCACATTGGAAACCGGCGAGGCGGATGGCAAGGGCAAGATGCTGTTCACCAATGCGATGCGGCCGATCACCGATGCAACGCAGGTGTACTGCTCGGTCTCTTACCGCAATTCGCCGCAAAGTCTCCCGCTCTACACCGCAGAGAATCTGATTGATGACATGGGGATGGCGCCGATCGATCCGATCGAGAGCCGCTACCAGCGCATGCGGGTGCGCATTACGGCGGGATCGAGTTGGACCTATGTGCGTGGCGCGCAGCCTGAGAGCGAAATAGCGGGAGATCGCTGATGCCCGGCTTTGGCACACTGGCACCGAGCAATGACCGGCAGGACCAGGAGGCGCTGGAAAACCTTGCCGCCCAGCAGGATGCTGATCGGCCGAGCGGCTTGTCGACGATGTGGTCGGCGATCAAGCATCCATCGCTTTATCCGATGTTTCATGCGTTAACGTCGTCGGCACCGGTCCCAGCATCGCCAGATATTGGCCCTAGGCCGCAACAAGGAGGCGGTAACAACCTTCCAGATGTTGGGGCGCCGCTGATCCCCTCGGGGCCGCAGATATCTCCTGGTACAGCATTCGGCAGACTTGCGACGTCCACAGGCCAGAACCTGGTGCGAGGTGTTGATGAGGTGATCAAGAGCGGAGCCACATTGCCGAGCGATGTCTATGCTGGCAGGGTGTCAATGTGGGGGCCGAGCGGCCATTCATCTGATGAGCCGATCCAACGTTCTGTGGATCTGGCAAGCTTAGCAGGCGGCGGCGGGGCAAGCGCGCTAGAAAGGGCGGCTGCGCCGGGGCTTGATCTTCGCGTCATGGGTAGGAAGTTATTATCCGACACCGGCCAACCCGGTATGGCGATCTCGACTGCAGCGCATGCGCCACAATACACGACAGGCATTGAAAGCGCGCTTGCTCGTATTCCCTCGCAGGAATTGACCGGGCTGCAATGGCTCAACCAGCTGAAGCGGTTCGGCGCCAAGCCTGAAGAATTACAATGGCGTGAGCTTGGGCCGGCATTGGAAGGGTTGGGCAACACCAAGATATCTCGTACTGGGATCGAGGAGCATCTTCAAGCGAACCCGGTTCAACTCAACAGAATTGAGAAAGGTAATAAGTCGTGGGAAGATCTGACGGCACAGCAGCAATACAATATCAAGGATCAGTATGATGATCTAAGCGCTAAAGACGCTGCGCTATGGGATAACCCAAAAGAGTATTATGAATATTTACAACGCAATGGTTCTTTAAATTCATCATTTCAAGTACCAGAATATGAGGAATACAAGCTTCCCGGTGGCGAGAACTATCGTGAGCGGCTAATCCAGATGCCGACATCAGGTGACAATTTCACTAGAGAACATGGCAGCCATTGGGATGAGCCGAATGTGCTGTTTCATCGGCGGTCTACTGATCGTTCTTTCGATCAGCCATTAACGCCAGAGCAGGCGGCACAGAACTTTCAGCGTGAAAGAATGTTGCAGCAGAACGATGATATTCAACAGCAACAGGGAGAGGTTGCGCGACAGATCAATGGAATACGCCGTCAACATGATGATCGGATCAGGCAGGATTATAGTGAGGGAAGGATTGATGCGAGAGAGGTGAGGCGACAGTTTGAGGCGGCGGAAAATATTCCAGAAATGAAGCCGCTACAGGACAAATTGCAGGCTTTGCGGGCTCAGGAGGATGATCTACGTCGCAACATGCCAAATGAGGTGTGGCCACAAACAATTCGCAGTCTGCACGATGAAGAGAACCAGAGCGACTGGCATCAGCAGGGACGGGATAAGGGATATGCTAAAGACATCGATACACAAGTAGCAGGTTTGTCAAAACAACGGGATGATCTGAGACGACAGCGTGACCAGTTGGATCAGAACGATCCAAGATATATGGCAAACTTGGACGATCTTAATAACCAGATCGGAACGCTTCGATATCAAATTGGCCGTTTGCAAAGTAAGGATGTTGTGCCGAACGCTCCATTCGCGGGCACTGGCTGGGAGCGTCTCGCGCTGCATGATCAATTGCGTGAGGCTGCAGAAAAAGGCTATCCGCGTATTTCGTGGACGGCAGGTGAGGAAAATACCACCAACCCATTGGTGATGCTGCGCGACCAAGGTCGTGATATATCGGAATTAGCCCCGGATCAGCGGGCTGAAGCGATCCAAGCCGACAAAGGCATTCGCGACTATTACAACCGCCGCCGTGTCGACCAGGCCAACAAGATCGGCAAGGCTCATGGCGTGCAGGTTGTGCGCAGTGAATTACCAAACGAGGAGAGACGACAACCTTTTGAGCCGAAAGCTTATTCTGTTTATCACATGGATATTCCCGACAGTCTGCGCCGCGAATTGCTGACCAAACCAATGAGCCTATTCGAAGATAGCGGTATCGGGGCGGCGCCTGCAGTAGCGCAGCATGCGCAGCAGCAAACTGATGAAAGGAAAACACGTTACCGAGACTGGTATCACGCACTAAGAGGTGACGAAGAAGATGAGCTTCCACCGGGGGCCAAGCCGGTGCCGCCGGTCCTCCCATACAGAGGAACACGGTCGCCTGATCTTGGTTTCTTGGGTACACGAGGTTAGCAGTGGCACGGCGGCTTCAGCCACACGAAAAGGATCTTTACGCGGTCGTCTCGACTGTGAATGAACTGGTTGATGGGCGTTCGAATAATGTCGGTCAGATACAGCTGACACCGAATGCTACCTCGACGATGGTGACTTTTCCGACTATTTCGGTGTCCTCGATGGTCGCATTGACACCACGTAGTGCGAGTGCAGCTGCAACACAAACGTCGGTCTGGGTTTCCACCGTGTTAAATGGTAGCTTCATCATCACGCACGACAGTAACCCGGCGATGGATCGCTTTTTCGACTTTTCAGCGGTCGGAGGCTGATACAATGAGTACAGCGATCGGAGGCTGACAATGGGTTTTTTCGACACCACGCCTGCAACTACCACGCAAACGTCGAGTGGCACGACGACAGCGAACCCATGGGCAACTGCATCGCCGCTGTTGACCAGCATGGCGCAGTACTATGGTGGTCTCAACCCGGCCATGACGAGTCAACAGCAGCAAGCTGGCCAGAACCTGTGGACTTCAGCGGGCGGTCTTCCGAATTATCTTCCGCAAGCCTCGAAGTCGGTTCAAGGCGTTTTCAATGCAGCCGGCATGTTGCCGGCCAGCTACCAAAACCTGCAGACCAACTTGTCCGGTCTTGCCAACCCTGCAAACTTAAACCCCTACGGTACCCCCGGTTTTGGCGAAGCGCTCAATACGCTGAACCAGAACATTATGAATACGGTAAAGGGGCAATATGCCGCTGCGGGACGCGAGCCGAGCGGTGCGGGAGGCGAAGCGAAAACAGCCGCGCTCGGTCTGGCACAAGGTGAGGCGCCGCTCATTCAAGACCAGTACAACAGAAATGTTGGCAACCTCATGACTGCCAACCAGACGTTGGCCAATGCCGGCATCAACACGGCGCAAGCCATCGGCGGCAATATGCAGCAGGCATTGGCGGGTGCCGGCCTGTTACCGAGCCTTGGTATGGCGCCATCCATGGCGCAATGGCAGGTGGCGAACCAATTGCAGCAGCAGCCGTTCGCGAATGCCCAGCCGGGGCTGGCAGCTGCCATGGGGCTTGGCGGCATGGGTGGCACGACCACTGCCAACCAGACACAAACCGGCATACAGAAGCCTGCAGAGAACCAGTTTTCGAACTTGATCGGCGACATTTCCGGTATCGCCGGCACGATCGGGTCGCTGTGGCCCAAGTCCGATCGCCGGGCCAAGACCGACATCAAGGATATCGGCAGGACGCACGACGATCAGAAAATATATAGCTTCCGTTTCAAGGGATCTCCGACGCATCAGATTGGCATGATGGCCGATGAAGTCGAGAAGAAGACACCACAGGCTGTCGCGACCGATCCTGCCGGTCTCAAACATGTTAGCTACAATCTCGCAACTCGCAAGGCAGCAACGATGGGTATGCTGCAAGACGCAAGGAGATGACAAATGCCCAGTGGCGCACCACCAATGGCAAATTTTCCTACGTTGTCGTATGCCGATATCAAAGATGCACCGTCGATGGGCAAGTCGTTGCAGGGGCTTGGTAAGAACCTCGCTTCGGCGAAGGCGGCGCTGGCTCCAACCGTTGCCCCGCAGGCTAATATAGCGCCAGGCGCTACGGTCCCGGATACGACGGTCGCGGCCGGTGGGCCTCAGGGACCGCCGCCGCTTCCGGGCCAACAGGGACTGCCTGGATCGCCTTACAGCCCGCAATACGGGCCCGCGGCTCCGCCGCCAGGCCAGCAGTCCATCCTCTCGCCACAGCAGGCCGGGCTGCAGCAGCCGCCGGTGCAGCTGCCGACGCCGGCACAGCCTTATCCGTTCAACCCGCAGACCTCGCCGTTGGGACAGCTCAACCCGATAAATTGGATGAACATGATCAGAGCTAGTCTGAACCAACCGGGTGGGGTTCCAATGTCACCACAGCAAGCGCAACTGCCGGGCTCGGCGATCATGCAAGGCGCAGGCATTTTGCCCGGATCACAGGGTTTCGGAGGTTAACCGGGACACAGGGTTTTGGAGGCTGACGTGGCCAACTATCTGGAGAACCTTCTCAACCGGATGTATTATAACCCATTGGGCACCTATAGCCCGGATGAGATGGGTCCGAACCCTGTCGTGACCGGGCTCGGCAGAAACCTGCAGAGTTTCAATACACCATATCCTCCCCCGCAAGTAATATCTCCCCCCTTGCCACAGCAGACGTCGACCAATTTGAGCCAAGGCGAGGTGGGTGGGTCGCCATGGGTGCCGCCGCTTAGGAGAGGTGTTGCAACGCTCGGTGCAAACTTGCAGGGTTTTAACACAGCGCAGCCGTACCCACCGCGGCGGCCTCCGGATCTTCCTATACAAACACCGACTGAATTAAGGCCGGAGGAGACAGACAAGCGTTCCTTGTCTTGGCCATCCTTGCCGCCAGTGGATCGTAACCCTCTCGGTATTTATTCTCCTGATGAGACAAGTGATAGCGCGGTTCTGCGCAGGATCGGTGAAAGTCAGCCTTTCCGTAAGATCGGAGAGAACCTGAAAGCGTTTTCCGAAGCGAAGCCTGGGCAAAATATTTTCTGGTCGCCCAGTGCAGGGCTGTTGCCATCGACACCTGCAACAGCTGCTACATCTCAGATGGGACCGGAAGGTGTAGTAGGAGGGCAGCCTGAGCAGCAGACTTCTCAGCTGGGACCGGAAGGTGTGGCGGGATCATCTCGCGAGGTCGATGGCTCGACCGGGGACATAACGGAAGGCGAGCGGCTGGGCGTACATGATCCGCATACTGCGCCTGGTGCTCCTCTTACTATCACCCCGACGACGACTGGTCAGCCTCCGTCGGCGGTCTCGCCTGCTGCGCGGCAGACGGTTATGTCGGATCAGTCTGCTCCACAGTCTCCGTTCAATGCAGCTGGCATTCTTGGCGGCATTGGCGACTGGTTAAGTAAGCACCAGAACCAGCTGTTGGCGATCAGCGCCGGTATGTCGGGGGCGCCAGGCCTGCATCAGGGCATCGGGCGAGCGGCTGCTTATTCGATCCCGGCGATCCAGCAAGACATCGCGATGCAGCAGCAGCAGGGCGGCATGCAAGCAAGCTACAACGCGCTGCTCTCTTCGCTGCAGAACAGCGGCATGGATCCGCAGCAGGCTCACAACCTTGCTCTGGCTGGCGCAACCAACCCGAAGCTTTTTGACTCGTTGATGACGAAGTTTGCAAGCCCGACTAAGTATGAGAAGGTGGAAGTCGAGCAGCCTGGTATGTTTGGCCCGACCAAACGAGTAATAATGGTTGATCCGCAGAACCCGGCAGATCATTTCTATCTCGACGAGGGACCGGGTAGTCGCGGTGGTGTCGGTGGAGGCGGGGGTGGTGGCACTGGTAGTGGCGCTCCGTCGCCTACTGGACCAACCCTGCCCAATGCTCCTGCGGGAAGCAACATTCAGCAAACGGGCGGCCAGCCACAACAGCTGGGAGATCAAAATGCGCCACGGTCTTTTGGTGGCACTGGGTTTGGTTTCTTCGCACCGGGATATAACGAGCAGAACTTTGATCAGAACAAGGTTGCCGATGAATTTCTCAACCAATTTTCACCTGTTGTGCAGAGTGACATAAAAGCCGCTCTAGCTGGAATGTTCAACCCTGCGGGACGTCAGGCGTATGGCAAGGGTATTGAGTCATTTGCTCGCCTATATGGCGCCGGCATCGGTCAACAATATGATCCTGTCGCCATCAACGCTCGCAAAGCCTATGAAAGTGAGCTTGGTGGCACAACAAAAGGCGCCGGTCTGAGAGCTTTCAGTTTGGGGCAGGGCTTGGATCACTTTGTCAGCATTGCTGACGATATGATGGATGCGCATTTGTCCGGCTTCCCTTGGAAGAGGGTGGCTCATGGTCTTAACAGGCTGAAAGCGGAAAGCAGCGAGATGGAAGGCCTTGAGCATAGGGTCGGTGTAACCGGTCAGGGCCTTACGGGCGAAGTCGGTGCGCTCACGTCAGGCACGAGGTCGGGCGGTGTCCATGAGCGTGCGATGATGAAGGGATATCTTTCTGATATCTTCCAGTCGAGGCAGGGAGCAGCCGGCTCCCTGGAGGGTATGCTTGACCTTTTGAAGGGTGGTCTCGAAGAGACTGAAGCCGATCGCGACCGAAAATATGGGGATGATCCCCGCTACTGGCCGAAAGGCGCGAATTTCGTGACTGACAAGGAGCGGGCGCAAATTGCGCATATTGAGGATGTTATCGAGGGGCTAAAGACCGGCAAGAAGGTCGACCGGATGGTTGGAGGAGACAAGATGCACGAAGAGGCAGCTAAGGCTGACGCGGCTGCAAGAGGAATACAGGTGGTGAAGCCGGGCAGCACTTATAATTGGGATCCGACTACCAAGAGATTTACACAATGACCATCACTATCATTGGGCCAGATCAGTCGAAGTTCAATTTTCCGGATGACACGCCGCAGGACACTATTAGTTCGGCGATGTCTCAACACTATGCCGGCACGCAGGCTCCGGCTCCAGATCAGGGCGATGGAAGCAACTATTCGGCGATCTCCGCGGCAGAAGATCTGCCGGGGATCGGCGCCTATGCCGCTCCAGCTGCAGCGTGGCTTCGAACCAAAGCTAAGGGTGGCACGCAGGCTCAGAACCTGGCGCAGATACGGGCTGGCATTGATGCTTACCGGCAGGCGCATCCCATCAGGAGCAAGGTGGAAGGCGCTGCTATCGGTTCGCTCCCGTACATGTTTGCTGGCGAGTTTGCAGGGCCTGCCAGGCTGCTCGGGATGACTGGCGATGTTGTCCCCGCGTCAATTATGGGTGGGGCTTCTAATGCTGCCATAGGCGCTGTTGACGCCTATCTGCGCGGTGAGGACCCCAAGGAAGGGGCGCTCAGGGGCTTAGGTGGCGGGGTAGGCGGCGTGCTGATCGGCAAGGCAGCCGGGCATATCTGGGATGCCGCGCGAAGAATGTGGGTGCCGCGGCCGCGCGCCCCCAACACGATCCCGGTCACAACGCCGACTGGAGAGATACAGAACATACCGGTTCGTGAGTCAGTGGTTACGCAAAACCCGGCGACCAGCGCCGAAGAGCAGAGGATGATCGGCACGCAGGTGCCGACCGCGACGGATGCTGAAGCGCAGACCGACGCGGCCATGAAGGCCGCGCATCAGACCCTTCACGACTATATCGATCCCTCGGGGCGATCGGCCGGCATGACGCCGCTGCAGGCTGGCAACAGGGCGGCTTTCGACATCGGGCAGATGGAGGACCAGCGGGCAGCAGCCGAGGCTGCGCGCGCCGGCGCGGCTCAGCAGCAGACCGAGCAGCTGATCCGAGATGTTGGCGGTGCAGCGCCTGCGGCGGCGGTCGGTGGTGCAGCGCCTGCGGCGACGGCGGCTCGGGACGTCGGCGATACGGTTAGCGGAGGCATTCGCGGACTGTTCAGGACTGCGCGGGATGCCACCAACCGCGCCTATGACTACTTCCGTAGGCAGCCAGGCAGCTATGATCCAAGCAGGTTGGTCAGTGTCGGCAATGAACTTCGTACGGCATTGGATACGGCTCCTGGTGCAGACCGGGTTAGGCTTGATCCCCTTACGACAAAGTATGGCTCTGCTGCTTTGAAGATGATCGATGACGAGGTTGGACGTCTTCGCTTTACGAACGAGGCTCGGGCTCCAGGGCAGCCTCCACCGCGGGCGATCACACCAGACGATATGAACAATATCCTCAAGGAACTAGTGATCTATCGGCGGTTGGCTAATGCGGAGGCACGATCGAGCGGCGTTTACACGGATGCGCGCGCGGTTGGTCGCATTACAGACGAATTTCAGAATTGGTTGGAAAGGACAACGACTGACGGTGGTCTGCTTACAGGCAATGCAGATGACATCCTATCGTCCCTGCAAGCGGCGCGGGCGGCTCATGCACAAGAACGCGAGACATTCTCGCGAAAGGGAACGGGCGATGTTGTCGGCAAGTTTATGGAAAATGTGATCGGCAAATACCCTGGTCAGGAAATGCAGCCGGAAAAGATCGTCAGCACATTGTTTGGCACGCCTGACAACCCGTTCGCCAGCAATGCGGTGCCGATCCTGAACCACTTGCGTGATCGGGTGTTCGGCGCCAACAGTCCGGAATGGGGGGAGATCAAAAGTGGCATGATCAAGCATCTGACTGAAACGCCGGCCGGTGGCAAGCCGGTGCCGTTTGTGCAGCAGGCGCAGCGGATCGAGAAGATGCTGTCTCACCGGCAGTTGGCGGATGCGGTGTACGATCAGGGCCAGCAGACGCGGCTGCGGCAGCATGCCAGCGACCTGCGCAGGGTTGCGGACATCGATCCGGTCAAGGATACGCCTGAGCATATCATTGGCAAGCTGACGGGTCGGATTGGTGGCGTGCGCATGACGGGCGAGCAGCTGCTGGCGACGCTGGATAAAGCGGGTGGCGGGAAAGTCGCAGAAGCGTTGCGGGATGCATTGGTCAACAGCGGCAATGCCGACACATGGGCGAGGCTCAAGCTCGCCAAGCTATTGGAGGTTACTAAAGAAGTCGAGGGTACTACCAAATGGGGTCATCAGAAGATCGCTAACAATATCGGTAATTTTCTCGACACTGATCTTGCCGACAAGATGCTGACACCCAATGAGAAGCTGGTGCTTAAGTCGATCGGTGAGGCGCATCGACGGATAGTTCCTGTGAAAGGCACCGTGAACTATTCGCGTTCGGGTTATGAGAACATGGAAACTGCGAGAGGCATGACGAAGAATTTGATCAAGATGGCGATCACTGGTTTGGGGCTCGGGCATGGCTTGATCGGCATCGGGGCTCACTATAGCGCGGGCCATGCGGCTTCGGAGGCTATTGATAAGCTCGCGACGTGGCGGCAAACGCGGCGTGCAAAGGACTTGTTCTTGGGCCAGCGTGCACCTTTTCCACGGCAGGGCGCATATTATCCTGGCAAGATAGGTGCGATGACGTTCCCGCAATTGACGCGGCAGGATGATCAGTCATCCCAGTAGGGTATCAGTCGTTCGCATTCCAATAAGGCAGGCATGCGATCAGAAGGAGCGCAGCACAGAGAAAGAGACCGGGCACAATGCCTTCTTCTCTAACAAACCACACCGTGAAGCGATGCCACAAATGAATGACGCCGATAATGACGAGCAGATAGACGATAAAGACGAGGCGGACGATCATGGATGATGCTCAGGGTTATTCGAGTGTGGATGACGCGATCAACAGGACGGCTGCCATAGCTGGGATGGATCCGGCACATTGGCGCGCTGTTGCCCAGATCGAGAGCGGCGTAAACCCGTTTAGTAACATGCGCAATGCCACGCAATTCAAAGGCCTGTACCAGCTTGGCCACGGTGTATGGCATGATCATGGCCAAGGCGACATCTACAACCCGATGGACAATGCGATGGCGGCCGCGCGCTATGCGCAAGCCAATGCCGCCGAGTTCAGGGCTCATTTCGGTCGCGATCCGACGCCGATCGAGACCTACATGATGCATCAGCAGGGCGCAGGGTTTTATACTAAGGGGCAGATGTCGAATATTGCCGGCAACCCGTTTGAGAAGAATATGAAAGCTTCGTTGCAGACGCCGCAGTCGTTTGAGGAGGGTTGGCGACGGAATATGGAAGACAAGGTGGCGCGAATGGGCGGTCAGGCTATGGCGCCGTTCCAGTCTGTTGCTGGCACGCGTGGCATGTCGCCATCAGGAGGCTATGCCACAGCACAGCCGGGACAGCCGGGGGCCGTCGCAGAAGCAGAGTCGACCGATCAGACCGAGGATGGTACACAGCAGCCACAGGGACCTGATGTTGCGGGCCAGATGAAAGACATACAAGACAGGATCGCTCAGCAGGAACAGGCCAATGCCCCACCCTCATTGCCACCGATGGCGCCCATACAGCCAATGATGACGCCTGCGATGATGCGGGCTCGGATGTTGTCACAGGCGATGATGAACCGCACCCTCGGTCTCACGCCGCCATCACCACCGGAGCAAGCGACATGAAGCGGATGCTTAAGGCTCTCGGTCTTATCAGTTTGATCGCTGCGGTCTCGCTGAGCATGCAATATGGGATCGAGCAGGCGCGCGCAGCTTTCTGGCAATGGAGTATGACAGCCTCCCAGAACGGGAATTCTGATCCATCGATATCGTTCATAGAAGGAATGCCGCCATCGGTCGTGAACGACAGCGCCCGCGCGATGATGGCGCGGCTAGCCGAACAGGCGGCCGATACCTCTGGCGCATTAAAGACGACTGGCGGCCCGACCGCTTTTGCCGTTACGACCAATCAAGGTTTTCCAGATCCACCGAATGACGGGATGGTTATTGGCGTCACGTTCAACGTCAATAGCTCTGGAAGCCCGACGCTTGCGGCTGATGGAGGAGCGGCGAAGGCGATTGTCTCATCGCCCGGCAGCCCAGCTACTGTATCGGCTGGCGTGCCGACGATCATGTTATATCAGGCGGCAAGCAGTTCGTGGATCGTGCGCAGCGGCGGCGGTGGCGGTACGCCGCTCGGTAGCGTCATTGCGTATACAGGCACGGTGGCGCCAGCTGGCTATGTTTTCGCCAATGGTCAGTGCATCTCGACTACGACTTACGCGACCTATTGGGCCCTGATCGGCAGCCCGGCACCGGGTATCTGTTCGGCCGGTCTATTTCAGGTGATCGATCTTCGCGGGCGCGTTATTGCCGGGCTCGACACCATGCCGGGTAGCTCTGCAGCTGGCAGGCTGACGTCTGCTTCGACTGGATGCGGAACGGCGATGACAGTGGTCGGTGCCAGTTGCGCAAACGGCAGCGAAAGCCATCAGCTGACTGTGGCAGAACTGGCGGCACATCACCATAGGGCCGACATATACGATCCTGGTCATACTCATACCTATAACTATTTTCCGGCAGTTGGGATCGCTACGACCGATGTCACTGGTTACTATACGATCAACAATTCACCGACTGGCGGAACCACGGGCAGCAGCACGACCGGTGTTCTAGTCAATGGCGGCGCAAATGGAAACAGCAATACATACGATGCCGGCAGCAGTACTTTTCATCCGATCGTGC
>Ga0182034_10001034_pt1 | contig 13565 bp, 7 predicted proteins | sample flu12Cox44000172_FD_125972 | JGI IMG/M metagenome (GOLD analysis project Ga0182034, IMG submission 125972) | Lab enrichment of tropical soil microbial communities from Luquillo Experimental Forest, Puerto Rico - flux4day.12C.oxic.44.000.172 | ecosystem: Environmental > Terrestrial > Soil >... | reverse complement strand
CCAAGACATTCTTGGTCTGGCCGATGCGGAAGGCACGGTCGGTCGCCTGGTTCTCAACCGCCGGATTCCACCAGCGGTCAAAGTGCACGACATGTGAAGCGGCGGTGAGGTTAAGTCCCGAGCCTCCTGCCTTGAGCGAAAGCACGAAGAAGCCAATCCTGTCTTCTTCCTGGAATCGCCGCACCAGCTCTTTGCGCTTTCTGACTTCCGTCTCGCCATCCAGGACCAGCCCGGGGCGTCCGAACACACATCCCAGAAACGCTTCAAGCGGCCGGGTCAGTTCGCGAAACTGGGTAAACACCAAGACCTTTTCCTGTTTGGCGGCGATGGTTTCAATGATTTCGCGCAAGCGGGCCCACTTGCCGCTGTCTTCCGGGTTCCATGCGCCGTCGCCGAGCCACTGCGACGGATGGTTGCAGATCTGCTTTAACCGCACGAGGAACGCCAGCACCTGGCCTTTACGCTCGATACCTTCAACTTTCTTAAGCCGCCGTTCAAGCTCCTCGACGGCTTGCTGATACAGCGCCGCCTGCTTCCGGCTGAGCTGGCAGAACGCCTTGACTTCAGTTTTATCCGGCAGATCATCGATGACCGTTTTGTCGGTCTTCAGCCGCCGCAAAATATAAGGCCGCACTAGCTCTCGCAACGGGCGGTAGGGATTGTGCGGCATCGCGGCCAGGCGCTTGGTAAAGCTTGTAAATTCCTTGGCCGAACCGAGCAGGCCGGCATTCAGGAAATCGAAGATCGACCAAAGATCGCCCAGACGGTTCTCGATGGGGGTGCCGGTGAGGGCAAACCTCACACCTGCCTTGAGCTTCTTCGCCGCCTGGGTCTGCTTGGTAGAGGCATTTTTGATGGCTTGCGCTTCGTCGAGCACGACGAGATTCCAGGAGACGTCGGCGATCCAGGGAAGGCGCAGCAGCGAGCCGTAACTCGTGATCACAACGTCTACCTTCCGCAATTTTTCCGGCGTCATTCTCTTTAAATCTTCGGCAGGCATCTCGGAGGGATGCGCTATAACCGCTTTCAAACTTGGCGCGAAACGTTCGAGCTCCGACGCCCAGTTGGCGAGCAGAGAGGCGGGGGCCACCAAAAGGCTGGGTGCCCGGGCGCCGTTAGATTGCTGACGGAGCACGAGCAGCAGCGCCAGCACCTGAATGGTCTTGCCCAGTCCCATGTCGTCGGCCAAGCAGGCCCCCAGGCCGAGCTGCGCGAGCAGATACAGCCACCGCACGCCAACTTGCTGATAGGGACGTAGCGTCCCTGTCAGCGCCGGGCCGGGATCGACGCGCGACAGACCCTCCTGGGTACGCAGTCCCTTGAGTGTTTCCGCAAGCCAGGGGCCGGCGGCAACCTTTCCCCACTCCGCGACCGAGGCGGTGGAATTTCCGTCGGCCGCGACATCGGTGCCGGCGAGCATGCGCATGGCTTCTTGAAAACTAATGCCTTGCTCGGCGGCCGTGCGCTCAATCTCGCCAAAATGCTCTAACGCTTCCTGCAAGCGCTCGGCGTCTACCTCGACCCAACGACCTCGCACCAGGGCAAGCCCATCGGAGGTGCGGAGCAACTCTTGCACCTCGGCCTTGCTTAGCCTCTCGCCGTCGAGGACCACTTCCAGGCGAAAATCGAGGAGCGCCGCCTGCCCCAGCCCCGATGGGGGCCTGCCGCCGACAATGGCCGTCACCTGAGCGCGCGGAGGACGATTTGCCCGCCAGGTCGCCGGCATGCGTACAACTACGCCGGCGCTTTCAAGCTTCGCCACATCGCGCAAAAGCTGCATGGCTTGCGTGGGAACCCACCGGAGCGGGTGGAAAATCTCTCCTGCGTCGACCATGGCCTTAAGCCACGAACAGCTCTCGGCCGCACGCTGGACAGGGACAAGTAGGGAGAGCAATCGGTCTCGATTTTCCGCGCCGGCATATTCCCGCAAGGCCTGGCCGAGCGGAACATGCTGAGCCTTGGCGTGCGCGGAAAGCCGCGTCGTGTAAGTGGCAAGAAAGGCGAAGGGCGCGGCTTCATCCTTGCGGTTTTCGGCAAGATTGAAGTGCACACGACCGACCAGGTTCCACGCCGGATCGCGCCGCTTCAGAAACTCCTCGATGGTGCACTTCGCTTCCGTCAGTTCAGCCCAAAACGCCCGATCGAGCTCCTGCCAGAGATCGCTCAAGACTGCCGCGCTCAGGTACTCGGCGCCTGTCATTGGAGGCGCAGCCAGCACGAACTGGTCGAATTCTGATTTGGGAGGAGTCGGTGGGTGAGCGCGATGTGGCTCGGCAACGTCAATGGGCCGCGTGCAAACGCCCGTTAGATAAAGCGCGGCGAATTCCCGCCAGAACGAGAATGCCGGGGGAAGAGCGACGCCGATTTCATCGGCGCCGAGCGCAAGGAGGCCATGTCCCGATCCGCGGGTGAAGGCGCCTTCCATCCGCTGAGCAAGCTCGGCATCGAGCGCGGGAGCGTCCTCGTCCCGCTCGACGATCAATCGGCCATGCGGGGTCAGGACCGGCGCTAGAGAAACCAGCAACATCGTGCCGGCTCTAGACTAGCAGATTGTATCGGTTATCTGTTTGCGAGCTTGATGGAAAGTCTGACTGCCTGTGGAAAAAACGGATTGCGGCATCGGTCGAGCACGCGTTCGACCTCGTCGTGGAGCTAAGCGCGGGCTTCGCTGCGGTCATATCCACTCTTTAGAAGCTCGTCGCTTCCTCCTCGAGCCGCTCCCCGGCGGAAGCGCGTCCGACCCTTCCGCTTCCCCGGCGCGCCGTATGTTCTGCGATGGTTTGGGCCCCTTTGGGCGGACGACCGGGAAACAACCTTGAGATCTCCCGAGTCATTTGAGCGACGAGGCCGCGATCATATTGGACGCATCGCGCTCACGACGCCAAGCGCGCAATTCGCTATCCGCAAAGCATCCCGCATCGGCCTGTTCGAGCGCCACGTCAGAAACCAAAATGCCCTGACGTTCGTATCTCTTCCACGCGCGGATGGAACGGACGATTCATGGCGCGATGAGAACCTGCACTGATGAACAGGACCTTTAGTTCTATCGATCCACACTAATCGAACCAGTACCCTTACCTCGGTCTAATGAGTACTGAACCTCCCGCTGGGACACGGCGATACCCGCGCGTCTCGCTGCCAAAAGGAATGCCCGTGACTTGGTACGGTGGGGACCTTCAACTCCTCTCGCCTGTGAAGACGCTAGGCATGGGAGGCTTGTTCATTTCTGCGCCCAATCCACCGCCGGTCGGCACGAAACTCAGGCTGGCATTTGGAGTGCCTGGTGGAAGTGTGTGGGCGGAGGCTGTCGTGCGTGATCTCATCCCCGGCGAGGGCCTCGGTGTCGAGTTCACACGAATAGACTTGGGAGACAAACTCCTGTTGCAGAAGCTACTGAATCGATTGTTGCAATGATCGGCGGAATTTCCGGCAAACATTACGCGTAACGACTGTCTGACCGTTCTTTGAGGCTGTCCTTTGTGCGGCATTCCGCATTCCTTGGAGCGAACCTAGCAACAGTCCGGAACTTTCGGGATCAAACCCGCGATGGAGCAATTATGCCGGTTCAGATAGGATGGGTCGGCGAGACGTAAGCAACTCTGCGATTTCCGTTGGTCAAAACCTGAATGTTCGTTTTCGGAGGAATGATGATCCGACGTTTTGTCGTGCTTGCAATCCTTGCCCTTCTGACGACCTTCAGTTACGCGCAACAACCCTCCCTGCCCTCCAGCTTTCATGCGAAGACCATTCACAGCCCCGAAGGGGCGGACATTTATGTGCGCTGGGGAGGAATCGGGGCTGTGGTCGTACTTCTTCATGGGTACGCCGAAAACAGCGACTCGTGGGCACCGCTCGCGGCTGACCTGATGAAAGACCACACGGTAGTCGTGCCCGACCTGCGTGGAATAGGGAGATCATCAAAGCCAGCAGGGGGATACGACAAGAAGACTGAGGCAAAGGACATCCGTGCGGTCGTCACCGGTCTTGGATTCGACAAGACTGCCGTCGTCGCTCATGACATCGGCAACATGGTCGCTTACGCTTATGCGGCGATGTACCCCGACAAGGTTGATCGTTTGGTTGTAATGGACGCGCCCATTCCCGGCATTGAGCCCTGGAACACAATTCTCCTGAATCCGGGCGTCTGGCATTTCAACTTCCACGGCCCTGATGCCGAGCGGCTTGTAGCGGGGCGCGAGCGCATTTATTTCGACCGAATCTGGAACGACTTCACGGGCGATCCGTCAAAACCTGACGAAGCCACGAGAAATTTCTTCACCGCCACCTACGCACAACCCGGAGGCATGCGGGCTGGCTTCGCGCAGTTCGCGGCGTTCTCCACCGATGCGGCAGACAACAAAGTTTTCGAGCAGGTGAAACTGACCATGCCCGTGTTGGCGGTCGGCGGGGAAAAGTCGTTTGGCGCGTTGCAAGCGGTGATCATGCGCCACGTGGCAATCAACGTTCAAGAGGCAGTTGTACCGCGATCCGGACATTGGCTAATGGAGGAGAGTCCAGAGTACACAGTCAGCCTAGTTCGAAAGTTTCTCGACTCTCCTGCGCCAGCGAGTCCAGTCCGCATACGGAGGAACAGGATGTGGGCGAAAAGAGGCTTACACCAAGCGAGTTCCAATTCCCGCAGCAAGGGAATCCGGGCGCAGGAAGTTCAGGTGTGAGTGGGATACAAACCGTAGTGCTCAAAGGTGACCCGAACGAAGCTGGCGTCTACACGATTGCTACGTATCTACGGCTGTATACTGAGCGTATGACGCCCGCGCAGGTCAAGTCTCAAATCTCACCCGAACTGCTCAACCAAATTGACGTGCGGGTCGGCACAATCCTGTCTGTCACCGATGTTGCCAATTCTGAGAAGCTGGTGGCGCTCGAAGTCAGCTTCGGCGATCACAAGCGAACGGTTCTTGCGGGAATGAAGCGGGAGCGTGCCAACCCTCGCGAGATCGAAGGCAAGCAAGCTCTGTTTGTTGTGAATCTTGAGCCAAGAACGATGGCAGGAATTGTGTCGGAGGGCATGCTCTTCGACATTGGCTACTTGGACGGGATTACTCCAGTGCTGGCGATGCCGGAAACGCACGTGCCGGACGGAGCCAGAGCGGGATAATGCTGACCGACGCGTCATCGCGCAAGGCGAACCGTGCAACCTTCCTAGAGAGTGATCGCATCAGGACTCTCGACCTGCCGCGGGACGGGCGTTTGCCGTCAATCGCGAAATCTATTGAGTCGGCGATGGAGTCCGATACGAGCGCCGACGTGCGCCGCTTCTGCGCTCAATTTCTGAGCGCCGCGTCGGAGTTCTATGAAGTCCCAAACTGCGCAATCCGCGTCCTAGCAGCGCGACCCTTGCGTGTCCGTGAACGCGGGACATTCGAGCTTTACGGTGACTACGATCCTAAAACCTCTGTGATCCGGGTCTGGTTGCGGACGGCGGTTCGCAAGGAAGTCACTTCGTTCGGCACGTTCGTGAGCACGCTATGCCACGAATTCTGCCACCATCTCGATTTCCAGAAGTTCGGATTTCGAGACTCTTGGCACACACGCGGCTTCTACGAGCGAGCCGCCGCGCTTTACCATCATGCGAGGGGAACGCCGCTGAAGAAGCTCTTCTGGGTGCCAATCAAGGGCGGGAGGTGGCGCATCGACTGGCAGCGGACGAATCGGGGTGCGTGATCACCGCTTGAAATGCTATGAGCCGAATACTCGCTATTGTTGGCTCTGCGATATTCCTTGTCATCGCTCCGGGGATTGTCGCAGGTTACATCCCTTGGCGGATTTGCCGATGGCATGTTGGAGCACCGTTGCTGGGAACCTCCTCCTGCGGGTCTCGGGAACGTTCTTTATTGCGGCGGGTCTCCCCGGAGTTTGGCGGCGCTTTTTGTCACAGGACTGATTTTCGGATCCGCAGGATGGAGTTTCAAGTGAACTGTGATGCCGGAGAGGGGGAATCCCTGCGCGCGACTGCGCTGGATGATTTGATAACATTTGTTTTCAACGACTTCGGATAGTCTTCCTCGAACGACAATATGAATTCATGAAGAGGCCTGAAAACCTCTTACACCGTGGAGCCGCCCACACCCGGTCATAGGAGGTTCGAATTCGAAGAATATGATTTCGCCCCAAATTGAACCGAAAGAAAGGCTTCTCCAAAATTCTGGAGATGCAGTTAGCCTCGAAGCTCGTTCAATTTCAGCGAGGCGGAATGCTCCTACCGACTTTGGTACCGCGTGACGGACGGAATTCTGTGCCCAAGGAGCACGCGCCAGTCGCGCACGGTCCGCGATGGGTTATCAAGAGTCGCATCAATTTTCTGTATATCCACACCTAAGTCTTGTCAGCCCACACCTTCAACTCTTGGTCAGTCGCAATTCCGAGTACAATTGGCAACGTGCAGCGTGTTCCGCAAAAAGTCATAAACGTGGCCTGGGCCTACCTCTGGTCCATCTTTTTTTGGATGGGTCTGGCCTCTTTGGGCGCAGGACAGGATAAGGTCAGCCAGTGGGAGAGGGGGCTCCACACTTCCTACTGGACCGCATTGCTCGTCGATGGCGTTTGGGCTCTCTCAGCGGCGCTGCTGACGCCTCCTGCTTTCGCCATTGTCCACCGCTATCCGATCACAAAGCCGATTCGATTTACCCGCATTGTTGGTTATGTGCTGGGCAGCGTCATCTACGCGGTCGCCAGCGCGTGCCTCCGGTGGATCTTATTGCCGCCTTGGAACTCTCTTTCCCTGCAGTTTGAACGTCGCTCGTTGCATGGATTGGTGGCGAGCCTTTACATCTTCGCTGAACTAATCTGGGACTACACTATTATCATTGCAGGCGCTCATGCATACGAGTATTTCAAACGAGCGAGGGAGCAGGAACTTGAGCGCGCGCAGTTGGAGCAGGCGCTCGCGGCGAGCGAACTCCAAGCCCTGAAAATTCAGCTTCATCCGCATTTCTTGTTTAATACACTCCAGGGAATCTCCGCTCTCATTGACACAGATAAGGCGCGCGCCAAAGCCATGCTTCTCAAGGTCTCTAGCCTGCTCCGTGGTGTTCTTCAATATGGCAACGCCGATCTCATCACACTCGACGAAGAACTGACGTTCATTGAAGACTACCTCAGCCTTCAAAAAATGCGCTTGGAGAACCGGCTTGAACTCAGCTGGGAAATTCATGCTGACACGCGCCAGCTACCTGTACCGCAACTGATCATGCAGCCTCTTGTTGAGAATGCGATTTTGCACGGTGTGGCGTGCTGTCGTGCCGGTGGCTGGATACGAATTACGTCGCGTCGCGTGGAAGGCACTCTCCAAATCCAAATTCGCAACAGTGTGGGAGGGAGCGCGCGGGGAGGCATCGGACTTGGTCTCCCGAATACGAAAGCGCGATTGAGACACCTTTACGGGGATGAGGCCGATTTGTCATTCGATTTCGGCAACGACGAAGTGGCGATCGCGACCCTTACCTTACCTGCATTCGTTTCTCGGCAACAGGGAGGGCGCGGAGTGCCGGTTTCGGGCCGAGAAACGGCTCATGTGGGGAGCCAAGATGCGCGTGCTGATTGTTGATGACGAGCCGCTGTCTCGAAGGGCGCTCGCAGATGTCGTGGGTGCGAGAAAAGATATCGAAATCCTCGAGTCAGCGGGTGATGCTTTTGAAGCGCTCGAAAGGTTGGACAAAAAGGCATACGACATTCTTCTGCTCGACATTCACATGCCCGAACTCTCGGGGATCGAACTCGCCGACCGGCTGAACAAGCGGGGAGGGTCAATTCCCTCGATCGTGTTTGTCACCGCCCATGATCAGCATGCGGTTTCGGCATTCGAAAAACATGCTGTTGACTACGTCTTGAAGCCCTTTTCACCCGAGCGCATTCACAAGGCCCTCGATGTGGCAATCCGCAGAACGGAGAGCGAACGAGCCGCACAGGTAATTAAAGTCCTACCCCAGCTAGAAACACTCTTATCAAAGCCCACGAAGATCGCCATCAAGACGAAGGGAAGAATTGTCTTTGTCGATCCTGCGGATGTGATCATCGTGGAAGCTCAGAGCAACTATGTACTGCTGCAGCGGCAATCGGGTTCGTACCTCCTCCGGGAGTCGATCTCCACGATGGCAGAGAAACTAAAACCATACGGATTCATCAGAATACATCGTTCCATGCTGGTGAACGGTTCCTATGTTGAAGAAATTCAGCCTTGGGCAACGGGAGAATATGCACTGCGCCTAAGGGGTGGAAAGGAATACACGGTTTCACGCACGTACAAGAACAACTTGCGGTCGCTCGCCCGATTCTGGGTTGGCACCGCGAGCTTCGTCAGAGAATAACGAACAACTTAGTTAGTGCGCAGCACTGCGGCATGCTGCAAGGACTTTTCCGGTCTTCTCGCCCCGACTAATCGCTGAACTCAAATCTTTCTCTACCACGGCTAACCAACCTCTGCAGCGCCCCGTCGGTGGCGCCGTCAGTTTGCCCGCGCGAAGTGTGAGATGAATCGCTTCATTCACTGTGGAAGGTTCGCGAGCGAGCGAGATATCTGTCTTGGTTCGCTGCCCCGCGTCGTTGTTATGGCCTTCGTCGTCGCTTCTGGGTCCGGTTGCCAAAGAACTGCTGCCGTGTGTCGACAATCCTTTGCGCTGTGTAAAACGCCTTCCACCTTTAACGTGGCGGCGCAGTTTTGCTGGCGCAACGCGTCAAGGCGCTCTACAGAATCTGGAAGTCAGCAGTGCTGGGCATCGCGCGACGTGACCCTACAAGTGCCCGTTGCGAAATGACGTATGGGAGCTACAGAGCGCAAAGAATGCGGGGGCAAAACAAATCGAGTCGACTTCATAAATTCATAAGCCCATCAAACCGTCTTATGTAAATTATTGAAAAATAAGATCACCATTTAGTTTGTGCGATGGAGTCCAACTTGCTTGAACAACGCCAGCACTCGGTCGATTCTGCCGATCCAAGTTAGATCTGCGGGAGTAGCTCAGTTCAGGAGGTTGTGCGATGTTCAGTAAGCGAGTTGTTTTGCTGGTTTGTAGTCTAGTATGCCTTTTTGTTTTAGCCCCGACCGCACTCTTTTCCCAGTCAGCAAACACCGGTTCCATTGCAGGAACAGTCTTGGACGCTCAAGGTGGGGCCGTCGCCGAAGCGACAGTTACCATTACGGACACTACGACAAACATTGCGCGCACGGCTGTTACAAATGACACCGGCCGCTATGTATTCATGGACGTTCCTCCGGGGACTTACAACGTTGCTGTAACTAAAACCGGATTCCGCGTGGCCAAGCTCGCGAAACAGGTCGTAAGCGTCGGTCTCGCTCTTACCTTGAATATAACCTTGGAGGTAGGAGCTGTCACTGAGTCGATCGAAGTAGTTGCTTCCGGCGCCGAGCTTCAAACCCTAAACTCCACTGTCGGCAACACGGTCAGCGGCGACCTCCTGCAGGACCTACCCTCCATTCAGCGCGACGCCACCACTTTCGTTACCCTCCAGCCTGGTGTCTCCCCCGATGGCAGCGTCGCCGGGGCTGTCATGGACCAAAGCACTTTCCTGCTCGATGGCGGCCAGAATTCCAACGATATGGACGGCAGCATGACCGTCTATACGCCGAGCTTCGCTGGCGATCCTTCCGGCGGTATCGTCTCGAACCAAATCAGCGGCGGCCCCACTGGAGTTATGCCTACTCCGCTAGATAGTGTGGAAGAATTCAAAGTCGACACCACCAACCAAACGGCTGACTTCAATAGCTCCGCCGGCGCCGACGTCAAAGTGGTTACCAAGCGCGGCACGAACGCCTGGCATGGCACGGGCTATGAATACTATTTCGATAATCTTCTCAATGCGAATACGTGGGACAACAACGCCAACCCTGACCCAGTTACCGGTCAGTCTCAGCCACGTCCGTCCTATCACTACAATCGCTTTGGCGCGGCCGGCGGTGGTCCCATCATTCCTAAGGACACCCTCGGCGGAAAAACCTATTTCTTCGCCAATTACGAGGGCTTCCGCTGGAACAACTCGCAGACCTACGAGGTGCCCGTCCCGAGTGCCAACATGCGCCAAGGCATCCTTACCTTCAACGGAGTGAACTACAACCTCAACAGCGGCACCAACTGCGGCCCTAGCGCAAACCTTGCGTGCGATCCTCGCGGCTTGGGACTCAACTCTCTCGTTGCGCAGCTTTGGAAGCTTGAGCCAACCGGAAACGACGCATCTTGCGGTGTTTTGATCGGAACGTTCTGCGATGGGGTGAACGAGGTCGGCTTCAAAACAAATGTGGCAGTACCTTATACCTCGAATTTCGGAGTGGCTCGCTTGGACCACGACTTCGGATCCAAGTGGCACTTCAACACGAGCTACCGTTACTACAAACTGGTCCGTTCAACCCTTAACCAGGTCGACGTTGGCGGCGCCATCAGCGGCGACAAGCTGGGCACAGGTACGTCCCTTTCCGTGCGTCCTCAGGTTCCCTGGTATTTTGTCGCCGGCTTGACAACCAATATTACGCCCTACATCACCAATGACTTCCACTACAGCCACCTGCGTAATTATTGGGCCTGGAGCGACCCAGGCGGGGTCCAACAGTTTTCTCAACTCGGTGCGGCCCTCGAACCGTTTGGCGAGAACACCATCGGCTGCTTCAGCAATGTTGCTTGTCCAGTCACTCTTGCTCCTTACAACGTCAACACCCAGAGTGTTCGCACGCGATTCTGGGATGGCCACGACGATTTCTTCCGCGATGACATCACCATGCTGAAGGGCAGTCACCTGTTCACCTTTGGTGGCGCCTACCAGCGGAACTGGGACTATCATCAGCGCTCCGACAACGGCGGCGGCATCAACTACCAGCCAACCTATCAGCTAGGGGACAAACTTGGCGGGGGTCTCGTGGACTTCTCTTCCACCAACCCAACGGGCGTGAACGCGGCAATCTGGGCTCGTGACTCGGCGGCCGTTCTCGGCATCGTCACGGATTCACAGATAGCCTATACGCGCTCCGGGGCAAATCTTGCCCTGAATCCCCCCCTTACGCATGCGTTCGATCAGAGCACCATCCCCTACTACAACGTATACTTTAGCGATTCATGGCGTATGAAGCCCACGATAACTTTCACATACGGTCTTGGCTGGACACTGGAAATGCCGCCCACCGAAGCCCAAGGAAAACAGGTGCAACTCGTCGACTCCAGTGGACAGCAGTTGGACGTGCTGGCGTACCTGAAGCAGCGCAAGGCTGCTGCTTTGGAGGGACAGGTTTACAATCCGCCAATCGGTTTTGCGCTCGTGGGCAATACCGGCTCGGGACAGAAATACCCCTACAATCCCTTCTACGGTGCCTTCAGCCCCCGGGTATCTGTTGCTTGGAACCCTAACTTCAATGAGGGCTTTCTGGGCTCGGCTTTAGGACACGGAAAGAGCGTCATCCGAGGCGGCTACAGCCGTATCTACGGGCGCCTCAATGGCGTCAATTTGGTCCTTGTGCCGCTTCTCGGAACCGGCCTCATTCAGGCGGTTCAGTGTGGCACGAACAATATGAACGGAACTTGCAGCGGTCCAGTCTCGGTGGCTAACGCTTTCCGCGTCGGAACTGATGGCAACGCTGCACCGATTCCCATCGCTACTCCGACGCTGCCTCAGCCAGTCTTCCCAGGCATTAATAACGTATCTGCAGCGGCCGGCTCAGCGCTGGATCCGCACTATCGCCCGAACGCAGTTGATTCTTTTGATCTCACCTTTCAGCGGCAAATAACTAGCAGGGTGCTGCTCGAAGTCGGCTACATCGGCCGCCGCGTTACTCATGAATTTCAACCGATCAACATCAATGCTGTGCCCTATATGATGACCCTCGGCGGGCAGGAGTTTGACAAAGCTTACGCGGCCATCGAAGCGGCACTGGGATGCACCACCTCCTTCGCTGCCTGCGGCGCCGTGGAATCGACTCTAAAAACGACTGCTCAGCAGTTGGCGTTCGCCAACGGGTTGACTCCGCAGCCGTTCTTTGAAGCAGCGATGAATCCTGCGTACTGTAGCGCCTTCGCCAGTTGCACTGCAGCCGTAGTGTACAACGAGGAAATCCTTAAGGGCCGCGTCTCCAACCAGCGAGTTTGGAGCCTGTGGAGCGATCTCGACAACGGCGCATTCAACTTCCCGCGCTCGATGCTGAACACGCCAATTGCCGGCGGTCCGATGGACTGCGGCGTGCCCGCCGGCACAGCTACTTGCGGCGGTAGCGGCCAGATGACCTCTGGCGTAGCCGTCAACACTAGCGTTGGCCACGGCAATTACAACGGCTTGTTCATTTCGACCAAGATCACTCAATGGAAGGGCATCACGCTTCAGGAAAACTTCACTTGGAGCAAGGCCTTGGGTACCGGAGCTCTCGTCCAGGCCACAAGCCAATATACCGTGAATGATCCCTTCAACCCCAGCAACGGGTACGGTCTCCAGAACTTTGACCGCAAGTTTGTCTTCAACTCGTACGCTCTAGTAGAAGACCCTTGGTACAAGAGCCAGCATGGGCTCATCGGCCACATCGCGGGCGGCTGGTCTTTGGCACCCATTCTCGCCATTGGCAGCGGAGAACCGATCGGCTGCGGTACACAGACCGACGGCCAGTCTTTTGGCTCAGCCGATGGCCGCAATTACTTTACCATCGAGAACTGCGTGTTCACCAAAGCGCTTAGCGGAGGCTCGTCTTCACTCCATCCCAACTCTGGCAGCAACGCCGGCACTGTAGGGTTCAATATTTTCGGGAACGCCGATGCCGTGTTAGCCACCGCGCGGCCACCGATTCTTGGGCTGGACAACTCAACCGGCGGCATCGGCATCCTCCGCGGCTTGCCTTACTGGAATGTGGATATGCGCCTCACCAAGGACTTCAAGATCCGCGAGCGCACGGGCCTGCAATTCCAGTACGTCGTCACCAATGTGTTCAACCACCCTGTGTTTGCTGATCCGAATGCTTCCGCCTTTGTCCAGGGTGTCGACCCGACCAGCGGGGGCTTCGGTGTGGTCAACAGCCAGGGCAATAACCCGCGGCAGATGCAATTCGGACTGCGCTTTACGTTCTAACTCCTTCCGGCGAGTAGCCCGTCGAGGAGCCTCTTCGTTTAGCGCTAGGAATCAGGGCCGAGGGTCCAACATTTTGCTGATGTTCATGAGCAACGGACGGACTCTCACAACCCAGCAGGTGACAGGCGAGAATTGGGGGGACCTCGACGGTCCACCCCTGACGGCCCCCCGTGCATGTCCATGCGCACATTCTCCAGCCAGGCCTTCATAAGCCGCGTGAACGTAGAATGCCCCAGCATCTCGCGGAACAGCCAAGGTAACTTCGCTCCACCCTTGAGCAGGGCCCCGGCTTAATTTTGCTAATAGAGAACAACGAGAACATACAGCGACGACCAGCGTATCTGGACTTAACTTAAGTGAGGAAGGCAGACAAGCTGGCTAAATTCCTCAAAACTCGCCTACGCTCAATCCCTCAATCCACGAAGTCGATCACGGCGCCGTCTCTGCGGTCCAGGAATCCAGCAAACTGGCCAAAGTTCGGTGAAGCCACGTTGTTG
>Ga0182034_10001031_pt1 | contig 13569 bp, 9 predicted proteins | sample flu12Cox44000172_FD_125972 | JGI IMG/M metagenome (GOLD analysis project Ga0182034, IMG submission 125972) | Lab enrichment of tropical soil microbial communities from Luquillo Experimental Forest, Puerto Rico - flux4day.12C.oxic.44.000.172 | ecosystem: Environmental > Terrestrial > Soil >... | reverse complement strand
TTCCGCGCGGGCCGCGTGTCGGCCGGCGCGATCGATCCCTCTGATCCCAACACCTACTTCTTCGGCGCGCCCGGCGGCGGTGTGTGGAAGAGCGTGAACGGCGGACAGACGTGGACGCCGATTTTCGACGGAACTGGTGTGGCCTCGGTCGGCGCGGTTGCCGTCGCTCCGTCGAACGCGCAGATGATCTACGTCGGCACAGGCGAGGAGACGCGCGGGAACGGTGTCTACGCGTCGAAAGACGGAGGCACGTCATGGAGAAGCGTCGGGCTCGGCGACACGCATTTCATCGGCTCGCTCCTCGTCAGCACGGACAACGCTGACGAGGTCCTCGTCGCCGCGATCGGCGACCGGACGCCTGGCCCCGACCGTGGCGTCTTCAGAACGACGGACGGGGGCGCAACGTGGAGCAAGGTGTTGTTTCTTGACAACGACAGCGGGTGTCCGTCGATCGTGGCGGCTCCGGATGCGCCACGCGTCGTGTACGCGACGTGTTACCGGGCCGCCGGCAATCGCGGTGCCTCGCCTGTCCCTCCCGTCGGGGCTCCCCCTCCTGCACCGGAGTCCGGAGACCGTGGCTACACGCCGCCGCCCGCCGTATTCAGGTCGATCGACGGCGGCGCGACGTGGACGCGCGTCGCCGCCAAGGGCCTCGCGAGCGCGCCCATTGGCCGTCAAGCCTTCGGGATCGTTGCCGGGTCAGCCGGCCGGACAGTGCTCGCGGGGCTGCGCGACGGGCTCTTTCGCTCACGGGACGGCGGCGACACGTGGACGCGCGCCACTGAAGATCCGAGGATCAGGCCGGTCGGCGTCATCACGGATCCGAAGAATCCTGACATCGTGTACGTCACGCAGACGGCCATGTACCGCTCGACTGATGGTGGCCAAACGTTTGAGGCGTTCGCCGGCGCGCCGAGCGGCGACGACTTCCAGCTCCTGTGGATTGATCCGAAGAACTCAAAGCGCCTCCTCGCCGGCGTCGACCAGGGCGCCATCGTCAGCGTCGACGGCGGCGCGACGTGGAGCAGCTGGTACAACCAGCCGACCGGGCAGTTCTACCATGTCGCGACCGACGATCGGTTCCCCTACCAGGTCTTCGCCGCACAGCAAGACAGCGGCTCGGTCGCCGTGCCGAACAGGAGCGACTACGGCGAAATCAGCTATCGTGACTGGTATTCGCCGGGCGGCTTCGAGTTCGGCTATCTCGCGCCCGATCCGCTCGACGGCGACATCGTGTTTGCCGGCGGCTGGTACCGGACCGTGGTGCGATTCGATCGGCGAACGGGGCAGTTCGCCCATGTCTTCGCGCCCGGCACGGGATATCGTTCGGTGAACAACGCACCGATGGCGTTCGCGCCGCAGGATCCGCACGCGCTGTACTACGGCACGCAGTTCCTGATGAAAACGACCGATTCAGGCATGACCTGGCACGAGGTCAGTCCTGATCTGACGGACGTGCCTGGGCGACCTGCCGAGACGCCGCGTCTGCCGCTCCAGGCGATCACGACGTTTTCGCTCTCCGCCGTTAAAGCGGGCGTCATGTGGGCGGCGACCAACAACGGCGTTGTGCAGGTCACGCAGGATGGCGGGGCGACGTGGCGCAACGTGTCGCCGGACGCGCCCGCTGGCGGCGCCTTCGAGATCATCGACGCCGGCCGGCACGATGCCGGAACGGCGTATGCGACCTACATCGTGCCGAACGATGTGCGCCCCTATATCTACCGCACGCTGGACGGCGGAGCGAGGTGGCAGAAGATCGTCCGGGGTCTCCCCGACACGGCATTCGCTCGTGTCGTTCGCGAAGACCCGGTGCGCAAAGGGCTGATCTACTGCGGAACCGAAGCCGGCGTGTACGTGTCGGACAACGCCGGCGACGATTGGCAGTCGCTCCAGCTCAACCTGCCGGCCTCCTCCATGCGCGACATGGTCGTCCACGGCGATGATCTCGTGCTGGCCACGTACGGGCGCGCGCTCTGGATCCTGGACAACGTGACGCCCCTTCGACAGCTGGCGGGCCGCGCCGCCTCGGCCATCGAGCTGCTGCAACCCTCAGCTGCCGTGCGCGCGCGGTGGGACGTCAACGCGGATACACCGCTCCCTATCGAGACGCCGGCGGCGCCGAATCCGCCCGAAGGCGCGATCCTCGATTACTACCTCAAGGATGCGCCGGCCGGCGATCTGACGTTGACCGTTTCGGACGAGCGCGGGCAGGTCGTGCGGACGTTTTCGTCCGCCGCGCAGCCTGAGCCGACCCTGCTGGCCAATGTGCCCTCGTATTGGTTCGCCCTGCCTGAAGTGCCGAGCAAGAACGCCGGACTGAATCGCTTCGCGTGGAACCTTCGCTATCCGCCGCCAAGGATTCTGCCGTTCGGCTACTTTGGCGGGCTGCTGCCGTACGTCGAGTACACTCTGCCCGACCACGCGATCCCGGGGCGGACACCGCGTCAGCAGCCGGAAGGGGCACTGGTTGTGCCGGGGCACTACACGATCGAGCTGTCCGCCGCCGGCCATCGCGAGACGCGGACGCTCACGGTCCAACCCGATCCGCGCCTGAAGGCATCGCAAGCGGATCTGGTCGCGCAGCTCGAGCTGGCGGACCAGCTCACGCGCGGGCTCGCCTCCAGCTACGACGGATACAACCGGCTGGCGGCGCTGCGCGCGACGCTCGCGGGCCGCCTCGAGTCGCTCGGTAACCTGAAAGATGCTGCGGGCTCGAACGATGCCAAAGGGAAGCGTGGCAAAAGTACCCGTGACGAAGCCGCCGCGTTGCACGCGTTCGAGACTCGGCTGGATGCGGTTCAGAACGGCACTTCGGCGGCACCCGGACTTGGCCTTGTGAACCGCGAGATGGCGCGGCTGTTCAGCATGGTGGAGAGCGGCGACGCCAGGCCATCGACGTCGCTCCGCAGCGTCTCGACGTCATGGTGCGACGCACTGGCGAAGGCGATCGAGTCGTGGCGTGTGCTCAATGAGCGCGATCTACCCACGTTGAACGCGTCGCTCGCCTGGCACAAGCGACCCCCGCTCGAGCCCGCGAGTGTGCCGATCGCGACGTCGTGCGCGCGGTGAGGCTGAATTCAGCGAAAACGCAAATAACGAACGCCGAGCCGCTCGAATGCCCTGCGATCCGCGCCCACGATGTCAGCATCCAGCGATTGAGCCGTTGCAACGAGCCAGGCGTCATTCTCGCCCAGTCGTCGCGACACGCGGCGCTGGAGCAACGCGCAACGCCTCGCCTGCGCCAGGTACAAGCCTTGGATAACGAACCGTTGCAGCGACGCGAACGCCCCGATTTCGTCCGCCGCGCTTTCCAGGATTTCCTCGACCGTAACCACGGAGACCACGAGCGCGCGACCTCTGAGAGTGGGCAGGAACTGCCGCGCGGGGCCATCCTCGCCGCGCGCCGTTTCCCGCTCCAGATCAACCAGAAAAGAGGCGTCCAATAAGGCCACGCGCCTCATCGTCTTCTCTGAGCCAAGCCCAGGCCTTTGCCTTCGGAAGCCTTGACCCATTCGATCAGATCATCTCCAGTCCCGATCGGGCCCGCCCAATCGATCAGGCTCCTGATCACTTCAGACTTCGTGGCTTTTCTCCGCCGCGCCCACTTGGCAAGACGCTCGGCGCGTTTTCTGTCGAGTTTCACCGTAATCGTCGGCATGGTAATACGCTGATATTACCACTTCTAGGGTCTCGCGGTCCGTTTCTGTGCTTTCTGTTCGAATGCAGACAGAACCTTCAGGAACGCGCGCATCTCGTCGCTCGATCCGCTCGCCGCCACCGCGCGCTCGAGCTCCAGCAGATGTCGATAGACCTGATGGGCAACCTTCCGGCCCCGTGGGGTTAACGAAATCACAAACGTTCGCCGGTCCCTCAGACCCACCTCGCGAGTGACGAGTCCGCGCGCCGCCAGTCTGTCGAGAATGCTGGTCAGCGTCGAGCGCTTATGGGCGAGACCCTCGTGGAGGTCGCCGACCCGTGCCGGCCCGGACGCTGCGAGATGCGCCAGAATGTGCGACTCGCCTTGCGACAGGTCGTGCTGGCGCAAGGCGGCCAGGTACAGCCCGATTCTGTGCGTAGCGCGATGGATGGCCGGTACCAAGCGCAACGGCTGGGGTCTGACGTTCGGGATTCGGCGCTTTGTCATCGCAGGGTCGACGCGGAATCAAGTCAGCGATCGCAGGTCGGGCTCCACCCAAGTGGCCCTCGCCTGGGCGCTGAACAACCGTTCCCGGGAGTAATACGCAAGCGGCAGGGCTTTGTCCAGCAATCCCGAATCGGCGCGCAGCGCGTCGTCCAGATCGGCCCCGGCAGGCAGCCGATCGCGGGCAAGCGCCAGAGTCTTCACCCAGAATACGGTCATCGTCTCGTGATACTTATGAGAAGCGCCGGCCCCACTCGCGAACTTGCGGATGGCGGCCCCGGCGCGCGCGCACGCTTCGTCGGTCGAGCCGGACTCCGCGAGATAGAACCATGCAAGGCGAAGGTGATCCCGATGGTGAAAGTCGCGATTCGGGATCTCGCCGCGCTCGAACGCGCGCACAAACCGGCAATCGGCGGCGATGCTCATCATCGGCGGGTGATGTACCGTTAACGAATATTACGTTATCGTACTATCGCTCTGATGGCAACCTTGAGGGTAATAACGATCGAACATCGCGAAAGGCGCCTATGAGTGTCGGCCAGAACGAAAAGGCCAATCGTTTCCGCGCACTTCACGATGGCCCCGGCGTCTTCGTCATTCCGAATCCGTGGGACATCGGCTCCTCCCGGATTCTCTTGGGTTCCAGGCGTTGGCCACATCGAGCGCTGCCGCCGCCGCGGCTCTTGGCCGAAGGGATCGCACCTTGACGCGTGATGAGGCGCTGGCGCATGCGCGGCTGATCGTCGATGCGACGGACGTGCCTGTCTCTGCGGATCTAGAAAACGGGTTTGGTGACGCGCCAGAGGTTGTTGCAGAAACGATTCGGCTTGCGGCCGAGGTGGGACTTGTCGGATGCACGATCGAGGACTCGACGGGTAACCCGGACCGTCCTCTTTATGATGATCGCTTGGCTGTCGAGCGGATTGCTGCAGCGGCGCAGGCGGCGCGTGCGGTTCGGTTTCCCTTCATGCTGACTGCGCGAGCGCACAACTTCCTTAATGCCGCGCCGAGCCTGGACGACACGATCCGCCGTCTTCAGGCATTTGAAAGAGCGGGAGCCGATGTGCTGTTCGCCCCGGGCCTGCCCGACCTTGCCGCGGTGCACGCCGTCTGCGCGGCAGTGTCCAAGCCAGTCAACTTCATGGTCGGTATCAAAGGAAAGTCATTTTCCGTGGGTGAACTTGCCGCGGCCGGAGTCAGGCGCATCAGCCTTGCCACGTCCCTCTATCGCGCGGCCATGACTGGCTTGCTCGACGCCGCCAACGCAGTGCACGACACGGGGCAGTTCGGTTTCCTCGATCGGTCGGTGGCAACGGCGGATCTCTACAGACTGATGGGGATCTGAGCGTCGCCCGTGGTGATCGCTCCGCAGCGGCGGCGCGACCAGCCCGGCCGTTTAACTTCTTGACAGGCGCTCGGCACCAGCGGATTATCCCCGCTGCGCTCGGTCTCCGCGCTGTCCCCGACGGCTCGTCGACCCTGCAACCTGGACCCTCAAAGGCTCTATCTCACCCTGGGAGGCGGCCATGTTCAGACCCGGTTGCATCCTCAATACGTTAATCAACGTGTGCCTCAAGGCTCGCTCGTGTCTCCTCGTCCTGTTACTCATCGGTCTGTCAGGCGCCGGCTCCGTCCGGGCGTTCAACTACGTGACCGACGCGAGCGGCACCTGGTGGGGCATTCAGGACGCCGCCTCTCCGGGCGTCGACACCGGCAGCATCCGCGCGACGCAGACCGGACCGGGAGACTGCCTGTTTACGTCGTGCGTGACACCGCCGTACAGCACCTCGATCAACGGCTTCGGCGGCATCAAGGTCCTCGTCCGCACCACGCCGGCGCCGCGAATGAACGGCGAGATCATGCGCGGCTATGGCTTGACGTTCGACGGCGTCAATCGCTTCACCACGACGCAGTCGATCGGCCTCGGCGGCGTCACCATCTCTCGTTCCGTCTTCATCAACAACGGCGCGAACTGGGGGCGGTGGCTCGACAGCTTCACCAACACCACGAAGGCGCCGATCACGATCGAGGTCGCCTTCGGCGGCCAGTCCGGGATCGGCAACGCCGGCGCCAACTCGAGCTCGATCGTCAACACCTCCAGCGGCGACGCCGTCGTCACTCCCGAGGACGCATGGGTCGAGGTCGCCACGCCGCTCGCGGGCGCGACGCTGGTCGGCGCGCCCCAAGTGACCGTGATCGGCACGCCGACCTCACCGGCCGCGCCCTTCAGCGGCGCGATGACCTTCGCGGGCAATTGGCTCTTCGACACGTTCAAGAACCCGCTGTCGTACGTCGGCCACGAAGGGAATTTCCAGGCCTATGTAAATACGATCACGCTGCAGCCGCGCAAGACACGATCGGTCCTGCACTTTGTCGTGCTGGGGCAGATGGTCGACGCCACGTCGTCGCCCACTGTGCGCGCGGCGGTTGAAGCCACGGCGACCAGCCTCGCCGCCGCGCCGGAGATCGGCGACCTGACCGTTGCCGAAGTCTGCTCGATCGACAACTTCTCCCCCGCGGCGCTGACGGCCCAGGGCTTCAATTTCGCCGACTGCACGCCGACCAACGGGAACGACAAGGCACTCGAAGTGGCGCAGCCGCCCGTGCCGCCGGAACGGAAAGCGAAGACGAACGTGAAGTACGACGTGGTCGGGAAGACAATCGCTCAACTGCGCGCCGACTTGGAGGCGGGGGTCACGACCTCGAAGGAGATTACCGAAGCGTACCTCGATCGGATCGACTTTTACGACAAGGGTCAGTTCGGTTTCCATGCGTACGAGGTCATTGCCCCGAACGCGATCGAGCAAGCCAAGGACGCGGACGCCGCCCGCAAGAAAGGCGCGACGGGTCCGCTCCTGGGGATCCCGATTGCGGTGAAGAACCTTTACGACACCTTCGACATGGTGACGACCAACGGGAGCATGACGTTCCAGGGATTCCACCCCGCACGCGACGCCTTCCAGGTCGCGAGGCTCCGCGAGGCGGGGGCCGTCCTCATCGGCAAGACCGCTCTCGAGGAGTACGCCACGTACGGCAACTACTCCAACGACGCGTTCGGGCAGGTGTGGAACGTGTTCAACCCCTCGAAGTCGCCGATCGCATCGAGCGGCGGCTCGGGCAGCGCCCTGGCGGCGAACCTGGCAGCCGGCGCAATGGGATCACAGACAGGCGACTCGCTGTACGGTCCGTCGAGCGCTGCGAGCCTCGTGACGCTGCGCGGCACTGACGGTCTCGAGAGCGGCAGCGGCGTCATGCCCCTGGTGTACCTCACAGACTTCGGCGGCGTCATGGCGCGCTCGGTCCCCGACCTGGCTGACATCCTCAATGTGGTCGTGGCGGTCGATCCCGCCGATCCGGAAACGTCGGCGCCCGGCCGGCGTACGCCGGCGGACTGGCGGTCGGTTCTGGACGCGAACGCGCTCCGAGGCAAGCGGATCGGCTTCATCCCGTCGAGGTGGGTGGATCCCTTGGGCACGACGAATACGACCGACGCCGAGAAGGCAGCGCTGCAATTCTTCGTGGACGCCGGCGCGACCATCGTCGAGATGGGCGCAACCGTGGGCGGCACCGACACGCCGCCGGCACCCAATCCGCCCCCGGGCGACATCCGGGCTGAGGGCTGGGGACACTATATCGGCGGCCATCCCGAACTCGTGACCGAGGGCTTTTCGATCTTTACGGTAGTCGACGTCGACTGCTCGCAGAGGAAAGTCATTTACGTGCGGGCTGCCCCGAGCACCTGCTCGGCGACACCTCCGCCACGGTTGACGGGGACCGAAGTCCAGGCCTTTCGCGACTATCGGAGAGGGCGCCAGGCTACCGCAAAGAAATGGATGGACACTGCGGGCGCCGACCAGAAAGGCGTCGACGCCGTCGTCTACCCCGGTCTGCTGAGCGACATCAGCCTCAACGACGGCGGTGGCAGCCGATCGAGCTTCGGTCGCCGCGACACGCCGAGTGCGGCCAACGGGATTCCGACCGTGGTCTTCCCGGTGGGCTACAACAACCACGGACAGCCGATCAACATCCAGCTGCTCGGGCGCGCGTGGGACGATGACAAGCTCGTGGGAATGGCGTTCGCGTTCGAGGAACTCGCGAACGCCGCCGGCCGAGGTCACGTTGAAGCGACCACAGCTCCGGCGTTACCGCACGATAACCGCAAGGACTAAGGGTCGTCAGCGAACACGCTCGAGGGTGAGGCGGCGGGTGAGGGTCTCGCCTCCCACCCGCAGCGAGTTCGGCGCTGGGCCGAACAGCAGCTTGCCCTGCTCGAAACGAAAGAAGCGCTTCTGCTCGGTTCCCACATAATCTTGCCGCCACGCGGCCTCGACTTTCAACGTCACCATGCCCGCCACGTCGTCGATGGAGCACGGCCCACTGTAGGCGATGTAGGTGTTCAGAAGCGCCGCTTTCATCTGCTCGCCGATCGGCTTGTCAGGCGATTGAAACAAAGGCGTGGCGCTCGACATGATTTGCAGGTAGCACGAGCCGCCCTCGGCCACCCACGTCCGCGCGTCATCGAACGTGGTGGAGATTGCCATCGCCAGTTGCTACGATGCGCGTCGGAACGGGCAGAGCCGGCGCCGGCCCGTCGTAGAGGACACAATGCGAACGTTCACCACGTGCTTCATCGCAGCAACGAGCCTGGCTTCGACCTGGCTTGCCGCGGGGTCGGCGCGCCAAGCCGTGCGTTCCCAGCCTCCGCAGGCGGCGCGGGCCCTCGCGCTCGTGGGCGGGATGCTGCTGACCGGCTACGAGGTTCCACCCATTCATCACGCGGCCATCCTCGTCGAGGGCGGCAGGATCGCCGCCGCTGGCCCGGCGTCGGAAATGAAGATCCCGGCCGACGCGAACGTGGTCGATACGAGCGGGCGCGTGATGATGCCAGGTCTGATTGAGACGCACGGTCATCTCGTCGTCCTCGGGCACGGCAGCTACGAGACGTGGTTTCCGTGGATCGCCGGTCACGGCGGCAACGCGATGCTGACGCGAGTCATGGAAATCTCAGCCAGACAGCTGCTGATGGCAGGCGTCACCACGACGATCGATCTCGGCGCGCCGCTCGGGCCGATCTCGAGCATCCGCGATCGCATCGACAAAGGCGAGATCGTCGGGTCGCGGCTGTTCGTGAGCGGTCCATGGATTGCGCGGCTGACCGGCGCGGCGGCAACCGGCGCCATGCAGGTCGGCTTCGGCGGGTTGAACATTTCATCGTCGTCGGAAGCCGCCGAGGCGGTCGAGAGGCTCGCGGCCGGCGGGGTCGATCACATCAAAGCTCACGCGGGTTTGACGTTCGATGACTACAAAGCGATCGTTGGAGCCGCTCACACGCATCAACTGCGAGTGTATGCGCACGTGTACGCAGAGACCGACGTTCGTCACGCGCTCGAAGCCGGCGTCGATGTACTGCAGCACGTGGGATCGGCGGGTACTGCGCCGCCGTACAGCAAAGAGCTCATCGCGGACATCGTCAATGCAGGGCGCCCGGTCGTCGTGACGGCGGCCCACCGCGCCTGGGTGTATCCGGACACGGCGGAGTTTCCCGAGCGGTTGCAGGATCCCGATCTCCGGAAAGCGTTCGGGCCCGAGATTTACGCCGAGGTCCAGGACTCGCTCAAGAACTGGTGGACGTTGAGCTACTTCCAGCGGACCGATCGCGAGATGCTGTACCGCGAGCGGGGCGTCAAACAGTTCATCGAAGCGGGCGCGGTCATGGGGATGGGCACCGATTCGGGAACGCCCATGAACTTCCACAGTGAAGCGCTCTGGCGGGAGATCAAGGTGCATGTGGACATGGGGATGACGCCTCTGCGCGCGATCGCGGCCGCCACGCGCGTGAACGCCCAGATCATCGGCAAAGGGCGCGATCTCGGATCCATCGAACCCGGCAAGCTCGCCGATATCATCGTCGTCAACGGCAATCCGCTCTTCGACATCACGGCGTTGTCCCGCGTCGAGGTTGTCGTCAAAGCGGGCGTCGTGTTCAAGGGCGGGCCGGCTGATGCAAGACCGCGCGATCGGACACAAGGCCTTTCCCTTCCTCAATCGTGACGAACTGCCGCGCGGCCAGGTTGGGGACTCTGTCCTTCACGCCGCTTGGCCAGTCCACCTCGATTGACGACACGATCGGATCTGCCCCCAGCCCGAAGGTCACGGCAAGCTGGCTCTGCGAGGCATAGCTCGACCCGCTTCGCACCATGCTCCACTGCTTCCCGGACGCGCTCTCAACACGTACGACCGCGCCGATGCCGTCGCGATTGGATGTCACACCGCGGGTGAGGACCGAGATCCAGCCGTTGCGGTTCCCGCCGTCGTTTCGAAACAGATACGCGGCGCCGTGGTTCGTGGTCACGACCAGATCCAGGTCGCCGTCGCGATCGTAGTCGCCGTAGGCCGCGCCGCGCGCGACGATGGGCCTCGTGAGGTCGGGGCCGACCGACCGACCCGCATTTTCGAAACGGCCGCCTCCGCCATTTCTGAAGAGTAGCGGCGGCTCCCGGTACTCGACGCGGGGCTGGACGCGGTTGATCTCCGGCTCGATGTGCCCGTTGGCGGCGAAGATATCGGGCAGACCGTCGAGGTCGTAGTCGAAGAAGAAGACGCCGAACGTCAGCGACAGCAAGCTCGCCCGGCCGATCGTCGATCGTGGCGCTTCGTCGACGAACAGTCCGTTTCCCTCGTTGTGATACAGGCCGAGCATCTGGTTCGAGAAGTTGCCGACGAGCAGGTGGGGCCGGCCTGATCGGTCGTAGTCGGCCGAGTCCGCGCCCATGGCGCCCCGCGCGACGCCCTCTTCGCTGTAGGCGACGCCGGCCTTCGTTCCCTCTTCTGTGAACGTGCCGTTCCGATTATTGCGATACAGCTTGTTCGGCTGCGTATCGTTGGCGACGAAGAGATCCGGCCACCCGTCGCCGTTGTAGTCGAGGACCGTCACGCCGAGCGACTTGCTCGTCCGATCGCCGATCCCGGCGCGGCGGCTGGCGTCCTCGAACCGGCCGCCTCCCAGATTGCGGAACAGTCTGGAAGAAACCCCTGGATATGATTCCGGCGTGCAGTACGACTTGGTCACGCCGTCAAGCGAGCACCACAGGTCGCCCTTGGCCGTCCACTGCACGTAGTTGGCAACGAAGAGATCGAGCTTGCCATCCCTGTCGTAATCGAGCCACGCGGCGCTGGTGCCGAAACTCGCGTTGTGGATTCCGGATGCCGTCGTCACGTCCCGAAAGCGCCCGCCGCCCTCGTTGTGAAACAGCCGGTCTCCGTCGAGCGCTGTCACGTAGACATCGTCCCTGCCGTCGTTGTCGTAGTCGCCGACGGCCACGCCAATCCCGTACATCTCCACGTCGAGCCCGCTGCCGCGCGTGATGTCTTCGAAGCCGCCGTGGCGGTTGTTCCGGTAGAGCGCGGCGGTGGAGCGCCGGCCGCGCGGTTCCCAGTCCCTCCCGTTGACGAACAGGATGTCGAGCCACCCGTCCCCGTCGACGTCGATGAACGCGACGCCTGACCCGAGCGTTTCGGGGAGGTACCGTTTGCCGGACCGCCCACTGTTGTGGGTGAAGTGGATGCCGGCCGGCGCGGTCACGTCGGTGAACGTGACGCGGTCGCCAGCTGCGACGCGCGCGCGCGCTGCCATAGGCGCCAGACCCGCCGTCGGGTCCGCCAAGGCGTGCGCCCTCAGCGCGCCCAGACCCGCGGCCGCCACCGCCACCAGAGCGGCCGGCCCGATGCGCAATCCAGTCACGGCGCGCTTCCGAGTCTCACCGTCTCGTGCTCGTGGATCGCCTGGCGCTCGTTGTTCTCCTCGGGATTGACGAGACGGCGACCGCCGGTGATCGCCTGCGACGCCTCGTCGGCCTTGAATCGACGAAAGAGCGCCTCCTCGCGCGCGGCCTGCTCGTTCCGGCCGATCGCTCGATAGCAGAGCATCGCGGTGTAATGCATCTGCAGATCCTCGGGATCCACGTCGCGCACCCGATCGAGCGTCTGGAGCGCCTCGTTGAACCGGCGCGCGAGGAAGAGAATTCTCGCCATCTCGTCGAGAACGACCCGATCGCGCGGGTAGGCCGAGGCCGTCCGGGCGAGCGACCGCAGAGCGCCGCTGTAATCGCCGTCAGCTTTCTCAATGAGCGCTTTGAAGTAGTAAACACGCCCGAGCGACGCGTCGAGTCTGAGAGCTTGCGCGATGAAGGGCTTGGCGGCGTCGGTCTCCCCCTCCTGAATCAACGCCCGCGCAACGTTCAGCCATCCGTCGGCATATCCGGGGTCTGCCCGGGTGACTTGCGTAAACGCGTACTCGGCGCCCTTGAGATCGCCCTGCAGCAGGAGACCGATCCCCCAGTCGTTCCATCGCTCCCGATCCGGTCGACCCGCGACGGGCGTCCACGCGGGCGCCGTCTTGGCATCGGCGAGCGGCAGAGCCGCGCTCGCCTGCGCGAGCGTGACGATCGGCAGATCGGGAATGCGACCCTTGATCGCGCTCGAGACGTTCGCGGGGATGTTCACGGCATCGAACGACCATTGCCGATTGTCGAACCCGCTGCCGGCAAGCGACGGCGGCTGCCCGCTTACCGGCTGGCCCGCAAACGCAAACTGGGTGTAGTAATGCGAGAACTTGCGATAGTTCAACCTGGCCGACAGCGCAATCGGACCTTGGGCGTCACGAGGAATCTGCATTCGGAAATGCGCCACGTCCGCCGCTCCCGGCGGGATGAGCCGCACGTAAAGCAGGCTTCTCGTCTGCCACGCGTTCCGCTTGTTGATCGCGTTCCCGTCGCGATCGAGCTGAAAGGAGCGATAGAAATGAGCGCCTGGCTCGACAGGGCCCTTCCCATCGTCATCCACGCGGCCGCTCCAGAAGATCAGGCGGCCTCGGCTATCGCGTCCCTGGAGCTCCAGCCAGGCGTCGAACGCGTCGACAGTGCCGCCTGGAAAGAAGTGCCCGATTTTTCGTGTTCGCACGACCACATCGACCCGAACGGTCGATCCGGGAGCGACGTGCGGTGCCGCCTTGTCGACCGGCGCGGCCACCTGACCGACGTCGCGGAAGATCGCGGGCTGCTGCGAATCGGCCTCCTCGCCAATCGCAAAGCTCGACATCACCTGCGGCGCGCCCCCCACCCGCCTCACCATCGGCGCGCCCGCCGTTCTTTCTTCGACGGGAGAGACGGCAAAGATGTCGACGCTGATGAAATCCGATTTCAGAAACCGTTCAGTCTCGGCCAGCTGCGCCTGATCGTGGTTCACGTAAGGGACTGCGGTGTTCGCAGCGGCGAATCGGTGCGAGTGGACCGTGCCGTCCGCGTGGCGACCCGGGTCGCCCGAGCGCACGGGCGGCATGTGGCAATCGACGCACGTCTGCGATCGAACCGGGTAGTAGAACGATCGCGCGCCCTGGCCCGACACGCCGCTCGCCTGCCACGCGTCGTAGT
>Ga0182034_10001029_pt1 | contig 13570 bp, 13 predicted proteins | sample flu12Cox44000172_FD_125972 | JGI IMG/M metagenome (GOLD analysis project Ga0182034, IMG submission 125972) | Lab enrichment of tropical soil microbial communities from Luquillo Experimental Forest, Puerto Rico - flux4day.12C.oxic.44.000.172 | ecosystem: Environmental > Terrestrial > Soil >... | reverse complement strand
GAGGCTCTCTGAAGCGTTGCTTTTCCGGAGGCGATAAAGGATCTTGACTGGGGCTCATGGGAGCGACACTCTCCCAGCAGCTCAAGTCTCGAAGGGGAACTAGTGATTCCCCTTCGAGGCGCCTGGGTATACCCAGGGAGCGGAGCTCGAGACTCGCGACGTTACCGCAAAAGATCCGAGGAAAAGAGAGCTTTCTGAGGAACGAACACAGCTGAAGAGAAAACTTCAACTGGAAGAGAACGGTACTCTGCTAATTCCTACAGTGGCGTCGGACTCACACTATTGGCCGGTTAACCGCTGCTCATCCATGCGTCCTCCAGCGGAAACGGGGCCAGCAGGATAACACATCCTGACGACGTAAGAATCTGCGGCCAAATTTCTTAGTGGAAGAGTTGCCAGACGGCGCCCATGAGGAAAATCAGAATCGCAGCAATCAAGATAGCCTGTCCGGCGACTCGCCATTTATTCGCGCGATGCATCTCACCTCCGCGCGGATCGCAAAGCCTCGCGCGATCAAGCAGTCCCGAAGATGAACGCAGTTCTTCGCGGGTCATGGGAGACTTGTACTACAACTGCTGTAACCTGACCGCTGGCACCGCCGAACCATTGAGGCATGCACAGCGCCCACGTAACTTGCCAGGAACGGGTTGGGGGCCGCTCAGGGACAGCCAGGGACAGCGGTCCCGAAAGGGTGCGCGGGCCGTCCCCAACCCGCTAATGTTCTTTAATAGAATCACAGCCAGCCATCGAAGTGGAAACGCCTAGGGCTTCCGATTGCGATGGCGCGCATTAGGCGCGTGGATCGGCCCATTCTTGTAAGCACAACGCATGGCTTCGTCGGCCGTGATAGCACCCTCTCGATAGCTCTCATGGAGGTTAGCCACTTGATCCAACTTAGCCAACTGGAACTTGATCGACGCCTTCATGAGCCCCAAGTTGTCCGCGTTGGTATTCTCTAGCAGCAGTCGAACTTTCCCTAGCACCTGTTTCATAGGTTTGCCCCTACCAGGGGCAGATTGTCGTTCAAAGTCAGCCATCGAACGTTGCAGCGTAGGACATTACCACCACTGGAATTATCAGGTATTTGCGCGTAATCAAGCTGTGGAAATTCCCGCGGGAGGCACCCTCCTTTTTCAAGCCATTTCCAGATCCAAACGCGCGAAGAAGAGCCGGGTTTGGGTCCCCCGCGGTCCCGGCGGCTACGCAAAAGTTCCGGCGAATTTAGTACCGTCAAAAAATACCGGACTCTCTCTTGCGTTCATACCGCCTAGCTTCCGCCGCACATCCCCGGCCGCCCAGGTTACCGATACGAAGCATCTCTTTCTTCCAAAGCGGACCGTGCGTCATATCGTCTCGAGCAGCCGCATGGCACATCTCATGAAGTAACGTTTTGCACTTCTCAGCCGGGGCTAAGCCTATTTGAATGAAAATCTCCCGAGTGTCGGCACAAGTGCTCCCCTGCTCTACGTGTTGGCCGGCGGGCAACTCCGAAAGGTGAACTTCGTCAACGGTCCATTCACGAAGCTCTCCTTTCCAGAATCGTTGGTTGTAGCGGTCAAAGAGTCTTTGTATGTTCATGGGTTAATTCCTTCGGGCTTTCCTGCGTCTGCGCCGCATAATTAGCATCTACCGAGGCGCTGACAACGCCCAAGGTCTTGCGTCACCGCTATCTGTGACGACGCTCACATTGAGAATCAGTTCGGCGTTAGAGATGGCGTCCGAAATGGCGCCCGCGCTGGCCGCTGTTTGTTTTGACAGTGTCGACATACCACCCAGAGGCACAGACTAATATTTGCTGATTAAGAGGGTGGAGGCGGTTCGCTCCAGAGGGGCCAGCGCTGGACCAGCCCCGAGAGCTGCGCAGGCCGACCGCCTCCTAAATTGCGTCGTGGCTTTGCCTGCTTGCCAGCCTCACGCCCATGTCAACGGCGTCCCTTCCAAACCTGCTCAGAAACGTGAAGCGACCGTATGCCAATCACGAAGTCATCGCAAATGCATTGCTGCTCTGGAGTGAGGCTGCGCCGCAGACTGTGAATCAACTGTGAGTGACTGGCCCTCGAGGGTCTGTGAAGTCCGGTGTAGTCCGGTGAGCTAGGTGGCGTGTTTCTGGAATAGGCTCTTTGTTTGCAATGCGCCGGAATCTGTTCCGGAGGCTAGTGCTCTAATCCAACTGAGCTACGGGCGCCCAAGCAAAATTCTATCACTTCTCTCTGCCCAAAGTTGTGCCCGTTTTGTGCCCAGCGCTGCCCGATCCCCATGGAGAAATCAGAAACTCAGCACAACTGACCACAAGCTGTAAGTTAGGTTATTGAAAGCAAGACGAAGGTTTGGCGCCCGAAACCAGCGCGCTATCCCGCTCCAGCTGCATGCGCGCGGTCAGATTCTCCACATCTCTTGGAACAAACGGAAACTCGACCTAGATCTTCCATCCCGCCTCATTCACCGCACGCATTCCTTCGCGCGCCTTACTTTGGCAAGCAGTTTATCCGATGGCGCGGGAACGTATACTCTTCGCAAGCTTTTCAATTTCCTCGGCTTTCTTGAGCATGGGCACAGAAAGTACTTGAATGGAGTCGGTTTTTTCCACCTCAGCTTTCAATTCGCTGGCCAAGTGAAACAGCCGCTCAACGCTTTTCTTGATGTCCTTCTGATTGGCCTCCAGCACAGCTTTGGAGTCGATCTTGGGTTCGTCGGTGTCTTCGTCCTTCTGCAGAGGTTTTGGAGAGGACTGAGCTCCGCCTCCGGCTTGCGCATGCATGGAAGAGTCCACGAAGCCCATGGGCAGGCCCGAAGCTAGAAGTATGGTAAGAAATTTTCGTCTTGATTCCATCATCCAAACTCCCTTATGCCTATTACGCAACGTTCTGGCAAACGCATGAACGGCTGCCCTTCTCCGGGCCTCTTCCAATGTTATACTCCCCCTCTCATAGAAATCATGCTTAGTTCTATCACTCATTGGGTGGACTTGACCATCCCCAATGCCTTTCGACTTCTGGGCATCCTGGCCATTGCGCTGGTGCTGAACCGCATGCTTCGCGCAATGAGCAGATTGATCATCAAGCCCGCCACCGGACAGACTCGCCAGTCACAACTGCGCGAGCAACAGACACGCAGGCTGTCGGGCATGGTCTATCGCGCCGGGAGCAAGGTGGTCTGGGCCATCGCCGTTTTAACAGCCCTGAGCGAGTTTCACATCGATATTCTGCCAGCGGTAACCTTTGCCGGTCTTGCCAGCCTGGCGTTGGGCTTTGGCGCACAGACTCTCGTTCGCGACGTGGTTGCCGGGCTTTACATTTTTCTAGAAGACCAGTATGTCGTGGGCGACACCGTTCAAATTTCGGAGTACAGCGGACGCGTGGAACATCTCACGCTGCGACGGACGGTCCTTCGCGATACTCGCGGAGCGCTCGTGACCATCGCCAACGGCGAGATTCGCACCGTAAGCAATCTCAGCCGCGATTGGTCGCAAGCATTCGTGGATGTTTCGCTGGCTCCCGAAACGCCCGTCGAGAAAACACTAAGAGCTTTGGAAACGGCGGCGGCGGCGTTGCGGGCGGATCCGTCGTGGTCACAGGCTCTGGTCGATGGGCCTCGGATCCTTGGTGTTCAAGACTTTGACCGAACCGCTTCCACGATTCGGCTGCAAGTGCGAACGGCGCCCACGCGCCAGGACGAAGTGGCCCGGGAATTGCGGCGCCGTATTCAAGGCGAGCTTCTCAAGCAAGGGATACCCGTTTCGAGCGTCCAGCGCATCGAACTTACCGGCGTTTCTCGTCCCCTGCAGGAAGCCGGGCGATCGGATACCGCGAGTTAGCCCAGGAGGATTCGCCAATGGCCCAGATTACGTACGACGAAGTGAACCTCATGCTGCGGCTGTACGATTTACGCCGCGAACCGCGTTTGCGCCAAGCGCGGGCCTGGTTCACCGATAACTTCCATCCTACCTCTCCGGAAGACATGATCGAGAAGTACCCTCAAGGCGGTGAAGAAAATACCTACATCCGTATGGTGATTAGTTATTGGGAAATGGTAGCGAGCATCGTGAATCGCGGCATGATTAACGATGAACTCTTTTTTGAGAGCAATGGAGAAATCTGGGTCGTGTGGGACCGCATGCGCACGATCGTTCCCACTTGGCGCGCTGCTTTTAAGAATCCGCACCTGTTCCAAAACATTGAAGAAACCTGCAAGCGGCTGGAAGCCTGGAGAGAGAAGCGAGCCCCAGGATCTACAGTGGCCATGCGCCAGATGCTGGGCCAGTCGAAAGTGAAGACAAAGGTGATTTAGACTCGACCGCTTACACGTCACCTGCCGGCACTTCTCGAAATGACCCGTTTTCGTGCGTGCCATTCCTGCACATCCGCGAAGGACTTTGTCATCGACCTCTCCGCTTCCTCGGCGCCCCAGCGAGAGGCATGGCTCGGCCTGGTGTGAAAATCCCAGCTTCAAACGACTCCGTTGAAACACCCACTCGCTCGGGGGGCAGGCACGGCGATGCCCGCACAAAAAAACCTGACATTCCTTTGGATTGCAAGGATTGCGCCTTGCCCTAAAATCGCGTTACGGAGATTCAGAATACAGCGTGGAGCAAACCGCGGAACCTGCTTTACTCTGAAATGGGAGACGGATGGTTCACAGTGCGGTGCCGACTGTCGTGCCGGCAGCAGCAAAAACCGTGGGCATCTCTTCCCGAGCGAAGGAGAGAAAGCACTTCACCACGGCAGGATCGAACTGGGTGCCGCTCGACTCGGAAAGCCGGCGCATGGCCTCTTCGAATGGCAGGCCTTTGCGGTACGGACGCGAGGAGACCATGGCGTCAAAGGCGTCCGTCACGGAAACAATGCGCGAGGCGATAGGAATCTCGGTCTCTTTCAGACCCGCAGGGTAACCTTTGCCGTTGAAAAACTCGTGGTGGTGAAGAATATCAAGCGCGGCCAGCTCAAATCCGGGAAGCATGCGCAGGACGGCCCAGCCATATTCGGGGTGCTTCTTCATCAATGCATATTCTTCATCGTCGAGGCGCCCCGGCTTGCGAAGAATGGAATCCGGTATGCCGACCTTGCCAATGTCGTGGAGAAGCGCCGCAACTTCGAGATTCTGAAGTGCAGCTTCCTCGAGGCCGAGCTCCTGGCCGACGCGCATACCCCATTCCGCCAGACGTGTGCTATGAACTCCGGTGTTGAGATCTTTCAGGTCAAGGAGTTGATTGAATGCGCAGATCACGGAGCTGCGCAGCGCCGCAGCTTGCTCTTCCAGTTGCTTGATGCGGAGGGACTCCGGCGCCGCAACAAGCGAGGACGTTCCCGTCGGCGCCGGAATTTGACCCTTCTGCATGAGCAATTTACAGGCAAAGCAACGAGCACGAGCTTGAAGTCGTAGCTGAGTTGGAGCCGTTCACCCACGCGGAAACGGCTTGATAGACGTTGAGGCGGCCGTGATTCAGATCCGGCGTGAGAGCTTGTGCGTTCGCCAGGGCGCTGGCAACTTGCGATTGGCTAAAACCTGACTGCTTAGCGCTGAGGAGCAGTGCAACCGTGCCGGCCACCAGCGGCGAACTGAAAGAGGTGCCCGATTCGCTGGCATATGTCCCACTGGGATAAGTGCTGATCACGTTTTCTCCGGGAGCGGCCATAAAGACGTCTGCGTAACCATAATTGGAGAACGAGGAGCGGGCGTCCCAGTCGGTCGTTGAAGCAATGCCGACAACGTCGCCGTTCATGGCTGCGGGATAGACACGTGCGCTGGTGTTCTCGTTACCAGCCGCGGCCACAAGCACAACGCCAGCTTTATTGGCGTAGGAGACGGCCTGCTGCAAACTGGGCGACGAAGAGCTGAGGTCGAAGCTCATGTTCACCACGTTGGCGTGATTCTGGACCGCGTAATAAAGAGCTGCCACGATGTTTGAGAGATAGCCAGTCCCATTCGCGGAGAACGCCTTGAGCGGGAGGATTTTGGCGTTCGGTGCAACGAGGTGGACTAGTCCGGAAGTCATCGTGCCGTGCCCGAAGGCAACATAAGGCGAGCCGTCCAGAACGGCCGCAGTGGATTGATCGAGGACGGCAGCCGTGGATTGCTGGACATATCCGGGCTGCTGATTCTCACTCTGACCCTGGCTTGGGCCCGTCTGCGTCCCCGTCACGTCGAGCCACTCGGATGCTCCTGGCTGGTTTCGCGTGAAGTCGTAGCCTTTGAGAAGCACGGGAAACAAAACGGGGTGACTTGGGTCAACGCCGGTATCGATGAGAGCCACGATGCCCGTACCGCTGATCCCGAAACCATTTTGCGCGTCCTGAAGGCGGATGATCTGCGCTGCAGGCTGCGCCGCATAGCCGTGCCATGCTACGGTCCCGTAGTAATTGACCGGCGCCCTGTCCGACAAACCCGAAGGGATGCTGGGCAAGGCCGGCGAGGGCATCGCTAGGAGGTTGTCCGGCTCCACGCTGATGATTCCCAGCAGCGATTCGACGAGGTTCAGCGTGCCGTTAACTATATTTACGAGGAGATTGCCGGTGGAAGTCACCAAAAAGGTCTTGCCAATTTGGCCGTCCAGCGATCCCTGAACCTGACATCCGAGAAGATTGCAGAGATTCAGGACGGAGGATAAGCCGCCCGTGGTTTGCACAATGTACCGGTTCTGGGCAGCTGCAGGCTTCGAGCAAGCCAGCATCAGGACGATCATCGCAAAAAGAACGGTGGTCCTGCGTTTCATAGGTTGCGACCCTGAAAGGGCCTCCCATAAGTGAATTCCTCAGGTATCGGTCGGAGGCTTGCCCCGCTAGTGTCTCGGGACCATCCTTCCGTTCCAATAGTACGACTAGGCTTTCCTTCCCACCCGAGTTAGCCATGGGCTGAGGTACGTTCGTACCGGGGCCGCACCGCGGGGCTAAATGGACGGACGTTGGAATCATTTGTCATCCTGCGACAGACGGCCGAGCGCATCGCGCAGCGAAATCATAATCGGCTCGCCACGCTCACTCGCAAAGGTTATTTGCAGGTCGCCGCTGTTTTTGATGTCGCAGGTAAATTCTCCATGCTGATTGCTCACGGCATGCACCACGTGACCACGCAGATTGGACAGCGTAATGTTCACGTCTTTGCCGGCAATCCCGGGGTTGCTCAAATCCAGGAGCTGACCAGTGACCTGTAGATCGTTGCCGCCGGGTTTGGCTTCAATTTGCAAGTCAATTTGAAACGGATCGGCGCGATAGAGCATTTGTCTTGAATCCGTAGCCGCCGACCGGGCTCCTTCGACAACGGGCTGTAAAAGGCTGTCGAAGAGGACCGAGATCCGGCTTCTAGATTCCTTTCTTTGGCCCTTCGGACTACCCGCCAGAAAGGCGGCTTTGACGATCCGCAGGGTACCGGCAGGCGGCTGGTAGTTGTGTTCCGCCACCGCCGACTTTCGCACGCGCTGCCACATGAAAACGGTTTCCCGGCAGCGCTTGCACCCTTCTTTCAGGTGGTTCTCCATTGCTTCCCGGTCCCCGGGAGAAACCGCCTCATTCACGAAATTGATCCATTCCTCGGTCGTAAAATGCTTCATCGTTTCCCCCCTTTACCTTTCCAGATTCCGGCCACTCCCCGGTAGCTCCGGAATCGTTCACCAACCCTCGTTTATAAGGGCTCCAGAGAAGATCAAAAAATACGTGGAAATGGGCGGAAAAGAGTTCTAATTAAGTCCCGTAGAATGAGCTAGTTTGCCGACAAGAACAAACGGGGCCCAGTAAAACGGGTGGGGCCTCTTTTTGCGCAGTTCGCGCATGGCGTCCTGTAAAGACTTGGCCATATCATGGCCTTCAATGTGACGCTTATAGAAATGGCCCATCAACTGGGCCGTGCTTTCGTCGTGCACGTCCCATAAAGAAAGCAGTAAGGTGGTTGCCCCAGCACAAAACAGGCCGCGCTGGAGGCCCAGCAGCTCGTCGCCCGCAGCCACAAAATTCATGCCCGTAGCGCAACCGCTCAGGGTAACCAGCCTGGCGTTCAATTTCATTTGGTAGAGGTCATACAGATTCAGATACCCGTCGCCCAAGCGAATCCCTGAAAACATCGGGTTGTCCTGGCGGTATACCCCATGGGTGGCGATATGCAGGAGCCCGCTCTCCGGCCCCTTTTCGCGAAGCAAGGAAGAGGTGGCGTGCTCGCCGAGGTGGAGGGAAGATCGTGGCAGAAGGGAGCTCACGCAACGCACTTCATCCAGAATCTGCGGCGCGCGCTCATCGGCAATCCCCAGAACCAGTGAGGCGGGAGCAGCGCTGGTGGCCTTCTGCTGGCACAGAGAGAAAACCGTTGCGCTCGGCGCATAAGAAACGGTGAACGCATCCGAGAGGTATTCGCCCCCGTTTTTCAAGGCGTGGAAGGGCAGGAAATGAAGAGGGCCGTGAGGAACGAAAATGAGATGGGTTCCTTGGAGGAGCATGCGCAGGGGCGCGATGAGCTCGCTGTAAAGGGATTCCAAATGACTCTCCGTGGCGCGCAGCAGCGCCGCTTCGAACCGCCTCACGTAGTCGTTGCCCATGCGGAATTTGGAGACTTGGAAGCGAAGCAATTGCAGGAGATGCGTAACGCGGGAAAGCATGGTCACCGGGATAATTCGGGCACTGTCCTCGGAGACGACGGCGGCAACCAACTGCTCGCCGGCGATGAAATACTCGACGAGAGTCGCACCTTGGGGCAAGGTAGCCTGGAGCTTCTTCAGGGAAAAATCGGCCGGCGCCTCGAGGGTCGCATTTTCTCGTTCATGAGCAGGCAGCTCGCGCAAGGTGCGCAACAGCTCCTTTTCATGCGATTGCGCGATTTCCTGAAGGTTTTCGAGCTTCTGGCGCGATTGCGCTTCGGGCCGCAATTGTTCGAGCTCGATGCGGTGGTAATACCAATTGAGTTCTTCGCGCAAGTCGCGGATTCGCCGGACCAGGTCGCTTTGACCGGTGGCTCCGAGCGGAAGGCTCTGGCCGCTCTGAAAAATCATTTCGATCATGTTGCGCGACTTCGCCGCTTCGATGCTGGCGAAAGCCTCCTCGTCAGAAGCCCCGGCGTCCCCGCCACTCAGATAAAGGGCGACCAGCGCCTCATAAACTTGCATTCTGTTTTTGACAAAGGAGATCTTGAGCTCTTCGCCCTGCAACCTGCTGCGAAGCGTTTCAAGCGCCCTCCGCGCCTCCAGATAGGCGCGGTGCGCCGCTTGCCGCTCGCCGCGCGCGCGGGCGATTTCTCCTTCGAGGAAATGCGCCTGGTAAACCAGCACCGGCGTCTGAAGCCCGGAAAGCTTCGCAATGGCAGCGCGGGTTTCCTGGTCGGCCCCTCGAAGATCATCCACTTGCAAAGCAATCTGAGCGAGAAGAAGATGCGCCAGTACGGCTTTCCCGGAAAGCGCTGATTGATCGAAAAAAGCCGCTGCCGAAGTGCACAGCCGCCTGGCCTCGAAATAACGGCCCTCCTGGAACAGCAATAAACCCTGGTACAAATCAATGAGCCAGGGCCAAACCAGATTGTCCTCGCGCACAAAGATCTCGCGAGCCTTTACAAAGCGTTCCAGCGCCTGCACTGTCTTTCCCTGCTGGCCGTACGCGGTGGCTTCGTTGGCAAGAGTCTTTGCCGCCTCATAGCCCATACCGAGCCTTTGGAAACGAAGGAAGCCTTCGTGGGCCATCTCGCGGGCTTCTTCGCTGAGATTCAGCTCGAGGTAAATGTCGGAGAGATCCAAATGGCAAAGGGCAAAATGATAGGCGTCGCCCGTGGCCTCGCAAGCACGCCTTGCGGCGTAGAGTGCCTCAATCGCCCGGCTGTATTCGCCGCGTAGGTAATACAGATAGGCGATGTTGTAGTCTGCCTGAGCGACAAGCAGCGGCATGTTGTGCTGCTGGCAGAAAGCGCGGGCTCTCTGGTAAGTGGCGAGGGCGCGCGGGAAATCGTTCAAGCTAATCAGACAGACCGCCATGTTGCTGAGGACCACGGCGATTCCTTCCCGAACTTCCGCAGCCGTTTCCGCCACATCCTTGTACGGCAGCAAGCCCTGATAGGCGCGTTCGTAATGGGCGATCGATTCTTCAAACCGGTCCTGCCGGTGATAGATGTTGCCGACGTTGATCTCCAGCCGGGCCAGGCGCCGCTGGTCATCAAGTTGCGTAAATATTTCTCTGGCGCGTTCCGCGGCGCGGAACGCCTGGTCATATTCCCCGAGCAAGATTAGGGGTTGCAGGGACGTGCTGAGAGTGCGGGCAGCCTCTTTCCAATCGCCCAAGGACTCGTATAACTGGAAGGCCTGCTGGTGATGTTCGATCGCCGCGCGATTGTCACCCGAGGAATAAAGAGCGTTGGCCCTCGCACGCAGGCCGAGCGCCAGAGCGTCTTTGCGTTTGAGACGCCGGGCGACAAGGATGGCTGCTTCCGCAAGATGCAGAGCTTCCTGGGTGCTGACACGAACTCTTTCGACCACCAACTCGGCGAGCTGCTCGACAAATTCCTTGCGAATTAGGCCGCGATGCCGCGTGAAAAACTTGCGACGATCGGCCTCAGCGGAAAGCTGGGCCAGCTGGGCGACAGAGTTGCGCGTAGAGGCCTTACTACGGGTTCCGGCCATCGGAAAAACCCAAATCCTCGAGTTGCCTGCGAAGACGCTCGATGCAGCGCTGGCGCGTGAATCCAATGGAGCCTACGGCGAGTCCCAGCTCCTTGGCAACTTCCGCATAGGGCCGCGCGGGAACTTCATAAAAGAGCAGCTCCACCAGCCGGCGGCACTGCGGAGTGAGCGAGGCCATGGCTTCCCGCAGCATCTGTTCCTCCTGCGTTTGCTGCACGAGGTCTTCGGCGAGGGGCGGAATTCCCGGTTCGGGCAAGTCCTCCTCGGAGTCACGGCTGACCACCCGCTGGCTCTGCCGCTTCCAGCGGTAACTTTCGTGGTGAGCCACCTGCATCAGCCATTTCGGAAGCGCGCGCGGCTCACGGAGTTCCGGCAAGCGCACCAACAGTTCGGTGCAGGTGGCCTGAAAAACATCGGCCGCCTCTTGGGGCGAGAGTCCGTATTTCACGGGGATTGAATAAATCAAGGCTTTGTATTTGTCGATGAGCAGAGACCAGGCTTCTTCGTTTCCGGCCAGGCACTGTTTGACGAGAAGCGTGTCGTTCCAAACGACCGCCTCGCTTTTCCTGGTTCTTGAGCCTGCGGGACTCATCGCGTGGCATTTACCGCGTCATTCTTGAGATACAGCTGCTCCACGTTCCAAAGCACATAAGGTTCTAACACGGCTGGGCGGAAGTTGCCGACCGACTTCTTCGCTCCCGTTAGAATATCCGGGCTGGCCAGAAAAATCATCGGCTGGTATTGCCAGAGCAGTTCCTGGGCGCGATCGTAAAGCTTCTTCCGTTGCTCGAAGGTGCGCGCGTACATCTGCTCGTTGATCAAGCGATCGATCTCCGCTTCCCAAGCTGTTGCGGGACGGGCTTGCGAAGGGTTCCAGAGATGCGTCCCGCTGTTCGATAGCCACACGTTGATGTCGGAATTCGGGTCCGCGTCAAAGCTGGCTATGCCCAAGATGCAGGCTTCATACTCCTTGGTTTGCGTGACGCGATCAAGCAGCGACCGAAACTCGAGCGGCACAACCTGAACGCGCATTCCGAGTTCCTTCAAGTCGTCTTGAACCAGCGCGGCCATCTTTGCGCGATCGGCGTTGGACGAACTCGTGATAATAGAGAATTCCACGGGTTTGCCGCCGGAATCGACGAGCACTGATTCGCCGCTGGACGCTGTGGTCCAAGAAAAACCAGCTTCCTTCAAGAGCGTACGCGCTCTTTCCGGCGAGCGTGCAGGATGCGGCAGTTTCTCATCCTGCCAGCGGCGGTTGCCCGGCGTGACCAAGCCCCACAATGGAGCGCCGCGCCCCTGGTAGACCAGCCGCACTATCCCTTCACGGTCTACCGCGGCCGAAACGGCTTGACGGAACTTCACTTCCCGGAACCATTTCTGTTTCTGCACGATTTCCGCAGGCATCTTCTCATTCGGATCGCCTAAATTAAAAAAGAGAAAATTGTATTCGAGCCCCGGCCCGGCATCCACCATCGTGTAGTCCCCCTGTTGCCGTGACAACACCGAGAAATTCTCTGCCCCTAACCGGCTGATTACATCCGCTTCGCCGGACTGAAGCCGCAAAACTTGTGCGTCCGCGCTGGGCACAAAAAGACAAACCAGTTCGTTCAGATAGGGCAGCCGATTCCCTTTCTCATCCGTTTTCCAGTAATAGGGATTGCGCTCGAGTACCAATCGCTGTCCGGCGATGTATTCTTTCAACCGAAAAGGACCGAGACCAGCCCACTGATTTGGCGGCGTCCCGAGCGCTCCGCGTTCGGCAATCTTCCCTTCCTCGTAGGGCTTCTCGAGCAAATGCCTGGGCAAGATCGCCAAACCGTCAAAAAGCCGCTCGGCGACGCCGTAGGGTTTCGGCAACTGAAAAAGGACCGTTTGCGAGTCCACTTTGCGAACGGTCAGCGGCTTACCGTCACAGATCAGTAGATCCCGTTGGGGCGCATGTACATTTTCATCGAGATACACACGGAATGTAAACAACACATCGTCGACATCCAGCGCGTAGCCATCAGAAAACTTTAGCCCGCGCCTCAAGACCAACGTGTATCGCAATCCGTCCGGGGAGATTTTCCAGGACTTCGCCAGGGCAGGCTCCGTCAATTGCGTTGCGCGGTTGATGTGCACCAGGTCCGCCTGCATGGTGCCGATCACTTCGCGTGAGGGAGTCTCAGCGGCGATTAAGGGATTCAAGGTTTTGGGCTCGGCCCGCAAGGCAACCACAAGCCGGCCGCCAGGTTGGCCGATTTCGCCGGGAAGTACAAGCAATTCTTCTTTGGAATTGTTCTGCGGCGGAGAAGCGGCAAGGGGTCGGGTGAATGACGCCGCAAAAACGAAGAGCAGAATCGAGAGGATTCGCCGAGACGAGCCATTTGCCCTCGCAGGTTTCACTCTAGGCTCCCAAGTGATCTCTCTATCTTGTACGGCTCGGTGCGCTCCTGCAACTCGCTCCCCAGCCCCAAGTATCCTAGAAAGAACGGCAACATGATGAGCGCCGGCAAAAACATCCACCAGTAAGAAACCAGGACGCTGTATTGCTGCAAGCTGGATAGAAGGTTTCCCCAGCTGGGGACCGGCTCCGGGACACCAAGGCCAAGAAAGGAAAGGGTCATCTCTGCGAGTATGAACTGCGGAACGAGAATGGCCGCCTGGGTTAGAAGCGCGGTTGAAGTCGCCGGGAGAATGTGCCGTCGCAAGAGATATCCGTCGGTGGCTCCAAACCCTCGAGCGGCGCGCACAAAATCACGCTCCTTCGCGCTCAGAACGACGGCACGAACCAGTCGCGCCGGGCGCGCCCAGCCCACCGCCCCAAGTACGGCAATGATGAGGAAGAAGGCCTCGAGAGGACTGACCGCCAGAGGCAAGAAGGCACGGAGCGCGAACAGCAGATAGAGCCAGGGCAGGGCCATGAAGAGTTCCGCAAGGCGCATGAGCAAATCATCCCTCCATCCGCCGTAATAGCCCGCCGCCGCGCCGACACACAAGCCAAGCAAG
>Ga0182034_10001023_pt1 | contig 13601 bp, 10 predicted proteins | sample flu12Cox44000172_FD_125972 | JGI IMG/M metagenome (GOLD analysis project Ga0182034, IMG submission 125972) | Lab enrichment of tropical soil microbial communities from Luquillo Experimental Forest, Puerto Rico - flux4day.12C.oxic.44.000.172 | ecosystem: Environmental > Terrestrial > Soil >... | reverse complement strand
CTGAGATCCCTTGGGCATGGGTCAGCGAACCCCAGTTATTGCGCCCTTGTTTACCGGGCTTCTACGGCATCAACCATCGGGTGAATGCCTGCATTTTGAAAGGGGCAATGCCTCGGTGGTACCGTGGGCGGGTAAAACAGCAACGCTGGTGGCCAGCGGTCCCGGTCTTGCTGCTCGGCGATTCGCCTGGTTTCAGATGCAAGTTTTCGCCTGACTGCAGACCGCAACCCCTGGCAGCACAGTAGCCCTACCTTCACGTATTACAGGGGTAAGTTCCTTGTTAGGCCGAGGGATTTACCCCTCCCCAACCCGCAGCAGAAGAACCCCGTGCGGTTTCCAAATCAAGTGATGGATGGAAAGCGAATGGGACAGACCCAGTTTTTGCGGCGGCAGGCCGAATCGTGCGACCCGTTCGGGACGCGGATTACTTTTTTGTGCGCTTGGGTTTGTGCTTGCGGAGGAAAGACTTGAAGGCATCGGCGCTGGCGAGATCGTGGAGCAGGTGCTTGCGTTCTTCGGGGTCCAGGGCGGCAGCGAAGAGTTTTTCTCGCTCCTCACCGAGTTGCTGCAGCCAAACTTCATATTCAGGGCCGAATTGTTCTTCGAGTTCTTTGCGAAGGCGCTGGGCCAGCGCCGGGCTCTGGCCAGAAGTGGAGACGGCGATTTGCAGCGCGCCGCGCCGTGCCACGGCGGGATAGTAGAAGTCGCAAAGCTCGGGAACGTCGACGACGTTGCAGAGTACGCCGCGCCTCTGCGCTTCGGCGTGGATTTGCTCGTGCAATTCGGGCGAGAAAGTGGCGGCGACGACAAGGAACATTCCATCGAGATCGCTCGGCTCATAGGGACGCGCGAGCCATTCGATTTGGCCGGCGGCGGCCCATGACTGCACGAGTGGTGTCGCTTCCGGAGCGACGACGCGCACCTTGGCGGCAGCCTCGAGCAGCCCGGTGATTTTGGACTCGGCCACGTCACCTGCGCCGACGACGAGGCAGGGCTGACCCTCGAGCTTCAGGAATATGGGGAAGAGGCTTGGGGCAGGCGCCTTTTTGGGGGCAGTTGTCACAGATTTATTCTAGCGGAAAATCGGAATTCGAAAGTCAAAAATGAAAAATTCGAAGAGGGTCGAATAGCAAAAAACCGAACCGGCACGCGGAATGTTGACGCTCGGAATCATTCTCAAGCGGCGTGCTATCTTCGACTCGCGAGTTTCCAATTTCGATATTCAGGAGAGCCGATCAGGGGTGAGGAGAGAGGTCATTTGGAGGACGCGGTGGTAGTAGTCGCGCTCAGCGAGTTGCCCTGCCGCAGGCTCGTCGAGAACGAATGTCACATCGGGATGGAGCTGCAGGGCCGACGCGGAGACGGCGCAAGTGATGGGGCCTTCGATGGATTTGGCGACGGCGGCGGCCTTGGATGCGCCGGCAGCCAGCAAAAGGATCTTGCGGGCTTCGAGGATCGTGCCGATGCCCATGGTGATGGCGCAGCGCGGACTTTCCTCGCCGGGACCAAAAAACCTGGCGTTGTCGTCGAGCGTCTCGCGGCTCAAGACTTTGAGGCGGGTGCGCGACGCAAGACTGGACGTCGGCTCGTTGAAGCCAATGTGTCCGTTGCGGCCAATGCCGAGAAGCTGGAGGTCGATGCCGCCCGCCGCGCGAATCGCCTGCTCGTAGGAAGCGCAATAGGCGTCGAAATCGCCGCCGATGCTGCCGTCCGGGATGTGGATGTTGCGCGCTAGTACGTTGACGTGGCGAAAGAAGTGCTCGTGCATGAAATGATGATAGCTCTGAGGATGGGAAGCCGGCAGGCCGAGATATTCGTCGAGGTTGAAAGTGATGACGCGGGAGAAATCGAGGGGACCGGATTGATGGAGGCGCACGAGATGCTGGTAAAGTCCGACCATGGTGTTTCCGGTGGCGAGGCCGAGAGTGAGTGAGGGTTTTTTCTTGATGGCGCCGGCGATAAGCTGGGCGGCGTGCTCGTTCACTTCTTCATTGTCGCGCTTCAGGATCACCAGCATGCGAAACCCTCTCGAGACTCACGAAACGTTTCAACCCGGGGAGTCTTTTTCCACAAAGAACAGTTGCGGCACGCCTTCGTCGGCTAGCGGAACCGGCGAATCACCAAATTATGCCGGTCGGAGCGGTAGAATCCGAGCACGTACATGATGGCTTGACCCTTCGCAGAATAAATGACCTGGCGAATACGCAGCAGCGGTTCGCGCCGCGGTATAGCGAGAAGGTCAGCGATGCGGGGATCGGCGGCAGTAGCGTCGACTTCTTCGTCGGCGTAGCCCAGTTCGACTTTGTAATCGCGCTCGAGAATACCAAACAGCGATTCGCGTGCGACGGGGGCGTCAAGCAAGCCGGGAAATTCGCCGGCGCTGAGATAGCAGATTTCGAGCGCGAACGGCTCGCCGGACGCGTGGCGAAGCCTTTCGAGCTTGATGATTCCGCTATTAGGGGGAAGGGAAAGACGCGCCGCGGCTTCGTTTTCATTGTCCACGATCTTGGCGAAGAGTATCTTGGCGCCGGCAGTGAGGGTGCGCGCGGCCATTTGCTCGGTGTAGCTCATGAGCTTGTTGAAATGGATTTTCGGCGGCGCCACGAAGGTGCCGATGCCGCGGCGGCGCTCGACGATGCCCTCGCGCTCCAGGAAGGCGAGAGCGTGGCGCGCGGTCATGAGGCTGACGTGATGCGTCTTGGCGAGGTCGCGCTCCGAGGGAACGGGGTCGCCGGCCTGAAGCTCGCCGGAATCGATGCGTTTGCGAATGACGCTCTGAATGCGCTGATACGCAGGCAGCGCAGGGCGAGCGGGGAAGCGCTCGACGGCAGCCAGCATCTTTTTGTTCGAAGCCATCAGTTGCACCTTTTCCAAGCACTTTAGTCGCAGGAATGTTTCAGCCGAAAGAAACCGCAAAGAAATCCGCGGTGGCGAGCATCCTCCGAACCTGTTTCAGTGCTATAGTGCGAGCGGCGCACCGCTATAGGGCGGTCTAGTACCGGCGCCATAGCTGCTGCTCGCGGGTCATCCTAATTCTTTATAAAACATCATTTTTCCACTTGACAAGCAAAAAATAGTGCTATATAGCTAAGCACCAAATGGACCTATAGCAGGTCCGGGTGCCGTTACCGGTCGAGGAAATGAGCGAGGGGTGGGCAGTCCGACGGCCTCGAACTGGAGGAATAAAGTCATGAGAAAGACGCGTTATTGTGGGTGGGGATTGGCGATTTGCGCGCTGGCGGCGTTCCTCGGCGCGAGCGTCGCCTGGGGCCAGGAAGTGACCGCGACGGTCACCGGTACGGTGACGGACCCGACAGGTTCGGCGGTTGTGGGAGCAACGGTGACCGCAAAATCTGTCGAGCGCGGACTCAGTTTTTCCGCCACGACAAATGAAACGGGTATCTATCGTATTTCGCAGCTTCCTGTGGGCAACTACGACTTGAAAGTGGAAAAGCAGGGCTTCCAGACGGCCCTGCGCCCCGCGTTTACCCTCGTACTGAACCAAGTCGCCCGTATCGATATCGAAATGAAGGTTGGCCAGATCAACCAAACGATCGAGGTAACCGGCGCCGCTCCGGTTCTTAAGACCGAAGCGACCCAGGTGGATACCATCGTCAACTCGGCCACGAACGACGCACTTCCACTGGCCACGCGCAATTACGTGGAGTTGGCTTTGCTGGCGCCGGGCGCTGTCCACCCCGACCCCAGCAGTTTCAACAACGGCGACAATACTGCGAGCGGCGGCCGGCCGTACATCAACGGAAATCGCGAGCAGTCGAACAACTTTCTGCTGGACGGCATGGACAATAACCAGGTGTCGGACAACCTTCTGGGATACACCCCCGCACCTGACGCCATCGAAGAATTCAACCTGATCACCAATAACGCATCAGCGGAGTTCGGGAACTTCGAAGGTGGCATTGTCAGCGTGAGCGTTAAGTCGGGAACGAACAACTACCACGGCGATGTGTGGGAATTCTTCCGCAACGATGTGCTAAACGCGAACAGTTGGTCCAACAACTTTAGCGGCACTCCTCGCGACAAGCTTCGGTGGAACATGTTCGGAGGTACGGTGGGCGGACCCGTCCTCAAGAATAAACTCTTCTTCTTCGCGGATTACCAGGGACAGCGTTTTGACCATCCCAGCTCAACCGGTCCCTTTACCGCGTATACAACCGCTGAGAGAAGTGGCGACTTCGGCGCACTTTGTTCGGCGGGATTTAACGCGGCGGGCGTTTGTACATCAAGTACCGGAAAGAACATCCAGTTGTACAATCCATGCGCCTCTTTCTCGGCCCCGTGTACACCTTCTTCGCCGGCCGCGGCTGTTAGGCAGCCATTCCCCCGCAATCGAATTCCGGCGCAGATGATCAGCCCCGTGGCGCAGGCACTATTTGCCTCGTCGCTCTACCCCACGACGATCAACAATAACTTGCAGCAAAACGCGTTAAATACGACAACGTCGGCATTGAATTCCAACCAAGGCGACATCAAAGTCGACTACCAGGTTTCCAACAAGGACCGCGTCAGCGGCCGGTTCACCCGGGCTTATCAGAACAATCCAAGCACGAACTCCCAGCCGCTTTTCGGGAACGGCTCTTCAACAGCGCCCATCTGGAATACAGTGGGGGATTGGACTCGCACCATCGGAACGAACCTAGTGAACGATGCGCGCTTTGGCTGGAGCCATGTCACGCTCAATACGTCGTCGAGCTTTGTTTCGAGCGTCGGTGCATTTGGCAACCAGATTGGCATCGGAAACGGCAACCCTGCGGGCATAAATGGCTTGCTCAGTCTCGGTTTGGGCAATAGTGTCGTGGCTGGTATCGGGAACAGCCTGATCAGGCAGAGCTTCGACGATCACGTCTGGCAGGCAGACGATTCCGTCATCTACTCGCGCGGCCGGCATTCGATCAAGTTCGGCTTCCAATTCTGGAGGGAGCCCATCAAGACCTTTTACTCAGGAAATAACGGCGAACTGGGATTTATGAACTACAGTGGCAGCTTCACTGCCAGCGCGTTCCAAAACGGCGCAACTAATACTGGTGACGGCGCCGCGGACTTCTTCCTCGGGCTCCCCAGCGAGTACGGTCGGGGCCTGAGTTCTGGGAAGACCTGGGAACAAACCAGCGAGATTTATGGCGCATACGTCCAGGACACCTGGAGATTCAATGATCGACTGACGTTCAACGTTGGGTTGCGTTATGAGGCGCATACGCCGTGGGTAGAATCCAACAACCAGCAGGCGAATTACGATCTCAGAACCCAACAGATTGTGTTCGCGGGTCAGAACGGTGCCAGCCGTGCCCTCTACAAGGGTGTCTACGGGGGCAAGGACTTCCAGCCGCGACTGGGTTTTGCATGGACACCAGCAATGCTGGGCGGACGTACGGTGGTGCGAGGCGCATTCACCATTTCTTCGTATCTAGAGGGAACCGGTACGAACCTGCGCCTGCCGATCAATCCACCATTCAATCCTGCGGAACTCGACGTGCCATACAACTCGGTTCCATTGCCAGCGACCTCGAGTTCGGATGGTATTGTCGGCTCAGCGACTTCGCCGTCCTGTGACCCGCCGGCGTATGCTTGCTATGCCGGGGCGCTGCTGCGCGTCTGGGATCCGAATGTGCAGCCGGCCATCTCCGATCAATGGAACCTGACGGTGCAACGGCAGTTCTGGAGCAACACCACGTTCCAGATTGGCTACGTGGGCCAGCGGGGAACGCACTTGATGGTGCCGTTCTCTTACTCCCAGCGGGACCTGCTTGCCCCGAGCGCGTCTTGCCCAGCTCCTTGTACCGCTCCAAGTCCATTCTTCTCGAACAACCCTGCACTCCTGAGCAGCATCTCCAAATTTACTTCGGGCACCCAGTCGAACGGCAACATGTACTACCACGCCTTGCAAGCCGTGCTGCAGAAGGACATGAGCGGCGGATTGCAGTATCACGTGGCATACACCTATTCAAAATGCATGACCAACAACAGCGGTTACTACGGATCTTGGGGCGGGCAGGCCACAACCGTTTCGCCCTATTGGCAGAACATCTACAACCCAAGGGCCGAGTGGGCGCCGTGCTTTTACGATGCGACTCATATCCTGACAGCCTATGCGGTGTATGAGCTGCCGATCGGGCATGGTAAGGCTGTGGGGAATAACCTGAACAAGGTAGCGAATGCTGTCGTGGGGGGCTGGGCGGTTAGCCCGATTCTTTCCTTGCATACGGGTTTCCCGATGAGCCCGTACGGCACCGGCGATCAGTCCAAAACCAATTCTCGCAGTTCACGTCCCAATTGCGACTCCATCGCAAAGGTGCAGGGTAGAGTTGCAGGTTCTGGATTTAACGGCTTCCAATACTTCACCAACAATGGCAACTTCAGCAATCCCGCTATCGGTACCTTTGGCACCTGTCCTGCGCAACTCGGGTGGTTGCGCGGTCCCGGATACAACGACATTGATCTGAGCTTGCAAAAGAACGTGCAGATCACGGAAAGATACAGGGTGCAGTTCCGCACCGATTTCGTGAATGCCTTTAACCGCGTCAACCTCAACGCTCCAGACATGGGTCTCGGAGGTACCATGGGGCAAATCACAAGTGCGCAGTCCCCGCGTAACATACAGTTTGCCCTGAAGTTTTACTACTAACCTTTAGTGCAGTAGGATGGGGCAGGCGAACAAAAACGCCTGCCCCATCTTCATTTATGCGTTCTAACTTCATCTTGGTCTTTGCGCTCGCCTTGATAATGATTCCGCCGAGTCTCCGGGCGCAGGCGGGCGCGGCGACTGGTCCGGCCAGTGCTCCCCCGTCCGTCCAAGGTATGTCTGCTCAAAGAACATCTTCGGAAAAGGTCTTGCACCTGGCGGAGAGCGGGCGCTGCAAGGAAGCCTTGCCGCTCCTCAAAATCGCCGCGCAACAGAGATCCGATAAAGACGCGCAGCGCAGAGCTGGTATTCTTGGAGTGCGTTGCGCGCTGAGCCTCGATCAGCGAAGCGCGGTCGGGGAGTTTCTTGCCATCCTGAACCGCGAATTTCGCAACGATCCCGAGGTGCTCTATGTTTCGGTTCATGCTTATTCGGACCTCTCGACGCGTGCTGCAATGGACCTTGCCCAGTCGGCGCCGTCCTCGTATCAGGCGCGGGAATTGAATGCCGAGTCGCTCGAAATGCAAGGCAAGTGGGACGACGCGGCCAAAGAGTATCAGGAGATCCTGAAACAATTTCCGAATGCGACTGGAGTCCACTTCCACATGGCACGTCTCTATCTTTCCAAACCTGACGCCGAGGCGGACGCGAGCGAGAAGGCACAAAAAGAATTGCAAATGGAACTGGAACTCGACCCTAAAAACGCAGGCGCCGAATATTTGCTTGGCGAATTGGCGCGGGAGGCGACGCAGTGGGACGAAGCCATTAACCATTTATCGCGCGCGACGAAGCTCGATCCTACATTTGCTGAAGCGTTCCTCGGGCTGGGCATGTCGTGTATCTCGGCGCGAAAAATCGCGGAAGCCATACCCCCGCTGGAAACCTACGTGAAGATGCAGCCGGCGAATCCCGCGGGGCATTATCATTTGGCGGTAGCATACAGCCGCGCCGGGCGAACCGAGGACGCAAGGCGGGAGGCCGCTCTCCAGAAGGCGGCGGCTGAGAAAATCGACCGGGAAAAGCAGAAGGCTGCCGATGCAGCCCAAAAGCCGGGGCCGCCCGAATAGGCCGGACCGTTCCTTGGAGAGTGTTGAAAAGACTCAAAGGTTTGTCATTCCGAGCGAAGCGCGTCTTTTGCACTCCGGACGGTTTTATGGAGCGAGGAATCTGCCTTCACCAGAACCCAAGAAACAGCCGATTCCTCGGTAGCGCCCTTTTTCTCTCTTGCTTGTCGCTGCTTTCCATTACAGTTCTGATTGGTGCCGCGCGCATTCATGCACAAAGCGCGCGGCCGTCCGCGATACAGTTTACAAACGTCACTGCGGCGGCGGGCATCAAGTTTGCGCATTTCCGCGGCAACGATGGAATTCCCATCAATCGTGAAATCTTCGGTCCCGGCGTTTGCGTTGCGGATTTCGACGGAGACGGTTTTCAAGACATTTACTTTGTGAACGGCCGCGATCTTTACAACCGCGGCATTTCGGCGCGCAACGCGCTCTACCGGAATAATGGCGATGGCACGTTTACCGATGTTACGGAAACCGCCGGCGTTCCCGGCACGGGCTACGGTCTCGGATGCGTTTGGGGCGACTTCGATAATGACGGCTTCCCTGATCTTTACGTGACGCAGTATGGCCGCAACGTTCTGTACCACAACAACGGCAACGGCACGTTCACGGATGTCACGGAAAAAGCCGGCGTGGCGGGCCTGGAATTCGGGACGCTTTTTCATTCCGGCGCAACATTTTTTGATTATGATCGCGACGGCCGCCTGGATCTTTACGTTGGCGGGTACGTCCTCTTGGAACCGAACGGTCCTCGCTATTGTAATATCAGCGGCGCGCGGACGAGTTGTCCTCCCAGCGTGTACAAGGGAACGACTGACGTCCTCTATCACAATAATGGGGGCGGGACTTTCAGCGATGTGACGAAGACTGCCAAGATCTACGAGCCTCAAGGCAAGAATCTCGCCGTGGGCGCCGCGGACTACGACAACGACGGCTGGCCGGATCTGTTTGTGGCCAACGACGGACTGAATGCCTACCTCTACCACAACCAGCGCAATGGCACGTTCGATGAAGTGGGAGTCATCGCCGGGATGGCTCTCACCGCGCGCGGCAACGTGATGGCGGCAATGTGCATTTCGCTTGGCGACTATGATAATGACGGCTGGCTCGATCTTTTCATCACCGATTTTCAGAAGAATTCCGATCATCTCTGGCACAACGACGGCAGAGGCTCGTTTGACGAGGTCAGCGATCAGGCGGGCATCACCGTGCCCACGCGCGATGTGCTCAGCTTCGGCGGCGGGTTCTTCGATTACGACAACGACGGGTGGCTGGATTTGTTTATCGCCAACGGGCATGTGTATCCAGAAGTGGAGCAGGTCTCGCCGGACGTGCACTTCAAACAGATCAACTCGCTCTTTCACAACGAAGGGAACGGCAAGTTCGTGGAGACGACCAAGGTTGCGGGCAGCGGCTTCCAGACGCCCTACGTGGGGCGAGGCGTGGCATTTGCGGACTTCGACAACGACGGATTTATGGATGTGGTCGTGGCGAACAACGGAGACCCGCCGCTCCTACTGCACAACAGCGGGGGCAACGGCAACCACTTTCTCAACATCAAGCTCGTGGGGCATAAGAGCAACCGGGACGCGATGGGGGCGCGCATCCGCGTATTCGCGGGAGGCCTTTCGCAGATTCGCGAAGTCGCCGGTGGAGGCAGCTATCTTTCTCAAAGCGACCTGCGTGCACACTTCGGCTTAGGCAAAGCGACTCGAGTCGAGTCCATCGAGGTGAGCTGGCCGAGCGGAGAGAAGCAGACTTTCCGTGATCTCGAAGTCGATAAGTTCTACATGATCGAAGAAGGGCGGGATCAAATCGGGTTACAGCAATTTCGACGGCGAGCGCAAACCATGAAGAGAGATTCACAACCTTGAATTGGCGCCAACGCGGCTTCCCTCCGTGAGACGATAACGAAGGCGATAGGAAAGAAAACCTCATAAATGGCGATCGAGCCGTCATAGCGAACGACGAATCGGCGAAAGTTACGAACCCAACCTGCGGTGCACGATCGAACGGCGGTAGCGACTCGGCTCTCGGCTGCCTTGCAGCGAAGGAAATGTGAACGTCCGGCTGTATCGCGGCAGGGCGATGGTGCGGAGGGGCCTATTTGCCCGCACAGGGGCAGTGGCGAAGGGCGCATTTCGTTCCTCGCCGGGCGCGTCGTGGAACTAATACTTAAAACGTTTGTCGCCCTCGAAAAGTGCAAACCCGTCTCTCACCGCCACGCGAACGCAAACGGAAGAACCCGCCGGCTGATTCGATTCGACGAAGACCACGAGACTAGCGGGGCTAATGGTGAAGACGCGGTTGTGTTTTCGCTTCCTCTTCGAGCGATTTCACGGCGAGCTGCGTTTCGCGAACCATCAAGCCACAGCCAGCGCACAATCCAAAGACCGCAGACGCGCCGGTAAGTACAGCGAGCGCGGCGGCAGCGTGAAATAGAACGACCTGGCCATAATAAGCCCCAATCGAACCACCCACGGAGACAAGAGCGGAAGCGGCAAATAATCCGAGGCCCGCGTAGAAGAAGCGCAGCGCCTTGACGAGGAGTTGTGTGCGCACATGCAGAGGCGTCAGCTGCGCGGACCATACTTGATGGTCGGTGCTGCCCGGCTCGAAGGAAGCCAACTGCGCGGCAACGATGCGGGTCCGATCCACGACCCGTGCCAGGCGATTGCTCGTGCCAAGCGCCAGGACCGAGGAGGCGTTGGTGAGAATGGCCGGGGCAACCACGGCGGTTAAAACGGCGAAGGGATTGCCAGCAACAACGCTGTATTGCACGGCTCGGCCTTTCTTTCCTGTTGTGGATGTAGCGAGTTTGGCATGCGGCGGACTTGCGTTCGAGCAGGATTTCGTGCCCGAGAAGATTAGGCCGTCCCCAGGCATTCAGGCAAGCCCCAAGAGCGAGCCCCAAGTGGGGGGAAGAAGGGTCAGGCGCGTTCGAGGATGACGGCGATGCCCTGGCCGACACCGATGCACATGGTGCAGAGGGCGTAGCGGCCGCTGGTCCGCAGGAGTTGGTAGAGCGCGGTGGTGACCAGGCGTGCGCCGCTGGCGCCGAGCGGATGGCCTATGGCGATAGCGCCACCGTTCGGATTGACGCGCGGCGCATCGTCGGGAATGCCCAGGTCGCGGAGGACCGCGAGCGCCTGCGAGGCGAAAGCTTCGTTGAGTTCGATGACGTCCATCTGAGAAAGTTCGAGACCAGCCTTTGCCAGGACTTTGCGCACTGCCGGCGCAGGACCCATGCCCATAATGCGGGGAGCCACGCCTGCAGCCGTGGCGGCGACGACGCGGGCCTTGGGCGTAAGTCCATGACGCTTTGCCGCTGCCCCGGAAGCCAAGAGCAACGCGCATGCGCCATCATTCACGCCGGAGGCGTTTCCGGCGGTGATCGTGCCATCTGCCTTAACGATAGGCTTCAATTTCGAGAGGGCTTCGAGGGTGGTGTCAGGGCGGGGATGCTCGTCTTCGGAAAAGAGCAGGGGATCGCCCTTTTTCTGCGGAACGGGAACGGGAGTAATCTCCTGGCTCAAGCGGCAGGCGCGCATTGCGTCGGCAGTGCGTTGCTGACTGCGAAAAGCGAAGAGGTCTTGATCCCGGCGTGAAATATGAAATTCCTCGGCGACGATTTCGCCTGTTTCGGGCATGGAGTCGGTGCCGTATTTGGCCTTCATCAGAGGGTTGACGAAGCGCCAGCCGATGGTGGTGTCTTCGAGTTTCGCGGTGCGCGAGAAAGCACTGTCGGCTTTGCCCATGACGAAGGGGGCGCGCGACATGCTTTCGACGCCGCCGGCGATGACAAGTTCGCCTTCACCGGACTTGATGGCGCGCGCGGCGGTGGCCACGGCGTCCATGCTCGAGCCGCAGAGGCGATTTACAGTTGAACCAGGAACTTCCTTGGGCAGACCGGCGAGCAACAGGGCCATCCGGCCGACGTTGCGATTGTCCTCGCCCGCCTGATTTGCGCAACCATAAACGACGTCGTCAAGCGCCTTCCAATCGACTTTGGGGTTGCGCTCGACAAGAGCTTTGATGGGGATGGCGGCGAGATCGTCGGTGCGGATTACCGCGAGCGCTCCACCGTAACGGCCGAAGGGAGTTCGAATCGCGTCGCAAATGTAGGCTGAGTCCATGAGCGTCCTTGCAGGTTTCCCGAGCTTCTATCTTATATGGAAGAGCGGCGGCACGCGAATGGAGCGGAGCGCGTCGTCTCCGGCAAGTCTCGGAAATAGGGCGGGCGTTCTTCCCTTGGCGTGGCCGAACTCGCCGTCCCGGCCCAAACGACAGGTTAAGGAACGCAGGGTAACAAAAAAAGGCGCTCCGGGAATAAACCGCGGAGCGCCGAAATGAAAGCGAGAGAACTACTTTTCGCGAATCTTCACGGGCTCAAGAAGTTTGAAATCGAGCGGCGCCTCCGCTTCGAGCGTGATGTCGCGATTGCCCGTAAGTCCAGCGCCGCCCGTACCAGCAGCAGCCCCAATGAGAGCGCCGATGGCCGCACCCTTGCCGCCGCCTGCAAGTCCGCCGATTGCTGCGCCTCCGGCCGCGCCGCCGCCAACCATCGCAGCGGTGCGCTTGCCTTTGCCCTTGCTAGACATGGCGGCGGGAGAAGTTTGCACTTCATAGTCCCTGCCTGCGACGGTGATGCCGGTCAATTCGAGCACGAGGGAAGCCCCGCCTTTGAAGCGCCCTGCGGCCTTGGCATCCCTGACGACACCATTCGCTCGGGCACCCTTGGGAATAGCCACTTTTCCTCCCACTTCGACGGGCGCTTCAACGGTAGCCGAAAAATTGTCGCCGGAACGGGCCGACTTCGAGCTGATGGCCTCGTCGAGAACGACCTGAATTACAGCGTCCGCAGGTACGACCAGGGGTTTCGGATCAAGCGCCCTTTTTATCGCAGTCTTGGCGGATTCCGCGGCGGAAGGCGCAGAGCTGGCAGTTGCATCCGGGCTGCCTTGCGCTTGCTGATCAGCGGCTTTCTGGCCCTGGCAGCCCACCATGAACAGACCGAAGAAGAGCGAACACACGAATATCGAACCACCACGACGAATCATTAAAAAATCCTCCCCTCAGGCTGGATCGGGCTAGCTGATCAAACATACGCCGAATAATGCAGGAGTTAAAGCCATGTCGCAGCGCAGTGTGCGCATCCGGGTACAAGGCGCAATCCCAGCCCTAGCATGGCGTTTCTTGAACGATCGTACCTTTTTGCACAAAGCCCTCGGTCCTTCGCCTTCCGGCGTGGCCTGTTTTGCGCTGGAATAAGGAGGTGACGTTTCCATTCCCTCGGACTGGCGGGTGCATCATGAGGTTCGGTGCAAAGTATTTCCTCGGAACCTTCTTTCTTTTCTTCCCGGTCCTGACAAGCGCGCAGCATCTCGGTCAAGTCACCTGCGCGCGCCGGGGCGACTACACGTATCTCTACAGCTCCATCACGACCATGGAAGTGTTACGGACTCTGCAGTGCGGCGAGCAGGTTGAGGTCGCCGGGCGCTACCAGGGTTTCTTCAGCGTGCGTACCGCCAACGGGGAGGCCGGATACATAGGGGAAGGGAGCCTTGTCCTGCTCAAAGACAGGCCCGGCGCTAAGGCGCCGCTTGGCGCCGCGCCGCAAGCCGCGCGGCCTCGGACCGCTTATGACGAACCCTCGCCGGCGCCTCCGGCAAATCCCGTTCCTGCTGGCTTCGATCTCATGTTGCCTAATAACACGCCCATCCACTTGAAGCTCAGCAAGACGGTTTCTTCGGAAACGGCTCATGTTGGCGATGTCGTTGATTTAGTGGTCGCGGAGGACGTGGTCCTGGACGGGCTTTGCGTAATTCCCGGCGGGGCGTCCGCTGAGGGCGTGGTGACCGAAGCCGAACCCAAGAGGCGCATGGGCAAAGGCG
>Ga0182034_10001018_pt1 | contig 13612 bp, 9 predicted proteins | sample flu12Cox44000172_FD_125972 | JGI IMG/M metagenome (GOLD analysis project Ga0182034, IMG submission 125972) | Lab enrichment of tropical soil microbial communities from Luquillo Experimental Forest, Puerto Rico - flux4day.12C.oxic.44.000.172 | ecosystem: Environmental > Terrestrial > Soil >... | reverse complement strand
TTCCCGGGCCGGCCGCGGCTGCGCCAGTACTGCAGCGCCATTTTGACTGCAACCTCCACCGACACCGATCCGGAGTCGCTGAAGAACACCGTGTCCAGCCCGGCCGGGGTCATGTCCACCAGCAACTGCGCCAGCCGCGCCGCGGGCTCGTGGGTCAGCCCGCCGAACATGACGTGGTTCATCGTGCCCAGCTGGATGGCCAGCGCCGCGTCCAGCTCCGGATGACCATGCCCGTGGATCGCGGTCCACCAAGAGCTCATCGCGTCGAGCGCCTCGACCGGTTTGCCGTCACGAATCAGGGTCAGCCAGGCGCCGCGGGCGGCGACCGCCACCACGGGCGCTACCGATTCGCCGCCGATGGTGCTGTAGGGGTGCCACAGGTGGGCGGCGTCGATCGCGCCGATCTGTTCGGGCGTCAACCCGGCCCTCGCCGCAGGCATAGAGATCGAGGGTAGAGCAGCCGGTTCGCACAAATCGCAACCATCGGGGAGCATCTAACGACATGGCTTCGCCGCATCAGCCCGCCGACCCCCATTCGGGTAACCCGACGGCCTCCACGTCGGCGCGCGACGACTCCGACGACACCCATCGGTCCGACCATGAGGCGCCGCGGGTACTGCGCCTGCGCATAGTCGGCTGGGATGTCGTGTGCACCGTCGTACTACTGGCACTGCTGCTGTACCTGGCCACGGCGACGAACTGGCCGACGCGGCTCTTTGGCTTCCTCGCGAACGTGTGTGAGGACGAAACGTGTGGACCGGTGCCCTACGGGCTCGATCTGTACATCCGCCCGGTGGTGTGGGGCGGTATTGGTGCCGCCATCGCCGCGGCCGGAATCGGCCCGTTCGTTTCCCTCTTGAAGGGCTGGTACATGTCCTTCTGGCCGGTCCTGGCTCTCGTCGCCGTCATGGTCAGCTCCACGGCCGGGTTCATGCTGACCATGTTCAGCCAACGCTATTGGCTCTGAGTCCGTAACTGAGACCGAAATCACAACCGCGCATACCGAATTGGGCGCGGCAGTCACCGTGCGGTCACGGTACGACAAAAAATCCTTCATGCGGCCCACCAGGTATTTTCCGCCGCCCACTTCTGGGGTAGAAGTGTCTGTAGTGACTGGTGTGAATTCGGGCGGCTAACCGGCCGGTTTCACTTCCAAGCGTCATGCATGCGGTGTCCGGCCCCGACGGGGAGGCCCTGCGTCGTCATGCAGCAGCGGCCGAAGCGCGAAGTCACCGCGCCGAGGCCCAGGACCCCAAGGAGTGGGAATCCAATGAAACGGATCTACGCCTTCGCGATCGGTCTCGCGATGCTGGTGACCCCGGCGGTCACACTCTGTGTCGCGACCGCCGACCCCGGCGCCAGGACCATGGACTATCAGCAGGCCACCGACGTCGTCGTCATGCGCGGTCTTTCGCAGCGCGGCGTGCCGTTCTCATGGGCCGGCGGCGGTGTCACCGGCCCCACCCGCGGCAAGGGCACGGGCGCCATGACCGTCGGTTTCGACGCCTCGGGCCTGATGCAGTACGCCTACGCCGGCGCGGGGATCAAGCTGCCGCGTTCGTCCGGAGAGATGTACCGGGTCCTCCCGAAGGTCCTGCCTCAGCAAGCACAACGCGGCGACATGATCTTCTACGGTCCCGCGGGCACGGAAAGCGTCGCGATGTATCTCGGGAACAACCAGATGCTCGAAGTGGGCGACGTCGTCCAGGTCTCGCCGGTGCGCGCCAACGGCATGGCGCCCTATCTGGTCCGGGTTCTGGGGGCGCAGACGCCATTGCCGCAGGCGCCGGTTCAGCAGGCGCCCGCGCAGCAGCTGCCAGCGCAGCAGGCACCGCTGCAACAGGCGCCGGCGCAGCAGCTGCCGACGCAGCAGGCACCGCTGCAACAGGCGCCGGTGCAGCAGCTGCCCACGCAGCAGGCACCGCTGCAACAGGCGCCGGTGCAGCAGCTGCCCACGCAGCAGGCACCGCTGCAGCAGGCACCGCTCCAACAGCCGCCGACGCAGGCGCAGGTGCAGCAGATGCCATTGCAGCTACCGGCGCAACCAACGCCGGTGCAGCAGGCTCCGTTCGGTATCACGCGGTAAACCGTCGCCGTACTGTCCGCAGCTCTCCGAAGACCGCCACTTACTCCCTCGCCGCCCGCAGGCCGCTCGGCTACCCCCACTGAGCAGCTCCCCAGGGCGCGTGCAACAGGAAGTAGGTGGCGGTTTTCGGTAGATTAGCGTCGATCATGCCGAGCCCGACGCCTTGTCCACCGGTCGCCACTGCGAATCCGGTCGCTGCGGGGGCGGGTGCGAGCGGCTCCTATCGTTACGATCTCGACGGCTTGCGCGGAATCGCGATCGCGCTGGTCGCCATGTTCCACGTCTGGTTCGGCCGGGTTTCGGGCGGCGTGGACGTCTTTCTCGCGCTGTCTGGCTTCTTCTTCGGCGGCAAGATCCTTCGCGCCGCGCTCGACCCGGCCGTTTCGCTCTCGCCCGTGGCCGAGGTGATCCGGCTCGTCCGCCGCCTGCTGCCCGCCCTGGTCGTGGTCTTGGCCGGCTGCGCGATACTCACCATCCTGGTGCAACCGGAGACCCGCTGGGAGACGTTCGCCGACCAGAGCCTGGCCAGCCTGGGCTACTACCAGAACTGGGAGCTGGCCAGCACCGCGTCCGACTACCTCCGGGCGGGCGAAGCCGTCAGCCCGTTGCAGCACATCTGGTCCATGTCGGTGCAGGGCCAGTTCTACGTCGGCTTCCTGTTGCTGGTGGCCGGGTGTGCATACGTGTTCAGGCGCCCGCTGGGCGGCCACCTGCGGACCATGTTCGCGGTGCTGCTGGGCGCCCTGACGGTGGCGTCGTTCGTCTACGCGATCGTCGCTCATCAGGACGCCCAGGCGGTCGCCTACTACAACACTTTCGCCCGGGCGTGGGAGTTGCTGCTGGGCGCGCTCGTGGGTGCCGTAGTGCCCTACATTCGCTGGCCGATGTGGCTGCGCACCGGCCTCGCCACCGTCGCGATGGCGGCGGTCGTGTCGTGCGGGGCCCTGATCGACGGCGTCAAGGAATTTCCCGGTCCCTGGGCATTGGTGCCCGTCGGGGCCACCATGCTGATGATCTTTGCCGGGGCCAATCTGGGTCACGCCGACGCCGGTGAGCGGATGCCGCTGCCGAATCGACTGCTGGCCACCAGACCTCTGGTGGCGCTGGGCACGATGGCCTACTCGCTGTACCTGTGGCACTGGCCGCTGCTCATCTTCTGGCTGTCATACACCGGTCACCGGCACGCCAACTTCTTCGAGGGTTCGGCGGTGCTCCTGATCTCCGGATTGCTGGCTTACCTGACCACCCGGCTCGTCGAGGATCCCCTGCGATACCCGGCGCCCGCCGGAGCCGCGTCCCCGGCAACCTTGCCCACGATCCCCTGGTGGCCGCGTCTGCGTAGGCCCACGATGGCGCTGGGATCGATGGTGGTGCTGCTCGGCGTCACGCTGACCGCGACCTCGTTCACCTGGCGGCAGCACGTCACGGTCTTGCGCGCAGCGGGCAAGGAGCTCAGCGTGCTCAACCCGCAGGACTATCCCGGCGCGCGCGCCCTGACCGAACACGTGCGGGTAGCCACGCTGCCGATGCGGCCCAGCGTCCTGGAGGTCAAGCAGGACATCCCGGCCTCGACCAGGGACGGCTGCATCAGTGACTTCGTCAACCCGGTGGTGGTCAACTGCAGCTACGGCGACGTGGCCGCCACCCGGACCATCGCACTGGCCGGCGGGTCGCACGCGGAACACTGGCTGCCCGCGCTGGACTTGCTCGGCCAGCTGCACCACTTCAAGGTGGTGACGTATCTCAAGATGGGCTGCCCGCTGTCCACCGAGCAAGTCCCGCTGGTCATGGGCAACAACGCCCCGTATCCGCAGTGCCGTGAGTGGGTGCAACGGACGATGAGCAAGCTGGTCGTCGACCGTCCCGACTACGTGTTCACCACCACGACCCGGCCATGGAACATCAAGAGCGGCGACGTGATGCCGGCAACCTACATCGGCATCTGGCAAACGTTATCCGACAACAACATTCCGATCCTCGGGATGCGAGACACCCCGTGGCTGGTCAAGAATGGCAAACCGTTTGACCCGGCCGATTGCCTGGCCAAGGGTGGCAACGCGCAGTCGTGCGAGGTCAAGCGCTCCGACGTGTTGTCCGATCGCAATCAGACCCTCGACTTCGTCACGCAGTTCCCGCTGCTGAAGGTCCTCGACATGTCGGGCGCGATATGTCGCGCCGACGTCTGCCGCCCTGTCGAGGGAAACGTGCTGATCTACCACGGCGCTCATCACCTGGACCCCACCTACGTTCGAACCATGGCCAATGAGCTGGGCCGGCAAATCGCGGCCAATACCGGTTGGTGGTAGGGACATAAACCCTCGCGGACACTCGCCGCGCGTCGGCCACGGATAAGGTCGAGTGATGCCGACCAACCATCCAGCCTCGGAAACGGGCTCGCGAATAGGCGGGGCGACACATGCTGCCGGCAGAGAAAAGCCCAGACTGGCCACCGTCTGGCCGGGCGACCCTTATCCGCTGGGTGCAACCTATGACGGGGCGGGCACTAACTTTTCGGTGTTCTCCGAGATCGCCGACAAGGTCGAGTTGTGCCTAATCGACGACGACGGCGGCGAGTCGCGGATCCCCCTCGACGAGGTCGACAGTTACGTCTGGCACGCCTATCTGCCGAACATAATTCCGGGGCAGCGCTACGGATTTCGCGTCTACGGCCCCTTCGATCCGGCAGCCGGCCACCGTTGTGACCCGAGCAAGCTGCTGCTGGACCCGTACGGGAAGGCCTTCTACGGCGATTTCGATTTCGGTCAGGCGCTGCACTCCTACGACCTCAGCGCCGTCGACCCGAACGACCCCGACGGAAGTGGGGCCGACCCCGGAACTCCCCCCATGGTGGACTCGCTCGGCCACACGATGACCAGCGTGGTGATCAACCCGTTCTTCGACTGGGGATCCGACCGGGCGCCGCTTACCCCGTACCACGAAACGGTCATCTACGAGGCCCATGTCAAGGGCATGACTCAGACCCATCCCGGCGTGCCCGAGGAGCTTCGGGGCACGTATGCCGGGCTCGCCCATCCGGTGATGATCGACCACCTCAAGTCGCTCAGCGTCACCGCCATCGAACTCATGCCGGTTCATCAGTTCATGCACGACGCGCGGCTGCTGGACCTGGGATTGCGAAATTACTGGGGCTACAACACGTTTGGCTTCTTCGCGCCGCACAATCAGTACGCGGCCAACCGCCGCTCCAGCGTCGCCGAGTTCAAATCCATGGTGCGCAGCCTCCACGAAGCCGGCATCGAGGTCATTCTCGACGTGGTCTACAACCACACCGCCGAGGGCAACCACCTCGGTCCGACGATCAACTTCCGCGGAATCGACAACGCCGCCTATTACCGGCTCGTCGACACGGAACTGCGGCTGTACAAGGACTACACGGGCACCGGCAACAGCCTCAACGCGCGCCACCCGCACGTACTGCAGCTGATCATGGACTCGCTGCGCTACTGGGTGCTCGAGATGCACGTCGACGGATTCCGCTTCGACCTGGCCGCCACGCTGGCCCGCGAGCTGCACGACGTCGACCGATTGAGCGCCTTCTTCGATCTCGTGCAGCAGGATCCGGTGGTCAGCCAGGTCAAATTGATCGCCGAACCGTGGGACGTCGGCGAGGGCGGCTACCAGGTCGGAAATTTCCCGGGTTTGTGGACGGAGTGGAACGGGAAGTATCGCGATACGGTGCGTGACTACTGGCGGGGGGAGCCCGCGACCCTGGGAGAGTTCGCTTCCCGGCTGACCGGGTCGTCGGACCTGTATGAGGCGACGGGCCGGCGCCCGAGCGCCAGCATCAACTTCGTCACCGCCCACGACGGATTCACACTCAACGACCTGGTCTCCTACAACGAAAAGCACAACGAGGCCAACGGCGAAGACAACCGCGATGGGGAAAGCCACAATCGATCGTGGAACTGCGGCGTCGAGGGTCCCGCCGACGACCCCGAGATCGAGGCGCTGCGCGCCCGCCAAATGCGCAACTTCTGGGCCACGCTGATGTTCAGCCAGGGCACGCCGATGATCGCACACGGCGACGAGCTCGGGCGCACCCAAAACGGCAACAACAACGTCTACTGCCAGGACTCCGAATTGTCCTGGATGGACTGGTCGTTGGTCGACAAGAATTCGGACCTGCTGGCGTTCGCGCGCAAGGTCACCACCCTGCGCAAGAACCATCCGGTATTTCGCCGACGGCGGTTCTTTGAAGGAGAGCCGATCCGAAGCGGCGACGAGGTGCACGATATCGCGTGGCTGACGCCCGGTGGCCGGGAAATGACACACGAGGATTGGGGCAAGAGCTTTCACAAGTGTGTGGCGGTGTTTCTCAACGGCGACGCCATCGCCGCGCCGAACGCCCGCGGTGAGCGGGTGGTCGACGACTCATTCCTGTTGTGCTTCAACGCAAGCGACCAATCGGTGGAGTTCGTGATGCCGCACGCCGATTATGCCGAGGAGTGGACCGTGGAGCTCGACACCAACGACCCTGCCGGCGACAACGACCAGGTGGTGAGCGCCGAAGAGACGATCCCGCTGCCCCCGCGTTCGCTCATGGTGCTGCGTAAGACCTTGTGACGCATGGCCTTACCAGTTCTGTCCACCTACCGGTTGCAGCTGCGCGGCGAGGCGAGCGGATTCGCGTTCACCCTCGCCGACGCCGAGAATCTGCTGGATTACCTCGACCTCCTCGGCGTGACCCATCTGTACCTCTCGCCGATCATGACCGCCGTCCGCGGGTCCAGCCACGGATACGACGTCACCACCCCGACGGCGGTTTCGCCGGAGCTGGGCGGTGCCGAAGGCCTGGCACGGTTGTCCGCGGCGGCCCGCGCGCGCGGTATGGGCCTGATCGTCGACATCGTCCCCAACCATGTCGGCATCGACAAGCCGGAGCAGAACGCATGGTGGTGGGACGTGTTGCGGCACGGCCGGGGTTCGCCGTATGCGGCGTTCTTCGACATCGACTGGGAGCTGGACGACGACGGCCGAATCGTGCTGCCGATACTGGGTTCCGACGATGACGCGGCCGACCTGAAAGTCGACGCCCACGTGCTCCGCCTGGGCGACCTGGCGCTGCCCATCGCTCCCGGCACCGGGGAGGGAACCGGCGCGCAAGTCCACGACCGCCAGCACTACCGGTTGGTGGGCTGGCAAAACGGGGTCTGCGGTTATCGCCGGTTTTTCTCGATCACCTCGCTGGCCGGACTGCGGCAGGAAGATCGCGCGGTGTTCGACGACAGCCACGCCGAGGTCGCGCGCTGGTTCAGCGAGGGACTGGTGGACGGGGTGCGTATCGACCACCCCGACGGATTGCCCGATCCCTGCGGGTATTTGGCCCGGCTGCGGGAGCTGGTGGGCCCGGATGCCTGGATCGTCATCGAGAAGATCCTGGCCGTCGACGAGGCGCTGGAACCCACCCTGCCGGTCGCCGGCACCACCGGCTACGACGCGCTGCGGGAGCTGGGTGGAGTCTTCGTCGACCCGGCCGGCGAACAAGCGCTGACCGCGCTCGCCGACTCCGCCGGAGTCGACTACCACGCGACGCCGAAGCTGCTCGCCGAGCTCAAAACCCGCGCGGCCACCGAGACGTTGGCCAGTGAGCTGGCCCGATTGCGACGGGCCATCGCCGCGACGGCGGGCACCGATCACCCGCTGCTGCCCGAGGCCATAGCCGCGCTGCTCACCCACATCGAGGTCTACCGCTGCGACTATCCCGGCCTGGCCGCGACGATGCCTACCGCTTTGGCCGAAACCCAGTCGGCCGCACCGCAATTGGGACCAGCACTCCAGGTGATTGCCGCGGCGCTGGCCAGTGGGGGCGAGCCGGCTTTTCGGCTGCAGCAGCTCTGCGGCGCGGTGACGGCCAAGGCCGTCGAGGACTGCTTGTTCTACCGCGATGCCCGGCTGGTCTCGCTCAACGAGGTGGGCGGCGATCCGAGCCGTTTCGGTGTGGGCCTCGCGGAGTTCCATCACAGGGCCGCGACGCGCGCCCTGCTGTGGCCGCAGACCATGACGACGCTGACCACCCACGACACCAAACGCGGCGAAGATGTGCGGGCCCGGATCGGCGTGCTGTCGCAGGTGCCGTCGCTATGGACCGAGTTCGTCGCCCGCTGGGAGATCGAGGCCCCCTCGCCCGATCCCCCGACCGGACGGTTCCTGTGGCAGAACATCTTCGGTGTGTGGCCGGCAAGCGGCGAGGTCACCGCCGGGCTGCGCCACCGGCTGCACGACTACGCCGAGAAGGCCATCCGGGAAGCGGCCTGGCATACCTCGTGGACCGACCCGGACGCCGGTTTCGAGGACGCGGTGCATCGTTGGCTGGACACTGTCCTCGAGGGTCCGGTGGCCGGCCAGCTGACCGAGCTTGTCGCCCAACTCAATCCGCACGCCGCAAGCGACGCGCTGGGCCAGAAGCTACTCGCCCTGACCGTGCCCGGGATACCCGACGTCTACCAGGGCACCGAGCTGTGGGACGACAGCCTGGTCGACCCCGACAACCGCCGCCCGGTCGACTACGCGGCCCGCCGGGCAGCGCTGAAAGAGTTACAGCACCCTAAATTTCGCATCGTGACCACGGCCCTTCGGCTGCGGCGCTCTCATCCGGACAGCTTCCTGCACGGCGGCTACGTTCCGGTGCTCGCCAGCGGGGAGGCCGGCGATCATGTCGTGGCGTTCCGCCGCGGCGACGACATCCTGGTCGCGGTGAGCCGCTGGACCGTGCGGCTCGCCGAAAAGGGTTGGGGTAACACCGTCGTGCCGCTGCCCGAGGGCACCTGGGCCGACACGCTCAGCGGCGCCATCGCAGAGGGACCGACGTCGGCGGCCGAATTGTTCGCCGACCTGCCGGTCGTGCTGCTGGAGCGCCACCGTGACTGAATTCCGCGTCTGGGCACCCAAACCCGCGCTGGTTCGGCTCGACCTCGGCGGTGCGGCGCACGCGATGACGCGGTCGGACGACGGCTGGTGGCACGCGGACGTCGAGGCGGCGCCGGGCGCTCGCTACGGATACCTGCTCGACGACGACCCCACCGTGCTGCCCGACCCGCGATCGCCCCGCCAACCCGACGGCGTGCACGCCCGCTCGCAGCTTTGGGACCCGGCCGCCGCGACCTGGACCGACGCCGGTTGGCCCGGCCGGTCGGTCGAAGGCGCGGTGATCTACGAACTGCACGTCGGCACCTTCACCGGCGCCGGCACGTTCGACTCCGCCATCGAAAAGCTGGACTACCTGGTTGATCTCGGCATCGAGTTCGTCGAGCTGATGCCGGTCAACTCCTTCGCCGGCACCCACGGCTGGGGATACGACGGTGTGCTGTGGTACAGCGTGCACGAACCCTACGGCGGCCCCGACGGCCTGGTCCGGTTCGTCGACGCCTGCCACGCGCGTGGCCTCGGCGTGCTGATCGACGCGGTGTTCAACCACCTAGGCCCGTCGGGCAACTACCTTCCCCGGTTCGGCCGCTACCTGTCCTCGGCGAACAACCCGTGGGGCGAAGGCATCAACATCGCCGACGCCGGCTCCGACGAGGTGCGGCGGTACATCATCGGGTGTGCGCTGCGCTGGATGCGCGACTTCCACGCCGATGGCCTGCGACTGGATGCGGTGCACGCGCTGGTGGACACGACGGCCATCCACCTTCTCGAGGAACTGGCCACCGAAACCGACTGGCTGTCAAGGCAAGTGAACCGTCCCCTATCGCTGGTCGCCGAGAGCGACCTCAACGACCCGCGGCTGATCACCGCGCGCGATCGTGGTGGATACGGGATGACCGCGCAATGGTCCGACGACATCCATCACGCCATCCACACCGCAGTATCGGGGGAGCGTCAAGGCTATTACGCCGACTTCGGTTCACTCGCCGCACTGGCGGACACACTGCGGCACGGTTACTTCCACGCCGGCACCTATTCGTCGTTCCGGCACCGCCGCCACGGGCGGCCGCTGGACACCTCGACCATTCCGGCCACCAGGCTGGTCGCCTATACCTGCACCCACGATCAGGTCGGCAACCGGGCCCTCGGGGATCGCCCGTCGCAGAACCTGACCGGCGGCCAGCTGGCGGTCAAGGCCGCCCTTGCGCTCGGATCCCCCTACACCGCGATGCTTTTCATGGGCGAGGAATGGGGGGCGTCGACGCCGTTCCAATTTTTCAGCTCGCATCCCGAACCGGAGCTGGCCCGGGCCACCGCGGAGGGGCGTCGGGCCGAATTCGCCGACCACGGCTGGAATGCCGACGATATCCCCGACCCGCAAGACCCCCTGACGTTTCAGCGATCGAAACTGAATTGGGGCGAGGTGGACGCCGGCGAACACGCCCTCCTGCACCGCGTGTACCGGGATCTCATCGCGTTGCGGCACAAGGAACCCGACATGGCCGACCCGTGGCTGCAGCACCTCACGGTCGACTATGACGAAGACCAACGCTGGATCACCCTGCACCGCGGCAATTTACGGATCGTTTGCAACCTGAGTGCCGAGCCTGTGAAGGTGCCCGTCACCGGCGACGTGGTCCTCGCGTGGGGCGAACCGGCGGTCGATGCCGACAGCACCGTGCTGGAAGGCCATTCGTTCGCCATTCTGGCAGTGCGCGAGCAGACATAAAGTCCCTAAAACTTTTGTGTTTTGGGAACTTTATGTCTGCTCGCCCGCATGTGGCGCGATGGCTGCACGGAGAAGGGGCACGGATGGTGGGCCCAGCGCATGCGTTTGCAATACTGCGCTGTGCACAACCCGCCGGATAAACTCCGGTTCAGCCGAGACGAACTTAAGCGTTTCCGCGGCAAGACGCTGCCCGACCTGATATCCGATCGAGTTCGACTACTGTTTGTGGGGATCAACCCGGGCTTGAGAACCGTTGCGGTGCAAGCCCATTTCGCTCCCCGCGGCAACCGGTTCTGGCCGGCGCTCTTCCGCGCCGGCATCACCGACCATCTGATCGACGCCTCGTCCGGGTTTACCCACGCCGACCGGGAATATTTGTTGAAGCGGGGAATCGGCATCACGAGCCTCGTTGATAAAGCGACCGCGAGCGCAGACGAACTCACCGTCGGTGAACTAATCAAAGGCAGACGGAAACTGGACGCAATGATTCGGAGGTACTCGCCTCGGGTTGTCGCCGTCCTGGGAATCACCGCCTACCGCGACGCCTTCGACGACCCCCGAACGAAGCCGGGGAAGCAGCCGACGGCTTATCCCGCAACCGAACTGTGGGTAGTCCCTAACCCGAGCGGTCGCAACGCCCACGCGTCCCTGGCTAACCTCGCGGCTGCCTACGGTGAAGTCGCCCAAGCCGCCGGCATTCCTACACGCTCGGACGGCCGGTAGCCAGCACCGCCGTGGCGACGGCGTCGGCGAGCGGATCGATCTCGTCGACGGCCAGGTCTGAGATGGTGATGCGGATGCCCGGCGGCGTGCGAATCCGGAACCGAGTTCCCGGCGCCGCGGCCCAACCCGCACCGAGCAGTCGGGTGATCGCGACCGTCTCATCCGGCACCGGGACCCACACATTGAGCCCGGACCGGCCGTGAGCGGTGACGCCGCGCTCGGCCAGGGCGGCACGCAACCGCGAACGGGTGCCGCTGTATTGCGCCTCGGCCGTGCGCACGAGGCGCGATGCCGCCTCGTCCGACCACAAGCTGACCGCGAGACCTTGCAAGAGGTGGCTCACCCAGCCCGGCCCCAGCCGCAGACGGCCGTGCACGCGCTCGACGGTGCGGTGGTCTCCCGCCAGCACGGCGACGCGCAGGTCGGGGCCGTAGGCCTTGGATGCCGACCGCACGGAGGCCCAATGGGCGGTCGATCCGGCCAGCGTGTGCAGCGGCGCGCCGGCAATGCCCGCGCAGTGATCGTCTTCGACAAGCAGCAGGTCGTCGGCGCGGCCGGCCAACAGTCCACGTAACTCATCCGCGCGATCCGCGGATACCGCCGCACCGGTCGGGTTTTGCGCGCGATTCGTGATGACCACCGCGCGCACGCCGCGATTCAGCGCCCGAGCCACCTCGGCGACCAGTGGCCCGTCGTCGTCGACCCGCACGGGCTCGGCCGAAAGGCCAAGCGCGGCAAGGAGGTCCAGTAGGTTTGCCCAGCCCGGATCCTCGACGGCCACCCGGTCCCCCGGGCGCAAATACGCGCTGAGCGCCCGCTCGATGCCATCCAGCGCACCGCTGGTCACCGCCAGGTGATCGGCCGGGATGCGATCCGCCAACAGCGCGGAACGGCTGTACTCGACCAACTCGGGCGACATGGGTGGCTCCCCGTACAGCACCGGGCGGCGCGGGGCGGGGCTGTGTTGCGGCGCGGCCGCGATGGGCAACAGGGCCGGGTCGGGGTTGCCGGTCGACAGGTCGCGCGCGCCCGCGGGGACGTCGAGCCCGAGCAGGGAGCGCGGGGTGGTCGCCGGCCGGTGCCGCACTCGGGTGCCGCGCCGCCCGGCGGTTTCGACGGCGCCGCGCTCACGCAGCAGGCGGTACGCCGCGGCAACGGTGTTGGCATTCACGCCGAGCCGGCCGGCGAGTTCGCGGATCGGCGGCAATGCATCGCCCGGCGCGAGCCTGCCATGGGAGATGCCGTCTTCGACGTTTGCGGCTATGGACTCCGCGCCCGTTCCCGCTATGCTGCTTTGTACTGGCACGCAGATAATTATGTACTAGTACGAAATAGAAGGCAATCCGTTGGAAACCGCATACCAGCCCACACCACGAACGACGCCCACCCGCTACCGGGAACGCGCCCACTACGACCGAAAAGCGGTCCACGCCATCCTCGACGAGGCCCTCATCTGTCACCTGGGCTACCTCGGCGCCGGTGGGCCGGTGGTGTTGCCGACGACGCACGCGCGCCTCGGCGACACCCTCTACCTGCACGGTTCCACCGGTGGTGGCCCGATGCTGGCCGCCAAGGCGGCCCCATCGGGCCTGCCCGTTTGCGTCACCGTCACCCTCGTCGACGGGCTGGTGCTGGCCCGCGCGGCCATGCACCATTCGGTGAACTTCCGCTCGGTTGTCGTGCGGGGTGCCGCGCGCGTGGTCGACGATCCGGCGGAGAAGCTGCGGGCCCTGCGCAGCCTGCTCGACCACATCAGACCCGGGCGCGCCGACGACTGCCGGACGCCCAATGCGCGTGAACTCGCCGCGACCGGCGTGCTCGCCCTCGACCTCGTCGAGGTCTCCGCCAAGGTGCGCAGCGGCGGCCCGGTCGACGATCCAGAAGACAGCACGCTGGCACATTGGGCCGGCGTGGTGCCGCTGAAGCTGACGGCCGGAACACCCGTGCCGGCCCACGACCTCAATCCCGCCACCCCGTTGCCGACTTACCTGCACTAGCCCCCGGCCGAGCTGCGGGTATCTCCGGCGGGCGAGCGCGCGTTTGTTCACCGACACGCCGCAGAACATGTACAACTGCGCACGCTCGCGACGGAAAAAGGTTGCTACGGCACCACCGTTGTGCCGATCGTGGGCATGAACTGGCACTGCTTTTCTTTGGTAGTGACCTGCCCGAAGATCGTCGACATGATG
>Ga0182034_10001010_pt1 | contig 13649 bp, 10 predicted proteins | sample flu12Cox44000172_FD_125972 | JGI IMG/M metagenome (GOLD analysis project Ga0182034, IMG submission 125972) | Lab enrichment of tropical soil microbial communities from Luquillo Experimental Forest, Puerto Rico - flux4day.12C.oxic.44.000.172 | ecosystem: Environmental > Terrestrial > Soil >... | reverse complement strand
TTTTGGGGGTAAAGCGGACATAAAGAAGATCGCAAGTGGGCGGATCGCGATTTGCACTCACCGGTCCTGGTCGATCGTCGGTTTCTCCACGTGCTCGCCCATAATCTCACCGCCGACGGGATGTCGCGAGATTGCCGCAAATGCGGGGTTATTTCCTCCGGGACGGGGAGCCTTGGGGATCGAGGCTGCGCGATTTCATCGCGTTTGTTTGAGGTGTGGCTGTCATTTGGCCGCTCGAACTCCATGGTATTCGGCTGACTCTTCGATGGGGTGATTTTCGTGGATGAGACGCTGGCTGCGGCTGTCCCGGCCGATGTTGCTGACTATAGCCGACAGTACACCGACGCTGGTTCGACACGGCAGTGGGCTCGTTCAATCGGGCTGGCCGCTGCAGTCGGCATCGTATACTTCCTTGCGGCACGGCTAAGTCTTCTTCTTCTCACCAAACCTGACGGCGTGGCCGTGTTTTGGCCGGCTTCCGGCGTTGCCTCCGGTGTTCTCATTGCGCTTGGACCGCGTGCGCGCTTGCCGGTCGCCGTCGGCGCGATGGCCGCGACCATTGTTGCCAACTTGATGGGTGATCGGACTCTTTTCAGCGCGGTGGTCTTCGGCCTGTGCAACGCGGGCGAAGCATTGCTGACAGCGTGGCTGATCGAGCGCTACTTCGGATTGGGTTTCAATCTCGGCAAGCTAAGCCACGTGCTGGGAATGCTGGTGTGCGCGATCGTTGCGACCGCGGTCTCGGGAATTGGCGGAACTGCCGGGTTCCTATTCTTTCACAGCCCGAACGCGCCGATTCTGACTATTTGGCAGCATTGGTTCGCTTCCGATGCCCTTGGAATCATCACGGTCGCACCACTAATCATTGAGTTCGCTTCGGCCACACGCCAGCCGCCATCGCGGCGCGGATTTGTGGAAGGCGTCGCCGCACTCGTAGCGCTTGTCATCCTGAATGGGTTCGTCATTTTTCTGCCGCACGGATTTTGGGGGACTGTCGTCCCGGTTGCACTGCTGTTTCCAATGCTGTTGTGGTTGGCGGCCCGCTGCCATCCGGTCTTTGCAGCCACGGCTGCCTTCATCAGTGCACTCACAATCGTTTTGACGACAACATTCAGCATCGGCTTTTTCGGCGACGCCAGCTTGCCGATCTCCGAGCGCGTTCTGGGCGCACAGACGAGCATCCTGGCCGTGTCGTTTTGCGTATTCGTACTTGTTGCGCTGTTTGCCGAACGACGTCTGCACGAGACCGCGCTCGTGGCGAGCGGCGCGCGGCTGCAGGAGGCGCTGACGGAATTGCGGCTGCTGTACGAGAACGCTCCGATCGGGCTTGCTTTTCTCACTCCCGATTGCCGCTATCGGCAAATCAATCACCGCCTGACAGAGATCTGCGGCATCTCGATTGCCGATCATATCGGCAAGTCAGTGCGAAATACCGTCCCGCAGGTTGCGAACCAGGTCGAATCGCTCGTCCAGGCGATTTTGAGGACCGGAGAGCCAATCATGGGCATAGAGGTCAATGGCCAACGACCGGACGGGAGTAACGCGGAGCGCGTGTGGATTACCTACTGGCATCCGCTGAAGGGTGAAGATGGCGCTATTCTCGGCATCAATGTCGCAGCTGAGGAAATTACCGAACAAAAACGCGCCAAGGCGGCGTTGCAACTTGCGAACGAATCCCTGGAGGCTCGTACGCTCGAACTCACCAGTTCTTTGGAAGAATTGCGGGATATGCAAGATCGTCTGGTCCAGACCAAGAAGCTTGCATCACTTGGCCAACTGACCGCCGGCATCGCACACGAGATCAAAAACCCGCTTAATTTCGTCAATAACTTCTCAGGCCTCTCAATTGAGTTAGCCGTTGAACTGCAGGAAGCCATCAAATCCCAAGAGTTCAACGATGAGAAGCGCACTGAAATTCATGATCTGTTGGCCACGTTACAGGGCAACCTTGGCAAAATCGTGCACCATGGCAAGCGTGCGGACTCGATCGTGAAGGATATGCTTCTGCATTCGCGCCAGATCTCAGATAAGCACCGCTATGTCGATCTCAATGCACTCGTGGAGGAAAGCCTCAATCTCGCCTATCACGGCGCTCGGGCGGAGAAGCAGGGCTTAAATATCACCTTGGAGCGATCGTTCGACCCAGCAGCCGGTGAAGTCGACGTCTTTCCTCAAGAAATCACGCGGGTGCTGCTGAACGTAATCTCAAACGGCTTCTATGCAGCAATTAAGCGCCAAAGCCAGGCGGGCGGCAATGGGTTCGAGCCAACCATTACGGCCGCGACCAAAAGCCTTGGCGACCGCGTGGAGATCAGGATTCGGGACAATGGTATTGGGATTCCGCCCGAGGTGAAGGAAAAGGTGTTCAATCCCTTCTTCACCACTAAACCGGCTGGGGAAGGAACCGGTCTTGGGCTTTCAATCAGTCACGACATTGTTGTCAAGCAGCATGCGGGGTTGATCGAGGTCGATACTAAGCCTGGTGAATTCACCGAGATCAGGATCATTCTACCTCGGACCGCAGCATAGATTGCCGAAAGGCAGGGGGCGAGCGTGAACCTTCTCATTCTCGTGGTCGATGATGAACCTGATGTCGAAATCCTGTTTCGTCAGCAATTCCGGCGCGACCTTCGCGCCGAGCGGTTTGTGATGGAATTTGCCCAGTCTGCTCCGGCAGCATTGCAGCGCATCAGTGACACGGAAGGTGTCTCATTGATCCTGATCCTGTCGGACATCAATATGCCGGGGATGACCGGCCTTGAACTTCTGCCCAAGGCTAGAACTTTACGGCCGAACGTGCCGATCATCATGATCACCGCCTATGGCGATGCGAATACCAAACGGAAAGCGCTCGAAGCCGGAGCTGAGGCGCTGCTGACTAAGCCGATCGATTTTGCACTGCTGCGTAATGAGATCGAGACAAGAGTCGAACGCGCTGCATGACCCCACGGATTCTGGTCGTTGATGACGAGCCGGACGTAGAGGCGCTCGTCCTTCAGAAGTTTCGTCAACGGATCCGAGATGGCGACATCAGCTTTCTATTCGCCCGCGATGGGGTCGAAGCCTTAACCGCTTTGAAAGCGAACGGCGGCATCGATCTAGTGGTCACTGATATCAATATGCCGCGGATGGACGGCCTGACACTGTTGCAGAAATTGCAGGAGGCCGAGGAAAACGTCTCGACCATCGTTGTCTCAGCTTATGGGGATATGGCCAATATCCGAACGGCAATGAACCGAGGCGCGTTCGATTTCGTTACTAAGCCGATCGATTTTGTTGATCTGGACACCACGATCGCCAAGACGCTCAAGCACGTCAACTTTCTGCGTGATGCCCGGCAGCGACAAGCCGCAGCCGAACGGGCGCATGCGTCATTGTCGCGATATTTTTCGCCGAATCTGGCGCAACGGCTTGCCAACGACTCCAACGCCATCGACCTTGGCGGTCAATGGCGCGGGATCGCCACACTTTTTACCGACATTACGAGTTTTACTGCTCTCGTCGAGACGCTTGAACCCGAGGTGCTGGGGCCGCTGCTCAATGAGTACCTCACGGGAATGACGGACATTGTGTTTGCGCACGATGGGACCGTAGCCAAAATCGTCGGCGACGCCCTGCACGTCCTGTTTGGCGCTCCTGGCGAACAGCCGGACCACGCGGCTCGCGCCGTCGCTTGCGCCCTGGCGCTAGACAAGCACGCTGAGGCATTCCGCGAACACTGTCTTAAAAGGGGGATCGCGCTCGGCGTGACGCGTATTGGCGTCCATGCTGGGCCGGCGATTGTCGGCAATTTTGGCGGCCAACGCTTCTTCGACTACACCGCCTATGGCGACACGATCAATGTTGCTGCTCGTCTTGAAGCGGCCAACAAGCAGCTTGGTACTCGGATTTGTGTCAGCGCGTCTGTTGCAGAAAAGGTCCCGGATTTTCTTGGCCGCCCAGTAGGTGATCTTGTGCTTCGGGGCAAAACAGAAGCATTGACGGTATTCGAGCCACTGCGTTCTGAACATGCCAACGGTCCTGCTACGAGCTATGTGGATGCCTTTATTAAGCTGAAAACACGTGATCCGGGCGCCTTGGCGGCTTTTGCGGCACATGTGGGCAAGCAGCCATCGGATCGACTTGCCAGCTTCCATCTCAAGCGGCTGCTTAACGGCGATGCGGGTGTCCGAATCGTCATGGCCTAATCACTGCGAGCGGTATGGGAATGGGTCGAAGGCGTCCATCGGATCATCGAACGTCCGCGCGTACTCGCTTTCACTTGGCTGCCTTCTTGGGACGAGGAGGCAACCGAGACGCTGGTGCGGTTCGATCTTCATGAGCAGAACGGGGTCAGACGGTTCGCTTAACCCAACCGAAGGCTCGCGCGCACTGCGCAGTGCAGAATGTCTGCTTTTGGCACAAGGCGGACATCACGACGGTGCCGAACCATGTCCGCTTTTGGGGGTAAAGCGGACATCGCCTGGACACCTATCAATGTCTGCTTTTGACTGTCGGCTCAATCGGTCGATGCAACACAAGCATTGAATCTCGTTCGGCTCGGGTTTCGAAGCGCAAAGCCTCGCGCGACCGTTCATTGAGTTGCCGAGCCACTCGGTCGAGCTGCGAATGCGCACCGCCAGCGGTTCCTCAACTCCTCCTCGGCCACACCGCATTGAAACCTCGAACATATCTTCGACCCACCGCCTCTCCACTCCATCTCTTGCATCTGAGAAAAAGTGTTGCGTCGACCGCTTGAGACCACCACCCAAAGCGGACATTCGATCCTGAGGATATTGCCACGCAAAATGACGCTCGGACCCCATTGCTTTATCCCCAAAAGCGGACATCTCGGGATTGACCCAGTCGGGCCAGTAGCGCGTTCAAGGTAGGTGGGCTTCGATCGCTCCCTCGTTCCATTCGAGTCCAATTCCCGGCACATCGGGTATATGCAGAAGCCCGTCCTTGATTTCGTAGGGCCTCTGGAGAATTGGATCGGCCCAGTCTTGCCACTCTAGCCAGTGCGCTGTCTCCGTGACGCGCATCATGTGGGCGGCGACCTCTGGGTAGAGGTGAGTCGATACTGGTATTCCTGCCGCGCCGGCGATGGCAGCCGCTCGCATCCAACCGGTCACGCCGCCGATGCGCATGAAGTCCGGCATCACCAAATCGCAGGCCTTTTTTTGAAGTGCCTTGTGCATCTCTCGTGGCCCATAGAAATTCTCTCCGATTTGGAGCGGAGTTTTTAGCTCGGCTGCAAGCTGCGCATAGCCGTCGAGATTGTCGTAAACGATTGGCTCTTCGATCCAGGTGAGGCCATGCTCGTCGATCATATGGCATCGCCGTAGCGCCTCGGCGAGATCGAGTCCCTGGTTGAAATCGACCATTAGGTGCATCTCCTCACCCACGGCCTTACGCACTGCATCAAGAGTCGCAAGATCATCGGATACTCGCACGCGACCCAGACGCAGCTTGAGCCCCCTGAATCCGCCTTCGTCTCTCAACTCAAGTGCTTCCTCAGCGACAGCATCTGGTTCCTTCAACCAAAGACCATTGCTGTTGTACGATTTGACAGGCCCGATGGACCCGCCGAGCAGCACGCAGAGCGGCAGGTTCGCCGCCTTGGCGAGTGCATCCCAGGCCGCCATATCAAGGCCAGAGGCAGCAATCATCGACAAACCTTCGTAACCAACGAAGTGAAGCGATTTCCGGGCCGCTTCAAAAAGCTCGATTGGCGCGACACGACGGCCTTTAAACATCGCGCTGAGATCGTTGAGCGCCGGCAGCAGGTAGCGCATAGACTTTATTAGGTAGGGCTCCAAATAGCTGCGCCCGACAATGCCTTCTTCGGTTAGCAGATCGATGAGTATGAGAGGCCACTCGGCGATGGTGGCAATCCTCGCGATAACCGGCCGCTTCAATTTAAGGACGACTGGTCGCGCGGTGATGTTTCTGACGGTCAAGAAGGCGAGCGACATAGCGACACCACACCAGAAGGCGCCCTTTCAGCGCGGCCAATGCCAATTTAAATTCGGTTCCACTTTACCTCGAACACCGGACATTTTCGTATATCACCCGGCAAATAAATATTCTGGAAGTGAGTGAAGCTCAGCCGTGGTACTGGGTAGTAGGACAAACAATAAGCAGGGCCTGGAGAAGCTTCGCTCGCCCCCAACAAATTGCCAAGCATACTTCTATCTCCGTCGCGCTTTTAGTGTGACCGACGTAACAGCTTTGGCTGTGATCTGAAACTATGATGGAAATCAGCTTAGGGGTGGCTGATCATGCCAACAGATTTGGGCGTAGTATCGGAACGCAAGCGTAAGGCGACGCAAGCTCAAACGCAGACCGCGATAACGATCCTTTTAGTGTGGTTTATCATCACTCTCGCCACGCTTGTGTTGTTGTTTGCTGACCAAAGCTTTTCAAAAGCAACAATCGAACTGATGGGCCGCTTGGCTCCCTGACCTCGGAGAAACGCCATGAGCCTTGCGACTGCTTTCGTCGAAGCCCCAGCTTACGAAGATCTCATCGCGCGCGGACATGCCCTGGTTCCCGATTTTGCTGACCGGGCGGCCCGATGTGAAGCTGACTGCCGTATGTCGGACGAAGCTGTTGAGCAGTTTCGGGAGACCGGCCTTCATAAAACTTTGCTGCCGGCGGCCTACGGCGGATACGAAATGGGTTTCTCAGCCTTACTTGAGACCAGTTTCTCGATCGGAAAGGTCTGCGCATCGTCCGCCTGGGTATGTGGTCTCTACATGGGGCACAACTGGCTCGGCGGATTGTTTCCGAAAAGGGCGCAGGAAGAATTGTGGGGCCAAGACTCGGGGACATTCATATCAGGCTCCTACGCACCAATCGGCAAGGCGACGTTGGTCGAGGGAGGCTATCTGCTCTCGGGGCGATTTCCGTTTTCCAGCTGGTCGCCCGGGGCGGCATGGAATCTCTGCGGTGCGATGTTGCCGATAGGGCCAGAAGGCCGACCAGTGCCCGGTTTCACCTTGGTCCCAAAGGCCGACTACCAGATCGATTGGGAAAGCTGGCGTCCTGTGGGTCTTGCCGGAACGGGAAGCTTTGACTTGATCGTCAATAATGCGTTCGTCCCGGACTACAGGGTTTTGCGATTTTCCGACGCCGTCGGCAGCACCGCACCGGGCGCAGAATCGAACAAAAACCCACTCTATCGTATATCACTGTTGACCGGCTTGGCTTTTGTCCTCGCGATGCCAGCGGTCGGGGCCGCCTCTGGCTCATTAGAACGGTTCATCGACGAAAACAAGGTGCGCCAGACTCACGGAGCCGTCGTGCTCGGTGGCAAGAAAATCGCCGACTTCCAGACTGTCCAGAAACGCGTCGGTGAGGCGGCGGCGCGCATCGACGCCTGCCGGCTGGTGGCGCGGCACGCGGTCGACGCCGCGGAACTCCAGGTTCGACATGATGGCAAGTCGTCGATGGCAATTCGGCTTCTCAGTAGGCGCACCCAATCATTTATCGCGAATGAGGCTAAGACGGCGACAGACCTGATCTTCGACGCCGCCGGCGGCCGCTGCCTGCAACATAGCCATCCACTGCAGCGCGCTTGGCGCGACGTGGCCGCGATCAACCACCATATCAGTCTCAACTTCGACGCCGTTATGTCGATGTACGGTCAGTTCGTCTTCGGGCTGCCGCTCGAAGGACAATACTAAACCGCCACCGAGGCGGCTCGCCCGCGCCTACGAGATGATCGAATAGCGCCGGTCTCTGCCGCAGCGCAGAATGTCTGCTTTTGGCACAAAGCGGACATTCGACGAGTACTCCTCCATGTCCGCTTTTGGGTGAATAGCGGACATCGCTCGGACCAGCCGGAATGTCTGCTTTTGACCCAAAGCGGACATCGGTGGCTTCCGTTTGGTGTGTGACGTAGGTAACAGCCCTAATCCGAAAATCTGATATTTTCTATACTGCCGGAGTGAAGCTCGTGGTGCGGCGGCAAGCTTATCGCCGGGCGCAAATTGTGCTATAGATTGGCCATAATGGGCTTTTTTCTGCGGAAAAGGCCCCGAAATCGAGGGGAGGATCGCGATGCGCATAGCCAGCGCCCTCCTTTTAGCGCTGTCGATCATTTTTGCGGTGTCGATCATTCCGTTGCGCGCCGACCCGCCTCAGCATGGTTCGAAGGATGAGGCGGTCGCGATGGTGCAGCGCGTCGAAGACATGTTCAGCGAAGAGGGCGCAGCCGCCACTTTCAAAGCGGTGTCGGACCCGTCCACCAAAGCGTTCCACGATCGCGACCTGTATCCGTTCATTTACGACCTGTCCGGTGTATGCGTCGCGCACGGCGCGCGCCCAGCGCTGATCGGCAAAAATCTCATCGATATCAAGGATCAGGACGGAAACTATCTGATCCGCGAGATGATCGACCTCGTCAAAGGACCCGGAAGCGGGTGGGTCGATTACAAGTGGCCAACTCCGCAGACGAACAAGATTGAAGACAAGTCGAGCTACGTCGAAAAGCTCGGCGACAAGTACTTCGTAGGAGTCGGGATCTACCGCTAATGACGAGCGTAGGCGGCGTCGCCGCATCGCCCGAGCACAAAAAGCCTGCGCAGATCGCCGCTGGTCTGCGGTTCGTTGTCGGTATCTTCAACAATCTGTCGATCCAGATAAAGGCATCGATCGCATCGGTGCTGTTGCTGATTTGCCTGTTGGCTCTGGGAGCGAATGCCTATTTGACCTCGACGCGATCGGCCGAGGGACTGCGAATCCTTACTAACGAGCTCACTCCGAAGCAGCAGGCATTCAGCCAGGCGAACGAGGCTGTTGTCGCTACGCACATGAAAATATTTCGCTACGTTTCCTGGGCGAGCAACGGCGTGAGCCACACTTTGCTTGATCCATTGCACGCGGAAATCAACGCAGACCTCGATAAGCTGTCCTACCGCATTGCCGCTCTTGCCCGGCGCCCGGACTTGTCTGCTTCCGAAGGCAAGAGCATGCAGAAGCTTTTGAGCCAGTGGCAGATTTGCAAGGAACACGCCAAGGACACCGTCGACGTCGGTCAGAGCGACGCGGCAATGGCGACGATGATGCTCGGTCAGACCGATGAAACCTTCAAGGCCGTCGACGACACCTTTCAAAATCTGTCGAATGCAATATCGGAGACCGCGCGCGGTCTGAGCAATCGGCTCTATTCCGATGCCGAAGTGAACAAAAATCTCGTTATTTTGGTGACGATCATCGGTTTTCTGGTCAGCGGTTTTGTCGCCATTATAGTTGGTCAATCCATAGTAAGGCCCATAGAATCCGTCACCGATGCGATGCAACGCCTTTCCGCCGGCGAGATCAACGTCGAGGTCGGCCATCGCAACCGCCGCGACGAGATCGGCCGAATGGTCGAGGCCATCGAGGTGTTTCGGAAAAACATCATCGATCGGCGCGCCATGGAGCAGACGCTCACCGAAGCAATCGAGGCGATATCCGAAGGATTCTCGCTTTACGATGCAGACGACAGGATCGCCGTTTGCAACACGCGTTACAAGGAAATGTTTTCCTATGGCCGTGAAACACCGATGGTCGGAACGCCGTTCCAAACGATCGTGGCAAACGCCGCCAACCACGGCTTGATCGCAGACGCGCAAAGCGACCCCGAGCGCTGGATCGCCGAGCGAGTGGCAGCGCATCGCAATCCAGGCGCTCCGCACCTCCAGCACCGATCGAACGGGCGGTGGATTCGCGTCAGCGAGCGGCGCACCACGCAAGGCGGCGTGGTGGCGACGTACGCGGACATCACCGAACTCAAGCACCGGGAAGCGGAGTTGGACAATCTCGTGCATGAGATTGCGGTCGCGCGCGATGCTGCGGAAACGGCGAATCGCGCCAAGTCGCAGTTTCTCGCCAATATGAGCCACGAGCTGCGCACGCCGCTTAACGCTATCATCGGCTACAGCGAAATCCTTCAGGAGGACGTGACCCATCTCGGACAGGACAACCTCGTTCCCGACCTGAGGAAGATCGAGGGGGCGGGTCGCCACCTCCTCGGTCTGATCAACGATATCCTCGATCTGTCGAAGGTCGAGGCGGGCCGTATGGATATTTTTCTCGAAGATGTCGAGATCATTCCGCTGCTCGAAGAGGTGCGCGCGATCATCGTCCCGCTTGCGGAAAAGAACGGCAATGCAGTCGAGTACCGCTTGGCAGACAATCTCGGCAGCATGCGCACCGACCGCACCAAGCTCAAACAGAGCTTGCTCAATATCCTCAGCAACGCCAACAAGTTCACGGAGAACGGCCGCGTCACTCTGGTGGCGGAGCGCATCCAAAACGGCCGAGCCGTCGTACGCTTTGCCATTTCCGACACCGGCATCGGCATGAGCGAAGAACAGCTCGGCCGTCTGTTCCAAGCGTTCAGCCAGGCGGAGACGACGACATCCCAAAAATACGGCGGCACCGGTCTTGGGTTGGTGATCACGCGGAACTTTTGCCAGCTCTTGGGCGGCGACGTCACCGTCGCGAGCAAGCCCGGCGAGGGTTCGACCTTCGCCATCACCTTGCCGGATCGTCCCACGATCCAGCCGCACGTCAAATCCATCGACGCCCCGCAAATCGCAGGCGAGGTAGAAAATACCACCACGGTGCTGGTCGTCGACGACGATGCGGCCGCCCGCGACCTGCTGACGGCCAATCTGAAAGGCGCCGGATACCGCCTCATTCATGCCGCGAGCGGCGCCGAGGCGCTCAATCTTGCGCGTATGGTGCGGCCAGACGCGATCACGCTCGACGTTTTGATGCCCAAGCCGGACGGCTGGGATGTTTTGACCGCGCTCAAGGCCGACGCCCAACTGCGCGACATTCCGGTAATCATGGTCACGGTGCTTTCCGAGCGCGGCATCGGACTGTCGCTTGGCGCCGTCGAGGTGCTGACCAAGCCGGTCGACCGCGCGCAATTGAGCGCGCTGATGCACAGTTTGCTGCGGCGCGAAGGTCCGATCCTGCTCGTTGAGGATGATGCCAGCGCGCGCGAGCTGATCTCGCAGAGTGTCGAAAAGATGGGCCTGGCAGTAGCGGCAGTGGTTAACGGCCGTCAGGCGCTGACATGGCTAGGCGCGCATCCGGAGCCGGCCATGATCCTGCTCGACTTGGTGATGCCGGAAATGGATGGTTTCGAGGTTCTCGATGCGCTCGCTGCGCGTGCGGACTGGCGTGACATTCCGGTGATCGTCATCACTGCCAAACAGCTTACCGCGGCCGAGCGCGAGCGCCTGCTGCGGCAAGCGCAAAAGATCATCGCCAAGGGTGCCGCGTCGCGATTAGATATCGCCGCTGCCGTCGGCGAAGCCCTGCGGCGGCGGCCGGCCCCCATGTCCGCAGGCGCCAATGCATAAGATAACAAAAGGCCGAAGCGAGATGCCGCGATGACAAAAATTCTGCTGGTCGAAGATAACGAAATGAACCGGGATATGCTGTCACGGCGCCTCATGCGTCGCGGCTTTGAGGTGATTTTCGCGGTGAACGGACAAGAAGGCGTCGACCTGGCGGTCAGTGAACGGCCCGACATCATTCTGATGGATATGAGTCTGCCCGTCTTGGACGGATGGGAGGCGACGCGCCGCGTCAAAGCCGACGACGTCACGAGCTGTGTGCCGATCATCGGACTGACCTCGCACGCCATGAGTGGTGACCGCGAAAAGGCCATCGAGGCCGGCTGCGACGACTACGATACCAAACCGGTGGAAATCGAGCGCCTCATCGGCAAGATCGAAAGGCTCCTTGGCGCAGCGAAAAACTAGCTCTTCTCTCGCCGCAAGTTGGGGCGTACTTTGCCGACGACCGCAACGAACGAACGTCTCAGCCGGGCTCTGACAGCCTTCCTGCGCCAGGAGGTGCAGGCGCCGGCGACGGCGATTACCGAATTTCTCGACATCCTTATCGAGGACGCGCGCCGATTGCGGCTCGATGCGCTGCTGCCCGATCTCGACCGGATGCTCAGCGCAAGCATGCAGTTGAACGCGTTTGTAAGCAGCATCATCAAGGATTCGTCGTCGGATTCTCCGGAGGGCGAGACGCCCGAAGCATTCCACCGCCGTTTGCGTCACGATTTGCGAACGCCGCTCAATGCCATCAAGGGCTATAGCGAGCTTCTGATCGAGGACATGGACGAACGCGACGAGCAGCCGCTGCGAGCGGACCTGGCGAAGCTCAAAGACCACGCCGATCAGCTTCTTGGCCAGATCGACGCTATGGTCGCGCTCGCACGGCAAGGCGACGGCTTGGGCGATGGCGGTCACAGCAAGGAGGCCGCTATCGTCGACGACTTATTGCGCACGGTCGCTCCGCTGCCGACGAACCGCGCGCTGTCGGAGGCAATACGATCGAGCTCAATTCTCGTGGTCGATGACAACGCGTCCAATCGCGACGTGCTCGAACGCCGGTTGACGCAGAAGGGCCACAAAGTGGTCACCGCCGCGAACGGGACATCCGCCTTGGACCTTGCCACCACGCAGGAATTCGACCTCATTCTGCTCGATCTCATCCTACCGGAAATGAGCGGCTTCGAGGTGCTGCGCCGCCTCAAAGTGGCGGAGCAGACCAACGACATTCCGGTGATCGTGATTTCCGCGCTCGACGAGCTCGACAGCGTGGTGCGCTGCATCGAGGCCGGCGCCGAGGATTATTTGTCCAAGCCGTTCAATCCGGTCCTGCTGCAGGCGCGTGTTAGGGCGTCGCTCGAGAAAAAATGGTTGCACGACCGGGAGAAGAAGTTCATCGCCGACCTGGAGCAGGAGAAACGCCGCTCCGAAGCTTTGCTGTTGAATATCTTGCCGCAAGGGATCGTCAACCGCCTGCGCAACGGCGAGACCGTCATCGCCGATCAGGTTTCGGCAGCGACGATTCTGTTTTGCGATCTAGTCGGCTTTACGACGATCAGTCAGGAAATGTCGGCGGACCGCGTCATCGATTTTCTCGGCAGGATATTTGCCGAGTTCGACCGATTGGCCGCGGCGTACGGTGTGGAAAAGATCAAGACCATCGGCGACGCCTACATGGTCGCCGCGGGGATTCCCGAGGCGCAACCCGATCACGCCGTCCGCATTGCCGAACTGGCGATACGGATGCTCGAAACGGTGAACGACATCGCGGCAGCGACCGCCGTAAACCTACAAGCGCGCATCGGCGTCCACAGCGGCCCTATCGTCGCCGGCGTCATCGGTACGCATAAATTCGCGTACGATATCTGGGGGGACACCGTTAATACCGCGAGCCGCATGGAATCGCATTCGCTGCCCGGACGCATTCAGGTCTCAGCCGCGACGCGCTCTCTGCTCGGCAACCGTTTCAGCTTCGAACGCCGCGGCTCCATCGTGATCAAGGGCAAAGGAACAATGGAAACGTTTTTTCTCAACCCGCAAATGATGGCGCCCATGTAAATCTGGCGCTCGTACCGACGCCTGACTCCGCCAACTCCCTAATTTCTCCCGCGTCCCCCGCGCAACACCGGAGGGTTTCGCCTCGCCGGTTTTTATATGGCCGGGCCTCCGCGGCGCCGAGAGTGCGCAGCGCCGAGGCCCGCAGCGGCATCTCCCTAATGAAGTGATGGACGATCCGCTGGCGGGGAAAATCGTAGAGCGGGATCGCGTTGCGGTCGCCGCCGCCGGCCGGCTGAGGGATGGTTCTCGGCGGCGCCGGTG
>Ga0182034_10001005_pt1 | contig 13681 bp, 12 predicted proteins | sample flu12Cox44000172_FD_125972 | JGI IMG/M metagenome (GOLD analysis project Ga0182034, IMG submission 125972) | Lab enrichment of tropical soil microbial communities from Luquillo Experimental Forest, Puerto Rico - flux4day.12C.oxic.44.000.172 | ecosystem: Environmental > Terrestrial > Soil >... | reverse complement strand
GCGGTCTGATCGCTCACAGTCTCACTCCGTAGGCGCCCTTTTTGTGCTGGGATGGGCGAGAATCGGTAAAGCGCCTCCGTTACGGGCCGAAGGCCCTCTGATGCACTTTTGCAACAGCGGAGGGAAATACAGCGGCCCTAGGTAAATCCTGTCGGAGGCGAAAGCAAGGCTCGCAAAACGTCGAAATTCCGCCATCTTACCCTGATGGGAATCGTGTTTGGCACCAGGGGGTTGGCGTGGCTTAAAGGGACACGCCAAGGCGCCACACGGGGATCTATAAAGCGGCCATGACGCTGTTCGGCCGATACATGCTTCGGCAGGTGACGAACGCGTTTCTCGTCATTCTGCTGACCCTTACGACCGTGGTGTGGCTGGCCACGGCTCTTAGGGAACTTGACCTGATCACTTCACAGGGTCAGGGCATCCTGCTGTTTTTCCAAATGACTTTGCTCAGCCTGCCGAGCCTCGTCGCGCTTATCGCGCCTAACGCCATGCTGATGGCTGCGCTTTACACCCTCGACCGGATGAACGGCGACAGCGAGCTGATTGTGATGACCGCCGCAGGCGCCCCGATCTGGCGCATCGGCGCTCCCCTGCTCTTGGTCGGCGCCTTCGTGGCCATCGGTATTCTTCTCGCCAATCTGTTCGTGATGCCGGCGGCTACGCGCGAGCTCCGCTCCTTTGTCACCCAGGTCAGGGCCGATCTCATCTCGCAAGTTCTTCAACCAGGCCGCTTTTCCAGCCCCGAGGTCGGCCTCACCTTCCACATCAGGGACCGCAGCATGGACGGCGATCTGCGAGGCCTGCTCGTTCAGGACGAGCGCGACCCGAGGCAGGTGATGAGCTATCTCGCCGAAAAGGGGCGCATCATCAGCAACGATGACGGTTCGTACCTCGTGATGTTCGACGGCTATGTGCAACGTTACAATGCAGAAAACACGGATAAAAGTGTGCAAATCATCGCTTTTGACCAGAATATGCTCGATATTTCCGAGTTCAGCCCGAAAGATGACGATGACAAAGAATTGCGGCCTCGGGAGCGCTACATAGGCGATCTCATCAGTCCTGACCCCAACGACAAGATCGCAAAGACTTTTTACGGCCAGCTACGCTCGGAATTGCACGAGCGCCTCTCTACACCCCTTTACCCCTTGGTCTTCGTCGTGATCGCCATTGCTCTTCTTGGCCACGCGCGCACAACGCGCGAGAGCCGCTGGGGGCAGATTCTCACAGCTTTTGGCCTCGCCGTGGGGCTTCGGGTTGCAGGGATAACGGCCAACAACCTGGTCACGATAAATACCTGGGCCGTGGTGCTTGTTTACGCCATTCCTCTGGGGGCGATTTTCTTTGCTGCGTGGGCCGCCCACGTTAGAATGTCCCCAGAATTGCGGTCCAAGCTGAGCTTCGAGCTCAAGTTCCAAAAAAAGATAATGTTTTGGGCCGGTAGAGGGATGCAGACGACGTGAGAGCGCAGATGCCAGGCATCAGTGCAGTGGGGACGCTTGCGCGCTACTTCTCGCAGCGATTCCTCCTCGCCATGCTTGCGATGTTCCTGATCTGTTGCGTGCTGATCTTCTTCGTCGATTTCATCGAGATGCTGCGCCGCGCGGCCAACTATTCGGGTGACGTTCCAGGTCTTCTCCTCGCCTGGATCACCTTGCTCAGACTCCCCTCGTTCTCCGAGCTCACCCTCCCCTTCGCCGTGCTGATCGGAACCATCGTCATCTTCCTCATGCTGAGCCGCTCGTCGGAGCTGGTCGTGCTGCGCGCCGCAGGCATCTCGGTGTGGCAGTTCACGCTTCCGGCGATGATGGTCGCCTTCCTATTCGGCATCGTCTTCGTGCTGCTTTACAACCCGATCGCCGCCGCCGCTCGCGGGCAAGCCGAAGAGCTCTACGCAGATGCGTTCGGACGCGACGACTCCCTGCTCAAGACCAACACGCACGCGGGCGCCTGGCTGCGCGAGGACGGCGCCGACGGTCCGTCGGTCGTTCACGCACTCGAAGTGCTCAATCAGGGTCTCGAGCTCAACGGCGTCACCCTGTTTCAGTACGACCGGGACAACGGCTTGACCGAGCGCATCGAAGCCAAACATGCGCTGCTCAAGGACGGCCGTTGGGCGCTACAGGACGCGTGGGTCAGCGCGGTGGGCCAGGAACCGGCGTTTTACAAGGACTATCTTGTCAGCACCTATCTTACGCCGGCACAGGTCCGCGACAGCCTCGGCACTGTGTTCTCGATCTCGTTCTGGGATCTGCCGAACTTCATCCATATTGCGGAGCGAGCCGGACTTCCCGCGACCCAGTATCGCGTGCAGTACCAGCTTCTTCTGTCGCGGCCGTTCCTGCTCGTGACTATGGTGTTGATCGCGGCCACCTGCTCGCTGCGCGGCTTCCGCTTCGGCAATGTTCAGATCAACGCGATCTTCGGCGTTGCCTCAGGTTTCTTGTTCTTCGTGTTCTCCGAAATTTCGCGCAACTTCGCCATGGCGGGACTGACTTCCGCCGCGGCGGCAGCCTGGGTCCCGGTGATCATCGCGGCTTCGCTCGCGCTCACCGTGCTCTTGTACAAAGAGGACGGATGATGAGCGGCAATCTCGCAAGGCTGAGCTATTTCCGCCGGGCCCTGCCCGGCCTCGCCGCGTCTAGAGGCAGGGCTTCTTGGAGCTTACGCCGGTCCCTTTTTGCGTGCTTTTTGACGTGCCTCATCGCCGCTTTCTTGCCCAGTCAGCAAGCCTTCGCTCAAGCCCAGACCCACATCGAACAGATTATCAAGCCGCCGAAGATCGACAAGGCGGCCCCCATGCTCCTGCAAGCGGATGAAATGATTTACGACAACGAGAACGGGCGTGTCACCGCCAAGGGCAATGTCGAGATCTATTTTGGCAACTACACGCTGCTTGCCGACAGCGTCGTCTACGACCGCAACAACAACTCGCTTACCGCTGTGGGCAACGTCAGTATCAAGGATCCTGACGGCGCGGTGATCACCTCGGACCACATCACGCTCACCGATGATTTCCGCGACGGATTCATCGACGCGATGAGACTCGTCACCAAGGACGACACCCGCATCCAGGCGCAGTCCGCCTTGCGTCAGGCCGGAAACATCACGGTGTTTGAAAAAGCCTTGTTCACACCGTGCAAGATTTGCGTGGAGGACCCGACCAAGCCACCGAGCTGGCGCATTCGCGCAAAGAAGATCACGCACAAACGTGACCAAGCCACCCTTACCTACAACAGCGCGTGGTTCGACTTCTTCGGCGTGCCGGTGATCTGGGTGCCCTGGTTCCAGAGCGCCGATCCTACGGTCAAGCGGAAGTCTGGCTTCCTGATGCCGAGCTACAGCCATTCCAACGAGCTCGGCACGACGGTCCAGGTACCCTACTATTTCGCGCTTTCCGACAACTACGATTTCACCTTCGCTCCGATGTACACGGAGAATGCGGGCGTGCTCCTGCAAGGCAATTGGCGTCAACAACTAGCGAGCGGCGCTTACAGCATCGATCTTGCCGGTGTCTGGGACGCGGGCACCGCGCAAGCGCCTGTTGACGGCGACTTCCGCGGCAGCATCAAGAGCGCGGGCAAATTCGCGCTTGATCCGTATTACAGTTTTGGTTGGGACATTACCGCTGTGACTGACGAAACTTTCAGGCGTTTCTACAATCTAGACAGTCGGATCCAAACCGATGACGTCAGCCAGGTCTATTTCGAAGGTCTCCACGACCGGAACTATATCTCCACACGTTTTTACAGCACGCAGAGCCTGTTGTTTACAGATCAGCCGTTCTCCGACGCGACGGTCTATCCAATCATCGATTACGACTACATCGTCAAAAACCCAATCATTGGGGGCGAGCTTAGCTTCAACTCAAACGTGATGGCGTTCACGAACAAGGAAAACGTGGATTCTGACCGGGTGATTGTGGAAGCCAACTGGCGTCGGCAGATGATCGACGGCATCGGCGAGGTGTTTACGCCATTCGGGCAGCTGCGCGGCGATCTCTACAACGTTTCTGGGGTTGACATTGCTACCGAGACCGGCACGGAGAACCTTGTCATCCACAATCCGGACAACGGGTTCGTTTCGCGCGGCGATGCGGTCGCCGGTTTCGAATATCGCTATCCCTTCATCGCCACGACCGGAAGCGTCACGCACATATTCGAGCCGATTGCCCAAATCATCGCGCGGCCAAACTCCGTGGGACCCCAACAGAACATACCAAACGAGGATGCCCTGAGCCTCGTGTTCGACGATACGCTCCTGTTTGATATCGACAAGTTCTCGGGTTACGACCGGATCGAGACCGGGACACGGGCCAATGTCGGCTTCCGCTACACCGCCCAACTGTTGTCAGGTGCATACCTCCAAGCGGTGTTCGGCCAGAGCTATCAGATCGCCGGGCAGAACGCGTTCGATAACGCCTTTTACAGTACGACGGGCCTTGCCACCGACGCGTCGGATTACGTAACCGGCCTCTATCTGCAGGCCACGTCGAATGTCTCGTTCACGGCCCAGACGCGCTTCGACGTCGACACCCTCGATATTAGGAGAAGCGACCTTGGAGCGTGGCTGCATTATGGCCCTGCGCAGCTCAAGGTGAACTACGCCGATGTAACCGCCGAGCCTGGTCTCGCAGCCGGCCGGCCGGCCCAGGAAGTACTGACCGCTGCCGTTCTGGCGCTGACCAAGGATTGGTCGCTGCTCGGGAATATTCGCTACGACTTGGAGCTTGACCACACCATCGACGAGGGACTCGGCCTGCAGTACCAAGACGACTGCTTCCTATTGGCTGTGACTTATCAGCGATCCTTCATCACGGACCAGGACATTAGGCCAGATGAGCGCGTCCTCGTGAATTTCAATTTGAAATATCTGGGCGCATACCAGTATTCCACTTCCGTTAGCGACACATTCGGAACGGCCGCCCAACCCACAATCGTACCGTAGCGAGCGAGTTCATGCCTGCTCACCGTTATCGACTTGACTTGATCGCAGGAAAAAGAAAGCGCGCGCACAGGGTTGTATCGTGGAACGGAGGCTTGGTCGCCGTCGCCGCCCTGTTGCTTACCGGCTTCGTGATCGCGACCGCAACGCTTGGAATGGCGCAAGAGGTATCCATCGTCGTGCTCGTGAATGACGACCCGATTTCGGACTACGACATCGCCCAGCGCGAGCGTTTCCTCGCCATCACCACCCAGGAGCAACCCTCACCAGAGCTGAAAAAGAAAGCGACCGACCAGCTCATCGACGAGCGGCTGCAAATGCAACAAGGCCGCAAGCTCACCCTTTCGGTTGACGAGGATGACGTGAGCAAGATCCTCGAGGACATGGCCAAGAAGAACAATCTCGACGTGGACGGCCTTACTCAGGCGCTCGCCAAGGCCGGCATCAACATCAAGACACTCAAGGACCGCATCAAATCGCAGCTGATGTGGCAAAACGTCGTGCGTGAAAAGTTTCGCCACGACGTGCAAATCAGCGACACCGATGTCGACAAAGCGCTTTCCGACTCCGGCGAGCAGGGTAAGCCGAGTCCGGCCCAGGCGGCGCTGCAGCTTCGTCTGGTGAGTTACGAGCTTCCTGCCGGGGCCGATCAGAAGACGATCGCCGGGCGACTTGCCGCGGCCGAGAGCGTGCGTGGCCATTTCCAGTCTTGCGCCGATCTTGCCAACGGCGTCGAAGGTGCGAGCATCAAGACGCTGGCGGATCAGCAACCCGCCTCTCTTGTGCAGCCGGCCAGGCTCCTAGTGATGAATGCCAAGATGGGGCAGATGACGCCTCCTACCATCACGGCATCCGCCGTCGAGATGTACGCGGTCTGCGGCAAACGCTCGGTCAAGGGCGACGACAAGACGCGCGAGGAAACGGAGCGGAAATTGATGAATGAGGAAATGAGCATCCGCGCCGAGCGGCTATTGCGGGATCTTCGCCAGGATGCGTTCATCGAATACCGCTGAAAGCCTATTCGTGCTAGCCCCGGGGCCATGGGTCTTGCCGAATGTCCCCTGGCGCTCACTCTTGGCGACCCCGCCGGGATTGGGCCTGACATCACGTTGCTCGCCTGGCTCGCGCGCGAGCACGAGACGATTCCGCCTTTCGTCCTCCTCGGCGATCCGAGCGTGCTCGCGATGCGGGCCGAAGCCCTAGGCTTGAGAGTGCCGATCGCGACGGTCGCCGACCCGGTGGTTGGCGAGGAGCGCTTCGCCGAAGAGCTTCCTGTTCTTGCTGTTGCCGTGGCCGACACCGTCGTTCCAGGGTGCCCAGACAAAGCCGCCGCGCCTGCTATCCAGCAATCGGTCGAGCGCGCCGTACGCCTCGTCCAGAAAGGCGAGGCACGCGCTGTCGTTACCAATCCGATCAGCAAGGCCACGCTCTATCGTGGCGGCTTTGCTTTTCCAGGCCATACCGAATATCTCGCTTCACTCGCGGCAACGGATAGATTGGCTCCCCACCCGGTGATGATGCTTGCTTCCGGTTCGCTCAAGGTCGTCCCTGTCACGATCCACATTCCCCTGAAAGAGGTCCCGCTCGCGCTGACCAAGGAATTGATCCTAGCGACGATCGAGACCACGGCATGCGATCTCGGCCGGTTTTTTGGCATCACGCGGCCGCGGCTTGCGGTGAGCGGGCTCAATCCCCATGCCGGAGAGGAGGGAAGCCTTGGCCATGAGGAGATCGACATCATCCAGCCCGCGGTCGAGGCGGCTCGCCGCAAGGATCTCGACGTGGCCGGTCCGCACCCGGCCGACACCATGTTTCATGGTGCCGCGCGCGCGAGTTACGACGCGGCAATCTGCATGTATCACGATCAGGCGTTGGTTCCGTTCAAGACGCTCGCCTTCGAGCAGGGCGTCAACGTCACGCTCGGGCTTCCTTTCGTGCGTACCTCTCCTGATCATGGCACAGCGTTCGCCATCGCTGGCACCGGCAAGGCCAGCCCGAGAAGCCTCATCGAAGCGCTCCGGCTGGCCGACGCGATGAGCCGGCACGCGGAGAGGTACGGATGAGCACGCCGGACGGCCTCCCGCCGCTCCGTGAGGTGATCCGCGCCGCGGGACTCTCTGCGAAGAAAAGCCTCGGGCAGAACTTTCTGCTCGATTTCAATCTGACGCGCCGCGTCGCTCGTGCAGCTGGGCCCCTCGAAGGCGTAGCCGTCGTCGAGGTCGGCCCTGGCCCCGGCGGGCTCACGCGTGCGCTTCTTCTCGAAGGCGCGTCGCGCGTGGTTGCGATCGAAAGAGACCAGCGCTGCCTCCCTGCCCTTTCGGATATTGCCGCCCTTTATCCTGGCCGGCTCGACGTCGTTGCCGCGGATGCGCGCGACGTGGACTATGCAGGATTGGCTCTTCGGCCGCCTGCCCGCATCGTTGCCAATCTGCCTTACAGCGTCGCGACACCTCTCCTCGTCAGCTGGCTGAAGACCACGCCCTGGCCGCCATGGTTTGACAAACTCGTGCTCATGTTTCAGCGCGAAGTCGCCGAGCGGATTGTCGCCAGGGCTGGCGGCAAGGACTACGGGCGCCTCGCCGTGCTGTCGCAGTGGCGCACCGAGCCGCGCATTCTTTTGACGCTGCCGGGCGCGGCGTTTACGCCCAAACCCCAGGTCGACTCCGCCCTGGTCGAGTTTGTGCCAAAGGCGATGCCCGAGCCGCCTTGCAATGTGGATCAGTTGGAAAGAGTCACGGCGGTGGCCTTTGGCCAAAGGCGCAAAATGCTGCGCTCATCGCTTCGGCAACTCACGCCAGACAGCGAGAAGCTTCTGGTGAGCCTTGCCATCGAGCCGACGGCGCGGGCGGAAGAGCTTCCTGTCGCCGACTTTTGCAGGATAGCCAACGCGCTCGCCGAGAAGCGGAGCTAGAGCTCGGAGAGCAAATTCTGCACGAAGTCCTTGAGGCCGGTGAGGCGGGTACGGCGCAGGTGCTCCGCAGTGAGGATGGCGCGGATCGCCGCCACTGACCGGCCGACGTCGTAATTGACCACGACATAGTCGTAGTCAGTCCAATGCTGGATCTCGTTGCTTGCGCCGAGCATCCTGCGGCGCACGATCTCGGGAGGGTCCTGAGCGCGCACATTAAGGCGTTGCTCGAGATCCGCCGCGGTCGGCGGCAGAATAAAGACGGTGACGACGTCGTCCTTTGCCGTGGCGCGCAAGCTCGCAGCGCCCTGCCAATCCACATCGAATAGTACATCACGCCCTTCTGTCAGCGCCTGCTCCACGGGCTTCCGCGTGGTGCCGTAATAGTTGTCGAACACCACCGCCCACTCCAGGAACTCGCCTTGATCGCGCATCCTGGTAAAGGCGTCGTGGTTCACAAAGTGGTAGTCCTTGCCGTCTCTCTCGCCTTTGCGCTTCTTGCGCGTGGTGTGGGAGACTGATAGCTCGATGTCCTTATCTTCCTCAAGCAGCTTGCGGGCAATCGTGGTCTTGCCCGCGCCGGAGGGCGACGACAGCACCAGCATAAGTCCCCTTCTGGCGATGTCGCTCTCCCCCATGCTTTTAAGCCTCACTCGATGTTCTGCACCTGCTCGCGCAGCTGGTCGATCACAGTCTTGAGCTCAATCCCGGTGCGGCTAATCTCGATGTCAGAGGCCTTCGAGCAGATGGTGTTGGCCTCGCGATTGAACTCTTGGGCTAGGAACTCGAATTTGCGGCCTACCGGCTGGCTGCTCTCGATGAGCTCGTTCGCCGCCGCCAAGTGGGCGCGCAGGCGGTCGAGCTCTTCCTGGATGTCGGCCTTTGCGGCGAGCAAGAGAGCTTCCTGATGCAGCCGCTCAGGGTCTAGTCCGGCGCTTGCCTCGGCCAGCCGCGCGATCTGCTCGCTAAGGCGCGCGGAAATCGCCCCAGGCTGGCGGGCCGCAGCTGCCTCTGCGCGATCGACAAGCGCGGCAATGGTCGCAAGTTGCTTCGATATCACCGCCTGAAGACGCTCGCCCTCAGCCTCGCGTGCGCTCACGAGTTCATCGAGCACTCTGGCAAGGCCTGTTAGCAGTGCGTGGTTGAGCGCGACTTCGGCTTCCTCGCTCTCCTGGAGCTCAGCCGCTTCGACTACGCCTCGCATCGCGAGCAACGTGTCGAGGCGCGGCGCCTTGAGATCGGTCAGAGCTTGCGCCCGCTCGGCCACCGCTACCGCTTGTGCCAGCGCCGCCTCGTTCAGACGAATCTCGGTCTTCCCGGCTTCGCGACTGACGCCGAGGTTTAGGGTGCAGCTGCCGCGAGCAAGCTTATCTTGGGCCAGATTTCGCGCCTTGATCTCGAGCCCTTCGAAACCCAACGGGACGCGCAGGCGAAGCTCAAGATTGCGGCCATTGACACTTCGCGCCTCCCAGTACCAGTTCGTATTACCATGCACACCATCGGCGCGGGCGAAGCCGGTCATGCTCTTGAGGGTCATCTGGTGGTTAGGCCTTGCGAGGTCGCGGAGCGAATTTAAGCCTTGCCGCTTATACGCCGAGTCGCAAGCCTTTTAGGCCGACGCGGCCTAGCGTCTCGGGTTACGGAGGGGCTTAGGCGGCGTCTCGTCATCCGCAGCGCCTTCAGGGGAGAACGGATCCTGCGCCGCGCTAAGGGCATCCGGATCGGCCAAGGATCCCGCCGCAGAGGGATCTGCTGCGATCACCGTTGAGCCGCCCTTGGCTACCGCTGTTCCCGCGGCTTTGGCCTGCGTGCCAACAGGACCCGCTGGCGCCGGCTTAGCGGTCGAGGCGGCAACGCCTTGCGCTTCGGCTGTGCCAGTCGTTGCACCCTCGCCTTGGGCCTCAGCGGCTGCTTGAGCCGCGGCCTCCTCGGCCTCTTTCTCGCGGATTTCGCGCTCAACGACCCGCCACCTGGCGACATTCTTATTATGCTCCTCGAGCGTTGCCGCAAACACGTGCCCGCCTGTGCCGTCGGCAACGAAATAGAGGTCCTTAGTCTTGGTTGGCTTCAGCACAGCCTCGATCGAAGCGCGGCCGGGACAGGCGATAGGGGTTGGCGGCAAGCCAGTGATTTTGTAGGTGTTATAAGGCGTCTCGCGATCGAGCTCATCCTGTTGAATCGGATGATCGAGAACCGCCTTGCCACCCACCAAACCGTAGATGATGGTCGGATCCGATTGCAGCCGCATGTTCTTTCTGAGCCGGTTCTGGAACACATTCGCGATGTGCGGACGCTCGTCAGCGCGGCCGGTTTCTTTCTCCACGATCGAGGCAAGGATCACCGCCTCTTCCGGCGTGCTAACCACGGTGTTGTCATCGCGCTCTTGCCAGATTTTGACGAGGAACTTCGCCTGCGCCGCCCGCATGCGATCGATGATGTCCTGCCGCGTGTCGTTCTTGCCGAACTTGTAGGTGTCGGGCAGCAGCGTTCCCTCGGGGGGAATCTCGGCAATGTCGCCGTGGAGATCGGGATTGGCTCTGAGCTTGTCGACGATCTGCTGGGTAGTCAGTCCCTCGGGAAACGTGACCTTATGCTCGATCGACTTGCCCTCGACCAACGTATCGAGCACCTGTCGCATACTCGCATATTTGGGAAATTCATATTCGCCGGCTTTGAGGCTGCCCGTCCCCTTCAGATACATGAAATAAATGATGCTGGTCATGAAGACGCGCCGGTCATCGATTATGCCGTCGTGTTCGAGGCGCTCGGCAATAGCGCTGACGCCCTCGCCTCTCGGGATGGCGACCACCGTTGAAGTAGGAAGCGGACCTGGCTTGTCGAATTGCACCTTGACCCAATAGAAGCCCCCCACGAACAGACAGGCCAAGATAAAGAAGAAGGTGAACAGGCCGTCGATCATCCCGAGGAAGGGATGCTGGTTTGGCTCAGGCTCGTCATGGTCGGGCGGCTCAGGTGGACGGATCGGCTCGAGCGCCTCGATTGGGCTCCGGGGAAGGATTGTGGCCATCTGCCGGCCAGTGGGCGCTGGGCGGTCGGGATCCTGGTTGTCGTTTGCCGTTCCCGAAAAATCGCTCGTCAACGACATGGCAACTTTGCCCTGCGGATAACCCTAACCAATTGACGGCGAAATATGGCGAAAGGGAGGTTCGCCCATCGGGTGAGCGCCGACGATCAAGCGTCGCAACGGCGAAGGATCAACGAGGCGTTGGTCCCTCCGAATCCGAAGGAATTCGACAGCACGGTGTCGATCGTCCGCCGCCTCGCCTGATGCGGCACGAGGTCGATCGCCGTGGCAACCGAAGGATTGTCGAGATTGAGCGTCGGCGGTGCCAGATTGTCGCGAATGGCAAGAGCGGAAAAGATAGCCTCGACCGCACCCGCCGCTCCGAGCAGGTGGCCAATCGCCGATTTCGTCGAGGACATCGAGACTTTGCCTGCGGCGTTGCCGAATAGCCTCTCGACCGCGGCAAGCTCGATCTCGTCACCCATCGGGGTAGAGGTCCCGTGCGCATTGATATAGTCGATATCGGCCGGATCGATCCCAGCCCGCTTCACCGCCGCGACCATGCAGCGATAGGCACCGTCGCCGTCTTCTGCCGGCGCAGTGATGTGGAAAGCATCGCCGGACAGGCCATAGCCGATGACCTCGGCATAGACGCGCGCGCCGCGAGCCCTAGCATGCTCAAGCTCCTCAAGCACCACCACGCCAGCACCCTCGCCCATCACGAACCCGTCGCGGTCGCGATCATAAGGCCGCGACGCGCGCTCAGGCTGATCGTTGAAATTGGTGGAGAGCGCACGGCAGGCGGCGAAGCCAGCGATGGCGAGGCGGCAAACGGGAGACTCGGTGCCTCCGGCGAGCATCACGTCGGCATCGCCAAGCGCAACGAGGCGTGAGGCGTCGCCGATGGCGTGCGCACCGGTCGAGCAAGCGGTGACCACGGCGTGGTTAGGGCCTTTGAGGCCGTGCTCGATGGACACATAACCCGCCGCAAGATTGATCAGGCGCCCGGGAATGAAGAACGGGCTCACCCGGCGCGGTCCCTTCTCGGCGAGGAGCAGCGACGTCTTCTCGATACCCTGCAGCCCTCCAATGCCGGAGCCGATGAGGACACCGGTGCGGATCTGGTCCTCATAGGCAGTAGGTTTCCACCCGGCATCCTTCAGCGCCTGGGTCGCCGCCGACATCGCGTAGATGATGAACTCGTCGACCTTGCGCTGCTCCTTGGGCTCCATCCAGTCGTTGGCATTGAAGGTGCCGTCGGAGCCATCCCCGTGCGGAACCTGACAGGCGATCTGGCAGGTGAGATCGGAGACGTCGAAATTCTCGATGCGGCGGGTTGCGCTCTTGCCAGCGGTCAGGCGCTCCCAGGTTGTCTCGTAGCCGCAACCAAGCGGAGAGACGATACCCAAGCCTGTGATGGCGACACGTCGCATCGAGCCTTCGTGATCCTGAAGGGATCCAGTTGTCGAGCCGTTTGGGCTTACTTCTTTATGTCAAGACGGTGCGATTTGGGTCCTGCGCGCGTTCGCGTCAAGCGGCGGTATTCTTCTCCAGGAACTTGATCGCGTCGCCGACGGTGAGGATGGTCTCGGCCGCATCGTCGGGGATCTCACAGCCGAACTCCTCCTCGAATGCCATGACCAGCTCGACGGTGTCGAGGCTGTCGGCCCCAAGGTCGTCGATGAAGCTTGCATTCTCGGTGACCTTGTCGGCCTCGACTCCGAGGTGCTCCACCACGATCTTCTTAACGCGCTCCGAGATATCGCTCATTTCCGTCTCACGGTCCCTGCTCTACAGTCGAAAGGCCTCGTACGTCCCCCCGAGCTTGCGGCTCACGGCCTAACATATCCCCGAGCGGTAAGTTACGAAGGTTGATCGCGGCGGGATTGTCTTTTGTCAAGCCCCCACGGAGCGGCCGTTTGGGTACCATACTTTACCAGCCTTTGCCAGAAGCCCGGACCGCGGGAAATCCTTGCCAAATCCGCTGAAGCTATTGCGCCAAGCCTTTGCCTTTCAAGGCTTACACCATCACCATGCCGCCGTTGATGTGCATCGTCTCACCGGTGACATAGGAGGCCTCGGGACTCGCGAAGAAGACCACCCCGGCAGCTACATCCTCGGGCTTGCCGAAGGTCTGGGCCGGGATCGCGGCGGCAATACCCTCGACCTGTTTCTCCGTCAAGGCATCGGTCATCGGAGTCTTGATGAAGCCCGGCGCAATCGCGTTGGCAGTAATGCCCCGGCTCGCCACCTCGCGGGCGAGCGACTTCGTCATGCCCACGAGGCCAGCCTTTGACGCGGCGTAGTTCGGTTGCCCCGGGTTCCCAAGCACGCCCGAGATCGAGGCGATGTTGACTATGCGCCCATAGCGGCGCCGCATCATGCCTCGCAGGATACCGCGCGTCAGGACGAACACCGAGGTGAGGTTGACGAGAATGACGTCGTCCCATTCCTCGTCCTTCATGCGCATGAAGAGGTTGTCGTGTGTGATGCCGGCATTGTTCACGAGAATATCCGTCTGGCCGAGGGTCTTTTCTGCGTCTTCAGCAAGCTTGGTGACCGCCTGTCGGTCGCGTAGGTCGCAAGGCATCACGAACACGCGCGAACCGAGCTCGGCGGCGACTGCATCGAGCTTCGCCTTGTTGGTGCCGGAGATCGCCACGGTTGCGCCCTGTCCATGCAGCGCCTTGGCAACTGCACCCCCGATGCCGCCGGAAGCGCCAGTGACGAGCGCTGCCTTGCCTGTCAGGTCGAACATATGACCTCTCCTCTCCTAAGCACCGCCTAGGTTACCAGCGCGG
>Ga0182034_10001004_pt1 | contig 13690 bp, 14 predicted proteins | sample flu12Cox44000172_FD_125972 | JGI IMG/M metagenome (GOLD analysis project Ga0182034, IMG submission 125972) | Lab enrichment of tropical soil microbial communities from Luquillo Experimental Forest, Puerto Rico - flux4day.12C.oxic.44.000.172 | ecosystem: Environmental > Terrestrial > Soil >... | reverse complement strand
GATAAAGGGTCGCAATCTCGTCGTTTATCCCGACGATGATATGCGTCTGGCGATCTCTCGGGCGGTCGCCGTCGAGAGCGCCCGAGGCTGGAAGATTTCCAAAACCGTGCAGACGCACAAGATCGATATCGTCATCGCCTTGGGTTTGGCTGCACTTGGTGCCGTCGGCGCCGCCTCAAAGAAGCCGCCGATGATCGTCGATCCTTCGGTACTGCAACGCAGCGCGATGATCCGCCGCGATCGCGGTTTTGGCATTGATCATGGCTATGTCTACGATCACGGCGGTATTCACGGCGCCGAATTGCAGATGTTGCAGCGGCGCGCCTTGCTCCGAGGTGAGCGATGAGCCACGGTTCTCGCGAAACCGAAGTATATTTAAAGTAGGGCCGTATCAGCGTCTGCCGGGAGCCCCCGCAACATGCGCGACCAACGCGAAAAGTCGTCGATCTCCGCCACCACATTCGATGCCGGCAATCCCAACCCGATCACGGTGCATAACCATGCCTTTGATCTGGCATACGACGTGCTCGGGCGCGATGACCCCAAGGCTGTTGCACTGATCGAGATTGCGTTAAAGCAGGCGTGGCAGCGCGGCTGGGTTGCGCATGACGGGCGAAAACGGCGGCTGGCCCACCGCCGTTGATTTCGTGCGCGCGCTGATTTTGTCGATCCGGCGGAGCTCAGGCGGCCGGTCGCCGTAGTACGATCCGTTGCGTCGGCGCGGCCAGGGCCGGGGTAATCGCCGAGCTCAGGATCGGCTGCGCCGGCTCGGTGGTCGCCGGCTGATCACGGCGGACGAAGCGTGGTGTCAGGCGGATCTCAAAGAGCTCGGCGCCGCCGGCCGGATAGCTCTCGATAAAATAGCGCTTCACCGGCAACGCGCAGACCCACCAGAACCCGGGCTTGGTCGATAATGGCATCAGATAAGGTTCGCGTACCTTGCGCAGCGCCGGCAGCCGGCTCGTCAGCCATGCCCCGGCGATCAGCTTTCGAAGCGGGTAGTCAAACCCGCCGCTCAGGCCGGCACCACACCATAAGAGATCGACGACGTCGAGCCGGCGGTTGAGGTTGAGGATTAGGCGGCCATAGAAACACTTACCGAGCGCCACACGCTGACAGCGCGCTCCGGTCTCCGGGTCGATCCACGATTCGGCCATACTCCACCCCGCTCTGGAGACGGGCGAGACTATCGGCGCGTTGACGATAGTCTAGCGAAAAGGCGAGCTTTGGTCCGCAGCATGAGAGGCGATGCATTATACCGAATCGGTACTAGTGCAACGCAGTGGGAGCGCCTAGGCTTGTTTTTTTGATCGAGCGAACAGCGAGCCGGTTTCTCGAAACCAGCAGCCCCAAGCGACGAGAGCTGAGCGACGTGAGCCCTACGAGGCAAGGTCCAGAGCCAGGATCCAGGGTCAGACGAATTTGAGCCTCGATCCCCGGTCGTGATTTGACGGAAAGAAGAGCCGCCAGGGGCCCCGGCGGCTCTTTTGCTCGACGCACCGGGCGAAACCGTCCAGAAAAGACGAGCGGCTCCTTGATTTGGGTGATGATCCCGGCCCGGGTCAGCACCTCGGCCGGTGCCTTCAAGCGGTCACCAGCACCGACTGGTGCGGCCGCTGAACCCGCTTTATGCGGATCTCGAGCAGTCTCTTCCAATTGAAAACCTTGCGGCAGCGAGGGCGGCATTCCTCTTTCCCAGATAAGCCAGCAATGTGCCGTATTGCTCGACTTCTTCGGGCCGGACCAGCGGTATCAATCCAACATCGGCAAGCGGAGCGAAGGGAACCATACCCGAGTCGGCGGATTGGCCTCGAAGAATGCATCGTGCTGCGCGGTTTCGGCGTAAAAATTTAGCGAACCCAATAAGGCCACGTAGCGATATTCGACGATAAGCTTCTTGGCACAGGCCAGCGCCTTTTTGTAGGGCGGGTTGGTAACGGCGTCCTCGACCCTGCGGTGGCCCAGGAAGGGCCGAGTCGATTTCCAATGCCGGAGCGAGCTGCACGCCTACGAGCGTTCTATACGCCCGTGCGACGCTCCTAGCTGCCATCTTTCGCTGTTCCGGACACGGATTCCCGCTGTTTGAACAAGGGGAGCAAAAACCCACTCTTCAAAAATGGCAGTTTTGCCAAGCTCGGTGGACGATGCGAGTGTTGATGAAATGTATAAACACGCGAGCACTCAACCTTAAATAATCTACCAAATTGCTCCAGTTGTCATCAAAACAACGCAGGGCGGAGCAATGCCCACCAGATCTAGCATGCAACTCACCACAATCAGAGCTAGATATCTAACCCATTGATATTGTTAAATACCAATGCCTCATAACCTGTATTATGAAAAGAAGGCCAAAAGCGGAACTCACGCAAATGTTGTAATTTATCGCGGTGCCATCTCGGCCAACAGACTAGCAAAAGGTTGGCGACCCCGTTTCCTGGTCTTCTCACCAGGCAATGCCCGCAGCTCGTGCAGGGTCAGGCGATACTGATTCCCGGCGGCAGAGTAGGCCCACGCATCGTGCTCGGTCCAGGACCCCTCCTTGCCGTCCCAGGCGGCATCCATCTTTCTCTCCAACCTGTCGAGCTGTAAGCGAAGCCTAATCAACCTGTCGATGAGAAGTCGATCGGTCACCGAAATCGGACCCGTAATGGTTGCAACGAGCTCGGCCTCGAGGGCCCTCGCATGCCTTCCTTCGACCGATCTACCGTCGAGGTATGCGAGACCACCCCTCTGAAGTCGGCGAGAATAGGGTCCAACGGTATGTCGGAGCTTTCCCGAAGTGCGCTCGATTTTCATGGCGTTTCCTATGATTACGACCTCGAAAGAATGCAAGCAGGTAATGTCGTCGGCATGGTCCGAACCCCTTTTAATGTCGCGTCTGTTGTTGGAAGGACGATGACATGATTCCTGGTTTCCTGCTTTCCGCAAATACCGCTCGCGGATGCGGAAGCACTGGCCAGAAATGGGGGTTGTGGGTTGTGGGGGTTGTGCCCAAAGCCTAAAGCTCGGCCAAAAAAATATCGAAGAGGGGAGGGGGCGAGTCGAAATTATATTATTATCACAGCGCCAACGGCTCAACCACAGCCCCCACAACCCACAACCCCCACCTAAAATCAGATCCGGTTGTACCCATCGCAGCTCATTCCTGTCGTACCGACATTGTCTCCTCTCTTCATCGGCGTTTAAGCACACAAAAAGGACCGCGGAGCTGCAGCTCCGCGGTCCTTTCTGTTGCTCACTTGCTTACTCTTTTTGCTGTTCTACCGGCTCGACCTTGTAGATTCCGCTTTCTTTGTGCGTATTGCTCGGCGCGATAAAGCTCAACCTGAGCCATTCATCGCCGATCTCGACAACGCGACCCAGCAGGTTCCCTAGCCGTCTCGTGACCGATTGCGATGAAACGGCTACCCGGTTGATCTTGTCCCAGCCGCCGGTAGCGGCCCCGAGCGTCCCGAACAGTTCGAGTGCTCCACCGGAGCCTTCTCGCAGATACGCCGCCATCGTAGCTGCACCGATGCCTTCCGGCCATTGCTGCCGCATCAGAATCATGGCCTCGCCGACTGCTTGCCGGCGCTCGTCCGCTGCCGTCGTCTCGCTGAACAACTCCTTGAAGCTGATTTTCTGCGGCAGGCAATGCGGCAATTCGCCCCCGAGCGCCAGATGCTCTGCCGCCGCATTCTCGACCGCGGAGCCGACCAGCTCGTACCATTCCTTGAACCGTGTTTCCGGCTGCAGCGTCACGGCGAGCGGCGGGTTACCGAGCAACAGTGTATACATCGCCCCGAGGATCTCGCCACGATGCTCCTCGGTCCATTGCACCGGCTTTCCGCGGCGGAATATCCGGTTCTCCGGGTCTGGTCGTGGCACCTCCAGCCGGATGACCAGCGAGCGCGTTGCCATGTCGCTGCGCGGCTTGATGTTGTTCCCGGTGAAGATCTGAATCGACGACGCGAACACAACCCGGATTTCGGTAAATCCAAGCACTCTATCTGCGTATTCCTCGCTGGTCAGCGCCGCCTCGATCGCCGCTGACCAGACTTGCGTTCCGTCCGCGATGTTGTCCCACAAGATGATCGCCAACCCCATCTGCAGGTAGGACAAGACCGCCTTGCGCCGCTCCTCTTCATTCTTGCCGAACGGCGAGCCATAGGCCGGCTTGCCTCGTAGCGCCATCGAGATCATGTGCGCCGTCGTCGTCTTGCCGGTGGCAGCCTGCCCGGCCGTCAAAAAGAACGCCGGCCGCATCGGCAGGAACATCCGCTCGATGACCGAAAGCGCGCATGCGATGATTTTGCATTTTCCCTTGTAATCGGTCGCCACGTCGATCAGCCATTCATCGCACAAGTACTTCATCGCCTTGCCGACAGCCCGCGGCGTGCAGGCTTTTTTCGCCGGCAGGTAGTGCAACAACTCGTCCGGAACATCAAAGATGATTCCGATGCGCCGGTCGAACCACGGGCCATAGCTCGGCGTCAATTCCGGTGGGCAGTCGTGGCCGATCAACACCTTGTCGCACAACATGATCGGTAACGAAGAGATCCCGACGACCACCGGCAATGTGTCCTCCCGCGGCGTCATCCATTGCCGCACGAACGGCGTCGGCAGATGCACCAGCCTCCCCTGCTTGACATCGACATAGGCGATGTCGCGCTCGATCAGCTCGGCGCACTGTTCGAGATTGGCGCGCAGCAGAACAAGCTCTCTCGGTGGCGGCAGCTGGCTGGTGCCCCTGTCACCGCTATTGGTGTCGTCACCCACGAGATTCCTCCTCTTCCAGTCGGCCGGCGCTCCCGCGGCTGCCGTATTGCTGTCGCGCGGCCTTGGCCACGGCCTTGCACTCGTCGAGTGTCTGCGGAAACTTGCCCGAAGCACACTTGCTGGAACCCGCCCGCGGGCAGCTCGATAAACGACCAATTGTTGCGGTCGTTTTCGTCTCTGTCAGCCATGGCGAGGCCCGGCACGATCGGAAACGCGTAACCCTGTATCATTGGCTGGTCGAACCCGTACAATCGCCATGCGATGATCGGATAGCTCCGGATCTCGAAATCGTCGGTGTCCTGGTCCCACCAGATCACCGGCATGTTCATTGGCACTGTCGCCGGAATGAGGCGCAGGCTCTCGTCCTCGGCACCGGATATGGCGGCGTTTCGATGAAGTTCGTGCGGCGTGCCATCCTCGGTTGGGGTATCGGTGAGGGCAAACCAGAGATACCTTTTTTTGGCGGTCGCCTGATCGCGCATTGAGTAAATGCGCCGGATGAAGCGCCGGTTGAGCCATTCACCCTGCGCACCTCTGATAAACTTCATCCCTCTTTCTCCTCTTCTACTGATGAGTCTTCGTCCTCTTCATCGGCATTTTCAGCCCCTTGGATATTGACATCCTTGCTAGTCAGGATGTGTAGCTTAGGCAGCTCTCGTGTCTGCGCGAGAAGAACACGATGCTCGACATCCCGTATTGCCGGAAGCCGTCGCGCGGCCTTGTCGAGAACTTCGTTGATCTGCTGCACTACTGGCTCCCATTCATTTTTTGGATGCGGCTCCGGGTGTATCGGGCGACCAGCTGCCGCGACGGTCAACTCCTCTTGCTGTGTGGTATTCTGACTATTCGCTGCGGCGCGCTCCTGCGCTGCCTTGAGCGCATCCTTGAGCGCCTTTTTGCCGATGTGATGCTGTTTGCTTATGGCGTTGCGCAGTTGCTCGGCTTCGACCGGATCGAGATCACCATTGAGCATGCATTCGATGTATTTCTGCGTCACTTCAGTGACGTCGGCTTCTCCCGTTATCGTTAGCGCGTGGTGATAATCCCAGCATAACCGATACATTGATCGGCCATGGGCGAACGAATGGATTACAATCGAGCCATCGGTATTGACGAATAGTTTCGCCTTGTCGCGCCCGTATGCGATCCCTTCGATCGGATCGGCCAGGGTTGCCTCGTGAAACCGATCGGGGTCGGCTAAAACATCCGCAACTGTGCAGCCCTCGAATCCGCTGTCGTCGAAGGGCAGCACGAAATCCGGCCGCAGAATACCTTCGCACCGTCGCGTGATGATCTTGACCGCCTCGGTTTTCGAGATGCCGTGCTGTGTCATCAATTCTTCGGCGTGACGCGCAATGTAGATTTTGCGCACTCTATCGGCTTCCGGCCGTAGGTGCGTTGCTTCGGCGACGCGCAGTTCGTCGAGCTTTGCGGCCTCGATATAATCTAATCGTGGGCGGCCTCTTTTCGTGTCGAGCAAGACGCCGGGGATCACCACTGGCCGGCGGCTGTCCGCATTTTGTTCCAGCGGCCAGTCCAGCCGAGCCGGGCCTTCGAACTGCAGCCGCTCCGGCGACCCCACCGTGCGGTCGACCAGCGAACGTTCGAGTAACCGGCCGTCGATGCTGAGTATGTACCAGCCCAATCCGGCGAGCCAGCACCGTTCGTGTAGGGTCTTCAAAAACCGCTCGATGTCACTGCCGTCGCAGACCGCGATCCAGATATGCATACCGCCGATGTCGTCGAATTTTTTGCCGGTGTCGGCCCGGCTGATTCCGGCACTGGTCGACGAACGGATGATCCGCATCGCCTTCGTGATCTCTGGGCACACTGACAACAGTGCCGCCTCGACCCCGCCCAGCTCGGCGATCTTCATCGCGACGGCTGTCGGCATTCCCTTGCGGTCGAAGTCGATCAACACCCAAGCCGGGGCGCCGTCGCGGTAGCCGATGTAGTCTTTGGTTCGGGCGATCGTTCCAACTGCGGCGCCATCCAGCTTTTTCTTGACGACGATGTCGACCTTGTCCGCGATATCGCTGCGCAGCCGGCCGAGGGCCAGCGCTTGATCGGTTCGGCACCTAGCGAAGAACGCGGCGAGCGCGTCGGCATTATCGAAGATGAAGCGTTCGGCCGTGCCGCGTGACATGCCGCAAGCCGAGCTGTCATTGGTGATGTGGCCGGCGGGATCGAGGTGAATGTGCTTGGTCAGCGGTTCGCCGTCGGCTTTTGTCAGGATCGTCAGCTCGAACGGCGCGACCATTTGCCTGCCTCAATTTTGATAGGCTGCGTTGTCGACGAGGGCACCGTCGCTCGCCGATATTCCGGGTGGGGCCGGTGAGCCGTGCAGTTGGCGAGCGCCATAGAGCGCCAGGAGGGCTGCTTCGGCGCGGCCATCGTGTTTGCGCAGCCCCCATTGCGCGGCCGCAGCCGGGAGCAATTGCGAAGCGCGCGCCCGCGCCGCATCCTTGCTCTTCTGCACTCCAAGCGCGCGCTTCCAGCGCACCGCCGGGACCAATGTGATCGGAATGCTCAGGGCAGCGAGAACGCCGAGGATGGCGCCGTAACATTTGCCAAAGGCGAACGTGCTCGAAACGCCTTGCCCCGGCATGGCGCCGACCTGCTCGACAAAAGCATGGTCGGGCCGACGAGAGGAGAGGATTTCGACGAGACCGGCGATGTCGAGTTCGCGCTTTTTGCGGCCGCCACGTTCAAGCAGATGAACCGGCATGTCGACCGCTTCGCCGGTCGTGCTGTTGGATGCGAGGAAGAACAGGGCTCCCGAAAGTCCTGGGTCGAATCCCGCGATCCAACCGACATTCATGGCGAGCCTCCACGCGCCCCTGTAGCGGCCCGTAGGACGCAGAGAGGCTCGACCCTTACACGTCGACTACCTTCTGCCGCTCCCTGGCCTCTCCAGCGGGCTCCCAGGAGGCTGTAGAGGGCGCTGCTCATGGCGGGTTCCTGCGGTGGAAATCTTCGAGAGAGTGGAGCACCCCCATCGTGCCGACCCGGCAGGCGGCGTAGATCCACAGCTATGCCAACACTGCGGCGAGCAGGGCGCCGAGGGCGTCGAACACGACCGTCACGCCGGCACCTGCAACGCGGAGATCAGCGCATCCTGCTCGGTGATGTGCCCTTGGAGCGCTCGATAGCAGACTTCGTCTATGCGACCACGCGCGAGCAGGATATGCAGGTTGACGGTGCCCTTCTGCCCCTGTCGGGCGAGCCGGGCGTTGGCCTGTTGGAACAGCTCAGCCGACCATGGAAGGGAAAACCACACCAGCGTGTCTGAGCCGCCTTGGAGGTTGATCCCGTGCCCGGCCGAGGCGGGGTGCGCGATCAACATCTCGATCTCGCCGGCATTCCATGCGGCGATACGGTCGGCGCGCAGCTCCTCAGCCGTCGAAAAGCGCTCTTGAATTCGCTGGATCTCGTGGCGGAAGGTGACAAAGACCAAGGTCGGCCGATCATGCCCCTCGTGGATTTCGGCGAGCATGTCGAGCCGGCGGTCGTGCAAATGTTCCCAGCCGCCTTCTTCGGCGTCGCGATAGACGGCACCGCTCAAGACCTGCATTAATTTGCCGACCGTCGCCATTTCGTGAACCCGCATCGTCAGCGGCTGCCCGCTGTCGAGCAGCGCGGTGACCTCGGCGGTGATTCCGCTGTTACCGTCGATTTCGTCGTAAAGCTCGGCGGTCGTGCCGGTGATCGGCACGTCGTGGATGATCTCGACGACCGGTGGACGGGTGCGTAGCGCGGTCTCGTCGACGACGTGGGTAAAGGGACGCAACCGATCGACCGTCTCGGTCTCGACCCCGGTACGTGGGTACCAGACACGCTCATATGGATCGACCGGGAAGAAGTTGCGGGCACGCCATTCATAGAATGGCGGGAAGGCCCCGCTCTGCGTGACGAACTGCGCCGGCGCCCAGATGTCTAGTAGCTGCTGCCCGCGCGGCGTTCCAGTCAGAGTCCAACGTCGCTCGGCGAGGCGGCCGAGCTGAAACATGATGTTCGTGCGCGCGGCTTCCGGGTTTTTGATTCGGCTCGATTCATCGGCGATCAGCACCGAGAAGCGCCATTTTCGCTTGGTGATCTCGGCGGCGAGCCACTTCAGATTGTCGTAGTTCGAGACGTAAATATCGGCAGGCCGATCAAGCGCTGCTGAACGCTGCTTTGGCGTACCGAGAATGCGTTCGACACGCAGACCGGATGTCGCCTTCCACGCCGCGGCTTCGCTGTGCCACACCGTCTCGGCGATCAGCAGCGGCGCGATCACCAGGACCGGGCCGGCGCCGAGCATGCGGGCGCGCTGTCAGATCGAGGATCGCGTGGAGGGCGACGGTCGTCTTGCCGCTTCCCATGATTGCGATTAGCTGACGCGCGAGGTCCGCCAGTAAAAACTCGATCGCGGCGATCTGATACGGGTGCAGTTCGGCGCGAGAGCGGGGCGTCACGAAATCCGCTCCCCGAGGATGGCTGCCACCAACGCGCATTTGCTTTGCAGCAACGCGACCTTGTCGGGGCAAGCTGAGCTGACGGCAAAATCGATGGTGTTGACCGCGGCGACAAAGTCGCTCCAGCACGGGTCGAGATCTTCGATCATGTTCGCGCGCTTGATCGCGGTAGCGATTTCGCTCAGCGCGAGGATCAGCTCGTCGATGCGCTTTTGTGCAATATGCAGATGATGACTTGCGTCCGCCAAAGCACCGACCGTGGCGTGCCAGGCGCGTGAAAGGTCTGCTAAATCCATATGCGTTCTCCGGTTATGATCGTGCAACAGCCAACCAGCGCGGCATTGGCCGGAACCAAGCCGACAGCGGCGACGGTACGGCGTCGGGCGCTGCCTGGCGAACCGGACAAACAGCTGCTGCGCGGCACCATCGGCACCATGGTCCAGCCTGCCGCGGTGCATCGCTGGCGAGGGCTTCTGCTGCCGCTTCGCGTAGTTTTGCTTCGAGCCGGTCGAGATCGGCACGGCTGTAATGATGCCGGCGCGCAAGACCGTCCGGATGATCGCAGCGGGGCTGAATGACCCAGACGGTCACCCCGTTGTCGGCAACCCCATAGCAACGCGCGCCGAGCAGCCCGTAAATACCGAGCTGCGGGGTGTCGGCTTCGACGACGATGCCTTCGCCAAATTTGAGATCGATGATCTTGTCGACCGGCCCTTCCGGCGAGAAGCCGACGACATCGGCGGTGCCCCAGATCGCCGGTAGCCCGGCGATTGCCGGCAAGCGGGTCTCGACTAGAAACGGCTGCGAGCTGAGAATCTGCCGTGCGGCGTCGAGCGCCAAGGCCAGCGGGCGCAGCACCAGCGGATCGGTGGTTACAATGTCGGCCGGCAGATCGAAGCGTAGAGCCTTAGCGAACAAGACATGCGCGGCGGTGCCAAAATCGGCGAATTCGGATGACCCCGCCGGGGGCGCCGCTGCTTCGGCCAGATGCGAACCCGGACACGCCAGCCAGCGCTCGGCGGCCGATGGCGTGAGCGGAGCGTGGCTCATCCCAAGGTCCATGTCTTTGGTGGTGGCGGTGGGCTCAGCGGCGTGAGCCAGTCGAGAACCGTGCCGAAGGGGGATAACCACAAGCCGGTGACGCCGGGAGCGCTACCGCGCCGCCAGCGCGGCTCTGTGCGATCCACACCAGCCAGGCATAGTCGATCGTCGTGTTGTTCTCGGCGATGTCCATTCCGCCCGACGGCATGCTCGGCCGCTGCGAGCACGCCAACACCAGCGACGGCGGACAGGGCTTGTAGAGATCCCAATAGCGGTGCTGGGTGCACAGGAACGGCACGCGCGCGATCATCACGACGGCGTGTGAGGCGACCGCGAGCCCGTGGGAAATGAACTCTTCATTCAGTTTGTATGGAGCGTTGAAAACCAGGGTCGTGCGCGGGCGCCGATCGGTCAGGAAGTCGACCCCGGTTTCGCCATAGCCACGGTCGGCGATGTCGCTGCCGGTTGTTTCGTAGCCGGCGCGCCGCGCCACCTCGACGATCCGCCCTTCGCCACAGGCCGGATCGTGAATCGGTCCCTGCAGCTCCAACGTCGCGAATAGCTGTTCGCTGCACCACACCGGCGCGGTGTACCAATCGTGCGGAATCCTGGGCTGTTGATGCTCGGCGCGCTTGGCGCCGGGGAGCAGAGACATTTCACGATGCCTTGTGCCGAGCCCGGCGCAAGTGATCGGCGCAGTAAGGCCTGCCGATCTCCTGCCGGGCGCCACACCAGTGCCAATCGCCACGAGGGTCGCGCTCGATCCAACGGCAGCCGGTGGCCACGACCCGCCCCCAATTGAGCCGATCGTCGAGCGAAGGCACCGGCGCGCGGGCGAGCCCCAGCCGAGTGACCTTGCCGGAGACGGCGTTTTTGCTACAGCCGAGCGCGACCCCGATCGTCCGGTAATCCAGCCCAGCATCAAGCAACGTGCGCAACCGTTCGACGCGTTCCGCCGGCCATGGTTCATTGGACCTCTTGCAAACGACGCTGCCATCTGGCATCAGAAGATTCTCCTCGTGGATGGAGGGGTGGGTTTGTTCAGGCCGGCAGCAGGTGGCACTGCTGCCGGCTTTTCTTTAAGGCTTGGCCGTGGCCCAGTTGTCGCCGACGCCGGTCTCCACGACGCCGTTGAGCGGGGCGTCGGGAAAGGTCTCGGCGAACGCCGCGGTCATCGTGTCGATCAAGATCTGACGAGCCCGCGCAACGTCTTTCTGGCGGACTTCAAGGACAATCTCGTCGTGGACCCACAGGACCGGGCCGCCCTCGATGCCGGCTTCAGGCAAGGCCGCATCGACCTTGAGGAGAGCAAGCATGCTCGCATCGGCGCAGGCGCCCTGAACCGGCCCATTGCAGCACAGCGTGTATCGAAGGGATTCTTGCATCTGGCCGTAATTGCCGGCGGCAAAATCGCCGTTACCGTCGCATTCTTCGTCCGTGTCGTCCCAGTCTTCGTCAGCATCGTGATCTTCGGCGTCTTCGGCGCTTCTGGGATGCCAACGCGAGGCGCCGTCGGTCGTGGATTTGGCCTCCCAGCTAGCCTCGATTACCCGCCCCAAGCCACCGACCGGAAGAACGCCATTCTGGGTTGCCAGAGCGTGGCTCACTTCCATCCATCGCCGATAGGTCGAATAGCGCGCCAAAAAGGTCTGGCGCGCCATTTCGGCTTCTTCAATCGAGATCGTGACGCCGAAATTGTTCCACGCGCTGGCGGCGAGCCCGGCCGCACCGGAGCCGTAGATGATCCCGAAATTGATCGCTTTGGCCCGATCGCGGGCCTCTTTGTCGACATTCTCATAGGCGATCCCGAGCATCGCCGCGGCCTGCTGCTTGTGCAGATCGACACCGTTGGCAAAGTCGGCGTTCATGACCGGGTCGCCGCTGATTGCCGCGGCGGCCCGCAACTCCATACCGGCATAGTCGCCGACGATCAAACCCCAGCCAGGGGTGGCGATCAGGCACCGGCGAAACTCCGGGGCGCGCTTTCCTGGCATTTGCTGGATATTGGGCTGGCGGGAGGAGGCACGGCCGGTCTTGGTTCCAGAGACGAGGTATGTCGGGTGCAGCCGTCCGGTCTTGACCGAAACCTTGTCGATCAGATCGGCACCGAACCCGCCGATCAGCTTCTCCAGCGCGGTGATCGCCAACAATGCGCGGATCGGTTCGAAATGCGCGACCCGGCGCAGATCCGCGTTGCGGGTCGAGAGCTGGCCACCTTTTGGGGTGCGCGGCCAGACTTCGAGTTGACTGGAGGACAGGACGGCTTTGAGATAGTCGCGAATCTTGTTCGGCGTATTCGGCAGCATCTCCTTGGGGTCGTCGGGAACGGCAATGCCTTTCTCGGTGCGGCGAGCGGTCTCGGCCATCAGGAATTGGGTTATTGCTGCGGCATGCTCGGCTTTCCATGTATCGATCTGATGGGCGTGCACAGCGCGCTCGAGCAGCACCCCGCGCGCCGTCATACGGACCACCGGCGGCAGGACATTGCGCTGCAGCAGGTAGGCTTCGCCGCGACCCTTCTCCAACAGCTGGGCGCGCTCCTCCAGCCACAGCCGAAAGGCAAAGACCGCGTCGAGCGCGGCATAAGCGTATTGGCCGGGGCTGAGATAACGTGACGGCCAGTCGCTGCGCTGCAGCCCTTTCGGAAGTTCCGTATTAAAATAGGCGGCGACGGCGTCATCGAGCCCGCGGCGATAGACCCCGCGCAGCAGTCCGGCTGCCTGCAGCGAACACTCGAAGTGTGGAACCTCGAACCCGGCAGCCAGCAGGTGCTTAATCTCAAAATCAGCGCTGTGAACGACCAACGTCCGTCGTTGTAGGATAGGGGCCAGCACATCGAGCGGCAGCAGATCGAAATCGAGGACGACGACCTTCTCTCCACCGCCGTAGAGCTGTGCCAGACGGATTCGCGAACGATTGGGATCGAGACCGGCGGAGCTGTCGAAGGCAGGTTGTGTCTTGTACAGATATCCGTCTTTCCGCAGTTTTGCTGCCGGCCTCTCCTCCTCGCCGTCCAACGCGGCCGTCTCGATGTCGAAACCAAGGAGACAAGGGCGATCCCGAATCTCCTCGGGTGTGTGGGTGTCGGAAGCGATCTCGATCTGCACCAACGCCGCCTCGGCCTCGGCGACGTTCTGTGGGATGACCGCCTCGATCCCGAGCCCGATCAGTAATTCGCAGGGCGGCCCATCGAGCGCGGCCCCACCTAGGTGTTCGTAAATCTCGCCGACGCGGGCGTGCAGCGCTGAAGATAGATCCGGCGGCATCGGGGCTGGGTTGATCACGCCGATCGCGCGACCGTGCAGCCGGAACCCGGTGCCGAGTTCATCGGCTTGGTGCGACAGGAAAGGCAGCGGTGCGGTATACGGGTCGACCGACACGACCGATGCGGTTGTTTTCGATTGACGTGAACGGGTCATGGATTGGTGCCTTTC
>Ga0182034_10000997_pt1 | contig 13716 bp, 10 predicted proteins | sample flu12Cox44000172_FD_125972 | JGI IMG/M metagenome (GOLD analysis project Ga0182034, IMG submission 125972) | Lab enrichment of tropical soil microbial communities from Luquillo Experimental Forest, Puerto Rico - flux4day.12C.oxic.44.000.172 | ecosystem: Environmental > Terrestrial > Soil >... | reverse complement strand
CACCTTGCTCGGAACGGTGACGGACTCATCCGGGGCTGCAATTGGCGACGCGAAGGTGACCATCACCGAAACGAACACAGGGATAAGCCACGCCTCACAAACCAACGAGAGCGGCAATTATGTCTTTCCAGACTTGCCGCCAGGCACATACACGGTTACCGCGGAACAATCGGGATTCAAGCGAGCGTCGAGAGCGAAGATCGATTTGATCGTGAACACGACGGAGCGCGTGGACTTCGTCCTGCAGCCTGGAAGCATGACGGACACCATCACCGTGCAAGCGGAAACTCCCATCCTGCAGACCGAGCGAGCCGACACGGGGCGGAAGCTCGAAGAGGTGCTAACCGAGAACGTACCGCTCGGCACAAATCGCAATTTCCAAAACCTTCTTAACATTGTTCCGGGCACGACTCGCGCCACGTTTCAGCATTCCCAGTTCTTCAACGCCAGCAGCTCGCTGCAGACCGAGGTCAATGGTCAGCTTCGCCACGGTAACAATTACCAGATCGAGGGGATCGACGACAACGAACGTACCGGCCTGTTGCAGATACTGATACCACCGCTAGAAGCCATTCAGACGGTAGACGTCTCCACGAGCAATTTCGATGCGGAACTAGGCCGTGCGAGTGGGGCGGTTACGAACGTCGTCCTCAAGTCTGGTAGCAATGAATTCCACGGCGCCGCCTACGAATTTGCCAGGAATAGCTACTTGAATGCCCGGAACTATTTCGATAAGTCAGTGGGACACCTTGTTTACAACTACTTTGGGGGGAACATAGGCGGCCCGATCAAGAAGAATAAGCTCTTTTTCTTTGCCGACTATCTGAAAGTCTTCGACCATGAGGCCAATGCAAACACCATTACGATGCCAACCATGGCCTTCCGCAGCGGAGATTTGACCTCGGTAAAGAGCTTGCCGACCTGTGCGCCCCCTGCTCCCCCGACCGCATGCAACATTTACAATCCTTTTACGGGCAACCCAGACGGCACGGGCCGCCAGCCATTGGTCGCTTCATCCGCTCCCGGTGTGGCTACGGTCCCGGGGCCGAATGGAACTACGGTCGACGCTTTTAATTCGGCCTGCAGCAACGCTGCTGGCTGCCCTAACATCGTTCCCACGGCGTTGATCAATCCGATTTCCGCCAAACTCATGGCGCTCCTGCCGGCCCCCACTTCCGCCGGGAACTCAAACAACTATTTTGCCCTGCTGGGCTTTCACAAAGATACGGATTTCGTGGATGGCAAGGTGGATGCCAACCTCACCAGTAAAGATCGTATAAGCGGGCGATTCAGCTACCAGCGCCCATCGATTTTCCAAGCTCCAATATTTGGCTTAGCCGGAGGACCGGCGCAGGGCAATTTTGAAGGATCAGGTCTTCAAAACACTTACAGCACAGGCATCAACTACAACCGGTTTTTCTCAAATACGTTAGTTGCTGAGTTCCGCGTTGGTGCGGGCTGGTATCACAATGAAGCGCACAACGCCGATTTCGGCACGAACACTTCCGAAATGCTCGGCATTCCGGGCGTTAATCTCGACAAGACGATAACCAGCGGAATCGTAGGGGTCACGATCAACGGCGGATTTTCCAACCCCCTTATCGGATTTTCGGCCAGCCTGCCCTGGATCCGCTCCGAAACAAACATCGATTTTGCCAACACTTGGACCAAAATCATTCGGAATCACACGTTCAAGTTTGGCGCTGACCTGCGCAGGATTCGGGACGCCTTGCTCCAGGAGCAGACGTTCAGTCCGCGCGGTCTTTATACCTTTAACGACGGTCAAACGGCGCTCAACACTGGTACGGGGGCAACCATCACCAGTTTTGGAAACAACTTCGCCAGCTTTCTGCTTGACGTGCCAGGTCAGGCAGGACGCGATTTAGCCACTTTCTTTCCGAACTATCGAGCTTGGCAGTTTTTCACCTTTGTGCAGGATAAGTGGCTGGTTACCCCCAAATTCTCGGCGGACCTTGGGTTACGCTGGGAGTTTTACCCTCCGGCTACACCCGTGGCCCAGGGGGGCTTCTCAAACTACGATCCCACAAGCAATACGCTCGTCGTTAGCGGTTATGGAAATATTCCGGACGATTTGGGGATCACGACTCATTACAAATACTTCGCGCCCCGCATTGGCCTAGCCTACCGTTTAAAGGAATCTACCGTCTTCCGCGCTGGATTCGGGATGAGCTACACCCCGTTTCCTGATAACAGCTACGCCTACAATTTCCCGGTTCGAGCCAACAACGCGTTCAATCCGGCAGTAGCCAGCTTTGGTCCGGCAGTTCTTCCCAACGGACAAACGGCAACATTCCAGAATGGGTTCCCGGCTCTCATTCAGCCTACCGTTCCATCGAACGGCATCATTACTAATCCGACGAAAGCTTCGAACTATTTTGTGGTCAATCAAAACTTCAAGAACCCCTATGTGGAATCCTGGAATGCGGCAATCCAACACTCTTTGCCTTGGCGCTTTGTTCTCGATGTAGCGTACGTCGGCAATCACTGCGTTGATTGCGTCGTGAATTACGACCTAAATGCCGGCACGGTACTCGGGGCTGGGAACAACGGACGTCCCGAGTTCGGCCCGTTCGGTCGAACCGCGTCCACGAATCTCTTGTTTGCCGGATACTCGTCCAACTACCACGCGTTGCAAGTAAAGTTCGACCGGCGGTTCTCCAGCGGCTTCGCGACCACAACTGCCTACACGTTCGGCAAAGGGATGGGCTTCCAAACCGGCGACGATGGCGGTCTTTCCTTTTATATTAATCAGCGACGTGATTACGCGCGGAACGACTTCGACCGGACGCAAACGTTCGTTCAGAGCATTGTGTACGATCTACCGTTCGGAAAAGGCAAGAGCTTGGTCAATTCCGGAGCCGGAGCCGCGATCTTGGGTGGTTGGCGCGTCTCTACCTTTCTTACGCTGATGTCTGGTCTTCCTCTCTATTTTACCGCCAGCGGAACAGCGCTGAATACGCCAGGCAACACACAAACCCCGGATTTGGTTGCTCCGGTGCAAATTCTTCACGGCATCGGCACCGGCAATCCTTGGTTTTCAACAGCGAGCTTCGCACCCGCTGCAGCCAAGACATTCGGCAATGTGGGGCGGAACTACCTCAGTGGGCCCAATTTCTTTAACTTGGATGCCGCCCTGTCCAAGTCAACTAGGCTGACGGAGCGGCTCGGTCTCGACCTGCGCCTGGAGGTCTTTGGCGCCACGAACACGCCTCAGTTTTTCTTCGCGAGCAACGGCGGATCCGCGTCGGGCACGACACTTGGCAGTAGCAGCTTCGGCCACATCACGAGCGCCAGTGGCGGTCGCGTCCTCCAGCTGGGAGCCAAGCTAACATTCTAGTGGGCAGACCATCGGCACGGAACTGGCATGTGCGCGCCAGAGCAAGTCAAAAGCCGTGGCATCATCCGAGGAGAAGTACATATGCAATATCGTATGCCGCGCCGTGGGTTTCTGCTGGGGATTGGAGCAGCGGCGGTCGCGACTTCGGTTCCATCGTTTGTTTACGAATCCAGTCGTGCAGCCGAGCTGCTCTACCCGCCGATGGACTTGTCGTACTTCGACACGTCGATTTCGCCCGCGCCCGGCGAAATTCATTTTGGATACGCATCCATCACCTGGAATGGCAACGACCGTCAGGCGATTGAGGATATCGCCGCGCTGGGATTTCCGGGGATTCAGCTGCGCGCGAACGCCATCAAGGAATTCGCGAGCCCTGCGGAGTTGCGCGACTTGCTCGAGAAACATCGCCTCAAGATGGTCGCGCTTTCGAGTGGCGGCGTGCGCATCGATCCGGCGGTCGAGACCGAAGAAATCGCCAAGCACACGGCCGATGCGAAATTTGTGCACGACGTTGGTGGACTCTATCTGCAAGTCACCGACGAGCGTCCGAAAGATCGCGCCGTCACGCCAGCAGACTACGAGCGCCTCGGTAAATTGATCACAGAAATTGGAAGGCGAACCGCGGACCTGGGGATTTCGCTCGGATACCACAACCACATGGGAACCCTTGGACAAACACCCGAAGAAGTGGATCGAATCATGGAAGCGACGGACCCGCGCTACGCCAAGCTGGAGCTCGACGTAGCGCACTACTTCCAGGGTGGCGGAGATCCGGCCAAAGCCATCGAGAAATACCACGACCGCCTGCTCTTTTTGCACCTCAAGGATGTGGAATCGCTGCCCAATGGTGAAAATCCGCAGAGCAACTATCGCTTCGTCGAACTGGGCCGCGGACGGGTGAACCTCCCCGCAGCCTTCGACGCTTTGCACAAGGTCAACTTCCGCGGCTGGGCTATTGTCGAACTGGACGCGGCGCCCGAGAAAGACCGCACCCCGAAAGAGTGTGGAGAGATCAGCAAGAAATATCTGGAAGAGAAACTCGGGGTGACGGTATGAAGTCGCCCTTCCGCGTTGCCGTCATCAACGACGAAATCACACAGGATTTCGGCAGGGCTTGCGAAGTCGCGGCAAAAGAATTTGGCATGGATTGGATCGAATTGCGCGGCATGTGGAGCAAGAACATTTTGAACTTGGACGCGAAAGAAATTGCCGAAGCACGCAGCATCCTCGAAAGGAACAAGTTGCGCGTGACGGATATTGCCAGCCCGCTTTTCAAAGTGGATTGGAAGGGTGCACCCCAGTCGAAATACAGCCCCAAGCGCGATCAGTTCAACGCCGACTTTACCTTCGACCAGCAGGACGAAGTGCTTGAGCGCAGCATCGAGCTGGCCAAGGCTTTCAACACGGATCGCGTGCGGTGCTTCGATTTTTGGAGACTCGACGATCAAACTCCCTATCGCGCGGCCATGAATGAAAAACTGCTGGATGCCGCCAACACCGCGGGCAAGAAGGGCGTGCTGCTCGTGCTCGAAAATGAAATGTCCTGCAACACCGCCACCGGAGCGGAAGCCGCGAAAGTCCTCGCGGCCGTGAAGTCTCCCCATTTAATGCTGAACTGGGACCCCGGAAATGCGTCGGAGCGCGGCGAAACACCATATCCCGATGGCTACGACCTCCTGCCGAAAGACCGCATCGGTCACTGCCACTGCAAGGACTCGGCGAAGAAGCCGGACGGCAAATACGCTTGGGCGCCGATGGGCGGGGGCGCGATCGACTGGGTCGGTCAGTTCAAAGCATTGAATCACGAAGGTTACCGCTTCGCCGTCAGCCTGGAAACCCACTGGCGCGGCGCGGGTACTCCCGAGGAATCCACGCGCGAGAGCTGGGCGGGAATGAAAAAAGAGCTGCAGCAAGCCGGAGCGCTCTAGGCACTGGTGGGCCGGAGCGGTTTCGCCCAAAGCAACGCTCTTGCTCGACTCGGGCCTTGAAATTGATAGAGGTTGTTCTGCTTACGCTCATGTCCGCAACTCCTCTAACAAGGCGGGATTTTCTCGAGCGCCTGGCCATTTCCTCGGCCATGCTGCCGGAAATTGCCCGCGCCGCAACCGGGCGTTTGCCCATCGGGTTTTCAACGTTAGGATGTCCGGCGTGGAGTTGGCTCAAAATTCTCGACTTCGCCGAGCAGAATGGTTTCGCGGCGGTCGAGCTGCGCGGACTCGAAGGAACGATGGATCTGCCTTCGCGCCCCGAATTTGCCGGTGCGCAGATCGAACCATCCAAGAAGGAAGTCGCTAGTCGCGGCTTGCACATTTCCTGCGTCAGCAGTTCCGCGAATATGCACGACACCGGTCCGGAACACGAGAAACAGCTTGCTGATGCGCGTCGATTCATTGATCTGGCCGCTCGGCTCGGCGCGCCCTACGTGCGCGTTTTCGGAAATAAGCTGGTCGGGCCTCGCGATGCGGCCGTCGAGCACATCGCCGCTTCATTAGGGGAATTGGGTGGCTATGCCGCGCCCAAAAGCGTGACGGTTCTTCTCGAATCCCACGGGGATTTTACGACTTCCGCAATCCTACGCGATATCCTTGAAAAAGCCGCCTCGCCTCATGTTGGTTTGCTCTGGGATGCGCACAACACGTTCGTCGAAGGCAAGGAAGATCCGGCGATTACCGTGAGCCAGCTTGGCAAATATATCCGCCACACGCATTTGAAGGATTCGCGCTTGGAGAGCGGTCAAGATCATTACGTGCTCACCGGGCGTGGCGAAGTGCCCGTGAAGCGCCAAGTGGAGCTGCTCTTCGCTGCGGGATACACCGGCTACTACTCTTTCGAGTGGGAAAAGGCCTGGCATCCGGAAATCGCAGAACCGGAAGTGGCCATCGCGGATTTCGCCCGCGTCATGGCGCAGTATCTGGAAGCGGCGGGTGCGCGCGAAAAACGCTCTTGAGGGTTTTCTAGAAATTCATTTTATCGGGGATATGGACATGACCACGAACACAAGGCGCGAGTTCCTAAAACAGGCGGCCATCGGTGCGGCCGCTCTGGCGGCTTACCCGCCTCCATCGGTGCTGGGTGCCAACGACCGCGTGCGCATTGGCATGATCGGAGTGGGCGGCCGGGGAGAGGACTTGCTCAAACAGGTTCTCGAAGTGCCGAACGCGCAATTGGTGGCCATCGCGGACGTCTATTCGAGGCGGCGCGATGCCGCCAAACAGATGGCGCCTGGCATTCAGACGATGGACGATTACCGGCGTTTGCTGGACATGAAAGACATCGATGGCGTCATTGTCGCCAGCCCGTTGCACATTCACGCGCGGCATTTCGTTGACACGATCAACGTGGGAAAGGACCTTTATTGCGAAAAAACCATGACCTGGTCCATTCCGGAAGCGGATGAGTGTCTGGCGACGGCGAAGAAATCCGACCGCGTGGTGCAAATCGGGCTGCAGCACGAAAGTTCCGGCTCGCTTGCGGATACGCGCAAGTGGATTAAGGACGGCTTGGCCGGGAAAATCACTCAGGTGGAGTCCTGGATGAGCCGCAACACACCACACGGCAAGGGCCAATGGGTGCGGCCAGTGCCCTCGGATTGCACCGCGCAGAACGTCGACTGGAAAGCCTTCTTGAACGGCCGACCCGACCACGGTTTCGATCCCTACAAATTCATTAACTGGCGGTTGTTTTGGGAATTCTCCGGCGGGAACATCACCGAAAACATGGTGCACCAGATCGCCTGGATCCAGACGGCCCTGGATTTGCCGGAACCCAGCGCGGCGTCGATGAGCGGCGGCATCTTCTCGGAAAAAGACGGACGGGAAGTGCCGGACACGATCGCGGTGACGCTCGAATTCCCCCAGGACGTGGTGGTCACCTGGCAATCAACTTTCAACAATCGCCGCTACGGATTAGGCGAACATCTGCTCGGCAGCGACGGCACCATCGAACATGTTGCCGGGGTCACCGACATGGTCACCGGCCGGTCCGCGGAAACCATTCGTTACTACCCGGAGAAGGCCAACCGGCCCGACGGAGTCGCGCTTACCGGCGAATCACCGAATCAGAACCACATGGCCAACTGGATTGACTGCATCTGCAGCCGCAAGACCCCGAACGCCAGTGTGGACGTTGGCTACCGCTCGGCGATGGCCGCGCACATGGCGAACCTTGCCTATCGGGAGAAGCGGCGCGTCACGCTTGCGGAAGCCAAAGCCGCCGTGCCACAGACTTAGAATCAAGTGCTCGCGTAAAAGTTGATCGAAGTCTCCCGGCACAGCTGCGGGCAGCAAAAGGAGGCAAGAATGTCTTTAACGCGGCGTGAAATGTGTTTGCTCTTTCCCTCCGCCTGGCTCCCCGCTTGGCTCGCGGCAAACCAAACCGAGCAACAACCTGCGTTGCCCACCGCGATGTATCCATTCGACCGATTGCCTGTCCACACTTCGAGCACCTCCCTCACCCGAGCGGTGCTGAAGGGAAAACTTTCGACCGGGGAATCCCTCGAGGTTCACGAAACCACGCTGCCGCCTGGCGCCGCGCCACACCCGCCGCACCGCCACCCTCATTCCGAAATGTGGCTCATCCGCGAAGGCACGGTGGATATCACCGTGAACGACCTAACCACGCGTCTCGGTCCGGGTTCGCTAGGCTTTGTGAGCTCGAACGACGAGCACGGCATCAAGAACGTGGGGCTCGTGCCGGCCACCTACTTTGTCGTGGCCATGGGCCCCGGAGCTTCCTGATGCCACGGGAAAAGTCAACGTTTAGCCGCCCTAAAATGCCTATTCAGTATTTTCAATTTGACGTCCGGACCCGGGCTTCCTATCATCCTGAACGAAGCGCAGAGGAAACCCGAAAGCGCCCTCGTTGTGTTTGTGTTGGCCAAGCGCGAGAGATGCTAGGCCGCCCCGGAATATCGTTTTTTCAACCCCAGTGGAACTCTGCTGGCGCCAGCGAAACGCTCCCACACTCGGCCCGAACCGTCGTATCGGCACTTCTTGAAAGCACTCCGGAGGTCAGTCGATGGCCAAACTAGAGGATCCTAAAGACCCTACCCAGAAAAGCGAGAGTCAGGAAAAACGCGGTTTGCGAAGACGTGAGTTCGTCAAGTTGGTCGGCGGAACCGGCGTGGCCGCCACCGCCCAGGTTCTCGCAGGTCACCAGCTCGCTGCCGCCCGAACCACCGTGCCCGAGGAGGTTCGGGGCTCCGGCAAAGTGGTTGGCCCCGGCCCCGTCGAAATGACCTTGCGCATCAACGGCCAAGCGAAAAAGCTAACCGTCGAACCCCGCGTCACTCTGCTCGATGCCCTCCGCAATCATCTCGATCTCACCGGCGCAAAAAAAGTTTGCGACCGCGGCACCTGCGGTGCGTGCACCATCATCGTAAACGGCAAGCCCACGTACTCTTGCAGCGTTCTGGCGATTGAAGCTGCCGACCGCGACGGAAAATCCGGCGCGGACATCCGCACCATCGAAGGGCTTGCACCGGAAGGAAAGCTGCACCCGGTTTCCACGGCGTTTGTGGAAAACGACGCGCAACAGTGTGGCTTCTGCACACCAGGTTTTGTCATGTCCTGTGCCGCCTATCTCGAGACGCATCGCAATCCCAACGTTGAGGAAGTCAAGCAAGCTCTCGGCGGCAATCTCTGCCGCTGTGGAACGTATATGGGCGTCCGAAACGCCGTGGTCGAAGCAGCAATGTCTATGAAAGGAGGGCGCGCCTGATGGCTGACTATCACTGGCCTCCCGCCGACAAATGCAGCTTGATTGGCAGGCGCATTTCGCGCATTGACGGTCCCTGGAAGTCTTCCGGCCGCATCCAGTACAGCTACGATGTGAATCGACCCAACATGCTTCACGGCAAGATGGTGTTCTCGCCGTACGCGCACGCCAAAGTCGTGAGCATCGATACGAGCGCCGCCGAGCAAATGCCCGGCGTGAAAGCCGTGGATATCATCACGGAACCGGGCAAGGAAGTCTTCTGGGCCGGCCATGAAGTTGCCGCCGTTGCCGCGGAAACCGAAGAGCAAGCGCGCGACGCCGCGCGGCGCATTCAGGTCCGTTATGAAAAACTTCCTCACTTGGTCTCCGATGTGGATCCTCGAAAAGCCGGCGAGCACACCAAGCAGCTTGCCGAACAAACCGACGGGAATCCAGACCAGGCCTTGCAACAGGCCGAGGTGACGAGCGAAGGCGAGTATGGAGTTCCCGTCATCACCCATTGTTGCCTCGAGTCGCATGGACAAGTGGCGGAATGGGACGGCGATAATCTGACGATTTATGCCTCCACCCAAAATGTCAGCGGTATGCCGGCCGAAATGGCGCGTGCGAAGATCGCGGATTCCGCGGACAAAGTGCGCGTCCTCACGCCGGTCATGGGCGGAGGCTTTGGCAGCAAATTCGGCGCCGATACCTGGGGGCTCGCGTGCGCGCGGCTTGCCAAAAAGGCGGGACGTCCCGTAAAGATGATGCTCGAGCGCGATCAGGAACTGATGGCTGCCGGCGCCCGCCCTTCGATGTATGCAAGAGTCAAAGTGGGCGCGAAAAAAGACGGCACGCTGACGGGCTGGACGTCCGAATCTTGGGGCACGGGCGGCCCCGATGCGCAGGGCGGCGCTCCCAACATCCCTTACGTCGTTCGTATTCCCGACCGCCGTGCCCGGCACACCGCCGTGCTGACCAACATCGGCCCGGCTCGCGCCTGGCGCGCACCCAACCACCCGCAGATGTGTCTGATTACGATGTCTGCGCTCGATGACTTAGCCGCAAAGCTCGCCATGGACCCGGTCGAGATGTTGCAGAAAAACATCCAGATGACTGGCCAACTCGCCAAAACATATTCCGCTGAGCTCGAAAAGGCCGCCGAATTGATGGATTGGAAAAAGAAATGGCATCCGCGCGGCGACAAGACGCCCGGCCCCATCAAAAGGGGTTGGGGCGTTTCGATCCACACCTGGGGCGGCGGCGGTCATCCCAGCAATTGCAACTGCACGATTCAGCCGGACGGTTCGGTGTCCGCTTCGCTCGGCTCGCAGGATTTGGGCACTGGAACGCGCACAGTAATCGGCATCATCACCGCCGAAACCATGGGATTGCCACTGGAAGCCGTGAAAGTGAACATCGGCGATTCGAAGTATCCGGCCGACGGAGCCTCCGGCGGCTCGACTACAGTTGGCGGTGTCAGTGCCTCTACGCGCCGCGCTGCCACCGCCGCGCTCAATCAGCTTCTTGACAAGGTTGCTCCTTCCCTCAATGCCAAGCCCGACGAGCTGGAAGCAGTCGACGGACAAATCTGCGTGAAAGGCAACCCCGGCCGGGCCATTTCCTGGAAGCAAGCGTGCGCCAAATTGGGCACCGCTTCTATCACCGGCGTCGGCCAGCGGGAGCGTGGAGACGACCTGATTTCGAGCGGAGTGGGCGGCGCACAGATGGCGGAAGTCAGCGTGGATACCGAGACGGGTCTCGTGCAGGTCGACAAGCTGGTCGCGGTGCAGGACTGCGGCCTGATCATTGATTTGAAAACGGCGGAGAGCCAAGTGTACGGGGCCTGCATCATGGGCATCACGTATTCGCTGTTCGAGCACAAGATCATGGACGAGCAAACGGGCCGTTGCCTCAACGCCGATCTCGAGTTTTACAAACTCGCCGGGATCGGCGATTTTGGCGACATTGTCGTGCACATGATGACCGGCCCGGGCTACGACGAGCGCGGCGTCATCGGGCTCGGCGAGCCGCCCGTGATTTCCCCTGGCGCTGCGATTTCGAACGCGGTAGCCAACGCTATCGGCGTGCGCGTGCCCACGCTTCCCCTCACACCCGATAAAGTTCTTGGCGCGCTCGGGAAAGGAGCGGTAGCCTGATGGAAGCTTTCGAGTACGCTCATCCAACCACACAGCGCGAAGCCATCGAGCTGCTCGGCTCCAGTTGGAACGAAGCAGCCGTTCTCGCCGGAGGCACGGACTTAATCAGCCTCATGAAAGAGTACGTGGTCACGCCAAAGCGCGTCGTAAATATCAAGAACGTCGAAGGCTTGAAGGGCATCCATTCGGACGCGGAAGGCGTGAGGATCGGCGCGCTCGTTACCATGGACGAACTCCTCGACGACGCAACCATTCGTTCCGAGTTCCCCGCCCTCACGCAAGCCGCCGGGGGCATCACCAGTCCGCAGATACGCAGCATGGGCACGGTGGGAGGTGATCTCTGCCAGCGCCCGCGTTGCTGGTATTTCCGCAATGGCTACGGGCTGCTTGCCAGGGATGAAAGGGGAAAGTCACTCGTTCCTGCTGGAGAGAATCGCTACCATGCTATTCTCGGCAATAGTGGGCCGGCTTATTTCGTAAGTCCGTCGAGTCTTGGACCCGCGCTTATCGCCCTTGAAGCCAAGCTTCAGTTGGCCGGTCCTAGCGGCCAGCGTGAAGTCCGAGCTTCCGAGTTTTTTGTCATTCCCAAATCCGACGCAGAGCGAGAAAACGTTCTTAAGCCCAACGAAGTGCTGACGCATATCTTCATTCCGGCTTCTTCGCGCGGCTTTCGCAGCGCCACCTATGAAGTGCGCCACAAAACGGCGCTTGACTGGCCGCTCGCCGCCGCGGCTGTTGCCTTCAAGCAGGAAGGCGGAAAGATCAGAGAGGGACGCATTGTACTAGGACACGTCGCACCCACCCCTTGGCAAGCGCGCGAGGCGGAAAAAGAACTTGAAGGAAAATTCATAACCGAGACCGCAGCGGCCAGTGTCGCCGAAGCGGCCCTCCGCGGAGCAAAGCCGCTCAGCCAGAACGGTTACAAGGTGCAACTCGCGAAGGTGGCCGTCAAACGCGCGTTGCTTGCCGCCGCGAAAGGAGAAGCTTAGCCATGCCAACCCTGAGCGAACTTGTTCAGAACGCCTCGGTCTGCCAGTGCCTGCGCGCGAAGAAAATGTTTTACGAAGGCGGCGACGTTCCGCCGAACAGCATGGACATTATCTCGCCGGAAGAGAAAGCGCGGTCGATGCCTGCCGGGCCCTTCTGGTGCGCGCAAACGCAGTCCCTGATAGGGCCCGATGGAGGTTTTGCCAACACGGAGAGGTGCCGTCCGGGACGCTCGTGCTGCGAAACCACCTAGTGATTTTCCTTTGCATTTTGCCATGCCGGAATCATTGAAATGGAAAATGCGAATTTGAATGCGGAACGTTGTAGTGGGAAAATAATTCTGGAGTTGCAATAGGTCTTTTGGCCAATCAAGGGAGGTAGCCACAATGAAAGTGAACGGAGCCGCATCGTCCTTGCTTCTCGCAGGAGCGTTGATCGCTCTGCCTGCTTGCGCGCGCGCGGCCGGGCCGGCCGGACACGTGTCGGGGCAATATATCGAGTCGCGAACGGCGGACGTCTATACCGGCCCGTGCTTCGCGAATTCCGAAGTCAACCTGACCGGCCAAGAAGCAGTCCTTGGATGGCACGTGGACAAAGGCACGTGGGAAAACGTTTCTCTGGACGGTTTGAACGTAGCCGCGGTGGTGCGCGCGAGCGCCACGCTGGGCGATGCCTTCAGCAATCCATTCCCCGCCAAGGCCGTACTGATCGTGGACCAGCGCGCCAATGCGGCCCAGCGCGCCGCGCTCGTAAATTTCGCGCAAGCGCAGGCCGGCAAGCTCCTCAGCAACGTGGTCGCCACCGAGACCGAGCCCATCCGCTTTACTATCGATGCGGGCAAACACGGGACCGCCTCGCTCGAGGTCGGCGACCTTGCGCAAATCACCACGCGCGCCATCACGGACGCGGACGAGATCTGCCACAACGAAGAAGTTTACTATGAACCGCTGGTTTCGCACTTGACCCATGCGATGCCCGCCGTTGCGAGCAAATCATCCTACAGCGGCAACCATCTCGGCAGCACCTGGAATGAATCGAACCGCCGCAGCGCATTCATCGGTACGTTCGCGGTCTGAGCTTTCGTGTGGTCTACATTGGACTAGTGTAGGAAGCCTGTCGTCGCTCCGAAAATTCGCCCGAGTGGTCGGCAAAGATGGTATCTCTCCGGAAGTGGTGGCTCGGGCGAATAGAATCTCCTAGCCTAAAGCAGACTGGGCGCCGACGTGCGGCGCTCATCCCGACGTTCCTGAGGTGCGTACGGAATGCAAACCTTCCCGGCGCGAACGTTTCTCTTCTCACTGTTCTTAGCCCTAGGTCTGCTCGGGGCCGAGCCTGCCGCCGCCCAAAGCTACAAAGCCGAGTCGCTCGGCGAACCGCCGCCCAGCGAATTGGCTCACCAGGTTCGCCACGCCCTTTCCCCTACCGGCATTCGCGTCACCGGGCCCAGTGGTGCCTTGTGCGACCTCTGGCTCGCCAAAGCGGTCGCCGGAAAAGCCAACGCTCCGCAATCTCTCGGTG
>Ga0182034_10000995_pt1 | contig 13719 bp, 13 predicted proteins | sample flu12Cox44000172_FD_125972 | JGI IMG/M metagenome (GOLD analysis project Ga0182034, IMG submission 125972) | Lab enrichment of tropical soil microbial communities from Luquillo Experimental Forest, Puerto Rico - flux4day.12C.oxic.44.000.172 | ecosystem: Environmental > Terrestrial > Soil >... | reverse complement strand
TCCGTTTTCCGTTCCTGATCCTGCTCTTTCTCTTCACTGCGGCGCTTGTCCTCCCCATCGCCGCGAAACGGCCAGAGCATGATCACGCAGGCACATTCGAGTTGGTTGAGGCGACCATTGACGATATTCACGGCGCCTTCGACTCGCATCTCCTCACGCCGAGCCAGCTTGTCAGCATGTACCTCGCCCGCATCGCCGCGTTTGACCGGTCGGACCTGCCGCAGCCGCTCGGTGGCGGCGAGGGCAATCAGCCGCTCAACAGCTTCATGCACGTGAACGAGAACGCCCTCGCCGACGCCGGCCGCCAGGATCCTGACGATCTAATGGACGACGACGACGGCGGACGCCCGCTCTTCGGCATCCCCGTGATCCTTAAGGACAACATCGCGACCAAGGACATGCCGACGACCGCCGGCTCCGTCGCCCTGGGCGGCTCAAGGCCGGAGAAGGATGCCTTCATCGCCCGCAAGCTGCGGCATGCGGGGGCGATCATCCTCGGCAAGGGCACGCTGACAGAGTTCGCCAATTTCATCGCGGTCGGTATGCCCACGGGGTTCAGCTCGCAGCTTCGCTTCCAGCTCTTCCAGGTCCCAGGCGCCGACTTGGCGAAGGTGGGCTACGGCTTCAACCCGTACGACCCTCGCATCGATCCGAGGACGAACGCCCCGTTCAGCGACGGCCGGCCGGTGCTCGCGACCGGCGGCTCCAGTTCGGGGCCAGGAATCGCGGTGAGCGCGAACCTAGCCACCGTGGGTGTGGGGACGGAGACGTCCGGGTCGATCCTGAGTCCTTCGGGCCAGAACATGGATGTTGGCATCAAACCGACGCTTGGGCTCGTCAGCCGTAGCGGGATCGTGCCGATCACTGCGGACCAGGACACCTCCGGCCCCATTGCGCGCACCGTCACCGATGCGGCCAGGCTGCTTGGCGTGCTTGCTGGATTCGACGAAAACGACCCGGCGACGCGCCCGTGCCTGACTGAAGGGAACTGCTTCCGCGACTACACGCAATTCCTGGACAAGAACGCGCTCCAGGGGGCGCACATCGCGGTGCCGATGCATCCGTACTGGATCGAATTCGGCCTGGGCGCGGCGCGGACCAAGCTGATGAACGACGCGATCGCCGTCATGCAATCGCTCGGTGCGACGGTGGAGACCTTTGAGATCCCCTCGCAGAGCGTGCTCAACAACTATGGCACTTGCGTCACCGAGGCGGACGTCGCCGCCCGCAGGGCGACTCCCGTGGGGACCATTCCGCCCTGCTCGACCGTGCTGCTCTTTGGCTTCAAGCGCGATCTCAACACGTACCTCGCGAGCAAGGACTTCGGGCCGGGCACCAGTGCGTCGAGCGCGACGATTCCGGTGCAGACAGTGAAAACGCTTGCCGACGTGAGATCCTTCAACAGCTTACACCCGGAAGTGGCCCTCAAGTACCACCAGGCCATCGCGGACGCCGCGGACATGCTCGACACGGGTCCCGGGCAGGACCTTGACAACTACCTTGCGGATCGCGCGCTGGACCTCAAGCTCACAAGGACGTGCGGCCTCGGCGTGCTCTACACCGGAGTGGTTCCGGCGGAGTGCGCCGACGTCGTAACCATTCCGGTAGGCCCCACGGGCAAGAAGTTCGATGCCGCTCTCTTCCCAGCGAACTTCGGCGCCAACGCGCCTGCGCGCGCGGGGTTCCCGAGCGTGATCGTGCCAGCCGGCTTCTTCCCCAACCTGGCGGCCGTTCCACCGAGCTTCGGCGCGCTGCCGTCGCCCTTTGGCGCGACCTTTTCCGGGCCGGCATTCAGCGAGCCGAAGCTGATCGGCTTCGCCTACGCCTTCGAGCAGGCCACCCATCACCGTATGCCGCCATCCAGCACGCCGCCGCTGCCCAGCGATGTCGTGACGCGGGACCACTCCGACTAAGCCGCGAGCGTAGCGAGTCACGTTCGGGGTACTGTGGCGAAGGGCCTTAGCCCGACCCCCTCGCTTTTGTGGCTAACGCGTTCAAAAAAGAGCGCCGATCGCGTGTTGAGTTTGCTAGGTCGTTCGAACAAACAAAGGCTGCAGGCCCCGCAGGCGGGTCAAAAATTCTCCATCATCCACATGTTTTCGTTGATCACCTTGCCATACAGAGCGAGATGCCGACTGTCGGATGCGGGGATGACTCTTCCGATGAATGTCCCAGTAAATCGAGATCCGATACGCGTTCAATGCCGGCGTACGGATGCACTCTCGGCTGCTCCGGCCGGCGGCCCATTCTGTTCCGGGCGCCAGGCGCGCTGCTGGATCTCTTCAGCGCGGTTCGTTGCAATGCTGATTTGGCGTGGCGTCATACGATGCGTAAGCTCCTTCAGTTTTGCCTCTGCGCGTTTGTCACCTGCTGTCGACGCAGCCCGATACCATACGTAAGCGTTAACGTAATCCAGCGGCACTCCTTTTCCTTGTTCGTACAGATAAGCCAAATCGGTTTGCGCCGGAGCGTATCCTTGTTCGGCGGCCAGTCGCGTCCACTTGCCAGCTTCCGTATAGTCGGCGGCTATACCTGTGCCCGTGTAATACATCCATCCAAGGTTCGCTTGCGCCGGCGCATAGCCCCGTTGCGCCGCAACTCGGAACCACCTTGCGGCCTGTGAAGCGTCCTGCGGAACGCCTCGCCCCCTGAAGTACAAAGTCGCCAAATTGCACTGCGCGACGACCTCTCCTTGGTCAGCTGCCAGTTGGTACCAATGAGCGGCTTGCGGAAGGGAATGCAGCACGCCTTGGCCGTGCTCGTACAGTGAGGCGAGATTATTTTGTGCCGTTGCATGGCCTTGCTTGGCAGCCGCCATGTAATAGAAAGCTGCTTGTTTATACTCTTGTTTCACTCCTTTGCCATGCTCGTACAGAAAGCCGAGCGCAAATTGAGCGTCGGACAAGCCGGAAGATGCTGCCTTCTGGTACCACTTCGCGGCTTCGGCATAATCTTGCGAGACTCCAGTTCCCAGCATGTAACAGCGGCCGAGTTGATAAGCCGTTGGTGCGTCCCCTGCGGTGGCGCGCCGGCGAAGGGAGTCTAGATCGACTTGTCCAGGCCCGGGATGGCCGGGATCCTTGTATTGCTGCTTGCAGATTGCCGTGGAACCATAGAACCAAACGGACGTCATTAACGTATTTAGAAGGAGCCCTCGGAAGCTAAACATGTCGCACACCTATCCTTGCCGGAACCAGTGGATTGGGAACCCATCCGAGCGCTGGGCTGCTCGGGTTCTCGTTCCCGACTTTCCACGCAGACACCCCTATATGGCAATGCAACGAGGAACACCTCTGGCACACGCCTGGATAACACGGGAACACACTCAAACAACTAGAGTTGTGATGAAGAATCCAAGATGGAAGAGCAAGGTGCGGCGAGACCGGAATTTGCTACCAACGCTGATACGTTTCACGTCCAAGCAAAGGTGAGGTCATGCCAGACGGAGATATTCATTCCCCTGCGAGGTTCGATAGCTTCGAGGTCGACCTGCGAACTGGGGAACTCCGCAAGGGTGGCCATCGTATCAAGTTACAGGAACAACCTTTTCGGGTTCTGTCCCTGCTACTTAGGATGCCGGGCGAACTGGTGTCCAGGGAGGATCTGCACCAGGAGCTCTGGCCCGCGGATACATTTGTTGATTTCGATCACGGTCTGAACAGCGCGATCGCCAGGCTGCGGGAGGCCCTGGGCGATTCGGCTGATAAGCCCCGCTACATTGAGACCGTTGCAAAACGTGGCTATCGATTCGTCGCGTCTCTGAGCAATCAGGCAGCTGTGGCTTCGCCCGGTCCGGCACCTGCAGGTCCGCCATCTGAAGTTCAGCCCTGGGGCGAACGACGTCCTTATTCCAGAAAGATTGCCGTCGTTATCGTTCTATGCTTGGGCTTGGTTTGTGCCATCGCCGCGTGGACTGCTCATCGAGTCAACTCTGGATCGCAGTTGTCGCGACTCGAAGTAGTGCCCGTGGGGTCCATGCGTGGGTTGCAAGCCACGCCTGCGTTTTCGCCTGATGGCAGCTTGCTGGCTTTCCGACAAAGCGATGGCGTCTCCAACATGGGACTCTACGCAGCAGCCATCGGCGGCGACAAGCCGTTGCAGCTCACGAAAGACCGCGGGGATTGCTGCCCAACGTGGTCTCCCGATGGCAGCCAGATCGCCTTCCTCCGATATTCTTCCGAGAAATCGTTCTCTATTTATATTGTTCCGGCTCTCGGCGGCACGGAGCACCGCGTGTATAACGGTCCGGCGGGCATGGCTGAAGGACTCACATGGTCAGGCGCTGCACGACTTCTCGTGTTTTCGGAGAGCAGCGCGACCAATCCCACGCGCGTGCGGATTTCGGCCCTCTCGCTCTCCGATTCCAGTATTCACGCACTCACCGATCCTCCGCCCGGCTATCTTGACCGCAATCCCATGTATTCTCACGATGGCTCTCGCATCGCGTTTATCCGCTCGACAGTCGCTGGGGTAAGTAACGATATCTTTGTTATGCCCGCGAGCGGCGGCGCACCCAAACGCCTTACGTTCGATAACCGTCCCCTCATGGGGCCACCTGCCTGGACTGCGGACGACCGAGAAATTGTTTTCTCATCCGATCGGGGTGCTGCTACGGCGCTATGGAGAATCTCCGCAAACGGCGGGACGCCGGTTCCCGTCGCCGGACCGGTCGGCGCAGCGACATGGCCGTCCATCCCAGCCAAGAAAGGCCTGCTAGTTTATGACCAGGCGCTCTCAAGTGCCAATATCTGGCGATTCGACCTGAAAGATCGCACGCATCTCGAGAAGCCGCCGCGCGCTATTATCTCGGAAAAAGGCTACAAGATGCGTCCTGATCTATCACTCGATGGAAGGAAAATCGCGTTTGAGTCGGACCGCCTGGGATTTTGGGACATTTGGACTTGCAATAGTGACGGCACGGATTGCGAGCAAGTCACCTCCTTGCACGGAAGTGCCGGACGCGCACGCTGGTCTCCCGATGGGCGTATGCTCGCGTTTGAATTTCATCCCAGCGAACGAGGGGAAATTTATCTCGTCGAAGTGCCGGGTGGGACTCCGCGGCTCATACCGACTATTCCCGGCGCGGACAATCTCTCGCCGAGCTGGTCAAACGACGGCAAGTGGCTATATTTCGCCTCGAAGCGTGGGGATGAACCTTTTCAGGCGTGGAAAATTCTCGCGGAAGGCGGAGCTCCGATTCAACTTACGAAAAACGGCGGGATCTCTCCCGTCGAGTCGCCCGACGGCCGCTTTCTCTATTATTCGAAGTACGAGCAAGGTGGACTGTGGCGCAAGCCGCTGGAGGGCGGAGAGGAGACGGAAGTTCTAAGAGATATCCCAGGGTACCAATGGCCGAATTGGGTTGTGACCGGTGAAGGTATTTACTTCCTGAAATTTGACCAGACTTCCCTCGGCAGGGTGGAGTTCCTGGAATTCACTACCGGGAAAATTGTCCCGGTTTGGAATTTCGATCGTTACGTAGGTTGGGGATTGGCCGGTTCGCAGAATGGCCGCTCTATCGTGTACATTCAGCACGAATTCTCCGAGTCTGACATCATGCTGATCAAGAATTTTCGCTGACAGTCTAGTGACCCAGCCGGGCCAGCAGGGACCGTCAAGGACGGCCGCAGAGTGATGCTCTCTTCCTACAGCATAGACAATGCCGCGGACGTAAGCACTTCAGCCCTGAAAGCCCGTCCCCGGCTTCGGGTTTTTCCTGATCATGCAACTCCTCACCTGGCGGCAATCGTTGGAGGCGAAATTCAAGTTTGACCCTGGCCGGGGTATTGCGTCGCCATTTCGAATTTGACGGTAACCAAAAGACGCGTTGCGATTCATTGGGTTTTCATTACCCGATGTATTGTGGGTGGGCGAAAGGCATGCGTGCTACATCCGTTCTGCCAGGGGTCCACCGACTCTCTACGACAGGCGGGCAATACCCGGGAATGCGTCAAATCCAGCGTCGAAACTCAGGATCTGGCGGATCCCATTTTGTTCCATAACGGCGAGATGTACAGCGTCGCGAGCAGACAATTGCCGATATCCAAGAACAATCTGTTTTGCACGTTCGACTGCGACACGGTCCACACTCAGCACTTCATCGACGACCCCAAGCAGGGCATCGAAAGCAGGCTGGATTGCGTCGCGGCGATCTATCGCCACATAGCGGTGCAGGATCTCTTGCAGCGCTTCGGCATCGGTCACGAGTCGCTCTCGGTTGGCAATCAGCTTTTCAAGCAGCCGCTGTGCGTCGGTTTTATGAGGGTGAGGCGAGCCAACAAGATACATCGGAATGTTCGAGTCAACCAGAATCACGGACGCGGACCGGCTGTGTATCCCGCCTCGATCTCGGAGAGCATGCGATCGATATCGCCGACGGGATATTCACATTGCGCCGCCCGGCGGACGGTCTCTAACTTCTTCCCCATACTGCCCGTGGGCTCTCCCCGGCGCGCCAAGTCGAGAGCCTGTCGGACCCACTCCGCAATTGACATGTGGCGGGAGCGCGCGACGCGCTGGATCTCTCGATATTCCAGATCCCTTAGAATCACCTGTAATCGCTTGCTCATACCTTGAGTATATCTGACTCATATACATGAGTCAAATCAAAATGCTGCTTTTTCGGCTTTTTTCAGCGAACGCTATGAGGCTTTTGCGGAACACCGCCCTACCGGAAACGCCGTACGCCCATTGCGCTGATCGCGAAAAGTGGGATTCGCGTGTTAATAGTCGTGAGTGAGGTCGAAATTGTGTTCGATGAGCGGAACGCGGACGTACGCGTAGTAGCCGACGCCGCCACCACGGACGATAGGATTTACCGGCGGAAGCGTGCGCAAAACCGTTTTCTTTCAATAGCCGACACCATCGCCGCGAACCCAAGGATTGAGGAGAGTTAAGGAGAGAAGGAAGACCAGGCACAGGAGAAGCTCTGACTTCCAAAAGCGATGTGCGGGCGATGTGCCGAAGTCCTGCAAGCGCACAGGTAGCGCCAGCTTGCCGGCTCTCCCCGTCAGAAAGGTCCGGTGTGCAGATGAATTTCAGCAGGATTGTAAATCTATTCGGACCAGTCGTGGTTACACCGCTTTCACCGTTGCTAGAAGGATTCCACGGTATTCAGCGTATCCAGGCCTCCCAACCCGTCGCTCTGGACGTGGTCGTCGCGGAGCTAGGATAGGTGCAATGGGCCTGGGCGCTTCGCTTTCACTGGTGACCAGCACGTTTTGTTCTAGACGCAGCTGGTAAGACAGCATTGCCGGGCTCGTAGAGCTGCTGTAAACTGCCTTTCGATTTTGCGCTGAAATTCCTATAGGTACCCACTCCGATGGCGACCGCCGCTCCTCCGAAACCCAACCTGCGCGAGGTTTTCGTTCAGCCTGCCTTTCGCAAGCTGTGGCTGGCGCAGTTTGTCTCGGTTTTTGGGGACTTCCTGGCCTTATTCGGGGTGGTTAGCCTGATTACCTTCCGCTGGCATGGCAGTGCCGCACAGGTGACCTACCTGTTGATCGCGTATATGCTGCCGCTGGCGGTGGTCAGCCCGATTTCCGGCGTCTTCGTTGACCGCTGGCGGGTGAAGCAGGTGATGATCTCGAGCGACCTGATACGCGGGGTGCTGGTTCTGCTGCTGCTGTGGGTCACCAATCTGACGCAGGTATGCGCCATCTTCGTCGTGCTGGCCCTGGTTTCCAGCTTCTTTGCCCCGGCGCAGTCGGTGGCGCTTCGCACCCTGGTGGCAAGAGAAAAGCTGCTGGCAGCGAATGCGCTCATGTCGCAGGCGTTCTATGCGGTGCGCCTGCTGTCGCCCGTAGTGGCCGGCGCACTGGTCGCCTGGCTGACGGAGAAATCCTGCTTCTTCTTCGACGCGTTCAGCTTCTTCTTCTCTGCAGCGATGATTGGTTCTCTGCTGATCGAGCGCACCCCGGCGCCGGGCAGCAATACCGTGAAAGGCTTCCTCCAGCAGCTGACGAGCGGCAATCGTTTCATCTTTGCCCATCCCTCGCTGGCCTTCGTGATCACTTCGATGGTCAGCGCGATGTTCGTGATGAGCTGCGTGAGCCCGCTGTTTTCGATTTATGTGCGCGATATCCTGCACTCGGGTGCATTCCTCTACGGCGTGGTGAGTTCGGCGGTAGGAGTCGGGCTGATTGCCGGCACACAGACGGTCAACAAGTTCCATGCGCAGTCCAAAAAGACCATCGTTTTAACAGGACTGAGCACATGTGCAGCCGGCGTGGCGCTATTGGGCATCTTCCGGGCGACAGCAGCGGCCCTGGCGACCACTTTCACCATGGGGTTCGGCATCAGCTTCGTGGTGGTCGCCGCCCAAACCCTCATGCAACAGGAGACGCCGCCCGAGATGCTCGGCCGCGTCAGCTCCAGCTTCATGTCGGTTTTCTCGCTGGCCCAGGTGTTGGGGCTGCTGCTCTCAGGCCGCCTCGCGGTATGGTTTGGCATCCGCGCGGTCTTCCTGCTCTGTGCGGCAGCGCTGGCGGTGATCGTGATTGCAGGGTCGATCCGACGTTCTCATCAAGCGAGCGATTATGCTCGGGGTGCTGCCTCGGACGAATCTCGTTAAGGGCGCATAACGAGCCACGACCAGGCGCATGATGGACTCCATTCCAAAACTTCTGAAAGGAGGTCAAGTTGCGGCCGCTATCGGACCAGACGCGAAATTAGTTCTTAAGATGAGCAACAAGGAGAGTTTGGGGCGGAGCATGACTTGGTTAGCGGCCTGTGGATTGCGCAACTGAGCATTCGTAGCACGGTGAGACCCGACCGAGTCGGGCTTAATGCTCGTGAGGTTGGCTGTCCTCAACCATTGAGTCTCTAACGCAGGAGGTTAGACAGGATGAAGAAGACAGTACCAGTTACCTTGGCATTTGGGCTGATGCTTTCGGGAATCTTAATGTTCGCCAAACCGATTCGATCACTGTCTGAGGATCATGATGCACGTAAATCTCTGGATGCATTCAATCAGAAATTTATCGAGGCCTGCCAAAGGATGGACCATCCGGCGGCTGCGACTTTTTGGGCAGAAGACGGCGCGGACCTGCTCCCTGGAATGGCACCGATGGTCGGGAAGGCGAAAATTTCCGAGTGGCTGAACGGCCTTACGCCGCAACTGGCAGGCGCGAAGATGGTTTATTGCACCGTGGACTGGCAGGACGTTCAGATTCACGGTGACCTCGCGTATGAGTGGGGCATCAATCGTCAGAAAATCGATTTCCCCCCGCCAAAGAAGTCCTTCGAGAACGAAGGAAAAATCGTCTTGATCCTCAAACGCCAGAGCGAAGGCTCCTGGAAAATTGCTCTGGAGTCCTGGAACGCCAATCCACAAGCACAAGAGAAGCCTTGAGGAATACCGTTGTGCGGCCCACGAGAACAGGATTGATGCTGTGCCTTGTACTGCTTGCAATGGGGTTTGTGGGTTTCTTGCTAGCGGAACAATCCGGCCAGCCATCGGCAGATCCGAGCGCAGACAACGCCTCCAACCACTTTACGCGGCTGGAACAGTCTGCACAGCAGGCCCTCGAGAAACACGATACGAAAGCCTTACTCTCCATTGCGCAGCAAATGGCCGAGGTGGCGCATCACTCCGGTCCCTCGATGGAAGATCTTGGTCTCGCGTACGCACGCACGGAAGAAAAGGAACATGCCCTCGAAATGCTGCGCGACTTTGTGGCCATGGGCCAAGTGGATGTCCGTCTTGCGACGAGGCCCGAAATTAGCAATTTGAAATCGAAGCGGAGCCTAGTGAGCCACCGAGGTGGCGCTCGACCAGTTTGCTGCCGCGCCGGAGAAGGACTGGGGGCCGCTCCGCCTTGATTTGTTACCGATAGGCTGACGGCCAAGTGCTTCGCAGGCTTGAAGGCCCTGCTCATAGTGCGCTCGGAGACATGACACTGCTGGCCAATGACGAAGTGATTGTTTCGGACGGTGCCGCTGGCGGCGTGTATCGTCTGCGAACGGACACGACCAATGACGTCGGCTTAGAACGTATTGACAGGGGCGATTTCATCTCGCCGCAAACGCTAGCGGCCTTGCCTGACGGGCAGCACGTCCTTGTGGCGGACTACGCTCGCGGAATCGGCACTCTCGACCTAGCCGCGAAACAGGTGCGCTGGGTCGAGACCAGCTGGCGGCACGCTTAGCGCTGCGAATCCAGCGATCACCTTCTAGCAACATGTGTTGGGATATTCGTGGAGTTCCTGACATATGGGTTTTGCCGACGATCCGTCCGGAATTTTGCGAGTTGCCAGAAGGCCGTTCTCGCGACTGAGGAGAACACAGCAGGTGAAGCAGGTGACCCGTGGTCGGTATCCAGCGTCTTTCTGTAGTAGAGTCGACCCATGATTTGTCGGATCGCGCCGCAGTTTTTCACCATGGACATTCCCGGCACTCTTGCCTATTACGAAGATAAGCTTGGCTTCAAGTGTTTGGGTATGTGGCAGGACCCGCCGGTTTACGCCATCGTTGCGCGCGACCAGCATGCAATTCACTTCCGTTGTGCCGAACCTCCCACAGCCAACCCAAACAAATATTCGGACGAACTGCTCGATGCCTACATACTCATCGAAGATGCGGACGCGCTTTATGCCGAGTATGCAGCTCGAGGCGTGGAATTCACGCGCGGACTTGCCAACATGCCATGGCACTCGCGTGAGTTTGTAGTGAAGGATTGCGACGGCCGTCTGCTTGCATTCGGCGCGAACTTGTAGTCTGTCTCGGTTATCCCGTCCTCAACACTACTCGTGCACGACAACTCCATGTCGTCGTCCAGGCGTGGAAGATTCGAGATACCTTAAGGTTTATTGTAAGTCCATGGCGTTGGTTTGGAATGGTCTTGGCCTAGAACCCTGCAAGGACAAAGGCCCGGGCGCTATTTCGCGAGTTGATAGTCTCCCTCCACACTGCAAGAAGAACCGTCACCCGACGGCGCACAGGTATAAGTGCCTTTCCCCTTGATGCCCTTGAGTTTGCCACTGCCGCCAGTAAAGCCCCACGTGCCCTTTCCGCTTACGAGGGTGCCATCTTTCGTTGTTGCGGCGCCCTGGTACGAGATGAAAGACTTATCCCCGCTATCCAGTGTGCCAACGCCAAAACCACGAGTGCGCACCGTGTTGCCACTAATATCGTTCGTCTCAGTGAGAACATCGTCTTTAGACTTAGCACCTTCGATTTCGAGGGGCTTCGACCAGCTGCATTTGAATTGCTGGACTCCCAGACTGTGGTCTGGACGATCGCCAACGGGAACGACCTGTTGGGTGTCAGCTTTACCGCACTGAACAGTGCAGGAAATTTTGGTTTGCGCACTGGCCGACGTTACACCGAAGGACACTAGTACGGCCACGAGAAAAAATCGACGCATAGAAGTTTCCCTCCTTTGAAACTCTTGGGGCCTTCAGAGAATGGTCAGCAGCCTAGTCCTTGCCTGTCGGGTGTCAAGTCAACCGCGAAAAGTTTGGCCTGAACGATGCTGCGAAACAATATCCTGATGCTGCAAACGAGATTGGTGCATGGCTGCTATCGTGAAAGACGTTCGATGGCAACGGATAACCCCGAAGGTGTAACGCCGTTCCAGCTGACTGGGACCAGGCGCACATTCAGATCACATCCCCGATCCGAAAAGAGAATAACGCGCGCGAGACTGGTAAATTACAACCACATCGGGCTTCTACCTGCAACCTTCCTGAAGGTTATGGGAGACGTCGCCGTTGTTCTAATCGACCCAAAACTCAGAGTTGTGGCCTTTATCTTGTTGGTTGGCGGTAGCTCTTTCTTGTCGAACGCCGCCTTGATGGCGCCCGCCACCCGGCCCCGGGTGCAACAACCACGTGGGCGGGAGACTAGGACAAGGCGGGTCGTTCGCACTCCCGGGCAAACCGTGCCAAATCGCTTGGGACGTGCTATGCCGCTCGTTGTGCGCAGTTCGATACTGAAAGGCTCGTGATAGAGCATCAAAAAAAAGGTGCACGAAAGTATTGTGCCCCTCTGTTGGCGCGGACTTGTGAGCGCGCGGCTACCTGCCGAAGAACTCGACGTGAACGGAACGGCCAAGCCGCGAGTTGAATAGCACGTACCAGCCGGGATGGTCGTAGTCGTCATAGACGTAGACGCGGTCGCGATCCCATTCCCAGTCGCGGCAGCGTGGAACGTCGTACGGCGCGACCACCCAATTTGATTGGTCGTAAAGAATGATGTGCCGTGTGCGCGGATCGAAGCCGCGGACCACAATCACATGACGAACGTACGGGTAACGCCCGTGCGGATAGTAGTGGCCGGGTCGAATGCGCTCGCCATCGTAATCCCATTGGTCGTAATCACGGTCGTGATGCTTGTACCAGCCCTTGTGCTTGCCGTTGTCGTGGCGGTAGCCGTCGTCATCATCATCGTCGTCGCCGTGCTTGTACCAGCCCTTGTGTTTGCCGTGGTCGTCGTCTTGCGGGCGGGCCAAGACAGCAGCCGGGAAGGCAAATACAGACGCAGCAAGAGCCAACAATGCAAGGAGCTTTTTCATGTTCTTCTCTCCCAAAGATCGCTAATTCAAGAATGGGCGTATTCCCGGTGCCCACTCCTGCGCGTCGGAGTTGGCTGGGGGTGGTATGACAACTAGGACGCCTCCGCGCTTACGCTACTAAACACCATTCGGGAACGAAGGTTTCGCAAATAGGGTTTGGGGGTGCGACAGGGTGCAGCTGAAGAAGTTAGAATGGCTCCAGGTTTCTTGTAAGGGACACGAGATAGAGCACTTAGATTCTTCACCAGATCGGCCATTAACCGAAGGGTTGCTAGTTCGAATCTAGCCCGGGAAGCCGTTCTTCTCAGTTTGGAAGGACCGGGCTGCGAATCGTTCATTACGATATGCCATTTCAGCGAGAGGGTTCATCCAGCACTTCAAATGCCTACCACGAAGAGGACACGCGTTTCGTTGTCACCATTCGTGCGATACAATCGTGGAACATGCAAACAGTCTACGAAGCCGCAGGTGGTCGCGACGGGTTGCTAAGGTTGGCCAGCGCATGGCACACACGAGTGCTAGAGGACGAAGTGGTTAGCCATGCGTTCAGCCACGGATACCACCCGCAGCACAGCGAGCGCCTTGCCGCGTACTGGGCCGAGGCACTCGGGGGGCCAACGATGTGCTCTGACCAGTACGGTGATGAGACCTCTGTCGTGCGGATTCACAGCGGCAACGGGCTGCACGAGGAGATGGACCAGCGGGCGATCGCTTGCTTCGATCAGGCGCTGGAAGACGTCGGCCTCGCCCGCGACGAGCGGCTCCGGCGCGTGCTGCACGATTACTTCGCGTGGGCTACCACGATCACGATGTCTCGTTATCATCACTCGGCAGAGGATGTGCCAGACGGTTTGCAAATCCCAAAGTGGTCCTGGGACGGACGCGTCGGTTAAGCGGCAAACGGGATCGGTTCTGCGGGTAACTCAGAGGGCTAGGTGCCCAAGGGGGTCAGGTTGTAACACCGCGCGAGGTCATTGATGTTCGTGCGAAGAGCAGCCCAGTAGCGTGCTGCCTGGGTTCCGTAATTTCCCTTAGTCATCACCTGATTAACGCGACGCGCGCTATCCATGACCTGTTCCGTTTGTGCTTTCGTTTCCAGATAATTCGAAGTCGAATCGAACTTACGCCGTAGGCGGTTTGTGGAGCGATTCAGATCGTCCATGGCATCTTCGAGGTCGTCTTTTGTTTGGCTGGCCTGGTCCTTC
>Ga0182034_10000984_pt1 | contig 13763 bp, 7 predicted proteins | sample flu12Cox44000172_FD_125972 | JGI IMG/M metagenome (GOLD analysis project Ga0182034, IMG submission 125972) | Lab enrichment of tropical soil microbial communities from Luquillo Experimental Forest, Puerto Rico - flux4day.12C.oxic.44.000.172 | ecosystem: Environmental > Terrestrial > Soil >... | reverse complement strand
CGCAACGGCTGTCCGCGCATCGGCAGGCGCGAACGTGGTATAAGCCCGCGCGATTATCCCGGCCTGAAGCCGGGCAACAAACGGGGGTCTGGATGGCGAAGTGGCTGTCGGTGGGCGTGATCGCCCTGGTCGGGTTTGTCGGTGTGGGGTCGGCGCAGGAGCCGGCTGACAAGGGGGACGCACCGCGGACGCCGCACGCCGGGGCACCGCCGTCGCCGGCGCTGGTCTCGCAGCTGTGCAAGATCGATCTCAAGGGCGACAAGAAGGATCAGTGGATGCGGCTGCCGCAGGCTGAGAGCTCGGTCACTCAGCATCGCCTCAACGTCGGGGGCAAGAGCATCGACTACACCGCCACCGCTGGCACGCTGATCGTGCGGGACGAGGAGGACAAGCCGATGGCAAGCATGGGCTACATCGCCTATGTGCGCCGCGACGGCAAAGGCGGCGGTGCCCGCCCGGTCACGTTCGCCTTCAACGGCGGCCCGGGCTCCTCGTCGCTGTGGCTGCACATGGGAGTCCTGGGCCCGAAGCGCGTCGTCGTCTCGGATCCCAACCCCACGCCGCCCGCGCCCTATCGCACGGTGGACAACGAATACGGGCTGCTGGACAAGAGCGACCTGGTCATGATCGACCCGGTGGGCACGGGGCTCTCGCACGCGGTTTGCGATCACAAGGACGACGAATTCTGGGGAGTCGATCCCGATATCGACTCCATCAGCCGCTTCATCACACAGTACCTGAGCGACAACAATCGCTGGTCGTCGCCGAAGTACCTGCTGGGCGAGAGCTACGGCACCACGCGCGGCGCGGCGATCGTCAACTACCTGCGCGAGCGGCGCTCGCTGAACTTCAACGGCCTGATCCTGGTCTCGGTCGCCACCGACATCGAGGGGATCTTCGCGGAGATCCCCGGCAACGACCGCCCGTACCCGGTGTACCTGCCGGGCTATGCCGCGGTCGCGTGGTATCACCACGTGCTGCCCAACCAGCCGGCCTCGCTCGAGCCGCTTCTCGCGGAGGTGCGCCAGTACGCCATGGGACCGTATACGCAGGCGCTGCTGAAAGGCGATGCTCTTTCGGATGCCGAGCGCGACGCAGTGGCGCAGAAGGTGCACGACTACACGGGACTGCCGGTCGAGTACCTGAAGGACGCCAATCTGCGCGTCTCGGAAGTCGAGTTTGCCCACGAGTTGCTGAAGCCGCGTCGGCTCACGGTGGGCCGCCTCGACGGGCGCTTCACGGGTCCGACTCCCGATCCGCTCGCCAAGGAGACCGACTACGATCCGCAGTCGGCGGCCATCAGCGCCGCGTATGCTGCCGCGTTTCTCGACTACTACCACGGCGAGCTGAAATTCGGCGAGGGCCAGACGTATCACACCACCAACTTCGGCATCGGTGAGAAGTGGAAGTGGACCCACAAGACCAGTCGCGGCGATCAGGCGATCGTCAATTCCGACGTCGATCTTGCGGAAGCGCTCATGAAGGATGCCGGCCTCAAGGTGCTGGTGCTGAACGGCTACTACGACCTGGCCACCCCGTTCTCCGCCACCGAGTACTTCATGGCGCACCTCGGTGTACCGCCAGCGGTGGGCTCGCGTATCAAGCTGACCTATTACCCGGCGGGGCACATGATGTACGTCAACCCTGAGTCGATCGCCAAGATGAAGCGCGATCTCGACAGCTTCATCGATGCGACCGCGCGCGCGCCCTGAGCGCGCCGCGGAGTGAGAACAACCGCGGCCGACGCGAGCGTCGGCCGCGGTATCCGCACGGGTGTCAGCGGTGTGCGGGGCTCACCCGCCAAACAGCTCGTTCATCACCCGCGACGTCTTGTCGCAGGCGTGGTTCAGGCACTTCAGGCCGAAGCCCGCCTCGAGCGTCCGCAGCAGCGAGTAGTGATCGTAGGGCCTGGAGCTCTTGCGGCCGTTCGGCGCATAGTTGGTCTCGACGAGCAGCACGACGCGGTTGGCGGCGTTGGCGTAGTCGTTCTCATCCCACACCACCACGATGGCGTTGCGGCCGCGGCCCCAGGCGGGCGATGTCTTGATCCCCTCGACGAGCTTCTGCACCTCGGCATCGCCCTGATTGATCGCGAAGTCGGTTTCCGCCGTGGTCGAGGTGCTGCAGATCGGCGGGCCGCCCGAGACGAACCCGTGCATGTCATGGCACTGGTTCGGCACGATGAAGGCGAAATTGGGCATGTCCTTGTCCCGCTGCAGGTCGGCCCACAGTCCATCCGGCCCGTCGAAGTCCTTCACCTGCTCGAGGCTCAGGTCCTGCTCGGCACCGACCTCGATGTTCTGGAAGTACACGAACGGATCGTGTTTGACGGCATAGAGCTTCTGAATGGGGCCGGGTCCGAACACCGCTACCGGGCTCAGGTTCGACCACATGCCATCGGAGTAGTTGATCCCGGCGACCCCGGGCCGCACCGTGGGCAGGCTCTCCTGGTAGGTCTTCCAGGTCTTGTGCTTCTCCACCAGCTGGTCGGCGATCGACTTGGGGGTGAACGAAGCCGCCGGGTAGTCGTGGAGCGCACAGTTGTTGGCGACCGGGGGGCCCGTGAGCGTGATCTGACCGTTGCAGTCATTGGCGTTGGTCGCCGTGGCGACCACCGGGTTGTCGAGGCCGGCCAGCGCGATCGGAGTGACCGCGTTGTGGCAGCCGGTGCTGCCCGGGGAGTTGTCGACACAGCCGCCATGCACCCAGTTCGGCCAGTAGTCGTTCGGAACCCCGAAGTTCGATCCGCCGGTGATCTCCAGGTAGTTGGGCGCGCTCGGGTGGCCGACGGCGAAATAGTTGGTGCCCTGGTTGGCGAGGTGCGTGTACGCGTTGATGAAGGGTGCGCTCGGGTTGCCGAGGATGTCGGTATTGGTCTGGTTCTCCATGATGATCAGGAACACGTGATCGAGGCGCCCGAATTGGCTCTCGGGCTTCTCGGGCTCCCCGGCAAAGGTGGCCGAGGCGGTGAGCGCGCCCGCCGCAGCGAGCGCGACAAGGGTCGGGTTCATTTTCATTCTCCGTTTCAGGTTTGAGAGGGAACGGGGTTCCGGCAGACCTGATTAGCACCGCTGCATGACAGCAACGTGTCGGCAAACGAGGGGCGACGCGGTGGTGCGCGCGGGTGAGGCCGGCCGGCGCGCGCACGCAGGCCGGTGATGTTGCGGCCGCGAAGCCGCTTCAGTGGCCCGGTGGGGCCGCCGTGACCGGCAGCACCATCTGGGCGAGGAGGCCGGGGTGGTTGTCGAGCAGCTGCAGCACTCCGCCATGGAGCTTCGCCACCGCATCCACGATCGAAAGGCCGAGCCCCACACCGGGGCTGGCGCGGCTGCGGTCGCCGCGGAAGAAGCGCTCGGCGGCCCTCGGCTTGTCGGCGTCGGCGATGCCGGGCCCGTCGTCGGCGACCGCGATCTCCACCGCGCCGTCGGCGCGGCGCCCGACGCGCACGCTGATCGCACCGCGCTCGGAGACGCTCTTCAGCGAATTGTCGATGAGGTTGCTCAACGCCTGGGCGAGCAGCACCGGATCGCCAGCCACCGCGGCATCGCCCGCGGCCTCGAACGAGAACGCCACGCCCTTCTGCTCGGCGGCCGGCTCGTAGAACTCCACGACTTCGGCGGCGACCGCGGCGGCATCGACGCGCACGAAACCGGAGCGGCGGGCGCCGGAGTCGATCTCGGCGAGGCGCAGCAGCGCGCTGAAGATACGCATGACACGATCGACGTCGGCCAACGCGGCATCGATCTCGGCGAAGGCTTCCGCCGCCGGCGGCCGGTTGAGCGAGAGCTCCTCGAGCCGCGAGCGCAGCTCGGCGAGCGGCGTGCGCAGATCGTGGGCGATGGAGTTGGAAACGTTGCTGATGCCCCGTATCAGGTACTCGATGTGATCGAGCATGCCGTTCAGCGTCTGTGACAGCGTATCGAGCTCGCCACCGCCGGGTCCTACGGCCAAGCGGCGGCGCAGGTCGCCCTGCATGATGGCCGCCACCGTCTGGCGGATGCCCTCGACGCGCGACAGCAGCTGGCGGCGCATGAGGATCGCACCCGCAATGCCCACGACGCACAGGAAGGTCACGGCGGCGATCAGCCCCCAGGTGAAGCGGATCTCCAGCGGCACGAAGAAGGCGAGATCACGGCCCACCAGCAGCTGGTAACCACCCGGGAGCGGCGTGCGCACGAGCAGCATGCGGGTTGGCTTGCCGTCGAGCTCCAGCAGCACCGCGTGCGTGCCGGGCTGATCGGGGACACCCCGCGGCCAGGCGGCGATGTTGCCGGCGAGCCGGTGGTGCGCGGCGTCGGTGAGCAGCAGGGTGCGCTCGCCGGCGATCTGCATGCCGACGCGCGCGTCGAGGTACGCGGTGAGCCCGGCGACACCGTCGCGATCGAAGCGCTCGGTGAGGCGCTGCGCGTCGTCGCGCAGGATCTCCTCGCGGGCGACGTAGATGGTGACGTTCCACGCGTACCACAACACCACCGCGAAGGCGCCGAGCGCGGCGAGCCCGAGCAGCACGTAGCCGAGTGCCCAGGTGAGGGCAGAGGAGCGGATGAGCCTATTCATCTTGCTCAGTCAACATATAACCCGCATTGCGCACCGTGCGCACCAGCGGCCGCTCGGAACCGAGCTCGATCTTCTGGCGCAGCTTGCTGATGTGCACGTCGACGACGTTGGTCTGCGGGTCGAAATTGTAGTCCCACACTGCCTCGAGCAGCATGGTGCGGGTCACCACCTGGTTGGCGTGGCGCATCAGGTACTCGAGCAGCTTGAACTCGCGCGGCTGCAGGCTGAGCGCGCGGCTGCCGCGGGTCACCCGCCGCGACAACAGGTCCATGCGCAGATCGCCGACCTGGAGCGCGTGCTCCGCGCCGTGATCGACGCTGCGCCGCCCGAGCGCATCGACGCGCGCCAGCAGCTCGCCGAAGGCGAACGGCTTGGTGAGGTAGTCGTCGCCGCCGCTGCGCAGGCCGCGAATGCGCTCGTCGACGTCGTTCAGCGCGCTGAGGATGAGGATCGGGGTGCGGTTGCCGGACTTGCGCAGTGCCTCGATGATGGCGAGACCGTCGATGCTGCCGGGCAGCATCCGGTCCATGACGATGACATCGTGAGGCTCGCTCGCGGCGAGAAACAAGCCGTCGCGGCCGTTGTCGGCGTGCTCGACCGTGTGACCGGCCTCGCGCAGGCCGCGCGTCACGAAGCGTGCCACGCGCTCGTTGTCTTCGACGATCAGGATCTTCATGGATGCGCCTGTGTGCCCGCCGTCAGCGCAACGGCGTGGCCCGGACCGCCGTGCGGGTGCTTGCGCGCCCAGCGCACTACCAGGCGATCGAGATACAGGTAGATCACGGGTGTGGTGAACAATGTCAGCATCTGGCTCAGCACCAGCCCTCCCACCATTGTATAGCCGAGCGGCTGACGCAGCTCCGAACCGGTGCCGCGCCCGAGCATCAGCGGCAGCGCGCCGAGGATCGCCGCCATCGTGGTCATCATGATGGGACGGAATCGCAGCAGGCAGGCCTTGCGGATCGCCGCCTGGGGATCGAGACCCTCGTTGCGCTCGGCATGGAGCGCGAAGTCGACCATCATGATGCCGTTCTTCTTGACGATGCCGATCAGCAGGATGATGCCGATCAGACCCACGACCGAGAGGTCGAAGTGAAACATCATCAGCATCAGCAGTGCCCCGACGCCCGCCGAGGGCAGCGTGGAGAGAATCGTGAGCGGGTGAATGTAGCTCTCGTAGAGCACGCCCAGAATGATGTACACCACCAGTAGCGCCGCCAGGATCAGCAGCGGCGCCGTCTTCAGCGAGGCCTGGAACGCCTGCGCGGTGCCCTGGAAGGTGCCGAGGATCGCGTCCGGCAGGTGGATCGAGGCCGTGGTCTTCTGTATGGCTGTCACGGCATCGCCGAGCGCAACCCCGGGCGCGAGGTTGAAGGACAGGGTGACCGCGGGGAACTGCCCCTGGTGATTGATCGAGAGGTAGCTGGTATGTCCGGTGTCGAACTTCGCGAACGTCGACAGCGGCACCTGCTGCCCGGTGGTGGGTGACTTGATATAGATCTTGTTGAGCGTGTCGGGCTGGCCGAGGAGCGAGGGCAGCACCTCCAGCACCACGTGATAGCTGTTGAGCTGCGTGAAGTACTGTGTCACCTGCCGCTGGCCGAAGGCGTCGTAGAGCGTATTGTTGATGAGCGACGGCTGGATGCCGAAGCGCGCCGCCTGGTCACGATCGATCACGAGCGATACCATGGTGCTGCTCGACTGCTGGTCGGAGGCGACGTCGCGCAGCTCCGGCAGCTTCTTCAACTCCTCCAGCAGCCGCGGCGCCCACTCGTTCAGCTCGTCGATGTTGGCGTCCTGCAGCGTGTACTGGTACTGGGTGCGCGAGGTGCGGCCGCCGACGTTCAGGTCCTGCGCCGCCTGCAGGAACACCGTGCCGCCGGGGACGGCGGCGATCTTGCCACGCAGCCGGTTGATGACCTGGTCGGCGGTGGCGTCGCGCTCATCGCGCGGTTTCAGGCCTACCACCACGAAGCCGTTGTTGAGCGGCCGCCCGCCACCGACGAAGGCGCCCCAGCTCGCGACCGCCGGATCCCTGGCGATCACGTCCGTGAGCCGGCGCTCCAGGCGAACCATCTCATCGAACGACACGTCCTGGGGTGCGTCGGTGAGTCCGACGATGATGCCGGTGTCCTGCTGCGGAAAGAAGCCCTTCGGCACCACGACGTACAGCATCACGGCGACTGCCACCGTAGCGATGAAGGTGAGCAGCGTCGCGCGCTGGTGCCGCAACACGAAATCGAGCCCGCGCGTGTAGTGATCGACCAGCCACTGGAAACCGCGCTCCAGTGCCAGGTAGAAGCGCCCGTGCAACTTGTGCTGCTCGTCGCGCAGGAACAGCGAGCCCATCATCGGCGAGAGTGTCAGCGCCACCACCGCGGAGACCGCGATGGTCATGGTCACCGTGACCGCGAACTCGCGGAACAGCCGCCCGACGATGCCGCTCATGAGCAGCAGCGGAATGAACACCGCCACCAGCGAGATGCTGATGGACAGGATGGTGAAGCCGATCTCACCCGCGCCCTTGATCGCGGCCTCGTAGGGAGTGAGGCCCTCTTCGATGTGCCGGTAGATGTTCTCGAGCATCACGATCGCATCGTCGACGACGAAGCCGACGGCGATGGTGAGGGCCATCAGCGACAGGTTGTCGAGGCTGTAGCCGATGACGTACATGAGCGCCGCGGTACCGAACAGCGCCAGCGGCACGGTGATGCCAGGTATGGCAGTGGCCCAGAAACTCCGCAGGAACAGGAATATGACCAGCACCACCAGGGTGATGGCGAGGAGCAGCGAGAACTCGACATCCTCCACCGAGGCCTTGATGGTGGTGGTGCGATCGATGAGCTGGTCGACCTTGAGCGAAGGGGGCACCGAGGTCATGACGCGCGGCAGGGTTGCCTTCACCCGCTGCACCGCATCGATCACGTTGGTCCCGGGCTGCTTGTAGACGAGCAGCAGCACCCCGGTCCTGCCGTTCTGGAAGCCGCGCACCTGGGTGTTTTCCGCGCCATCGATGGCTCTGCCGATGTCGCGAATGCGGATCGGCGCGCCGTTCTTGTAGGCGACGATCACGTCGTTCCAGGGAGCGGCCTTCAGCAGCTGATCGTTGTCGTAGATGGCGAAGTTCTGGCGCGCCCCGGTGATGGCGCCCTGCGGCGTATCGACGCTCGCGGTCGTAATGAGATTGGCGACGTCCTCGAGGTGCAGCCCCACCGCGGCGAGCTTCACGGGGTCGACCTGGATGCGCACCGCAGGTTTCTGCTGGCCGCCGACGCTCACCTGCGCGATTCCGGGCAGCTGCGAGAGCTGCTGCGCGATCACCGTCTCGGCGTAGTCGTCGACCTGGGTGATCGGCAGCACGTCCGAATGCACGGCGAGAATGAGGACCGCGGAATCGGCCGGATTCACCTTACGGTACGAGGGCGGTGTCGGCAGGTTCTTCGGCAGGTAGCCCGCGGCGGCATCGATGGCCGATTGCACGTCCTGAGCCGCAGCGTCGATGTTGCGGTCGAGGTCGAACTGCATGGTGATCTGCGTCGTGCCCAGGACGCTGCTCGAGGTCATCTGCGCCATGCCGGGAATCTGGGAGAACTGCGTCTCGAGCGGCTGCGCGACCGAAGAGGCCATGATCTCGGGGCTGGCCCCAGGCAGCTGCGCGCTCACCAGGATGGTCGGAAAGTCCACCTGCGGCAGCGGCGCGACCGGCAGAAACGGCCAGGCGGCGATGCCGATCAGGGCGAGCCCCGCCATCAGGAGCGTGGTCGCGACCGGACGCTCGATGAAGGGCCTGGAGATGTTCACGGCACGGGCTCCGTGCCGTCGCCGTCGCCCGACTTCGCCACCTTGGGTGTGTTTGGGCGGAATGCGTTCGGGCGGATGAGGCTGCCGGGCTGCAGGCGGTACTGATTGCTGGCGACCACCTTGTCCCCCGCCTGCAGACCCTTCTCCACGACCACGATGTCACCGGTCTGTTCGCCCGCGGTGATCGCTGCAACCCTGATGGTGGAGTCGGGCTGGATCACATAAGTGAATGGGCCATCGGGACCACGCTCGAGCGCAGTCGCCGGGATGGTGAGCACCTGGCGCTGCAGCTGAGTCATGACGCGCACATTCACGAACTGGCCCGGCCACAGGCGCCGCTGCTTGTTAGGGAGGATCACTTTGACGCGGATGGTGCCGGTGCTCTGGTCGATCTGGTTGTCGATCAGCTCCACGGTGCCGTGGTCGAGCTCCTCCTTGTCATCGCGCGACAGCGCCGTCGCCGTCACCGTCCCGCGGGCGAGCGCCGCGCTCAACTGCCCGAAGGCTTCCTCGGGGAGAGTGAAGATGATCGAGATGGGCTCGAGCTGGGTAACGACCACCATGCCGGTGGTGCCGGTCGCGTGAACGTTGTTGCCCGGGTCCACCTGGCGAATGCCGGTGCGGCCATCGATCGGCGAACGGATGGTGGTGTACTCGAGCTGCGTGCGGGCGTTGTCGATCGCCGCTTCATCGCCCTTGATCTGCGCGCTGAGCTGCGCGATGAGCGCGCGTTGAGTATCAACGGTCTGCTTGCTCGCCAGATCCTCAGGCTCGAGCTCGGCGTAGCGGTCCATGTCGCGATGTGCGTTAGCGAGCAGCGCGCGGTCCTTGTCGCGCGCGGCGATGGCGACGCCGAGCGCCGCCTGGTACGGCCGCGGGTCGATCTGTACCAGCAGGTCGCCCTTTTTCACGTCCTGGCCTTCCTTGAAGGCGACCTTCTCGATCTGGCCATCGACCCGCGCGGTGATGGTGACGGTGTAGAACGCCTGCACGGTGCCGAGTCCCTCCAGATAGACCGGGACGTCGGCTCGGTTCACGGTGGCGACGTCCACCGCGATCGCCTTCGGTTTCGCCGCAGGCAGAGGTTTCGCGCCCAGCCAGCGCCAGGCAGCGACGGCCACGACGAGGAGCGCGACGATCGTGCCGAGCGCGGCCAGGCGCGCCTGTCGACCGGGCGGGAGGCGCAGCCTCACAGGCGCTCCTCCCCGGTCTGCCAGCCGCCACCGAGAGCCTGATAGAGCTGCAGCAGGGCTTGAAGATGCGCGAATTTCGCCTGCGCGAGCGCGTCACGGGCGCTGAACAAGGCCGTCTCCGTATTCAGAAGTGTCAGGATGTTGATGGTGCCGGCGCGCATCTGGCGCTGCGCGAACTCGGAGGCGCGCTGCGCCGTGTCGGTCGCCTGCTGCTGCCGTTGCACGAGCTCGGTGGTCTGCTGCAGGGCGCTGAGCGCGTCCTCGACGTTCGAGAGCGCGGAGATGACCGCCTTGTGGTAGTCGGCGAGCAGCTCCTCGTAATGACCCTTCGCGAGCTGATACTGACCGAGCAGCGCCCCGCCCTGGAAGATCGGCTGCGTCAGCCCCGCGCCGATCGACCACACCCGGGTGGCCGGTGTTACGAGGGCGGCGAGCGCCGGGCTCGCGTAACCGCCGCTCGCGGTGAGGGAGATGCTCGGAAAGAACGCGGCCCGCGCGGCGGCGATATTGGCGTTGGCCGCAATCAGCTGCGCTTCGGCCGAGGCGACGTCGGGACGGCGCGTGAGGAGCTCAGACGGCAACCCCGGCCGCACCAGCGGCTGCCCGAGCTCGTCGAGGCTGCCGTGCGTGACGTCGATCGCCTCCGGTGTGCTGCCGACCAGAATCGCGAGCGCATCGAGACTCTGGCGCAACTGCTGCCTGAGCGGCGGGATCGTGGCGTTTACCGTCGCCACCACGGTTTCCTGCTGCGCGACGTCGAGCGCGGTGGCGATGCCGGCGTGCTGCTCGAGCTTCAGTCCGTGCAGGGTCTTGCTGGCGTTGGCGAAGTTGGCGTCGGCAATGGCGAGCCGATCGCGCAGCTCGAGCGCCTGGAAATAGGTGCTGGCCACGCCGGCCTGCACACCGAGCTCGACCGTGGTGCGGTCGTAACGGCTCGCTTTGGCGCTCGCTCCCGCTGCGGCGAGCGCGGCGCGGTTCTTGCCCCAGAAGTCGAGCTCGTAGCTCGCATTGAGCAGCGGGCTGAAGGCGTTGCCGGTCACGATCTCGCCGCCCGGGATCTGTGCGCGCGCCCGCTGGGCGGTAGCGCCGGCGGTGAGCGTCGGCAGGAGCGGCGCGCCCGCGATACGTCGCTGCGCGTCCGCCTGGTGCACGCGCGCGACCGCCGCCCGCAGGTCATCGTTCGCGTGCTCTGCCTCGGCGATGAAGCGGTCGAGATCGCCCGACTGGAAACCACGCCACCATTCGCTTCCGGGCCACTCCGGGGCGTTCGCATCGCTTGCGGTCACCCAGGAGGCGGGAGGCGGAATATCGGGGCGGTGGTAGCGCGGCCCCAGGTTGCACCCTGCGAGCAAAAAGAGCACGGCGCTCGCCAGGCACGCGCTCACGCGCGGCGCGCGGACGGCCACGATGCATCGGTCCCGGCGCAAAACCCGCGCACCGCGCATTCCCTCTTGCATAGCCGCACGACACTAGCTCGGGCTGCATGCCGCTGCGGTGGGCGAATGGTTAAAGTCTGTTAACTTTCCAGCCGCTAGACTGAAGCGAACGCCCGGGCTTCGGCGCTCCATGCCGGCGCCCGCGCCAGCGCCGCGGGAACTTCCTCCGGAGTGGCGACGACCTGCCACATCAGCAGGTGCCGCTGATCCATGAAGCGCTCCTCGACGGCGCGCGCGAGCACCTCGAGCAGCGGGGTGAAGAACCCGCGGGTATTCACCAGCAGGATCGGGTTCAGGTACAACCCGAGACGCTTGAAAGTGATCGTCTCGAGCAGCTCTTCGAGTGTGCCCGAGCCGCCGGGCAGCGCAATTGCCGCCTGGCTGAGCGTCAGCATCATGTGTTTGCGAGTGCGCAGATCCTCGACCAGCTGAAGATCGGTGAGACCCTTGTGGCCCCATTCGAGATCGGCCATGAAGCGCGGCAGGACACCGATCACGCGACCACCGCGCGCGAGCGCGCCGTCGGCCAGGGCGCCCATCGAGCCAACGGCGCCGCCGCCGTAGACGATTCCCACCCCCTCGGCCGCGAGCACTTCGCCCAGGCGTCGCGCGGCCGCGCGGTAGTCAGGGTGGGCGCTGCGGCTCGAGGCGCAATACACACAGACGGCGCGCTCGATGGACGCTGACGGCGGCGCGGTGCTCATGCCGGCACGCCGCGAGCATCAGCGCAGGAGCGGCCCGCCGATCCGCTGTTCCCGAACCGACAACATTGCACGAAGCGCTTCCTGTCGCATGATCCTGCCGTTAACATTTTGTAACCAGCTCAGGTGAGCGTCCAGTCACCGGAGGCCTCGGGGGACGCCGGGGGAAGGAGCGGGAACCGTGCAACGATCATACATCGGGGTTGCTGCGCCCGACCTTGGTTCGCGATGGTACGCCACCGCCTTGGCCCCGACCCTGCTGGCGGCCGCCCGCCTCGCGGCCGCCGATCCGGGCACACCCGATGAAGCAGCGCCGCAGCAGCCGGCGGCAACCGCCGGCGCTCTGGAGGAGGTCATCGTGTACGCACGCCGTCGCGAGGAGCACCTGGTGGACACGCCCCTAGCGGTCAGCGCGCGCTCGGGCGAGCAGCTGCGCGAGGCCAATGCCGTGCTGCTGGACGACATCGACCGCGACATACCCAACACGCGCATGATCCCCTCGCCGCAGTCGGTCTCGGCGCTCGATGTCACGATACGCGGCCAGACGGTCATCCGCTCCGCGATCATGTTCGACCCGGCGGTCGGGCTGTACGTCGATGGGGTGTACGTCGCGAACGGGCAGGGCGCGATGGCGACGCTCCTCGACATCGACTCGGTCGAGGTGCTGCGCGGTTCGCAGGGAACACTCTTTGGCCGCAACAACACCGGCGGCTCGATCCTGCTGATGAGCCATCGGCCCGAGCTGCAGCAGGTGTCGGGCGAGGTGGCGCTGTCGGGCGGGAACTACGACTCGTTCATGGGCCGGGCCATCGTCAATCTGCCGCTCGGGAGCGACTTCGCACTCCGATTCGCCTACCAGGACAACAGCCGCAGCGGCTTCGGCTCGAGTGTCGGCTCGGGGCAGGGCAACCTCATGAATCAGCATCGCTACCAGGCGCGCTTCGGTGCGCTGTGGAAGTCAGCTGCCGGCACCGAGTTCTACTTCACCTACGAGCGCTTCGAGGCGCGCGAGTACGGGGCGGTCCTGCACCCGCTCACGGGGCCTGCCCCCGGGACACTGGTGTCGCAGATCGGCGCGGCGTTCGCCCAGGTTCCGGTTCCGGGGCTGCCGACCGTGACTTTCCCTGCGGACCCGTACCAGACGGACGGCAGCTTTCCCGCCCACGACAATGCCACCACCGACAGCCTGCAACTGACGGCCAGTCAGAAGCTCGGCGCCGACACTACCGTGAAGCTGATCCTCGGTTATCGCCATCTCGACGCCAACACCGCGCTCGACGTCGACGCCACGACACTGCCGCTCGCGGACACCACGCTCTCGAACACCTCGAACCAGAAGAGCGCCGAGTGGCAGATCAACGACAAGTCATTCGACGGTCACCTCGATTGGGTGGCCGGTCTCTACTGGTTCCTCGACAACGGCAGCGCGCCCTCGGTGCAGGCGCCCGCGTCGCCGGAATTTCTCGCGGCAGTCGCGCAGTTCGATCAGATAACCTGCCCGCCGCAGGCACCGCCGGGCAGCTGCGTGCCGCTCACCCCGTTGTTCTCGCCCGTGCCCGTCTACAATGAGAACTCGGTCAGAAACCGCTCCACGGCCGCGTATCTGCACGGCGAGTATCAGCTCACACCCGACTGGGCGGTGGCCGCGGGCGTGCGGCGTACCGACGATCTTCGCCAGCTCGCGGAGAACGATTACGTGATCGCTCCCGCCGCTCCCGGCTTTCCGGGCGGGCAGAGCTGCACCATTGGTGGCGCCCCGCCCGGCCCTTGCCCGCCGGTCGACGAGAGCGTGACTTACCACTTCTGGTCGTGGGAGCTCTCCACACGCTACCGGCTGAGCGAGGGGCTCAACGCCTATGCGCGTATCGGACGCAGCCAGCGCTCCGGCGGATGGAATTCGCCGGTCGCGTCGCTCCACGATCAGCCGTTCAAGCCCGAGCAGCTCACCGACTACGAGATCGGACTGAAGGCCGACCTGCTGGGCGGTGCGCTCGCGCTCAACACCGCGGTGTTCTACGGCCAGTACGACGAGATGCAGCGGCTGCTCGCGCAACTGAACGCCGCGGGCACCCCGG
>Ga0182034_10000983_pt1 | contig 13786 bp, 12 predicted proteins | sample flu12Cox44000172_FD_125972 | JGI IMG/M metagenome (GOLD analysis project Ga0182034, IMG submission 125972) | Lab enrichment of tropical soil microbial communities from Luquillo Experimental Forest, Puerto Rico - flux4day.12C.oxic.44.000.172 | ecosystem: Environmental > Terrestrial > Soil >... | reverse complement strand
GGCTGAATTAAGGGCCAGATAGTTGGGCGTTTGCTGCCGCTCGTTGGAGTAAAAAGGCGGGGGCTGGAAGCTCGAACTGCTGTAATGATCCCGCCATCATGGAAATTAATCTGACTGATCGCACCGCGTCGCTACTCTAATTGCGCTGCGATCTGAACGGAATGGGCTTTTCGATGCCGTGCGCAATTTAGAGCGTGCTCGTTAAATAAATTGCTGGTCTACTCGCTGCAAATCGCGTTTCAGGAATTCCTGACACTGAATAGTCTCAATTTTACCGATTTAATAACTCGGCGATGTAAGGCCGAGGTCAGCAGGCTCATAACGGCCAAGTCATTACAACTTTTCTTGCGCAATTGTGCCGTTGGCAACTTGCTAAATCAGATTCGCAAACCCTTGCAAAGTTCAGACGATCATCATTAAAAGGACGCGTTCAATGTGGCGCCTAAATACGACCGAGATCTCCAGGAGGTTATGGTTATGAAAAGACTCCAACTAGCCGCAGTTTTCGCTTCACTGCTGTCGCCGTCTTCGCATGCGCAGGTTACAATCGAAGCAACCAAGATTACTTGCGATCAGTATCTGTCTTTTAGCGTGGCGGATCCTAGAGACATTTTGCTCTGGCTCAGTGGCTATTATCATGGAAAGCAAGGAAGCACCACTTTAGAGCCGCAAGAACTGAAGAGAAATTACGAAAAGCTCAGGTCAGAATGCCTCAGGAAAGAAAATGCGGATTTGCCCGTTATGCAGGTCATTGAAAAGGCGCTGGGACCTGCAAATAACAAGAAATGAGCGATCGGCGAACGCCTGTCTTCGAAAAATTTTTCGCGATGGTAACAGTATCCACTTGGGTATTGCCAAAGTCGGTGCTACAAACCGTCCGCGTTGTGAAAACATGGTTTGGAGGGCTTTATGCTTATTTTTGCTCGTGCATGGAAACTTTGTGCAGCCGCGGTAGCAGCGACGGTCATGCTGGTGGGCGTTTCGTCGCAGTCTTACGCAGAAACCGGTTCGGTGCGCCTCAGGATCACTAAGGTTGGGTTCATCGTAGGTGTCGGCGGCGGCTCTGGTGTGTTGAGCTTCCGTGGTCAGAACTACCGGCTGGGCGTTGGTGGCGTTAGCGTCGGCACCATTGGAGCGGCAGGGGCCGATTTGGTTGGCACAGCAACCAATCTGCGCAGTGCAGCGGATATTGTAGGCACTTATACGGCCGTCTCTGCCAGCGTTGCGGTCGCGGGCGGCGGAAAAGTAGCAACGCTGCAAAACTCCAACGGCGTAGTTCTGCATTTGCGCGGGCGACAGATTGGTTTGGAGGCCTCTCTCAGTCTGAGCGGAATGACATTATCTATGCAGTAGTGTGGCCAACCTGAAGCTAACAAGTTAGAGACGACAAGACGATTAAAAACAAGAAGGGCCGCTTATGGCGGCCCTTCTTACGTTATATAAATAATCTTTGGCAGTGTGGGTTTATAAATGGGCATCGAGTCGTTTTTGATTTGTTACGGCATCTTACTTGCGACGCGCGCCGTACCGTAAATGTAAAATCCAAATAACCGCAATCAAAAGAACGATCAATAGGAGCCATTCGCGAAATGCAATGTTATCTAGTCCATAATCAAACAGCGCAATGGCCCCGAATACCAACGCCATGGCTACGACCAGCATTGCCACATAGATCGTGATAATCTTGACGCTGCCCATCCCACCCATGTGATTTACCTCAAGTTACGTGTTGAGGAGTTGTTTTCCGAAGTATCGTCATAGGCCGGCGTTAGGAAGAACCAGGCGGTAACGTTTTCCGGAGCACTTCAAAAATAACTGCGGTCGACCACCCAAATAACAACACGCCATTCATTGCAGTTATCGGACCAAGTAACCGCCAACGCTCCACTGGTAATATGTCGCCGTAGCCGAGAGTCGTGTAATTGACGAATGCAAAATACGTGAGATTGGCGCCCGACGCTGCAGCATCGACTATCGAATACGCCAGGGACCAAACGATCACTTCAAGCGCATGTGTAACCATCAAAACCGACACGGTCGGAATCATCACAGCCATCAAAAGCAGCGAAGTCTGCGATTTAACTTTTGCATTCGCGGCTTGGGCGACTCTTACCACAGTCGTCATTACTAAGGCGTGAATTGCGATATTAATCAAACTGACACCGCCACCCACGATAAATTGTCGTAGCATATTGTCTCGCAAAGAACCGCTAATTTTGGTGCCAAATCCGATTTCTGCAAGGCGTAACCAACCCGAACGGCTAGTGTTGTTTAGCAGCAACGCGGACGTGCTGCATCAGCATAGGCGATATTCACGTCCGCGGTATTTGAGTTACTGCAACGTTTACCGCACCGCTGCCTTCGGAAATTACCCGCAATGTGCTGGCGTCAAATTCGATGCCAGTGAGACGCAAGGATTGCACAGTGGCATCGACCCGCACTCCGTCGCTGGTCTGCTGAAATTCAGTAAGTATCGCGTCAATCTTTGCTTTGGCGTCCTTGGCGAATGGCTTGAGATCGAGCACGGCATTTTCGGCAAGCGCTTTTTGCAAATAGGGCATGGCCGCGCGTGCTGCAGCCCCGAGCAGGCCAAAGGCCGCTTCCGATTCTACGGCAAGCGAGATGTCAGTGAGCCGTAGAATCTGGTTCTGAGGGTCGAGGGCCGGCTTGCCCCAAATATGTACGGTTGCTTCCGCTCCGAAGCCGAACCAACTCTTCTTCTCACGCGCCTTCACACGCAGCGAGATCAGTAGTCTGTCGCCGGCCGCGCCAAGGGTTGCGCGCAGCACCTCTACATCGGTTGGCCCACTGCCATCCTCCGGAAAGTGGTGGCCTTTGAGTTGTGCCTCGAGCATCTTGTTAAGCTCAGTAAAAGGCATGTCGATCGGCATGCCAACGACAAGCACGCCGTTCTGCATCGGCGGCACTAGCTCGAGCTGCGCCGGAAAGGCACAAGTCGGCTTGGTCTCATTCGGTATGATGCGCGTTTCGGCCTGGACGCCGATGGTAAGAATGACATTACCGGAATCGACCTGTGGCTGCGCGGCAGCGGCGCGGATCGGCCGCATCTCCAGCCAAAGTGGCGGGAGCCCGGTGTCGCCGCCACCGAGAGGAATTGCACGACACAATTTCAACCATTGTTCACGCGCCGTGCGCTCTATCTTCGGATCACTGCGCAGGTGCGATTCCAGTGCTGAAATCTGGCTATTGATAACCGGATCGAGCATGGGCTTAATTTCGCTAGCGAGATTTAAATTAATCCCGGCGATATTGGTGGTGCCGCCGCCGCCGAAATCGAACCGACCCGCGAGGTTGGGCTCGATCCGCCACAACGGCGTAAGCTTCGGGTGCGATGTCACTACGACGTTCCCGTGGAAATCTGTTTTCTGATCGAGTGCCTTGAGATCGAAATTCCCTACCTGCTTGCTGAGTGTGCTGCCGACCAGTCCGCCGAGCGTGCCGCCGATGACGCCGACGGTCTTGTCGACTACGTTGCCGATTTGGCCGGTGACTTGAATGCTGCCGCTCAACGGCGTCGTGATAATGAGTGTGTCCGGCTGCTGGCCGGAAGCGGACATTGTGCCGCGGGAGACGGTGAGACCAATCTGCGCCTGACCTAGAAGCTTTGTGACCGGGTTGTCGTTTTTGCCAGCGAAGTCGCGGGGAGCGGCCGCATTCAGCGTTTGACCGATGGCAGTGAGCGCGATTGAGACCGGGGCAATCACATGTGATGCGCGTGTGATCGGCTGTAAGGGAGGCGGCGGGTTAGCAATAGCAAGTGTCGCGGGAGGCCCGCTGTCGGTTGAAAAAAAGCGATTGAGCGCCCAGAGCGTCGCGCTGAAGAATATTCCGACGATTAAAAGAGCGCCTGCGCCGAGCAGCAAATAGCGCGAAGGGCCGAACGGCCGGTTCGGCGTCTTCCGATCGAGCTTGCCCATGTTGGTGCCCCGCTAAGTCCCGCCAAATGAAGACATACTAGAAGCCCCGGCAAGCGTGCACCAGATATGCGTCCAAATTTATGCGCGTAGGCTTGACTACCAGACTTTCACAAGAACCGGGATAAATGCCGATCCAGACCAAGTCCCTGGGTGATTGAGATCGATATGAAAACCCTTTGGCTCCACAACCACGTATTTGACAGACTGGTGGTTGTAGTACTCTAAATGCGCTGGGACGAACCGTGACAGGAGTTTGCGATGCGCAAAGTATTGATAGCCGTGACGCTTGCAATGCTTGCGACACTTTCGCATGCACTAGCGGCTGTTACTCCGTATCGGATTGTCACAGCCGTTGACGATCTCAGCAAAACCTTCAGCTGTCATGCGAGTTCACGCGAACCGACCTGGACTTACAGCACAAATGACAAAACCGTATTCCGAGTTGAGGGAAAGGTTCGCAGAGGGGAGTTTGCCGATATTAAGGTCGGTGACAGAGTATCGGTCCATTATCATATCAGCGGCAATAATCGCGTAGCAGACCGCGTTATCGTCCGTCCTAAAAAGTAGTCCGAAGAAATTGTGGTACTTTGCAGTTTTTCGTGCGTGATTTTTCTATTGCGCGGTCCAACTGCGGTCTATCCGCAACACCGATGCCACAAATTTGTCATGCGGCGATGTCAGAGCACGCCAAAGGATCAGTAGTACCTTCGGTCAGCACGCGGATTTTAAGATGCGCAATTTACAGCTTTCACACATCTGCCGGTTGACGTTCAATCGCAATCGCCTTACGCAAATCTCGAATCGCTTTTTCGTCGCCTGCGCGGTTGCAGCGTTTTTGATCGCAAGCCTCGTTGCAACGCGCAGCGCAGCTGCAGGAACACTGGATGATGTTCGGGCGAGGGATAAGTTGATCTGCGGTGTCAGCGAAGGACTCCCAGGTTTCTCGGAAAAGGACGGATCGGGAGTTTGGCGGGGCTTCGACGTTGATTTTTGCAAGGCTGTCGCCGCTGCCGTGCTCGGGGACACTGCAAAAGTCGAATACGTGCCGCTGTCGGCGGACATTCGTTTCGATGCATTGAGGGATCGCCGCATCGACCTTCTGTCTCGAAATAGTACCTGGACTATGTCGCGCGATCTGGAACTCGGAGTAAAATTCGCCGGGATTAGCTATTTTGATGGGCAAGGTTTTCTCATTCCAACCTTGTTTGGGGCCACTAGCCCTCTTCAGCTCGATGGCGCTAAAATCTGTGTGGTGAGCGGCACCACGTCGGAAAAGAACGCGGCAGACTTTTTTCAGAACAAAAAACTTAAAGTCTCTTTTTTGCGGTTTACAGAAAGGTCAGACGCGCGAGCCGCTTATGCTGCCGAGAAGTGCGACGTATTTACTGGCGACCGTTCTGCTTTGGCAGCAGAGCGATCGCTGCTGCCGACGCCCCAAAGTCACATCATTTTGCGTGACGTGATTTCTAAGGAACCCCTAGGGCCCGCAACGCGCGAAGATGATCCGAAATGGACCGGTCTGGTACGCTGGACGCTTTTCGCTCTCATCAATGCGGAGGAACTCGGGTTGAACTCGGAATCGATCGCCGCAAGTCAGCGCCAGCAAGCGATTGCGCTTGGCGCGCCGGCAACAAAGTCACTCGGATTGGCAAATGACTGGCTCGTCAAGGTTATTGGGGGCGTCGGCAACTACGCCGAGATATTCGAACGCAACCTGGGTCAGAACACGCCGTTGGAATTAAGTCGTGGAATGAATGCACTGTGGACACAGGGAGGGTTGCTGTATGCGCCGCCAATGCAGTGATCATGTTCGAAAAAATTTGAGTGCTAAACTGCTGCGGTTGGGGATTGCGGCGCTACGAAGCGCGACGAGGCGCATGTTTGCAATATTCATTCCGCTTTGTGTCTTGCTGGCCTTGCAGGTTTCAGATGTCCCGGCACAGATTGTCAATTCACCTCGTGAACTCGCTGTTATTCGGATTAATCTCCTCGATCTACTGGCGAATGATCCAAGCCTGCCGCTTCCAATAAGGCAGCGCCATGACGCATTGCAGGCCTACTACCAGACTTTTGGGGGCGAACTGCTTTGGCTCGGGAGCAACCGTACAAACGCATTCATTTCGCGCCTGAAGAATGCTGAGGCCGATGGCCTCGACCCAAATGACTATCCAAGCAAGCAACTTGCGACCCTCAGTGCGGCCGGGCCATCGACCGACAAGCGGGGCCTCGCGATCGTCGAACTGTATTTTTCGGCAGCATTTCTTGAATATGCGTCGGACCTCAAAGTCGGCCGCTTCTTGCCGAGCAAAATCGATCCGGATTTCTTTATTGAGGGTCGCACCATCGACCAGCTGTCGGCACTCAAGAACCTTGCGAGTGTCGCTGACATTGATCGTTTTTTCGATGAGTGGCAGCCGGCAAGCCCCGGCTACGCTACACTTCGCGCGGTTCTTGCGAGGTACCGGGCGCTTGCGGCTAAAGGCGGCTGGAGCGCGCTCCCGCTGGGAGACACCCTTCGGCCTGGCATGACCGACCCGCGCGTGCCCGCCATTCGTGCCAGACTTTCGCTGACCGACGGTGCCAGAACCGAAGTCGCCGCAACTGAGGGGCAAGTGTACGACAATGCGTTGGTCGAGGCAGTAAAGCACTTCCAGGCCCGTCAAGGCCTCGATGTCGATGGAGTCATCGGGTCTACGACTGTCGTAGCCATGAATATACCGGTACAGGAACGCATCAACAGCATCATCCTGGCAATGGAGCGCTTGCGATGGATGCCTGAGGACTTAGGGCAACAATATTTGATCGTAAACATTGCCGACTTTGAACTGCGTCGAATAAATGCGGGTGAAGTCGAAGAACGCATGGCCGTTGTTGTCGGCAAGCCCTACCACCGAACGCCCGTTTTCAGTGATCGTATTCGGTTCATTGAGTTCAACCCATATTGGAACGTGCCGCCGAGCATCGCGGTCAATGAGGAATTGCCGGCACTTCGAAGGAATTCGGCAAGCTTGGCCGCGCAAGGTTTTGAAGTTGTTCGGGGCGATCAGGTGATAGACCCTGCGTCAGTTGACTGGTCCAGCGTTGGGGGCGGGCACTTTCCATATGAACTGCGGCAACGGCCAGGCGCCAACAATGCGCTTGGCCGTGTGAAATTCATGTTTCCAAATCCACACAATGTCTATCTGCACGATAGCCCGGCGCACAGTCTATTTGGGCGCAACGTGCGTGCCTTCAGTCACGGCTGCATTCGCTTATCTAAACCTCTCGAACTTGCCGAACAGGTTCTTCGGGTGGGCGGTGTCCAGGGATGGACAAACGATCGGATCAATGACGTTGTTGCATCTGCCAAGACCACTACAGTCAACTTGCGTGAGCCCTTACCCATTCACATCACATACCTGACAGCCTGGGCCGAAGACGGCGTCGCGAATTTCCGCCAGGATATCTACGGACACGACGCCAAATTGCTTGCCGCCCTCGAGGGCAAGGCTATCGCGTGGTGAGAGAGATAGGGGTACCAGGCGGACTCTGTGATCGAATTACGCCGAGCGCGTGTATCCTCTTCTGTCCCTTACCGGACGCCTCACTCGCACCGCCGGATGTTCGCTTCTGAGGGTAAAGCGGATATCGCAAGTACGAGCCTCAATGTCCGCGCATGACTCAACGCGGAAAAGGTTCTAGCTGCGCATCGGATGGGCTGCATCCAGTGCTTGAAGTTCCTGCGGTGTCAGTGTGAGCGAGAGTGCGACGGCATTGTCCTTTACATGAGCCGGCGAACCGGATTCAGGGATCGCAATGACATTACCACTGCGCATAGTCCAGGCCAGGGCAACAGCAGCTGCCGAGCAACCGCGGGCTGCAGCAATACGGACAAGCGTAGGATCACGCAGCAAGCCGGCGCCAGGGCCGCCGAGCGGTGAGTAGGCCATCACCGGTAAGCCATGCCGCGCGCACCACGGCAGCAGGTCATGTTCAATGCCGCGGTCGCCGAGGTTGTAGAGGACCTGATTAGTCGCGCAGCGGTTACCTTGTGGAAGATGGAACAAGCGTTCCATGTCGCGGACCTTAAAATTGGACACGCCCCAGGCGCGAATCTTTCCCGCCGAACGCAAATTTTCAAACGCCGTCACAACGCCGGCAAGGTCGGTGACCCCATTTGGAAAGTGTAGGAGATAGAGATCGAGATGGTTAGTCCCGAGACGGGCAAGGCTCGCCTCACAAGCGCGCGCGATACCATTTTCGCCTGTATGCGTAGGCCATACCTTGGAGACTATGAATACGCGATCGCGCTGACCGGCAATCACGTGGCTGATCAATTTCTCAGCGCGGCCGTCGCCATATATCTCCGCCGTATCGATCAATGTCATCCCAAGTGAGATGCCAGTGCGCAGTGCTTCTTCCTCAAGAGCATCGGGATGTCTTCCTTGTGCGAGGTGCCATGAGCCCTGCCCGAGCGTTGGGACGGTGGTGCCGTCCGGGAATTTTACTCTGCGCCCTGGACCGGCCGGAGTTGCGTCTTTAATCGCATCAAGAGCCGATGCGCGTGAGGACAACGCAAACATTGTACTGGCTGCAGCGAGCGATGAGCCAAGCACGATGCAAAGTTCATTGAATTCACGCCGGTTCGGCTGTCGGTTGTTCAAGCCTTCACTCCTCGCGATGCGACTCCTTATACTTCACTAAAGAACGAAATATATTAAATAGTTGGACTAGACGCTCAACATTTATTTGCTGTGTTGGCGGCTTCCTTAGGGTTCGCACTAGGCAATCTTCCAATTTTCTAAACCTCCGGTGCGAAGCCGTCAGGCACCCACATCCCGCCTGACGGCTTATTTATTAGGGGAAAGCAACTGTCGCTACGAAAAGTAGAAGGATTTTGAGAAAGTGAAGCCGAAAAAAATAAAAGGGACCACCAACTGAAAGGCCTTAGTTATCTGGACGTCGGTGGCAACCCCACACATTTGCATAAAATTATCAGATCTTTTCTGAATGGCCTTTCACTCGGCCTTTAAAGGCAGTGGTTTTCAATGCTTCTCAGAAAACAATTTCTTTCACTAATGAGGTTAGACGCCAGTGACAATATCTGGTTTACAGCCTCCTCAAATATTTTGCCGCGTTTATTTCTCACGCAATGGCAATCCCGGCATTGCGTTCATTGGTGCAAGTCTGCTTGCATTCTGTATTCTTTGTGTTGCTGGTAATCGTGTCTACGCCAACTCGTTAGCGACGCACGACCCCCGCACATCTGTCAGTGTGGAAGAGAAAGATTTTCGCAATCAATCTGGGAGAGCCTCTCCCAGTAGCTTCAGTTCTGCAACGTTACCTACGGAGTTCAATGCTTCGGTGGGCGTTGTGGGGATCGCTTCATGGTACAATCCCTATCTTGAATCGGGTGACACTTTAACTGCGTCCGGCGAGCTGTATGACCCCGATGAGTGGACTGCGGCAATCCAAACTGAGTTACGTCAGCAGTTCGGTAAGGTCGGCTACCGCACAAACTATCGGCCTACCTATGCACTGGTGGAAAGCGGCAACAAGAGGGTAATCGTAAAGATCAATGATGTCGGGCCTCTTGCGCCGGGCCGGGTCATTGATCTCAGCGAGCGCGCAATGCGTTATTTCGATGAGTCCTTGCAACTTGGCCTACTGCCAAACGTAAAGCTTACGCCACTGGCCGGAAACTGGACGCCAGGCCCGGTTGATAGCGACCTCGTCAGAACACAGTGGTGTGGACCGGAGACGCTCAGCGATGCAACGGAAGCACCGCTTCCTGCAAACCGCGCCTGACGGCCTTGAGAGGGCGACTAGCAATCTGGAACGAAAAGAAAGAAGCCGCCAACTGAGGCGGCCTATCCGCTTTGGTGGTCGCTAATCGGGGTAAATCTGACGTGTAGCGGACACGTTTTTTATGTCTGCTGTGACCCAAACGGACGTTTCGTAGCCTAAAGCGAGCCCCTTCCGAGGTCGATTGAGATCCTTCAGTGGTTGCGCCAAGCGCATTTAATCTAAGTAATCTGGATTCTCTTCTGCTGAAGACCTTCACTGAGCCGTATCGGCTGCAGTTTCACTTAAGTTTTCAATTGGAGAATACCCATGCGCAAACTGATTTTTGTTTGGCTCTTGCAACAGCAAGCCTACCCAGGCTAGGTCACACACAGGTTACGCTCGAGACAAGTAACCTGCGCGAACAATCTGGCTATGTTGCCAGACGAAACTCGTATGTTCTCCGCTTGGATGAGCGACTGGTTCAATCAGAAAGTTGGCTACGTCTGGGTTGGCCTCAATGATTTGCGAGAAATATCGCAGCGTTAAGCAATGGTGTGCTAGGAAGGCCGTCGGAAACTATTGTAAGAAGCATGGCGGCGAAACCGTGATGAGCGCAATTCAGAACGCGCGGTGACTTGACCTTACATACGGATACCTGGACGCATCACCCACTCCATCTTGTCTGTTCAAGATGGGTGTTGCGTTGACCCGTTGAGACCAATACCCCAGAAGCGGACATTGGCTGCCGGCTCTTGCTGTATGCACAAAGATCGCACGTGGCAGCTCGCCATGAGGATTTACGCACCAAGCACTCGTTTCTTACTTGAGCACGTTAGCCAGGTTAGTCACATTTATCGTGCCGAGGCCGGCCGCAGGACTATAGCCGTTACGTCCCGAATAAAACCAGTTATCGCCGGTGGATATGGTGTTTAATATGCCATTCTGATTATGAGAGCCGCCGAGCGACCCCAACCTATAGAGCAGCGGGTTGAGCAGACCGAGCCGGTGTCCGGCATTCTGAGTCAAGAGAGCGGTAACACCATTGAGCTGCGGAGCGACGAAGCTTGCGCCACCATCAAAGTTTCGAACCTCAAAACCGAACACGTCAGACGTATAAAATACGGTATATCCCGTGAGTGGATCAGCATTAAATGAAACATCTGGCACGTTGCGCCCACGGAATCCAGCCGGAAGGGCGAAGATGGTAGTCGTGCCTTCATAGATCAGCGCTTGGCCCGGCTGGCTCGTTTGCACGCCTGCGGTTGCCGCCTGATAAAATGGCACTGACGAAAAGACGCTAACGCCTCCGCCGGTACCAACCGGAAAGATGCCGCAGCTGATTGGATCAAGCTCCTGTGCATCGCAGAGTGGCTTTAAATAATCCCAGCCCCAAACGCGTTCTGTCGGGACATTGATCGAAAAATTGGTGCCGGTGGCAGCCGCCACGACGTTCAGCGTAACGGGCAAGGTGGTGCCACCCACCGCAGTTATGGCTGTGTCGGCGGCAGGAAAATCGACGCTTAGCGGGAATGTGAAGGAGGGCGGCAGAAAAGCCGCGAAGGTGTCGAAGGCGCCGAGATCGCCTGCCGCCGCGAATAGGCTCTGGCCCTGCAGTGCCGCCTCAATGAAGAGTTCATGAGTCGCTTGTGCGAAGGAGACGAGTTGGCCAGAGAAGGGGTCCGCAAAAACTCCAGATAAAGATAACTCGTGATAGTACAACTCCCACACGCCCCAGCTGACGGATATCGAATCAGCGTTGTTACTTTGGATTGCTGCAGCGAAGGCATCGAGGAAACCTTGATCGGTGTTTGGCGCCTGATAGACGATGATATTCGCGCCTGGGGCGACGCCGCCGGATTGCTCGACATCGAGCGTCGTCTCCGAAGAGTCAGATGCATCGCTCGGCGGCCCCGGCCCATTATCGATATTGACTATGGTGAGCCGATTTGGATCGACCTTCAGATTGAGCGAGTTCCAATAGGTGAAGGCATCGCTTGGAGTGAAACTCGCCAACGTCACAATGCCGACCGTGCGGCCCCGGCCAGTGACGCCTTGCCTATAGAGGGGGTTAACGTTGTAACGGGCGGCAAAATCGGTCACCGTCAGATACCCCGGTGGATTGAGCACCGCCGCATCAACGGAGGGGTTGACGCTCCACTGGACGGCCTTATTGGCAAGGCTGCTTGGAGCTTGGCGAAAATGCGGGCGAAAGGCAGGCTTGGTCGAGAGACCGAACACCGCCCACACCGCCGGCGCGATCTCAGCCGGTAGTACCGGCGGATTGATGGGAGAGCGGAATGTCAAGGCTGGCACCTTGTCAGTCGCCGGCATCTGGAATTGATGCAGGCTCGTCCCGAAAACCCGCTCCATGGTTGTCGTCGCGGCGGTCGCTTTCAGCGTCGTAGCCGACGTTCTTTCGACCGTTAGTCCTTGGCCATGGAGCCAAGCGACGACGGAAGCGACCGTATTCTCGTTTGGACCAAATTGTGCCTGGACTTGCTCGGGAGTCATAAACTGCTGGTACAGTGAATCGCCTGGCGTGGCGATCCGGCGCATCATAGCCTCGGCACCGGCCACATCCTTCAACTTTAACGCGATTGTTACGGAGAGGGTTTGGTCGCCAGCGCGATGTGCAAACGAGCCTTGATCTACCGGCTGGGGCGAAGCTGCGTAGCTCGCTGCGACTCCGACCATGTACAGCGCTGCAGCGGCGATGTTTGCCCGCGCAACGAGCAAAATCATACGCGCCCCTCGATCCTTCCAAAACCGATGATCAATCATTGTCAGCCCTTCCGTAGTAATTTCCGCATCAGCCTCGGAAACTAGCATCCGTAACTGGTGAACGAGGTGAAGGTACTGACGCCAAATTTAGACGTCATTCCGATTACGGAATCGTTATTACCGATTTCAAAAGAAATTCGCTGGTAATCGACTTTATTCGGTTTGTCAGCGGCGCGGCTATCTCGGCCAGGGTGCGAGGGTGCACACCATAAGCGTTGAATCGCTGCCGGCCGAGCAGTCGTCGCATTATTGGCGGACGCCTTTCAGGACGATCCCATTTTTTCGTTTTCACTTTCGCGCGCGTTGCTTTGCTCGGCTACTCAAAGGGGTTCCATTACAGTTACTTTTTACGCACGGCGAACGCCGTCGCGCCTTCGCATTCCCGGCGCCGATATTGATCCCGCAAGCGACATCAACCCAGCATTGGTGAATACTCTGAAAGCGCTTGACCCAAACCGGCCGATTAGAGAAGCGGACATCGCGACAAAACGCCAGATTCTCCCAAAAACGTACAGCAAATGGTACAAAGCCAATGTCGAGCGCTAACCTGACAACGCGTTTGCGTCGCTTTAAAATAAGGCTGCGCGCGGATGAGGTGATCGAATGAAATGGTGCCGGTTCATGACGCGTCTCCATGGCGCCACAACTGCTTGGCCCTTCGTGTGGACCTTCATGTGTGGGTTAATGCTAATCACACTTTCTTTTTCACCCGTGAATGCACAGCAGGCCCCTGATAAAAAGTGTGTTGCCGTTTCCAAGCAAGAGTATGACAGCGCTAAAAGGCAAAACCTCTTGCGAACCAGGTATAGCACTTATATGAGAACAGGTCGGTTATGGCGACGCTACTATTGGTATTGTCATTCATAGCGCCCGGTTAACCGTCAGCACTCGCGGGGCCTGGACCATCGTTGCGGCGATCCGCTTGGTCGCGCATCCAACGTTTGCCCAGGCCAACCGCAACACGGAGACGTTTTGGAAAAGGGTGCAAGCCACCTGCGACGCCACCGCCGCTAAGCCTCCAAGCGAGATTGGCCGGCGCGTGGCGTAGACCGCGATCGATGAGTTCGCCCGCTTCGACGGCCACCTCTAACGCAAACACACAACGCTTACGCTACTAACAAACTTGGAAAGAACTCATCGACCAATTCATCGTGTGACAATATTTTCCCGACATTGTTATCGGTTGTCTCGAACTCATTCCCGCACATCGGGCAGTGCCAAATGTGAACGGCCTTATGACTATTCACGCACTCTGACCATACCGGCGCCAGCAAAGGGATCTTGCATTCAGGACATGCTGT
>Ga0182034_10000978_pt1 | contig 13802 bp, 16 predicted proteins | sample flu12Cox44000172_FD_125972 | JGI IMG/M metagenome (GOLD analysis project Ga0182034, IMG submission 125972) | Lab enrichment of tropical soil microbial communities from Luquillo Experimental Forest, Puerto Rico - flux4day.12C.oxic.44.000.172 | ecosystem: Environmental > Terrestrial > Soil >... | reverse complement strand
TGATGTCTGCGAACTCGCGCACACCTTTCGCAAAGCGACCGTTGATGTAATTCTGAAGGAGCTTCACGACCAGCCGCTCAATTAGGTGCCTCTCCAGAAATCTCGCCGTATTGAATCGGCATGATAAGAAGGCAAACACAACGATACCACAGTCAACCGAAGGGCAAGAGCAGCCATAAATCTCTTCCAATGGAACTGAAGTCGAGTTCATTCAAGGATGAGAGGAATGCGACTATAGATGGTTTTGTCGCTGTACGTGCATCAAAAATCAATCGTTCAACGGAGTTCAACACGGAGCCGTCAAGTCTTCATTCATCAATTCATCGGCACGCGTCTAAAACGCGCCGGGATGCACTGGACTATCCCTTTGGTGTGCAACGGCAGTTTGATTGCAGCATTCTCGGCTGTGGCAAAGGAACAGGAACTGGTTGATTAACCGAGCAGCGACTCGGCAACGACGGAACGGAGGCCTCCCGGCCGCGCAAGCCGGACGACGGTGACAAGCAAATGAAGGATAGGATGAGGACATCGCGCCATCCAGGCATGGTATCAAAATCCGAAACAACACAAAATCTTGGCCCAATTCATGGACCGTCATAAAAACGTAATACTAGTCGTGGCAAATCGCGGTAAAAAGCACGCTTAAAGGTGATGAAGAAGGAGTAGGTAGTTGATCAGAAGTTGTCACAACTTGCTGATTTTCCCCTGCTTTGCGCCAACTCAGGCAAGTTCTAATGAAACAATTCAAGCGACTTCTAAGCAGGATCGCGTGGGTTCGAGTCTCCCCGGGCGCGCCACTCATTTTGATGTCATTGTTGTGTGCAATTTGCGTGAACACCCGTTCACCCCCGACCCTCTGCTCTTTTGGAAGTAGGTCCGGCTTGGCTTGAAGAGATTTCTTTCTGCGGTCCGTGATGATTGGTTCGCCAAGATGCACTCTTTGCTCGCGGACCTGTCGGTCCCACTACGGCGTTACAGGGGACTTATCCGCTAAGAGTCGGTTCATCTAACACTTCCTGAAAGCGGACTTATGGCCCCCGTCGCGCTGGCGCGAATCCCCTCACCTGTCCATTCGCTTTGAACGGATCTCGAGGTATGGTGCATAGCCAAAAGGTTCCAATTGACGTCATAGGACTCCCAGATGAGCCAGGCGCTGTAGCAGTTCGGTAGCGCAGGAAGTGTTCGTCGACATCAACGATTGCACTTTCGGTAACAAGTCGCAGCCCGCGGAATGAAACCGCACGACAAACTCCCCTAACCCGCGGAAATACAAGCGTGTTGTTCATTACGTCAATAAACGGATCAGCCCGTTAAATCGCGGAAGATAGTTGTGATATTAACCCCCCAATGCTCACAGTACAAAATTCCGCATCGATGAATCAGGCCAGAGGACGCATCGCTTGGCGCTTGCTCCCATTTGTTTTTGTCCTCTACCTCATCTGCATGATCGATCGCTTCAACATCTCTTTCGCCGCCCTGCGGATGAAGGCGGAACTTGGCTTCTCCGACAGCGTTTATGGCTTCGGTGCAAGCTTGTTCTTCCTCACCTACGTAGCGCTTGAGATTCCCGGTGCCATTCTTGCGGAACGGTGGAGCATTCGCAAATGGATTGCTCGCATCATGGTCTCGTGGGGCCTGATCACGATTGGGACTGCCTCCATTCAAAGTGCTCATCAGCTTTACGTTGCTCGGCTCCTTCTTGGAGCAGCCGAAGCCAGCTTCTTTCCCGCAATCATAATCTATGTGACCCGCTGGTTTACTCTCAAAGACCGCGCACGAGCCATTGCTGCTTTCTACGCGGCATCCGCGGTAAGTACATTTGTAGGCTCTGCTATAGCAAGCTGGCTTCTCCCCGTTCAATGGATGGGAATCTCTGGCTGGCGATGGCTTTTTGTCGTAGAGGGAGTTCCGGCTGTTGTTCTCGGGGTGACAACCCTTTTCTATCTCACCGACCGACCTTCTGAAGCTGCATGGCTTCCCGAATCCGAACGGTCTGCGATTGTGAGCGCGCTAGCTGCCGAGGACGCTGCTAAGACTAGGTTAGGGGTCTTGAACTTTTGGGATGCCTGCAAAGACGCTCGCTTGCTGTTACTCGTGACAGGCTATTTTTTCTACATTATGTCAGTCGTCACGAACGCTCTGTGGATGCCAACCTTCCTCCAGCGGCTTTCGCACCAACCTGCGGCTGCGGTGGCAAGACTGGTCATGGTGCCTGCTGCGGCGGGAGTAGCGGGGCTGTTCATTAACTCATGGAGTTCAGACAGGTTTGCCGAGCACAAGTGGCATACCGTAATTCCCATCGCCTGCGGCGGCTTGTGCTATTTGCCGATCGCCACGGGACCAACAACCGTACCCACTGTTTTGCTGCTGACGTTCTACTACTTCTTCGCGACCGCTGCCTTCGCCAGCCTCTGGGCGATGCCCACGACGTTCCTTTCGCAAGGCGCTGCGGCTGCTGCGTTCGCTCTCATCAACTCGGTCGGCCAAATGGGTGCTTTCTTCGGACCTTCGATCGTCGGGTATCTCAACGACACCACACATTCAATTCGTAAGAGTGTGGTATTCATCGCTTGCAGCCTGCTTGCATCCGCGGTTTGCTTGTCCTTCCTTCGGTCCACTGTCCCGAGCATCCAACAAGAGTTTGAGCCCCAGCCATCGCAGGCTGCCAGCCCTTCTACTTGAGATTCTGCCCAGCGCAGTTGCAGTCGTGCGATAGCTCACTGTTTTTGCTGACGGGCGACCTTACAAGTCTTTAGAAAATGGCACATTCGGCGGACCGCGTTACAGCTCCCAACTGTTTGCTTGCACGAAACAGTCTGCTTCGCGAACCGTATCTTTCGTCACGGAGAGCACTGCTCCGGCCTCCTCCATCGAGTATTCCGGAATGTCGCAGAGGATAACTACAGACCGCAACGGCGGGCTCAGTCGAGCCACTTCCTTGGTGAGCGCCAAGATGGACTCCTTTTTTGCCAAGGCTTGTTCCGGATTAAGTCCTGGACCCGGCAGCCGGTCGAGCACGTCTCGCCTCGCAGCGCTGCGGAAGGAAGCGGCCGACCGCAAAGCAAAACGCAACCAGTTGCAGTCCGAACTGGATGCATGGTAATGAACCTCACCACCGATGAAACCATGTGAGAGTTGCAATCTATAGCGGCCATGCGAGAAAGGCCGCGGCTGACACGATCATCGCCAACGCCGTAGCCGAATTCAACCTGCGTGCGATTGGCGCGTTGTGAAGCTGCGTCCCAGCTGGTCTTTAATTCCTTGACCAGGGTGGCGCAACCCCAGTCATGCGCGCGTACCCAACCAGTTGCCCCATATGCTCGTTGGCGTGCACGATGATGCGCAGGTAGATTCCTTCCACGTCCGTATCAACGCCATGGATTCGCACTTTCCGCTGCAGGTCCCCAGGCTTTACGGCTAGATGCGCTTCCTTCACCGCGACGAGTGAGCGCTTCAGCCAGCTAATTACTTCGGTCTTCGACGTTACCGTTTTTTCCATGTCGTTTTTCAGATCCTCAGGCATTTTCGGGCCGGCGAAACCCAGCAAGCCGAAATTCGCAATCGCAATGTGCATATACACTTCGCTCGTCGAGCGGGCCCCTGGTGCCGGGCGCCAAGAGAATTTCTCCGCTGGCGTTGCTTCGGCCAAGTCAATCAATTGCTTCGAAACGTGATTCCACTCTCCGTCATAGCCCTGGAACAGCCCCTCGGGAATGTTTTGCGCGAATACCGGTGCGCTCACCAAAGCCAGTGCCCCAAGTAAATTCCCGAGCCGCTTCTTCATGATGCCCTCCTCTGTAGCACACTCCACATCTTAACTAAAGGGCGGCTTTACGCCGCCTTCCTGCCCCACAATTTTCCTTTTCACCTGATCCCCCGCCGTTTGCAGATCTCATCCTAATCCTTCTGCGGGACGATCAATCCCCGGGGCTTTTAGACGGACGATTGCCTCGAATTTCTTCACCGTACGGCAGTGATTTGATTGGGCGTCTCTATGACTTTTGCCGGCTTTCGGGCTGAAGATGGCGAGGTTTCCGGTAACGAACATCTCCAACAATTTCTGTCGGTTCTGGGACGCGGCCGGATCCATGTTACCATGCCCAACCAAATTGTGAGGACCCATGCCACTTCCTGCTCTCACAGATTCCGCTAAAGTTGAGCCGCGACACTTTGCGGGACTGTTCCTGCTCTCTCAGCGACGCTTCTTCTAGAGCTTTCACTGACTCGGATCCTATCTGTGTCCCTGGGTATCACTTTGGATTTCTGGTGATATCGACCGCGTTGCTGGGCTTCCTGCTTCGGGGTGTAACCCTTGCACTCTGGACTGGGCTGCGCGAGCGCACGGATCGTTCCGTTATCTCGAGCCCCGCGATGCCACTTCGCCCGGGGCACTCGGCCGCTTCAATACCGTGGCGTAACTCCCAAATTGTAAAAAATGAACGAATAAATGTCCGCGGTTGTCGCAATGCTCTTGGCGGTACTACTAGCGCCGTGTGCGGACATCGTATCGATACGGATCAGCACGGGGTTCGCCCGGCTCGCTTCCGCCTGCAACGTGGCCGCGTATTTAAACGAGTGCGCCGGCACGACACGATCGTCGTGGTCTGCCGTGGTAATTAGCGTCGCTGGGTACTTTGCGCCCGGCTTGATATTGTGCAGCGGCGAGTAAGCATACAGCGCCTTAAACTCCTCCGCGTTGTCGCTCGATCCATAGTCCGGCGACCAGTTCCACCCGATGGTGAATCTCTGGAACCGAAGCATGTCCATCACCCCCACCTGCGGCACCGCCACGCGGAACAGATCCGGCCTCTGATTCATCACCGCGCCCACCAACAAGCCGCCGTTCGATCCGCCATTAATTGCCAGGTGCTGCGGCAAGGTGTACTTATTGGCGATCAGCCATTCCGCCGCGGCGATGAAATCGTCGAACACAATCTGCTTTCTGGTCTTGATCCCCGCCTCGTGCCACTTCTCCCCGTACTCCCCGCCGCCGCGCAGATTCGCCGACGCATAGACGAATCCCTGCTCGATCAGCGCCAGACGCAACGAGTTGAAATTCGGCGAGAGCGTGACATTGAATCCACCGTAGGCGTAAAGCAGTGTCGGATTCGCGTCATTCAGCTTGAGCCCCTTTTTGTATACCAGAAACAGAGGGACGCGCGTGCCGTCCTTGCTGTCGTAGAAAACCTCTTTCGTCTCGTAGTTCTCCGGACGGAATCCCGGAATCTCCGGCGCCTTGTATATTGCAACTCTTCTTGTGGCCAGCTCATAGCGGAAAACTGTCGCTGGATAGTTGAACGACGAATATAGGAAGAACGCGTTCGTATCGCCGCGGTTTCCCTGGAACCCCGTCGTCGTGCCCGCTCCCGGCAGCAAAATTTCATTTTCCAGGTCACCCGCCAGGCTACACACGTACACGTGGCTCGCCACATCCTGCAGATACGTGGCGAACAGTTTGCCTCCGAGCGACCTCACGCTCACCAGCGTTTCCGGTTTTTCCGCAATGACATCCTTCCAGGACGCCTTCAGATTCGCCGGATCGTATTGCACAACCTTGCTGTTGGGAGCCCCGTGATTGGTCAGAATCAGCAGTTTGTCCCCCACGTTGTCAATGACCTGGTAGGTGTCGTCGGTAATCTCGCTGACGATCGGTGTAAAGGCTTTCTCGTTCTTCGTCAGATCACGGTAATACAGCGCGTTCCCGCGTTTCCCCTTTCCGCGGTCACTCACCACCAGAAGGGCGAAGTGTTCGTCGTCGGTAGTATCAACAAAATGGAGCCGTTGGGGATTCGCCTGGTCCTCGTAAATTAGCTCGTCTTCCGATTGCCTCGTGCCCAGCCTATGGTAGTAGACCTTTTGGAATTGGTTCTTGGAAGAAAGCTCGTGGCCCTTCTCCGGCGCGTCGAACCGGCTGTAAAAGAAACCATTTCCGGCCCACGCAGCCTCTTCGAACTTGATCCATTTCAGATCGTCCGGCAGGTCCTTCCTCGCCCTCACGTCCAGCACGCGAAGTTCCTGCCAGTCCGACCCGCCCTCCTCCCTCCCGTATGCGGCGTAACGTCCGTCCCGAGACACTGTGAAGCTTCCCATGCGCGTCGTGCCATCCGGTGAAAACTTGTTCGGGTCGAGCAGGACCTCAGGCACTCCATCTAGCCCCTTCTGCACGTACACGACATTTTGGTTCTGCAAGCCATCATTCTTCGTGAAGAAATACAGGTCACCCTTGCGGAAGGGTGCCGTGTACCTCGCGTAGTTATACAGTTCTTCCAGCCGCTTCTTCACCTGCGCGCGGTAAGGGATTTTGTCCAGATAGGCAAACGTGACTTTGTTCTCCGCCTCCACCCATTTGGCCGTTTCCGCCGAATTATCGTCCTCGAGCCACCGGTACGGGTCTGCCACTTTGATGCCGTGGTAATCGTCCACCTGGTCGGCCTTGCGCGTCGGCGGGTAGTCCAGCGACTGCCCCGCCAGGGGCAGTGCCCCCAGCAAGGCGACCAACAGCACCCAAACAAGCATCAACTCCTGGCTGGTCTTCTTCAGTTTCACCGAGTCCCTCCCCGCCATTGAAACCCGGCCGCCCCACTGAAAAGAACGCCGCCGCGTGGTCATACCACACCTCCACGTCGAACAAGTTGAACTCAAGAGTCGTACTTGGCCGAGGGACCCGAGGGGACCAACCATGCTCCCCCGTAGCTTGAGGGAGCCTGGAAAATGGGGACTCGGCAGGGAAGCTACTCTTGCTGTGATTGATTGTCAATATCGGAAGCTACTGGAACAACCCACCGACCCGGTGAGCCAGCGGCATCGTTCAGTAGGGCGGAACCCTACTCGTAGCGTAAGCCAAATCCGAACTTGGCATCCCGATCAAAAATGAGAAACCGAGAAGCCGAGTCAAACGGGAAGGCCTCCCGCAACTGCTGCACAATCCATAAGCTGGTCGGATGTGACATTGCAATGCAAAAGGCGCCGGCGATCGTGGCCGATGAGGAAGAAGCAGTAAAGCACCGAGAAGGTGATCGTGCATCGCAGCTATAGCTTACCGATGGTTACGAAGAAAGGCGAGCCAACGCTTGGCTCGATCGGGGTTCCGGGACATCCGTTTCATCCAGCGGGAAACCGTTGTTTCGGAAATGTCAAAACCGAGCATAAGAAGTTCTCCATGGATGCGCGGAGCTCCCCAAGTCGGGTTCTCCGCCATCATTTGGCAAATTAGATCCCGGACTTGTTTCGATGTCCGTCTTCTCCCGGCGGGCTATCGAACTTTCGAAATCACGCTCCAGTAAGAACTTGGCATGTTGTCGTAGCACACTTTGCTGTCCGCGAAAAAGATGAGGTCTATGACTCGCCTGGTAACTTCACGGCGGTCCCCTTCCTTGCAAACCAGGAACGCCGTCGAGTAGCCGGCCTGGCGTAAGCGATGGAGGCGGGAATGGTCAGTTCAATCTCCGTGCCACAATTGAGCCTGCTCCAGACGTCCAGGTTACCGCCCACAAGTTTGGCCCTTTCGTGCATTCCTTGCAGGCCCCAATGACCGTTGCAACCTTGGTCCGTCACAATCTGTGAGTCGATGCCTTTCCCATCATCACGAATTCGCAGCCGCAACTGGCGCTCGTCACAGTGGATCTCCACTTCAATCCGGCACGCCTCCGCGTGCAGGAATGCGTTGCGCAGTGCTTCCGCGGCAATCCGGAAGACATTGTCCCGCAAGATAGGGTGGATCTCGCGCGCTGTGCCTTCCACATGTACGTCAAAGACAGGAGGATTCGGCCCGCCCCGATTCGCCGCAAGCTCTGCCGCGAGAGTGTTCAGGGCCGCAGCGAGATCGTTAGTTTCTATCGCGGACGAACGCAACCCTTGAATGGCGTCGCGACAGTCGTTGATGGCCTGTTGCGCTTGATCGACAGCGCCTTGCAGTCTGTCTCTGGCTCTAGCTAGATCCGGACCACCGGGGAGCAGGTTAACTCCCGCTTGAAAACCGAGCGAGACCCCCTGAAAATTCTGCAACAGGGTGTCGTGCAATTCGCGGGCAATCCTTTCTCTTTCCGCAAACCGCCCTTCCAAGCGTAGACGCTCTTGGGCGGTCACTTGCCGCAGGTGCAGTTGATAGGGAGCCCCAAGCAAGGCAAGAAACGCGATGATGCATAACAAATGGAACCACGTGGTCTGGTAATACGCTGGCGCGATGTAAAAATCCACGAAGGCCCCGGCGTCGTTCCACACACCGTCACTGTTGGAGGTTATGACTCGGAATCTGTAATCACCGGGCCCGAGGTTGCTAAAAAACGCTTCCCGACGCGTTCCCGCGTCTTCCCAATCCTTGTCGACGCCCTCCAACTTGTAACGAAACCGCGCCCGTTCAGGGATCGGGAGGCGCAGAGCCGTGTAGTCGATCTCCACATTCTCGGTGTGTACAGGAAGAACCAAACGGCTGGCCGCCGCGTATGTCTTTCCGTTCGACGTGATCGTAGAGATTACGACCAGGGGTGGCAGGCGGTGCCGATTGTCTTCGAACGTTGCTGGGTTCAGCCAAGCAATGCCCTTGGTGGTCGCAAACCACAATCGTCCACCGGGGGCCTCTACTAGCGATGGCTCGGGCAGTACTTCTCCCGAGAGCCCAGGTAGGCCATCGAGTTCATTAAAGGCCTCTCCGGAAACCGTCGAACCCGGGTCGCGCAGCCAGTTCTTCAACTCAGACGCGGAAACGTGGGCGATGCCTGAGAATCCATTCACCCACAGGTCGCCCGTCGAGGTCTCGACAATTCCGGACACCCTTCCGGGCAAATCCGGATCCTTCCATCGCATCAAATAAAACTGTCCGTGAGTAAACAGTTGAACGCCCCCGGCTCCTCCTAGCCAAACATGGTCGCCCCGGACCGAAATGGTGTTCTCCGAAACGCCGCGCTGGCCAGCTGGGAAGGAGAATCGCTGGTAGGTCAGGCCGTCCCACTCCACTACCTTGTTCGAAAAAGCAAACCAAACGTTGCCCGCCTGATCATCCACCATAGTCCCGAGCACGCCAGGCTTCTTGCCGAGGACTGCCGTTTCGTTGCTCCACGCTCCGCCGGAGAGATGGTAGGCTTTGCCACTGAGCGTGGTGATCCACGGATCGTTGTTGCGGTCGGTCGCAACGAATACTACAGGGTCCAGATTCTCGTCCGGATAGCTCACGGGAGACAATCCCTTGCCGGATGCCCGCCAAAGATGAAACTCTCCTGCGCCGGCCGACCAGATCGTTCCCTTATGATCGCGTCGAACGCTAATGGTCTGTCGAGTACGAGGAAAGACGGTGATCGCCCCGTCGGCGGTCACCTGAGTGAGCGGTAAGCTCATGTTTCCAGTCCAAATAGAGCCTCGATCCCCGGCGGCGATGCTGAACTCGCGCTCTTGGGCGGGAGCAAGCCGCACCGCTACGAGCGTGGTGCGCCGAAGCCTGTCGAGACCTGAATTAGTCGCCACCCAAGCGCCATCCTGATCGATCAATACTTTCCAGACAGCGTCAGAACTGATTCCTTCTCCGGGCGTGAAGTTCTCGCCCGGAGCTCCTTCCACGGCGACCGGTGTCGGTCATCGATCGACATGCTCAAACCGTCGGACGCCCTTCCTGGTCACGGCCCACAACGTACCGTCTGGGGCAAAGCAGAAGTCGCCGAAATGTGCGTTTCCCTGATACGACCTTCGCGGCAAGGAGGATGGTGGAGCGCTCAACCTGTTTGCTACTTGGCGGAGGCCCTGACTGTCCGAGAGCCAAATCGTCCCATTTGGCCCTTCGTGGAGGTGGGCGTAGCCGGAAGACACTCCTTCACCGTATTTGCTGACTTTGAACTTCGTGTAGCCTCGTGGCAGGAATAAAAGAGGGCCTGTCAGAGGTTTCACCCATAGGGTGCCGTCACTGTCCATGAGGAGCCCGGCCGGGAAACCGCCAGGGTAGTCTTGGGCGAGTCCAATCTGCTCGCAGACGGACCCGCTCAGATGAAACAGGCCGGAGGTCGCCTGCACCCATAAGGAGCCGTCCCGGTCCTCGATGAGCTGCCCTTGTTTGCGAGTTGGCGTGCAGCGCCTATCTGGAAACTCCGTCAAACGGCCGTCTTTCCAGAAGAGCAGTCCGGCTCCTTGCGTCGTTAGCCAGAGGCCTCCGGAAGACGCGAGGAATACGGAATCGATTTCATTAGTGGGCACGGCTCCGCTGGTTACTTCCCCTACTGACTGGAACCGAACCCCGTCAAAGCGGAAAACACCTCGCGATGTGGTTAGCCAAAGATAACCTTCAGAAGACTGCTTGACATCGAAGACTGGACCGATTTCCTTCCAAGCGGTGTGATGGAAGTCTCCCAGATTTTGCAATTCCGGCTTGTCAGCTCCGCTAACTTGAGGAAGGAGCCCGAAAATCAGCGTGACGGCTCCCACCCATGCGAACTTGCAGAAGAGTGTCCACACAATATGGCCTTCACTGTGCGATCAAGGAATGCAGGATGACCCTCGAAGCACCTTGTCAGGTTCCCTTGGCGAAAGTCTGGCTGGCTTTAAGAATCAGCAAGCCGCGTGACATGTTACATCGATTAAATTCAGACGGCGTATGCAATTATTGCGGACCACAGGAGTGTCGCCTACCTAGGAGGGTCGCTAGAGACTCGTGGAGACCTGTTCGTGCAAAATTTGTCGGCAGGTGATCCCATCCGCCTAACCTCCGGTATTTCCGGTGGTTCTCCCGCTTGGACCCGGGATGGTAGGGAGCTTGTCTTCGATTCCGCAATGGGAGGACTCGAAACTTTGTGGCGCATTTCCGCGACGGGTGGTACACCGCGGCCGCTTGCAGGGGTAGGTGAGGGAGCTCATTTCCCCTCAATCTCGCGCAGTGGGGACCAGCTCGCCTACCAGCGTGTTATGCGGAGCGACGACATCTGGCGGATTGATTTGAAGGACGAAAAACATGCCCGAGGCTCTCCGGCACGCATGCTTGCCGCAAGGGGATTCATTCGGCGACCTCACGTCTAGCCCGACGGAAGAAGAGTGGTGTTTGAATCTGATCGCTTGGGTTTTTCGGATATATGGTCTTGCGAAATCGATCGCTCGGATTGCACACAGCTGAGCTCTTCCCACGGAATGTCGGGAACTGCGCGCTGGTCGCCGGACGGCCATTACGTTGTGTCTGAGTCTGTTTCCCGAGGCTATTATGAAGTTTACCTCGTGGAAGTACCGGGGGTGGCGAACCTCGACTTGTGTCCACTTTCCCCGGAACCGATAACGGCGCTCCCAACTGGTCGCGAGACGGGCAGTGGATTTACTTTTGTTCTTCCCACGAAAAGGGGCCGTTACAACTCTGGAAGCTACCGTTTAAAGGCGGATCGTCAATTCGGGTGACAAAAAACGGTGGCGTATATGCCACAGGGGCGGTGTAGCTTGCATTTACGGCTGCAGAGCCGTATGCGAGACCGAGATATGGATGAACTAAACCTCAGGAGGAGGGGGGCGACGAGACCCTGAGGCACTTAGACGATGCCACGCGATTAACCCCGTCGCCGACATGGCCAGACCAGCCCTTGACTACGCGCGGTTCATAATTGCACGGGACCATGGCTTCAGCTCTTGGCGGAAGTTGAAGGAGCATATGGAGAACCTCCGCCGTTGACTGCTAATCCGGCGGAGATTTAGTTCACCAAGAGTTCACCTCCGGTACATTGATCGAAAAACGAGCTCACGGCAGAGTGGGTTGATGCGCGGGACGGTGGGGTGGGAAAGCGCACCCGTCCCGCGCTATTTGTGTCAGGTCGTCAAAGGTAGGCCGGGGAAGCCGCCCTCCACGGGCTTGCGCCTGGCACAGATATCACTGCACTTTCGGATGCCTGCGGATGGTGCTTGGTCGGTTCCGTCCGCGCCTAAATATCGAGACCAACTGATCACAATGCTGCTGCAATGCTACCCTCCACCGCCGCAAGGGCTCTTCGTCCCTGCCGAGCACCGGCTCGCTGCTGCTCTGTGCCTCGTCTGCCTTATAGGCCTTCTCGTCTCACTCGCGGTTAAACTCTCTCGATCTCGATCGTGGTCGCTGGCGCGCCGGCAGCCGAACGCTGCTGGCGCACCGGCAAGAGTTCAAGCCAACGCTGCTGGTGTGGGTACCCATCGTAGCGGCAGGCTCCAAAGACGCCTTCCAATGGAGCGAGACTTTCGTCTCTGCGGCGCTCACGGCTCGTGGCTGGGTGGTTGCGGATTCCTACCGCGGCATGCCCCGGTTCGCCGTGGACAAGCGCTAGCACGGCGATGCGTGAGAATGGGGCCATGGCCCAGGACCGGCTCGATAGATTCGATGCTGTGTTTCCACGTGGACGAAGGCCAAGTCCTTGCGCCTAAATCCACTTCGGCGATTACCGCGTCAATCGAGACTTGAAGATTCCTTGCCGGGCCCTCTGGGGTTATAATCCCGGCACTTGTGCCCCTCGCCCCAGGCTCGAGGCTCGGACCTTGCGACGTTGTGGCACCGCTCGGCGCAGGTGGAATGGGCGAAGTGTACCGCGCGCGTGATACTGCTCTAGGACGGGATGTCGCGATTAAAGTCTTGCCCGCGACCCTTGTGCAGGATCCCGATCGCCTCCGACGCTTCAAACAAGAAGCTCAGGCCGCGGCGGCACTCAACCATCCCAACATCCTCTCATCTTCCACATTGGCGAACAGGATGGCTCTCCTTACATTGTTTCCGAGTTGCTCGAAGGCGAAACCCTTCGCCAGTGCCTGCAACTAGGTCTTCTTCCTGTACGAAAAGCCATCGAGTACAGCGACCAGATCGCACACGGACTTGCTGCGGCACGCGTCAAGGGAATCATTCATCGCGATCTCAAGCCGGAGAGCATTTTTCTCACTCGCGATGGCCGCGCAGAGATTCTCGATTTTGGCCTCGCTAAACTGATTCACCCGAACAATCCACCTGTAGCTACTTAAGCGAATCTACGATCGCTTCAATGCTCGCGACATGGAGACAGTGCTCGCAGCCTTGCACGAAGATATCAAGTGCACCAGGTGGTGCGCGATCTCAGAGGGAATCTCCTCGCCGATAAAATGGTCGGGCACATCTCTCGGGTCGAAAACGGACTAGTCAGGCTGTTTGATATCCGGGGGGCATAGATGCAATTCCGGTGCTTCGAGTAGCTCCGGCCGGTTCACTTTCGTTCGAGATACTTCCAATCTCACGCCGATGTTTACGCGCCCGCGGCCGCCGAACGATCGAACGAGCGAATCGCCTCTTCCTCATTGTCGGCGATGTCGAACACGGTGTAGAGCCGCGTCACTTCCATCAAGTCGTCCACTTTGTCCGGCAATTTCACCAGCTTCAATTCCCCGCCCTGCCGCCGCACAGTGGCAAACGAACTCACCAGCGCGCCCAAGCCAGAGCTGTCGACGTAGTTCACGTTGGCAAGGTTTAGCACGATTTTCCGGTCGCCTTTGCTCAGCAACTCGGCAATCAGGTGGCGTAGCGCGGCACTTTCGTCCCCGAGAACGATCCGGCCGCTGATGTCCACAACAGTCACGTCGCCAAGGTTTCGTACACTCGTCATCATATCCATGAGCAAACTCCTAAGTCCAAATAACCCAGTGTTCCTCCTGCGGATGTGCTCCACACTATAGTGGCAACTCACACAAAACACCACAGGCGATTTCGATTCAGCCGTGTCCATGGCGAATTACTGAATTTGGCTGCCGGCTCAGACGGTCGACGCAACACCCATCGAATCGGTTAATTCCATAATGCTTTGAGGAAGGACCTACCTGCAGGGGCTATCTTCAATTAGTCCTTAAACAGGCTCTTTTCTTTG
>Ga0182034_10000969_pt1 | contig 13840 bp, 12 predicted proteins | sample flu12Cox44000172_FD_125972 | JGI IMG/M metagenome (GOLD analysis project Ga0182034, IMG submission 125972) | Lab enrichment of tropical soil microbial communities from Luquillo Experimental Forest, Puerto Rico - flux4day.12C.oxic.44.000.172 | ecosystem: Environmental > Terrestrial > Soil >... | reverse complement strand
GCGGCTGCAGGTCATGAGGCAGCGCAGGGATGAGCTCGCGCAACGTCGCTGCCGAAAGTCGAGTGACAAAATCCAGATGCTCTTGGCGCATGGCTTCCAGATTGAGCGTAACGCTCATGCCGTTATCAAAGACAAAGATTGCCTGCTCAAGGTAGTTAAGGCCGTAGACAGCCGTCTCTTTTGGTGGCTTGGGCGGAAATGGTACGCCAACGATTGACAGCGGTTTCTTCCCGCTATAGGCGGTCAAACCTACAGAACTCCTGCTCCAAGCGAAGGCCCCAATATCCGTCTCGCTAGTAGCAACCACGCCTTTTCCACCGGTACTACCGCCAATGACGCCCGTATTGTTCTGGGTAGTGCCTTCGACACCGAAGCCTGAAAATGTTTTGTAGCGCTCGGAAAGGTGGTTTTTCCGGACGTATATTGGACCAAGGTCTAACTGCGAACCTGACCCGAGCTAACCCCAGAAAGAAGAAGCAGAAGGCTAAGGCTTAACTTTCATAGCTGCGCGTTGTGAGTACACTCTAACATGGGTCGAATTTTACTGTTGCCGGAGGACGTGGCCAGTCAGGTAGCCGCAGGAGAAGTTGTCGAAAGACCGGCATCGGTCGTGAAAGAACTCGTTGAGAACAGCATCGATGCAGCCGCAACCCGCATCGAGGTGGCAATTGTTCGTGGCGGAATTTCGCTGATGCGAATCGTCGATAACGGTATCGGGATGGATCGCGACGATGCGCTGCTTTGCCTTGAGCGGCACGCGACCAGCAAGATTCGGACCGGAGCAGACCTGGCAAAAATCCGGACCCTGGGATTTCGAGGAGAGGCTTTGCCGAGTATCGCAAGCGTTTCGCGATTTCGTCTGTCAACCCGCTCTCACGGGGCGCTTGAAGGAACCGAAGTACTCGTCAAGGGGGGCAAGATCGACCTGGTAAAGTCATCCGGCGAGGCCCCGGGAACACAGATCGAAGTCAGATCCCTTTTTTACAATCTTCCGGCCCGTCGCAAATTTCTACGCAGCGAAAACACCGAAGCGAGCCATATCCAGCACCAACTAATCCTTCAGGCGATCGGGCATCCCAAGGTCGGGTTCGTATTCATGCGGGAGCAGAATGTTGTCTTTCAGGCGCCGCCTGCCGCAACCCTCGCGGATCGTATTCGAGATCTACGGGGAGGGGAATTCCTCGAACAGTTGCTGGAAGTCTCGCCGGATATGGCAAACGGCATCACGGTCTCCGGATTTATCGGTAAGGCTGGTGTGAGCCGCGCGACCAGGGCCGAGCAGATCCTGTTTGTGAACGGTCGTGCCGTGGAGAACATCACGCTCCAGCATGGACTTCGAGAGGGGTATCACACCGCCCTCATGAAGGGCCAGTTTCCAGTGACCTTTCTATTCCTGGAGATGGATCCTGAAGCGGTCGATGTGAACGTGCACCCGGCAAAGCGCGAAGTTCGTTTCCGGGACCCCGACGGCGTCAAAGAGGCGGTCGCAAAGGCCGTGCGAAAAGCACTTGAGGCGGACCGGCAACGCTGGAGCGATGCCTTTCAGCGACCGGCGCAAGCCCGAGTTACTCCAGAACCGGGCTCCAGAACTCCGATTCTGGATACGACGCCCGCGCTCATCCCGTCCAGGGAACAGTTCTCCCTTCGGCGCGACTGGTCCGAATTCAACACCGAAGGTGCTTCCCCTGCAGCATGCGTCGAGCGACAAACGGTTGGGCGCTCTTCGCTCGATCGCGAGCCGACCAAGCCGACCGAAGCCGGTTCTCTTGCCAGCGGTTCGGCGCCAGTCTTTTCCTCCGTGTGCGGCGATGGCGGTGACTCCGATTTCCGGACTTCGCCAGCGAATTCGGACTTGCATGCGAAGTCGCCGTTCGATTTCAGGATTCTCGGGGTACTTGGTAAGCTTTATATCTTAATGGAAAACGCAGACGGACTTGTTCTCGTCGATCAGCACGCGGCCCACGAACGTATTCTTTTCGAGAAACTTCGAAAACAGATGGAGTCGGCCGAGGTCCCGAGTCAAAGGCTTCTTATCCCGTTAACGGTCAGCGTTACACCAAAAGATTACGATTGGATCCTGACGAACGCGCCTGCACTGCAAAAGATGGGCTTTGCCCTGGAGCCCTTTGGAGATTCGACCCTCAAGGTCGATGGTATTCCGCCGTTCTTCCCGACGGACGATCCCGGTCTGGCAATCAGAAAACTCGTGGATGAACTGCGTTCCATTACCACGACCACCTCGCGGCTTCGCATGGGCGAAGAGGCAATTGCGAAAACGGTCTGCCGCCATGCCATCAAAGCAAATGACGAACTACGGTTGCCGGAGGTAGAAAACCTGATTCGAGACCTGCTCGCGTGCGATCTTCCATTCTGTTGTCCGCACGGCAGACCAACAATGATCCAGGTTGGCTACGGAGAATTGGAGAAAAAATTCGGCAGAAAAGCCTAATCTCAGTGGACGGGGCCATGTCTGAATGGCGCGAAAATAAGCAGGGTTAGCTAACTGCGAACAGCAAACAACCAGAACGCTCAAATCAGATTAGCATCGCTCTGTTGAATAAGACTTCCAGATCCAGATCTCACTCTTCTAAAGGAAACAGCGGCAATAAGGAAGGCGGCTCCTAATATGAGGCTAAACCCGCTCCCAATCATAGAATAGGCGTTTTCCACAGAGAAAATGCTGATAGTAGAGTCGGATCTGTTTATAAGGGAAACCAAGCCCAGAGCCGAAAATCCGAGTGCCAGGACAATCAAACTTAGACTGGTCGATAATTTCTGGAGTTGGTTTAGCATTTTCATCGATCGGAAAGGCTGAAAGATAGGTCTTGGCAAGGGCTCGTGAGAATTCCCTTAGTAGATTAGGCGAGATGTGTGCGGAAAGGGGAGTTGCATCGCAACGATTTGAAGTTGATCTGCTGGGCAGCGGAGACCGGCTAAAAAGAGGTTCCGTGAGGAGCCTGCGGGGAATGGGGCAACCGGGACGGAGGCGCGGGGCAGATATTTACGCGTGAAGAATTTGGAAAACGAAAATTTTTTCACAATAAGTGCGGGGTGAAAATGGTTTGTCATGCGTTCAGCATTCAATTGCGGGTTTCAAACTGATTGATGGCTTTGAGCAGGTCTTATGCCCGCTCAAGGATACTGTTCTCAGCTTTGTGTTACTCGAAGCTGGATGAAACTTGCGGTCAAAGCGTATCAGAAATGGGATTGACGGATCTCATTTTTGAGATTGATGGCGTTCGTGACCGGTCAGTCGCCCCCCAAAGAGACTTCTTGAAGCTGGAATATCGGCTCGCAAAACATGAAGCAGCATAAGACCGCACGAGCGGCTTGAAGCGAAGATCTCAATTGAGGATCTGAAGATATGGGCATAATCCTGCTGATAATACTGCTCTTGCTACTGGTGGGCGCTTTCCCGGCTTGGCCCTACAGCTCCGGTTGGGGTTACTATCCGACCGGAGGACTCGGGCTACTTTTGGTCATTGTTCTCGTGCTGGTGCTGCTGGGCCGCGTCTAGAATCCTGGAAAGGCAAAATCAATTTCCGATGAGTCAAGTTTTTACCTGTATCCGTAGATTGATCATTGGATGGTCTTGCTTTTCCGCCCTTACGTCTCGCCGGTCTGAGGCACGGCTTCGCTCGCCTTTTCGAAGTAAGCCAACCTGAATTTTATGAACTCCCAGGATGAAGCCGCGAGTCACGGGCAAAATTCAACAAAACGGGTTTTGATCGTTGACGATCATCCGATATTTCGGCTCGGTCTGGCCGGTTTGATTTCGGCACAGCACTACCTTGAAGTCTGCGGGCACGCGGAATCTGCGCCATTGGCGCTTGAGGCGATGAGAAGGTTCAAACCGGATCTTGTATTGCTGGATTTGTCTCTTCGTGGAACGAACGGGATTGAATTGATCAAGTTAATGAAGGCAGAGCAGCCTCATCTGCCGATTCTCGTTATTTCAATGCATGATGAGACCATCTTTGGCCTCAGGGCGCTGAAAGCCGGAGCGTTGGGCTATGTGATGAAAGCAGACGCAATGGCTCAAGTTGCAGAGGCTATCACCAAAGTGCTGCAGGGAAAAATCTATGTCAGTCCCAAGTTCGGTGAAAAGCTGATTTTTAAAGCCATTCAATCGCTCGAAGCCGGCAACGGTTCGCCGGTGGACACGCTTTCGGACCGGGAACTCGAGGTACTGCAACTTCTGGGAAAGGGGCACTCAACAAGATCAATTGCAGATACCCTTCATTTGAGTGTCAAAACGATCGAGACTCACCGTGCTCACATTAAGGAAAAATTAGGATTTTATGATTCAGAAGAGATGGTCCGCTTTGCGATCGATTGGGTGGCGCAGCAGGAGTAGATGGTTTCGGGGCGTAAACCATTTTTCATTATGCTTACTCGGGCGCATATCTTTGTCTTTATAGTCTTAGGGATTGCTAGTTTCGCATACGCTCAGCATAGCGGCGCGCCCGTGCAGGACCAAGACACGGTAACTCGTCTGCAGATCTACCTGGATGAGCATTCGTTTGGGCCCGGAAAGATTGATGGCCGCTGGGGCGATTTTGTCGGGAAGGCGTTGCAACGATTCCAAGTTGCTAACGGCCAACAACCATCCGGGCAGATCGATGCTGCTCTGAGGCAGGAATTACAAAAGATTTCCCCGCTCTACAGCACCTACAAGCTAATTGACGGGGATCTGCATTGGGTTGGGAGGGTTCCCGCCACGCCGGCTGGAATGGCACATCTTAAGAAAATTTTGTATCGCTCCCCATTGGATTTTATCGCCGAACGTTATCACGCTGATCCCGCTTTCATTCAGAAATTGAATCCAGGTACGAATCTGAACCGTCTGAAAGCGGGCAGCACGGTCCGCGTGCCCAATGTCCAGCAGTTCCAGATCGAAACTATTCAGCCTGTGGTGGATCTGCCTCCAAGGCCGGAGTTTGCTCAACGCATTATCAAGGTTGATACCAAAAATCGCATGCTCGACCTTGTTGACGCAAACCGCGTCGTCGCTTCTTTTCCGATAACACCCGGCTCAAAAAGTTTGCCCGCGCCGATTGGCACTTGGAAAATCGAGAAAGTGACGACCCTGCCTATTTTTCGCTGGGACGAAGCGATGCTGAAGCACGGACGGCGGAGCGGCCACTATTACATTATCCCGCCGGGTCCCCGCAATCCGGTTGGAATCGTTTGGATCGGTCTGAACAAAAAGGGTATTGGCATTCACGGTACGGACAACCCGGATACCATCGGCCGCTCGGCGAGCCACGGGTGTATCCGCCTGGCAAACTGGGACGCGGCCCGAATCGTTAATCAGGTCACCGTGGGATTGACTGTCGAGATTTATTAAGAGCACCGAGAAATCCAGGAACCGGGAAGGCCGCCGGTTTTCTACATCCGGCAATGCGGCGAATCGCGAAATTTGGAACATCACTTCGTCAAAGGCGATTCCCAACGACAAGAATTGTCAAAATGTCTGACAAAGGGTGCTTTCGAGAAATAGATTTCTAACCGGTGGGGACTGTCCTCGTGGACAGAAGGCGGATAGATCCAAGATCTGGTCATGGAAGTTTTGCAGCGTGCTTCTGTGGCCGACGCTCACCAGGGTAGGTCGCCACGGCGCAGTGCGTAACAAGCTATAGATCTGCGCCTCAGAATCTTCATCAAGCGCCGACGTTGCCTCATCCATGAACAAAAGCGCTGGTTGGGTCAGGAGGATGCGTGCGAAGGCAAGCCTCTGCTGTTCGCCGAGCGACAGGCGTTGGGGCCAATTGTCAACCACCTCCAGTTTGGCTGTTAACGCACCGAGGCCCGCTTCTTCCAACACCGCGGTCAGCCTGGCCGTCGAGTACCCGCCTGAACCCATGTGCGGGTAGAGCAGTGCATCAACAAGAGTGCCGAGCGGTAGATAGGGCCGTTGCGACACGAAAAGGATTTGGCCTTTGCCGAGTCTGACTTCACCGCGGCCGAACGGCCAAATCCCGGCGATTGCCCGCAGCAATGTACTTTTTCCCACCCCGGTCGGGCCAGCAATCAGCAGCGCTTCGCCATAAAGAGCCGCGAATCCTACGCCACGCAAAAGTGGCGTACCGTCCGGCAGATCGAGGTCGACCTCTTTAACGGCGACGCCGAAATCCCCACGCCGAACGACGATCTGGCGCGGCGTCCTCGTTGGTTGACGGATTGCAACTAGCCGTTCTTCAAAGTCATTGAGGCGCTGGGTAACGGCCTGCCAGGCGGCGATGTCGCTGTACGAGTTAATAATGAAAGACAGTGAATTCTGCACGAAGGAGAAGGCATTTACCGCCTGCATCAGGCCACCCCAGCCGATTTGGTTCCAAAAGTAACGCGGTGAGACAACTACCAGAGGGAAAATGACCGCCACTTGCGTGTAGCCCAGTGTAAAGCAGCTAAGGCTTCTTTGGCTCTTCATGATGTGCCGAAAGTTCTTAAATACGCTGCGGAAACGTTCATGGAAGATGCCAAGCTCAGCCGGTTCGCCGCAGCAGAGGGCAATGCTCTCCGCGTTCTCTCGCAGACGCACTAGGCTGAACCTGAAGTCGGCTTCCACGCGTTGTTGTTCGACATTCAGTGGCACTAATGGCCGTCCGATTTTGACGGCAAGCCAGGTGCCAACTCCGTTGTAGAGCAATGCTGCCCAGACAAGATAGGCGGGAATGTGCATTGTTCCCCACTGGCCGAGCGGGATCGGCATCGGTCCGGAGAGTCTCCATAGGATGACAAGAAAGGAAACCAGGGACACAACCGAGGTCACTAGACCGAGCGATAGGCTCAGCAGGTAAGCAGTAAATTGGTTGAGGTCATCGGAGATGCGCTGATCAGGGTTGTCGGTGGTGTTGCTCAGCTGCAAGCGGTAGTAAGCGCGGTCAGCGAGCCAAGCCGAAAGATATCTGCGTGTCAGCCAGTCTCGCCAGCGTATCTGCAGCATCTGTTTCAGGTAAAGGGCATAGACAGACGCCGCAATGGCAAGCGAGACTAAGACGCAGAAGACGCCAATCTGGCGGAATAACTCACCCTTGTTGAACGATTGCAATGCGTTGTAGAAGGCATTGTTCCATTGGTTGATCCCAATGCTGATGTAGACGGTGCCGAGGTTAAGCACCAGCACGGCGAGGAGGAGCCGCCAAGCCGACCATTTTTCGTTCGACGTCCAATAGTCTTTGACCAGGCGCCAGGCGAGCTGGGTCATGTTTGGCTTGGGGGCATTCGAGGATGTACGATCCCTCACGCTTGCATATTGTATTAGGACTGCGGATAAACACAAGATATTGTATTAAGTTTTCGAAAAAGAAGGAACAGTTACGGGAAGTCAGCCTACCTTTCTCGGCGCGAAAGTGATTTCGAGAACGCCAGCGACGAGGACAGGAATGATTCGCAAAGTTTGGATTCCGGGTGAAATCCTGCCTGTGCCTTGGGTAGTTCCAAATTTTTTTCACACCTGAAAGACCTGCGAGGGGTCCGGAAATTGAAAACCGGCCGTTGTCAGCTCTCGCAATATCTTATTGACCGCATGGGGGATCCAGAAGCGACGCGGTGAACCCCTGATTGAGCGCGAAAGTCCGCTCATCATAAGTCCATCATGGAGGACGTAGATTCCGCCCTGACGACGCTTCGCATCTTCAATAATCCATTTCGCAGGCCTTCTCGCCTGGTCCGACTTAAACCAGGGATCAATGACAAAATGCGTGACCGGCAGGATCCGTCTCGTCCTGGCGATCTCTCGAACAGCGGCCGTAACAAGCCCAAACGGCGGGCGAAACCAGCGAACCGGATGACACGTTTCACCAAGCGCGTCGCAGATCGCTTGGTCGCACGAACCGACATCCAGCCTGAGTCTTTCGAAATTCCACAAATCGGAAAACCGATGGTGAAACGTGTGATTTACCAGAAGATGCCCGGAAGTTGCGATTGCCCGAGTCTGTTCCGGCCAGGTCGCAACTTGGCAACCCACCAGACAGAAGCATGCTTTCACGCCGAACTCGTGTAAGACAGCTAGCAGGTCATCGGTAACCTTCCCTGCGGGACCGTCGTCGAAGGTAAGCACGCACTGGCCGGATGCTAGGCAACACTGCTTGCGAGAAATGAGGATGAAATTGATCGGCATTTTTTAACTGCACGGCTAGAGCGGGCGTCCGAAACGGGTTGAGTCATTCGTCGCATTGTTAAACTGAACAATCGGCCCGATCGGAACGATCAGCCATAATCAAGAGCCAATTTATGGATGCGACAACAGCAACATTCGACAAGAGAACCCGAATTTCAGAGCATTCGATCGTTTCGCGGGAGGAATGGCTTCCGCTGCGCCAGGAGCTGCTGAGGAAGGAAAAGGAGCTCACGCGGCTCCGAGATCGACTCAACGCGGAACGCCGCGAATTGCCTTGGGTGCGAGTAGAAAAGAATTATGTTTTTAACGCTCCGGGCGGAAGGGTCTCGTTGAAGGAACTCTTTGCCGGAAGGAGCCAACTGGTCGTCTATCACTTCATGTTTGGACCGGATTGGAAGGAGGGTTGTCCGAGCTGCTCATTTGTGTCCGATCATATCGACGGCGCGCTCCCGCACCTGGCGGCGCGCGACGTCACGATGGTGATGGTCTCGGGGGCGCCACTTGCCAAGATCGAAGCGTTCAAACAACGCATGGGCTGGCGGTTTGATTGGGTCTCATCATACGGCGGTGACTTCAACGCTGACTTCCGCGTTTCGTTCACCAAGGACGAAATGGCGCAAGGCAAAGTGAACTACAACTATGTGATGCAGGAGTTTCCCAGCGAGGAGGCGCCCGGCATCAGTGTCTTCTACAAGGACGCCGCCGGCGACGTTCTTTCATACCTATTCAAGCTACGGGCGCGGCCTCGAGCAACTCGTCGGCACCTACATGATCCTCGACCTGGTTCCCAAGGGCCGCGACGAGGACAAGCTAGGATTTACGATGGAATGGGTCCGCCACCATGATCGTTACGGCACCGACGAGTTCGCGGATCCGACCAAGCCCTATTGGCCGGAGACGGCGGCGCCATCGTCCACGACCTGCTCATCGGGCTCGGCTAAGGCGGGCTCGTAAACGCTCACAGTCACCGCTACCGGCTTGCCCTCGGAGAGCCGGCCTGCCGGTTCGTCTGGAGGGGCGTTGCTGGTATCAGTTTGCCTCGAAAACAGATTCGGGGCGGATTGAGAAGTTCGCGATCAAGCAAACGCGGGCAAGAGACTCCGCACCGATGCTCGGCCTGCGATCGGAGATTAATCCCTAAGTCTCTGAGAATTCTTCAAACCGAGAAAGGCCTGTCTTGCAGGTTTCTCCGATGCCAGCCAGAGTTTTACGATTTCAAAGACGATCGCCGTGGCATATGTAACGGCGATCCAAACGCAGACTGCCTCGATTGGCAGGCCGGCCCACGCGCCGATTCGCACGCCTATCATCTGCTTGGGCTGATAGTCCCACCATTGATAGGGTACGGCCAGCGTGGCCTCCCAAAGGAGACTTATCAGCAGGATAAAGAACAGCGTCAGGCTGAACGCCCGCCAGTTGACGAATTGCCTGGCAGTCGGAAAGAAGCTGACCCCCGGGACAAAAGCAACGAGCACAAGGAAAGTAAAATACTCGGGGAAACCTTCCCGAACAGAGGACAGCGCCTTTTTGTAAATGACGGCGGCCGCAATGAGGAAGATTCCGAGGATGAGGGAGGGCGCGTGAAAGCGGAAAAGGCGTTTGATTTTTTCCGATGCCATCCGGTAATTCGCTGCCTTATAGGCTGCCAGCCAATATTCGTCCAGCCAGAGATACAACAGAAGTACCGCGATAAAGCCTGTGAGGTAGAAGACGTACTCTTCGATCGGAACGGGTTTGTGAAGTGCAGGCGCCGCGATTCCCAATGTCGCCCCGGTATTGGAGAAGATAAAGAAGCGGCTGGCGAAGAAAAAGTCGGTCGCGAATCCCAACGGAACCAGAATGCCAATTGTCCACCAGAAGGCTTTCCTCGGGAATTTCACTTCTTTGCGTGGCAGGAACCCGAAGGCTATAGCCATAATCGGGACGATGAAGAGGAGCAAGCTGCACGTGTAACCGTAGGGGGTGGGATTGGAACTAGTCATCTGGAGCATCACCGGTGAGCGAACGGTGGCAAGAGCCAACGCAGCCGGAAGCGCGACCATCGCCACCATGACGACGACGATCCACGCGCTCAGGCGCGGGCTAGATGGATGGCCAGGACGAGTTTTTTCCATGCTGGGAATCCTTGAAAAGCCGATTGGGAGGACGGCCTCCGTGCCGTCCGACTAATCACGTACTGGCCCTTGATAATAGCAACTCCACTCCAGATAAACCGGTGCAAGAAAAGACGGCCCGAAGGCCGTCCTCTCATGAAGAACAAATATCGTCAAAGAAATTTTGGTTTTATTTCGCCGTTTCGCTCCTTTCCCAAAGAGCGAACGTGTTGTTCTCAGGGTCTTGACAGATAGCAAAATAGCCCATCTCCGGTACTGCCGTTTTTGGCGTACAGATTTTGCCACCGAGCTTCTCGACCCTCGCAACGGACTCCTCCACAGACGCAACCCCGATGTAGTTAGTGATGCCCTGCTGTTGCGGGTTCTGGCGCTTCAGTAATCCGCCGTCAGGAGAGTCCTCACTCCCGCCTGTATCGATGTGCCAGTATTCCATCGGCCCGGGGAACCTCTCGATTTTCCAGCCAAACAGCGCGCTGTAAAAGGACTTTGCGCGTTCAACATCGTCTGCCGGAATTTCAAACCATACGATACTAGCCATGATCATCTCTCCTTTCCCGCTGGGTTGTGGTCTTCATTTGAATGCTCATCTGTTTTCTTGTTTTTTGTGCGTTAGTCGGCCTCCTGAAGGTATCTTTTTCCAGCCTTCGCAGGTCTCTTTGCATGACGAACGTACGGCGGGCTTGAGGACATTTCGCTGGCAATTTTGAGCGAGGCCGATTCACCCTTTGGCGCTGATCCCGACGCGCCCTTGAGATCCTTGCGTCTCGCCGGACGAAGCCGGCAATTACGTTGTAGGCTGCTCCGAGGAAGAATGAATCGAACTGGATTGTATCCGAGCGATCGTAAGGCGCCATTGGCCGAGTTGCTGTTGCAGCATGCCCAGATGCCGCATCGTTTCTTCGTAGTACGCGTCTCGTTGCCAAACCGAAGGACTGGCGATCATGTTGGCGATCGACGTCAGGCTTTTGCGACATCCCTCATAGGCTTGGGACTTGAGGTCATCTTTTATTCGCTGGACGTCAATCGGGTGCATTTCAAGAGTCTTTTGCGTAGCACGAATCGTGCCAACTTTTACCGGGGACCCCGCGAGCCGACCTGCTTAAAGTTCGCGCCGCAGGCCGCTTATCGGGCGTGCGAATGCCGGATGAGAGGGAAAATGTACAAAGAGCAGGGCAGGAACGAGAGGCTGACGCTGATTTTGCGAGAGCGGCACAAGGAGCAGCGAGGTAAAGCAGCGGAGTGATCACGCTATGCCCCTGAGGCGGCTCTCGATCCGATGGTACCCCTTTTCGGAGTAAAACGTGCGCGGCAAAGCCACGTGTGGCAAATTCTAAGGGAACTTCCTCAACCCTTTTACGCCCATGACCTTGCCACAGTCCGATCACCCCGGCGGTTGGTGGACGATGTTGCCCGATGGACGCATCGAGTGCCGGCTCTGTCCACGTTTTTGTAAGCTCAACGAGGGTCAGCACGGGTTCTGTTTCGTGCGCAAGCGAGTAGGCGATCGGATGATTCTGACGACTTATGGCCGCAGCAGCGGGTTCTGCATCGATCCGATCGAGAAGAAGCCGCTAAACCATTTCCTTCCGGGGACCAGCGTCCTGTCGTTTGGCACCGCAGGGTGCAATCTCGGCTGCCGTTTTTGCCAGAATTGGGACATCAGCAAGGCGCGCGAGTGGGACCGGCTGGCCGATGCCGCTTCGCCCGAGGGGATCGCCCGGACTGCGCAGCATCTCGGCTGCAGGTCGGTCGCGTTCACCTACAACGACCCAGTCATCTTCGCTGAATATGCCATCGATGCCGCCGATGCGTGCCGCGAGCTGGGCATCCAGGCGGTCGCCGTGACCGCGGGCTACATCACAGCCGATGCGCGGCCCGAATTCTATCGCCATATGGACGCCGCGAACGTAGACCTCAAGGCTTTCACCGAGCAGTTCTATCATCGGCTCTGCTTCGGGCAGCTCCAGCCGGTGCTTGAGACGCTGGTCTATCTACGACGCGAGACCAACGTCTGGTTCGAGGTTACCACGCTGCTCATTCCTGGCGAAAACGACAGCGACTCGGAACTCCACCGTGCCGCGGAATGGTTCGCCGAAAACCTCGGTCCCGACGTGCCATGGCACTTCACAGCGTTTCACCCGGACTTCAAAATGCTCGACAAGCCCCACACGCCGCCAGCGACACTCACCCGCGCACGACGAATCGCGTTATCGATGGGCCTGCAGTATGTTTATACCGGCAACGTGCACGACACCGAGGGCGGCAGTACGTGGTGCCCCGGTTGCGGTAACCGGTTGATCGAACGCGACTGGTATGTGCTCGGCGAGTGGAATCTCAACGCAAACCTCTGCAAGTTTTGCGGTCGCCAGATTGCGGGCCGATTCGAGAAGCAGCCAGGAAAGTGGGGTGCACGACGATTGCCCGTTGTGCTTGCCGGACGCCCCAGAAATGTTGCGCACGATTATCTCGGGTGGCCAAACTGGCGCCGATCGCGCCGCTCTGGACTTCGTTAATCAGGCGGACCTGGAACAGGGAGGATGCCCAGGCAATTATTGGGAGGATCGAAACGCGCCGGATGACATGCTCGAATACTTGCGGTTCAAGGGCAGCGTTTAGCGACGACAATATGAAAACGCAATTTTGCATCGTCGGAGCTACGGCCGGCACCGGCTTACTAATTGCTGAGCAATTATTGCAATGCGGGTCAAGTGTCCGGATCGTTGCGCGCGACCCCGATAAAGCCAGGCGGCTTTTAGGGAATCGAGTAGATGTAAGCCACGGTGATGTGACTGATTCCCGGTCAGTTCGCGACGCCCTGAAAGAAGACTACGGGGCGATATTTTTTACAGTCGCCGCAAGGGGTGGAATCGACGGCCGTGGGCTGTTCGGATCACGATCCATGATCCGCGAGGTGACATACCAAGGGCTCCTGAACGTTGTCGAGGCAGCCCGTTCAAGCGGCTTCAACGGGCGCATCGTTCTTCCATCGGTTGTCGGTGTGGACCGGTCATCGCTCATGATCCGCATACTTGATAAGATCAAATCCGGACTGCAGCGGAATTTGATCGAAAGGGAACGCTATCTGCGAGCCAGCGGGCTGGCCTATACTATCGTGCGCGCGCCCATCCTCACCTACACGCCGGCTCGCAAAGCCAATTTTCGAATCACAAGAGCGACGCACAACTTAACAGCCGGATCGAAGCTTTCGCGAGGTGACCTTGCTCGCGTAATGATCCTGGCCTCTCAACAGGCTGTGGCATCAGGCAAGACTTTTGAACTGTTTGTCGCCAAAGGCGCCGCCCCTTCCGACAAACAACTCCTTGAGGAGCTTGAACAGATTCCCCCGGATTCCGTCGCGCGCAATCTTCTCTGAAGCTAACCCGCAAAAATCACGCGTTGTAAGAAGCCGCCCGCGTCCGGCGCAGCCGGTGCATGCCGGACAGGTCAGGAAGCTTTTAAACAGACGCTACGCGCCCGTTTAGCGTAATCGAACGCACTTCGATTAGGTGCTATCACGAGATTATTCGGAAATACGCCGAAGGCGTAAGAGGATTAAAGCCCAGGGCGAAGCGAAGCGGAACCCTGGGTACTAAATACGAGT
>Ga0182034_10000967_pt1 | contig 13847 bp, 9 predicted proteins | sample flu12Cox44000172_FD_125972 | JGI IMG/M metagenome (GOLD analysis project Ga0182034, IMG submission 125972) | Lab enrichment of tropical soil microbial communities from Luquillo Experimental Forest, Puerto Rico - flux4day.12C.oxic.44.000.172 | ecosystem: Environmental > Terrestrial > Soil >... | reverse complement strand
TTTTCGCTGCCCACTATCATCGAGAAGTAACTTGTGAGCTGGTCGTGCTGAGAGGGAATTGTCGTAGTGGACCCGTTTCGGATTCACGTCGCAGACGAGGTGCTCGACGATCTGCTGGCACGGTTGCGCCATACAAGATGGCCCGACCAGGTACCGGGCATTGGCTGGGGCCAAGGCACTGAGTTGGACTGGTTGCGGCGCCTCGTGTCCTACTGGGCCAGTGAGTTCGACTGGCGTGCTTGGGAGCGCAAGCTCAACGCGCTTAACCAATTCACTTGGGAAGGCATCCACTTCGTGCACCAACGCGCCGCGTCCGGCCGTGGTGTGCCGCTCATCCTGACGCACGGGTGGCCGAGCAGTTTCCTCGATTACGTGGACATGCTGCCGATGCTCGAGGACTTCGACGTAGTCGTGCCCTCCCTACCGGGGTATGGATTCTCGCCACGCCCACCCCAGGTCGGCATCAACTACCGCTACGTCTCGGAGCGCTGGCACCGGCTCATGACCGAACTCGGGTATTCCCGCTATGGAGCGGGCGGCAATGACTTTGGTTCCGGGGTGTCGACGTTGCTTGCAGTGGACCATCCCGAGTCAGTGATGGGCATCCACCTCACCACGCTCGAGTCGGACTTAACCCCCAAGGTGGACAACTCTGAACTCTCCGATATGGAGCGTTCGTACCTCGCAGTGAGCCGGGGTTGGGACGTGACGGAGCGGGGCTACAGCGCGATCCAGTCCACCAAGCCGCAGACCGTCGGCTATGGACTGAACGACTCCCCGGCGGGACTGGCCGCATACCTCGGCGAGAAGTGGCACTCGTGGAGCGGCGTCACGCCGCCCGACGATTTCCTTTGCGCTACCCTCACTCTGTACTGGGTCACGCAGGCCATCACCTCGTCGATGCGCGACTATTGGGACAATCGCTGGTACCCGGTCGATCCCACGTACGTCGGTACGCCCACGGCGTTCGCGGTCTTCGCGCACCAGACCGTTCCCGAGGGCGAGCCGCCGCGCTCGTATGTCGAGCGGGTGTACAACATCCAGCGCTGGACAGTGTTTCCTCGCGGCGGGCACTTTGCCCCAGTTGAGGAACCGGCGGCGACCGCAGGGGACCTGACCGCTTTCTTCGGTGATCTAAGCTCGGGCAATAGAACCCTCGGATGAATGCCGCATTTTGGTTGACACTGAAATCGCGCTCTCTGGCATTCTGTACACGAATCTCGTGCCAAGCAATGTACTCCTGTGTCTCGCCAGAACGTCGTACACCTGCGAAATGAATGACTTAGGGTAGTCGATTCCTGTCCGCTTTGCTTATGCGACCGAGTGGTCGCTTCCCGCATCTTACAACACAGAGAAGAGACCGTACGGTCTCACGTGGTGCCAAGGAGACGGCACGGACATGAGCACAGCGACAGCCGCTCTACCCGCCTGGTCCGACTTCGCCAAGCGGGAGGCCATCAATCCCTGGATCATTGCTGTCACGGTCACGCTTGCGACATTCATGGAGCTACTCGACACCGCGATTGCCAATGTTTCGTTACCGCATATCGCCGGTGGGCTCGCCGTCAGCTACGACGAAAGCACCTGGGTGTTGACGAGTTATTTGGTATCGAATGCCGTCGTTCTTCCGCTCTCGGCATGGTTGAGCCGCGTCTTTGGACGCAAACGCTACTACATGCTTTGCGTCGTCCTCTTTACCCTAAGTTCTCTGCTGTGTGGCCTCGCTCCTTCACTCGGTTTGCTCATCTTCTTTCGGGTTTTGCAAGGTGTCGGGGGAGGCGGGCTGGCTCCGGTTGAACAGGCCATTCTTGTCGACACGTTTCCCCCTGCGAAGCGCCCGGCAGCCTTCGCTCTCTACAGCATGGCCATCGTCACGGCTCCGGTCATCGGCCCGCCGCTCGGCGGATGGATTACGGATAGCTGGAGCTGGCGTTGGATCTTCTTTATAAACATACCAATTGGGATCATCTCTCTGATTTTGACGAAGAGGGTCGTCTCCGATCCGCCGGAATTCACTCGGGAGGTCGAAGCTGCGCGCAAGGACGGTAGGCTCCGGATCGACGGCCTCGGAATTTTTCTCGTCGCGCTCGGCTTTGCGTGTCTTGAGGTGGTCCTCGATCGCGGGCAGACCTTGGACTGGCTCGAAAGCCGCTTCATCGTCGTTTTCTTATCGATAGCCATTACGGCGTTGATCGCAGCGGCCATTTGGGAGTGGCGCCATCCCGATCCGGTGGTGGAAATCCGTCTGCTCGCGGACCGCAACTTCGCCATTGCAAATGCCTACTATTTTCTCTTTGGCTTTGCCCTATTTGGTTCAACTGTCTTGATTCCACAAATGCTGCAAGTCCTCTACGGCTACACCGCCACCGATGCGGGACTCGTTCTTGGCCCCGGCGCGTTCGTAATTGTCGCTCTCGCCCCGGTCATTGTCAGAATCCTGCCAAAGTTTGGTATCAAGCCGCTCATCTTCATCGGGTATGTGATCTTCGCCCTGGCTATGTGGAAGTACGCTAGCATCGACCTTGGCACTGACTACCAACACGTCGCTCTCTTCCGGGCCCTCCAAGGACTCGGCATTGCTCCGCTCTTTGTGCCCGTGAGCCAACTGGCATATTCCTATTTGCCTAAAAATAAAAACAATAAGGCTTCGAGCATTACCAACCTGTTCCGGAACCAGGGAGGAAGCGTAGGCATCGCCTTCGTGACGACGCTTCTCGCGCGGCGAACGCAGTACCACCAGTCGGTTCTGGTAGCTCACGCCACCCCACTACAACCGCGGTATCAAGAAGCCCTCGGCGCGTTGTCTCGATATCTCGCGGCGCACGGCTTTACGGCCCCTGATGCTGCTCTGCACGCTAAAGCGGAATTGGCGCGAATCATTCAGCAGCAAGCGGCTCTTCTCGGCTTTCTCGATTGCTTCTGGATTCTGGGATGCGCCTGCCTGATCGGGGCACCCCTGGTTTTCCTCACACGCAAAATCAGGTCGGCTGGTACTGGCGCTGCGCACTAAAACATCCCTAGAGACTGCCCTGATCTCGCCGCTGGTGGACTGGCTCATGAGGCTGATGGCTGGATCGCGCTGCGTTGAAGGAACCGAGCACTTCGTGGCACTAGCACTTCAGGAGGTGTGAGTAATGCCATGCTCCACGGCAATTTCGTTAGACGCCCGCAAACTGGTTCATGTTCGTTGCTGAGCTGACCTCGGCAATGGGGTGATCATTGTAGTTCGAGATCAGGGACCCGGATTCGACCCAAGTCGGGTCGCCAACCCTTGGCGTCTGAAAATCTAGCTGCCGGGCGTGGACGCCGCATCCGCCTTAGGACATTAGCCATCGACGAAGTTCGGTTCGAACGAAAAGGAACCGAGATCCATCTGCACAAAGCTCCGGAACGTAAAGCGCCACCGGACCACCAACCTCACTCGGCTATTTCACAATGGCTCGTCAGACCTTTGCTTGGCCTTCTTGTTGTCGAATGACGAGTTTCAAACGGTTTACCGCGGGCAAGCCGCATATAATGACTTGGCGTCTTCGAGTCCAATTACCGCCTTCCGCCACCTCGAAAATCCAGGAAGTGCGTCGACAGCTACATAATCGGCCGTGGGGGACGTGGCTACAAACCCCGTACGGACGAGATTGGCGAACTTGTTCTTCTACCACTGAACTACGGGCTCTCGCTGTTTCCCATGGTTTTTAACAATGACTCTGTGGAGTTTCGCAGGATCGACCTACGGTGAAGAGAGAAACGCGCAGTTTGGTTGTTGAAGAGGGTGGCGGGAGCTGGCGCCTTGACACCGGCCGAGACCCATACCAAGGTAGAATGGACGTTCTCGATGGAGTCGCGCATCGTCGTGTCATGGACCGAGGCAGATAAATATCACAGGAGTGAGCCCCACTCCCTCTGGATTTCTTATGGCAAGAACCTACACCGCTCCAAGTATCGATGAATATCTGCGTAAGCGGCTGATGCCGGTAGAAGGTGCGATTCCGCGCCTCCCGGGAATCGAGATGTACGGTAATTCTGTTCCCGCAGAAACGGTCGGCGGCGACCTATTTGAGTACATAAACTTTCAGCAGCGTTACGACATCGATGCACGCATTCAGCGGGCGCTGAAGTTATCGAGGGAATTTCTCGAGCCGCTACCCGAAGGTGCGCCGCCGCGCAATTCGGTTGACGATCATGTCGAATGGCTGAAATCAAGGCCCGATTACAGGCCCGAAATGGAAACCGCGTATAGAAACGCACGAAGCTCCGAGCAGATCCGCGTAGCCGAGGACTTGCATGACCTCTATGACACGGCGGGCGTCCTGCTCGTGGACGCTCAAGGACACGGAATCATTTCAGCGAAAATCGCGTCAACGGTTCACGATACGTTTCATGCCCTTATGCTTGCCGAACTCGATCGCCGGGGGAAGACAACACCGGAGTTATTCGAGAAGCTCAATCTGCGACTGGCCCAGTCGGTCACCGCCCGCAACGCGCTCGGCATAAGCGAGAAGGAGAGCGCCCAAGAGATTGCAACAATGCTCTATGGCGAAGTACACCCCAATGGTCATTTTCGGTTCGTGAATTTCGGACACCCACCGCCACTAGTGTTCTCTGCCGAATACCGTAAGTTCATGGAAATTGATAAAAGGCGGATGGTTCAGTTCTTGGCACTCGGCCTGCAAATCCCGGAGGATCATCCGGATCGCTCCAGGTATATCTCATTGGAATCCCGGCAGAGGGCGAACTCCTCCGATGTGGCCGAGTTAACGCTGATGAGTCCGGGGGACATTTTCTTCCTTTATACCGACGGCGTCTATGACGGCAGCGACAAAGAAGAACGCCAGCAACTTGAATTGGTAATGCGAGAGCACTATCGCCAACCAGCAAAGGAAATCTGCAATGCATTGCTGGATTACGCAGTGAAACAAGACGATCGTCTGCGCCAGATTGGCGAACAGGACCGCATTGACGACAAAACTGCCTTTATCGTCAAGCGGAACTGAAGGGCTAAAGGACTCTTCACCAACTCGCTGACCGCCGGGAAGCGGCGATCGGCATGAAAGAGATTGTCGATCTGCCCCTGAGTTTTTTGTAGCCAATCAAGCTCGAGAGGCATCTATTCGACAGGTGGACGGAAAGGCCGGAAAGGAACCAGCCCGGCGTTGTGCTCTCGCGAGACTCTTCTTGGGCTTTCAGATTCGCTGCGTGGCATTCCTCGGGCTGTGGCTAACAGACTTTGGCGCCGCGGCGCAGGCAGTGGACCTTGGGCCGCTTCCGCTGGTGGACAGACGGAGGGTTTCGATTTGCAAACCTCGATTGCGTCAGCACCTCCGTCTCAATACGCGGGTGAGCTACTAATCTCGAAGCAGAACAGCTCGCGGCCGGAACGGCAACAAGGTACGTCCAACGGTCGCACCCTTTGGACGATGCCGAACTTTCTCACGGTGGAGTGGGCCGCGTGCTGATCGCTGGCTGCGACTCCGGCAATGCGCAGCCGAGCGTTTCTGAGCTCGGCAGGCGCAGCGGCCCCTGCGGCGATTTCTACAATAGTTATCATCCGGGAAGCGAGCGAGATTTTGGAAACGTTGTGAGTGTATGGGGCACACCGACAGCACGGAGATGCGGCGACCTATGCGATTAAAGAGTTCGGGCCAGACCTTCGCTAGCGGGCAGGGAAAGCCTCTGGAGACCTGTCCGTTCCCGAACGGGCATCGACAGCCAGGTGATCGGTCGAGTAGGTAGTATTGTGGGTTGGGTGCGACTCAAATCTTGGTTAACGGCAAGCTTGCCCGCTTTGGGCGGAATCGGATTGTTGTTTGCGGCGTTCATTGATTCTTCGTTTGTTCCGCTTCCCTTAGTCACCGACTTGATTCTCTTTGACCTTTCCAGCCTCCATCCGATGCGCATGCCGTTTTACGCTGCGATGGCTGCCCTAGGCTCCGTGGCGGGATGCCTATGGATCTATTGTCTTGCGCGAAAAGGGGGACAGGTCTATTACCGCAAGACGCAAGGCCATCCACCGGGCAGGATTCGAAAGCTGGTCGAGAGGCACCCAATGGCGTGCGTCTTTCTTCCCGCAGTCGCCCCATTCCCGGTGCCGTTTAAGCCCTTTGTGGTGGCTCAAGGTGTTTTTCAGGTGCCGCTTGCCACATTTATCGTTGGCACGCTGCTCGGGCGCGGTTGCCTATTTTTTTTCGAGGGACTCTTGGGGGCACGCTACGGCACAGCAGCAAAGCACTTTCTTTTGAGTCAAAAATGGGCCTCGCTGGGTCTCGTTCTGACTCTGGTGGTGCTGTTCCTGACGATTCGTTGGCTGTCGGCCTCCAAGAGCACAGCGTATTCTCAGACCGACTGAAGCTCTCGAACCCTACGCGCGAGTTCGCGGGTGATATGGTCGGGATCGTCCTCGCGGCCGAAACGGATAGGCGATCCTATTGTCACGTGCACATGACCGGGTCGAGTGATGATCCGCTCAGCGCGCTTCAGGTCAAACAGCCCGTCCAGGTACATTGGCACGACCGGAATGCCCAATTGCTTGGCCAGCAGACCGATTCCGGAGCGAAAGGGAGCCATTTTGCCGTCCTCGGTCGTTCGGCCCTCAGGGAAAACGAGAAGGTTCCAGTGGCGATCTACAAGATTTCCCGCGAAGCGGAAACTCTGCAAAAAACCGGATTGCCTCGGAAGCGGAAAAACGTTGAAGAGGCTCAGCGCAAGAAAATATCTCAGCCGTTCCATGAAGCGTTCGAACAGGCTTTCTGTGCTTGTCGGACGACGCATTTCCGCAAGCCGCTCGCCCCGCATGGCGGTCGCCAGCCTGTTCCGAATCCGCGCGGGCAGGGCCGGTAGAATCCATGCAATGTCGAGGTAGGTGACGTGATTGGAAATCACTAGAGCGGGGCCCTGCAATCCACGCAAATTCTCGCGGCCGTGAATGCGAGGCGCCGCAAGAAGGTAGGTGGCGGGCCAAGCCAGAAAGTAGTAGACGGCGAGCCGAATGGCCGTGATGGCCCAGTATTGGGGCCAACGAGGATAGACATACTCCGTCGTTGCAGCCGTTCCCTGGGCGATGAGTTTCTCGAGTTGACCGATCGTGGCAGTATCTTCAAATTGAGCCTCATTCAGGTCCACTTGGTATCGCTCCTCCAGAACGCTCATGAGCTCGACCCGATCGAGGGAGGAAAGCTGCAAATCAGCCTCCAGGTTCGTGTCCTTGGAGTTTGCCTGAATAGGGCGACCGGTGATCTGCGCGATCAAGCCGGGCAGGGAGTCAGCGCCCGGGGTCTTCCCGACTGCGCCGCTAGCTGTCTTTTGGACCACCTCACGGATGCGAGGAAGACTGGGCTTTTGCGTTGGAGTCCTGGGAAAATCTGGTTCCGGCCAAACCGACCAGCGGCGGATTTTCTGATACTCGGCCAGCGTTTGATTTGCCCGTTCGACAGCCGACGCCACGTTCGCGCCGGGGCCACTCATCAGCAGAACCGCATATGGTTCCGCGTTGCCGCCGCGTTCGAGGCCGATCACAACGCAGTCCCTGACGCCCGGCTGACGCTGCAACGCCTTTTCCAAGTCTTCCGGGTAAACGTTCATGCCCGCCGGCGTGACGATGACATTCTTCCTCCGGCCCTTGAAATACAAGCGGCCGTTTTCGTCCTTCTCGGCGACGTCTCCTGTTCGGAACCATCCGTCCGATTCCGCCAAGGACTCAACTTGCCCGTTGTGCTGGTACGCTTTGGCGACGCCTTCTCCGCGTACGAGAATCTCACCGGTGTCGTCAACACGAACCTCCATGCCTGGGAATACCTTGCCGATCGATCCCCTCGCCGAACGAAAAGGATGATTCAGGCTAATGAGCGAAGCTGTCTCGGTCATTCCGTATCCTTGAATCACGGCGTATCCCAGGCGGTTCCAAAACGTCTCGTTTTGCTCGGGCAAAGCGGCTCCGCCGGAAATAAAGGCCCAAAATTTCCAGCCAAAACGTTTGTGAATTCGCCGGAATCGCCACCAACGGAGAAGAAAATGCTGCTTTTCCGCCTGCGCGAACCTCCTGCGAAATGTTTCCTGCCTCCCGTCTCGTTCCTCACAACGTTCCACTTCCCGTTGAAGAGATTCGACGAATCGCGGAACCGCGACCAAGACGGAAACGCGCTCTTGGCGGATGGTGTCCACCAGATCGGCTGGCTTCAGAGAATCGCTGAAGACCACTGTGGCCCGCAGCATCGGCGGAATAAACAAGCCAAGCATCTGGCCAAAGACGTGGCTCAGCGGAAGCAGATTCAGGAAACGGAGCGGATGAACGAGCCATTCGTAACGAAGGTATTTCTGGATTTCCTGTTCGAGGCGCTCGATGTTCGCCAGGATGTTTCCATGCGATATCACCACGCCGCGAGGCTCGGCGGTCGTGCCGGAAGTAAAAATGACTTCTAGTGTGTCTTGACGCGACAGTCGAGGCGATGGATAAAAAGAGGCATCGTGTTTTGCAATCGTTTCTCCAAGAGACTCAAAAGAAATGGAAGGAACTGCGTCAATGTCCGGATGCGCATTGGCTCGAAATGCGAACCTCGCTTTAACCTCTCGAGCGACTCGCTCCGCGAACTCCAAAGCCGAACCGTGATCGATTGGCACAACGACCACGCCGCGAAGCACGCATCCGAAAAATGCCACGATCCATTCCGCTGAGTTGTGGCCCCACAGGAGGGCCGCATCGCCCTTCCCCAAACCGCGAAGCTCAAGCTCCCGGGCTACGCGGTTCGCCTGTCCGGCAATCCGGGCATAGGTCCAACTCTCCATGCGATAGCCGCGCCGCTGGCACACGGCGACTTCCCGCCCATTTTTCGCGTACTTCCCGACAAAATTTAGCAGTGACTCGGAGGCCATTTCAGACATCTATCTGACAGAAGAAGTAGGGCCCGTGCAAGTGCGTGACTTCATCCAGTTGGATAGACCTTGTTCGACCTGGGATACAAAGAAAAAGTCGTGGTAATCGGCGCGGGAATCTCGGGCCTGGCTTGCGCTCATCGCCTGAAGCAGCTGGGCTTCGATCCCCGGCTTCTGGAAGCCACGGAACGCGCAGGCGGGCTGATTAGAACAATCCGGAGAGACGGCTTTCTCTTCGAGACCGGGGCGCAGTGCCCTCGATTTCCTCCGTCCGTCTGGGAGTTGGTGCGCGACTTGCGCCTCGAACACGAATTTGTAGCCGGTGATCCCAAAGCGAAGCGATACGTGTTCCGTCGCGGCCGTCTCCATCCCGCTCCGTTCTCGCCGATGGGCCTGTTCACCACGCGATTGGTCGGACTCAAATCCAAGCTGCGAATTCTCGGCGAGCCTTTTGGGTATTCGCATCCTCCGAACCAAGAAGAGAGCCTAGCCGATTTCGTGCAACGAAAATTCGGAGCGCAGGTCCTGGACAATTTAGTAGACCCCTTCATTTCCACAATCTTCTTGGGTGATTCGAGCAAGATGGGGATGGAGAGCGCTTTTCCCGCTCTGGTCGGATGGGAGCGGCGCCAGGGCAGTCTTGTGCGGGGAGCCCTCCGTGCGCGCAGATCGAAGCGAGACGCCATGAAATCAGGCAGTTCTTCCCCTTCTCTTGCTTCCCGCGCAGATCGAAGCCAGGGCAGCTTGCACGTCACGGACGCACTGCCGACTCTTGGTTCGTTCCGGTCAGGAATGGGAACGCTTCCGGAAAAACTCGCGGAAGAGTTGGAAGCAGAGACCACCTACAACGTACAGGTCGCATCGGTCGCGCCTTCAAGGGAAAACGCCGGGGCGTCGAAGCCCGCATGGCAAATCTCCAGTACCGGCGGGGAGCTAATCACGGCGCAATATTTGGTTCTGGCGGTTCCTGCTTACGTTGCTGCGAGACTGCTGGAGAGGAGCGCGCCTCCACTTGCCGCGCACCTTAAAGCCATTGAATACGCGCCAATCAGCGTGGTGTCTTTGGCCTACGAGCGGTCCAAGGTCGCAAACCGGCTGGATGGATTTGGTTTCATGGTTCCGCGCCGCGAGGGCCTCCATACCATTTGCACATTTTGGAATTCGTCACTGTTCAAAGAGCGCGCCCCCGAAGGAAACGTTTTGTTCACCAGCTTTGCAGGAAGAGAGTCGAACGGCGCATTCGGAGCAATGAATGACGAAGAATGTGCAGGAGCTGTCGCCGCCGAAAACAGCCATATCCTAGAAATTTCTAGCGAGCCCGTGGCCCGGCTGGTCTGGCGAGACCCGCACGCGCTGCCGCAATACAATGTGGGACACGCACAGCGGGTCGCGGAGATTCACCGCATCTTGAGCCAGCTTCCGAATCTCTATCTCGCGGGCAACTTTCTGAGGGGCCGGTCCATCGGTGATTGTGTCGATGTGGCGTATCGCGTCGCGGAAGATTTGCATAGCCAAATCCGGGGTCAAGACATCTAAGCGGATGTGGGTCTGCTCACGGGAGTCATGGGCGTGTTTCATTTGCTAGTTTGGTTTGTCTTCTGCGCGGGCACGGTCATTTTTTTGGGCGCGCTCTATCAGGCGGCAGGAACACGGCGCGACCGCAAGCGCTGTCCACCGCCAGGCCGACTGGTCGATCTAGACCATCACCGAGTTCATCTTCTCGAATCGGGAAGCGGCAGTCCTACGATTGTGCTGGAAGCGGGGCTCATGTCGACCGTACTCAGTTGGAGCAGTCTCCAACGCCAGTTGTCAGAATCCTACCGCGTGGTCAGTTACGACCGGGCCGGACTGGGCTGGAGCGATCTGGGTCCGATGCCTCGAACGGCAGACCGCATCGTCGATGAGCTCCATCGATTGCTCGAGCAAGCGGGCATTCCCCCGCCTTACGTCTTGGTGGGTCACTCCTTTGGTGGTTTGACTATGCCCTTGTTCGCTGCGCGCTTCAGCAAGGAAGTAACGGGCATGGTTCTCGTCGATCCGGTTGCGCCGGCAGAGTGGAATCCGCCTTCCGAACATGATCAAAAGCTCACTCGTATTGGCGCTAAGGTGTGCCGGCGCGCGGCACTGCTCTCGCGCCTAGGCGTCCTGCGTTTCGTTGCTTTTCTGTTGACCACGCGCGCGGCACGAATGGCGGGTCACCTCGTTCGCCTCATCAGTCGAGGCGCCCCCGCCGAGTCCGGGTCCGTTTCCAGTCCGTGGTTTACGGCTTTGCCGGCAAACGAGCGAGCCATGGCCTCGGTTTTTTGGGTTCAGAAAAAATTTGCTCTTACGATCGCGAGTCAACTCGAAAACCTTCCTGTGAGCGCCGCCCAAATCGGTGAACTCGATAGTACGTGCGATAAGCCTGTGGTGATTCTATCCGCGCGTACCGCCCCAGAGCACCGGCGTAAAGAACACGCGGCGATGGCTGGGCGCGCACCTCTTGGCAAGCATCTGACAGCAGAGAAAGGCAATCATTGGATCATGCAAGACGAGCCTGGATTGGTTGTCCGCGCGATCGAGAGAGTTGTTGAATTCTCGCAGAAACTGGTGACACATCCGTCGTGATCCCCGGTTCCGACAGCAGACACGGGCATTCGCTCCCCGCCCCCACGGTACAGTTGCAACGTGGAGATGCAAGAATCAAAAGACACAAACGATTTGGCGAGTCTTCTGTTTCCCCTCAAGACGGCGGAGAGAATTCCAAGAAAAAACGTATATCTTTCTCTTGTGCTTGAATATCTAAGCGATGTAGGAGATTGGCCTCGTGACAGTTTGTGAGGTGACGGGTTTCCATACCGCGCGAAATGATTTCGCTTCCGTTCGGTAGACCGCAACATGCGCGAAAGAACGTGAAAAGAAAAGGAGGGTTGTAAGCCGTGACAGTCCAGGTCGAGCGGTCGAAGAAATGGGTCGTCATCGCCTTCATCTTGGGAGCAACCTCAGGGGTATCGACTGGGCAAAGCCAGCGCTCCGCCGGTAGAGCACCGGAGGGAACGGTCAGCCACGGCGCCCCAACGGCTTTGGCCGGCGACGACATCATCGCAACGATGCTGGAGCGAAACCGCATGCGAAACGAGCGCTTGCAACGGTATTCGGCCGTGCGGACTTACGAGCTCAGGAACCTTCAAGGGAAATTGGCAGCACAGACAGTGGTACGCGTGGATTACGAAGCACCCGACAAAAAGAAATTCGACAAGACGTCCGAAAGAGGATCGGGGATTGTGCGCCACTTGGTGTTCGACCGCCTGCTTCAGAGCGAGGGCGAAACATCTTCCGGCATGGAGCATCACAACAGCGCGATCACTAAAGCTAACTACGCATTCGCGCTGGTCGGCGAGGAGGAGGTCGGCCCGTACCGTTGCTTCGTTCTCACCGCCACGCCGAAACGCAAAGATAAATATCTATTCGAGGGCAAAATATGGATTGATGCGATCGACTTCGCCATCGTGAAAATCGCCGGCCAGCCCGCCAGAAAACCATCGTTCTGGGTAAATCGAGCGGAGTTCGTCCGGGAATATCAAAGAATTGACGGTTTTTGGCTGCCCTTCAGGGACGAGACTTTCGTGGAAGTGAAGGTCTATGGGCGAAAGGTCTTCACGGTGGATCACCAGCAATACGTAGTCAATGCCGCAAATCCTATTCGAGACGGGACGCGGGACGCAGGTGACCAAGAGCAGCGATTTCGTTAACCACGGAGGACTATCCGTGTTCGAGACTGGCGGGGAGGGCTGGCAGCAGCTACCTTGTGCAGGAGGCGGTGCTTCCAGGCTGTTGAACAGATTGCAATTCGATCCCGGGTTTGGTCATCAACCCTTCTGAGTACTCGCGGCACCTCGGGGACTTACAATTCCGGATTTGCGAAGAAGAATGGGTCGCGCAGGGCCGTGCCGACTGCGCAATCGTGGCCCGAAGAGAGGTTGGTCCGACTGATTGACCTATTCGAGATTTCCAGCCGGCGAATTGGCGCTGGTCGATCGCTGCGCTGATCGTGTACGACTGGTTCTATCGAGGAGTGCGGTAAGCGGCTTAGCAAGCCCCTTGACCATCGAGAATTTCTGGGCGCGGCTCAACTCCCAGCGGCTGCGAAAGCTGACAGCCAGTCGTCCCCATCCTGCAGAATGATGTTGTAATCGGCGCGCGGCACCTTGCGACTGGCGGACGGAATCAGCGCAACGATCTTGACGTTTGAAAAATTCACCTTCAACCAATCCACCATTTCTTTTCTTGTTTGTTCGGGCGCCATGTGGCCAATGACAAAAACATCGACGCTCTGAATCGAGGCCAGAACACGCTTTGCAGCTTCGTTATCAGCGGCGGATATGACCTCGTGGCCGCAGTGCCGAAACAGTTCGGCCCTCGCAGCCAGCTCCTTTTCGTTGTAACCGATCTGAAACACCGCCAGCTTGGGCAACGACTTGGTGGAAATCTTCTTGCCCGTCAAGTCGGTGATGACATATTCACCGCATGAGCACGCCGCGAGCACGTTCAGACGCGCTTTCGCACGTTCCACATTTATCGCCCCTTCGATCCAGTGAAGGCTGCCGTCGCTTTGCACCTTGAATATGTGGAACGGGGACAACATAGCTCATTCCTAGTGCCGGTGATTCAATCACAGGAGCCGACTCCCTGTCTATAGCGGAGATGCAGCAAGTTGCAAATTAAAGTTGACTCCCATTAGGATGTGCCTGCCCATGTCGAAAGCGTCGCGCAGCCCCAGTGCGCTACAGAACCACCTCAGGAGTTGGTCACGAGTTAACTGATTGGTGTCGGAAAGTACATTCGTACTATTGACAGCACTCACCGTAGATAGTATTTCGACAAAGGGGGCACGTCCTTCATTAGATTTCGTTTCATGCCGTTCCGAGGCGCTTTTCTCCTAGCCAACACCACGGAACCGGTGGAAAGTTGCTCACTTTCATCGGGTTGTTTTTTTCTTTTAACTT
>Ga0182034_10000965_pt1 | contig 13863 bp, 15 predicted proteins | sample flu12Cox44000172_FD_125972 | JGI IMG/M metagenome (GOLD analysis project Ga0182034, IMG submission 125972) | Lab enrichment of tropical soil microbial communities from Luquillo Experimental Forest, Puerto Rico - flux4day.12C.oxic.44.000.172 | ecosystem: Environmental > Terrestrial > Soil >... | reverse complement strand
CGACCTGTACAATCGCGCTGGCGGCTAGAAGGAGTGCTAAGTCGATACGCCCGGTCACAACTTATCTATCGGCTGTCTGAATCGATACTTTGAAATACATGCGCTAAGTGACGATTGTCTGACTGTTTCGTCGAGCTGGCCTGAGTCTGCTTGGCAGCGCGTAGCTCTGCTGGAGTCTCTCCGTGAGCCCATTCCAGCCCGTACATATTGTACTACGAGTACGTGTTAGCGTAGAAGAATGCCGTACCTTGGGGCACCTCCGTAGTGGTCAGTTTGCATCGGTAGCGCCGAGTTTACCTCGCCACGTGGTAGCGCAAAACTGGCTCTACCTCAAACTGACCCGCCATCCGCACCTATTCCTTACCTGTCTGCAGCCCAACAAGTTGTGCGGTAATGTGTCATAAGACGAAAACCTGGATTCTTCGTCGGGCTGAGAGAAACGGTTCATCACGAAAGCCCGTTGGCCGCGGCCGGGTCAGGGCGCGCTGGGGCTCGCGGGACCACTGCCTCCGCCGCCGGCCCCGACTGCGACTCCCACGCCCGCGGCGGCGCCTACCGCGACCAGAATGAGGATGGCGGATGATCCCTGATGCGTTGCGACTGGGTGCGGTGTGGCCTGGCCTGCCGGCTCGCTGGGCGCTGGTTTGGCCTCTTCCCTTTCTTGCTCCAGAACTGGTGAGGGGGGTGCGGCACACGCTTCCGTATCTCCCTCGGGCAGAGTGTTGCGCCGACCCGAAGTGATCTCCGTAACTAAAGCTGGGCCGTGGCGCGCCGTAATCGTACTACTCCCGTCGGGCGAAACCGAAACTAGGTAACTGACTTTTCCCGGCTGTGCCGGCGCGATCCGACACCTCGGAGTTTCAATGTTCAAGGAGTCTGAAGCGTCTGTCTCAGCCAGAAGGATACCTGATGAGATTCTGGCGAGAGGATGCCCGGACGGGTTGGTGAGGTTAACGGTAGTCCCCCCCGCCAGATTCAGCTGCGTACTGGCCGAAATCTTCACCAGAGCGCTACCGATTTTGTCGGTACTGAGGGTGTCGCCGGCGAGAACCGTACCTGGGCCAGGGACTGGCACTCCGCCGACCGATGCGCCTGAAGACGAAATAATCTGTCCGATGGCCTGCTGGCCGCCGGTAGCGGGACGGGTAGGCAAAGTAAGCCCCAGAACCAGGCTGAGGCAAATGGCCTTTCTCAGAAAACGGGTCGGCATACAGTGCCCCTACCGATCACTCTCTCCTACCTTCGTTGACTTCGTGTCTTGGTGTTGGACGATCGCCGCCGCAGCCCGATCCTCTGACCACGTGCAACTCGCTAAGCCGGCGCAGAAAGCAAACCACGCTGCGTTCGCCGGAATGTGGAGGTTGAAATCCACCAGACTGTGGACCAGCAATCCGCAGCACCCGAGCGCAGCGCCCAACTGTATCCAGCCCGATTCGTGCTGTAGCCGCTCAGCCAGGTTTCTGAAGGCTACCCCGAGAAACAGGACCAGGGCGAGAACCATCAGCGCCCCACCCGCAAGGCCTGTTTCTGCCAGCGCCTCGGCGTAGTCGTTGTGGGCGTGGTCCCAGTCGAAGTCGCTGGGAAAGCTGCAGTAGGGCGGGTACGCAGTTTCAAAACTGCCCAAGCCCACGCCGGTGAAGGGCCGGTCGCGGAACATGCGCAGGGTGTCAAGCGCCACCAACCTCCGCTCGCCGAAGGTAACCTCAGGTGCACGCGTCAAACTAGCGACGGTGGAGAAGCGTTTCAGGATATCGCCCCGATCCACCCAGAGGAAGAGCGATGCGGCGACGATGATCCCCAGTGCTCCCCCGGCGGCCAATCGGTAGCGCGCCGGGCCGGGAGCACGCCGCACGAGAATCACGCCAAGGATCAAAACCTCGGCACTGAGCGCGATCAGGCCTCCGCGCGAGCCGGAGAGCAGCACGGACGCCACAGCGACGCAAACCGCGAACCCGAGCAGCAGGCGTGCCGGATGCCGGCGCGGGCGCGAAAGGACGTAAAGAGCGGCGAGCGGAATCAGCACCTCCATCAGGCCGGCGTAGTGGTTGTGGTTAACGTAAGGCCCGAAGACCCAACCGCCCCACCGCGGCTTAACCTTCCAGTAAATGAGGCCCGGACTGGACAAGAACTGTAGGATGGCAAACACCGCCAGCGTCACGGTGTATACAGTTATCGTGAAACCCAGCGTGCGCCAAACTGGGGCACAGTCTGTGCCGGCCCTCAACCCCATCACCCGGCTCGCTCCACCACCCTCTGTCCCCAGAGCGGCCGAGGGCTGTACTGCGGTTGATCTGGTGTCTCGAAGGGGTGGCACGTGGCAGAAGAGTTGCGCCGCAAGAAAGAAGAAGATCAGAGCGGTGCCCAGCTTCAACAGCGACTCTCGAGTGGCAATAGGATCCAGCGTGGAATGGCCGAGGAGTTGAGCTGCCCCCAGTGCCAGCATTGCCAGGAACGGCGTGTATAGCGGCGACCAGACGATCCTCACCAACCCCCGCCGCACACTCCCTCCAGCCCAGCAGGCGAGCATCAGCAGCGCCGCCATCCCGAGCGTCGCCCAGGCCCACGGCTGTACGGCCCCGAAGGGCAAGGGGGCGGCCAGCAGCGTCGCGAGGAGGACGGCAAACAGTAGACGGTCGACGGTAGAAGGCATAAAGGAAACGATCATGTTATAAGTTAAGTTATAGCTTCTGAGTTGTGTGTTCTGAATCTGCTTTCTTCCGAATTCAGAACTCACCATTTTTGGTCTTCCGCAACTCAGAACTCATAACTTAGAACTTATGACTCAGGAACTTGCTTTTGCGGCTTCAGCGAAACCGCGTCAAGCCAGAACTGCCCGGTGATCTCGGTGGGGAAACTCCGGCTGCGTGGCCGCCAAACCGACAGGCGCAGGAGCCGAGTCTCGGCCCCAGTGGCGAAGCGGGCGCTCACCGTGTGCCAGGGTGTAGTGGCAACAGTCGTCTCGGTGGTGACGTCCAGGCAGTGGGGGCAGTCAGGGTCGAGGACGCGCAAGCGCGGGCCACTATTGGAAGTAATGTTCTCCGAGCGGGCGGAGGCCGTCAGCACGTACTCCTGGTTCGGGCTGACCGGCACAAGTTGAACTACAGGCTCAAATTCCTGGTTGCTGCTGACGGTAAAGTCCAGGCGGAGGCATCGCCGCCCTTGGCGCGCGGACGGATCAGAGAAATCGGCAGCGACCCCAGGCGCTTTCCTGTAGCGCCAGTCAAAGCCGGCGTTCAAGGGCGCTTGCTCGAAACCGCCGTTGAAGACCAGATTCTCCGCATCGTCGCGCGCCGGAAACAAGCTGCCGCTCTTCTCTACCACCTTCCAGACGCTCAGCGCTTCCCGTGTGCGGCCCTGACGAAGCAGACCTTCCAGATAAGGCTCCGCCGAGGTCCAGGGGACGGAAGGCTCCTGAGCCACGGTTTGAAGCCATATCGGGTACGCGGCGCCGGCCCCCGCGTTGGCGCTGAGGAAGTTTACAAAGGCCAGCTTCAGCTCCAGATTGGCTGAGGGCAGGAGCTTGTCGAACACTGCTTGGGGATCGTTCAGGATTTGAATGCACATGCGGAACGACGGCCAGGCGTATTTCGGGCTGAGCGCCAAGAGCTCGCGGAAGTGCCGCAGGGCAGCCTCCGTCCGGCCGACACGCAGGTCGTGGTTGGCGACGACCCAGCGGACGCGAGGCGTCATGGGGCTTAAATCGAGCGCGCGTGCGAAAGCGGCACCGGCACAGGCACTGTCGGCAGCCGACTCGCACGCAGCGCCGAGGTCGAGCCAATAGACCGCCACACCGGGGTTCAACTCCGTCGCCCGTCGCAAGTCGTGGAGCCCCCGCGCGAAGTCCAGCGGTTCCAAGCCGTAGGCATAGATCATGCCCCGTTTATGGTAGAGGTCGGGATTGCGCGGATCCAGAGCTAGTGCCCGGCGCAGCTTGGGGACCTCGCCCGATTCTCCCCAAGTGGCAACGATCGCCACTCGCAGCGTTTCCACCGTCAGGGCCAGCAGCGCCAGCCCCACCACTATCAGAAAGAGAGCCGCCCGGCCTCGGGAGCGAAGCGAGAATTCGGTTATGAGTGGTGAGTTATTCATAGCTCAGAGCTTTTTCCGTGGCCGTTGCTGCCGTTGCCATTCCCATTGCCATTCCCGTAGTAGGAATGGTGGTACCGACCATAACGGGATCCGTAGTAATAGTGACCGTCAAGCCCCAGGTCGACCTTGTTAAGGACCGCGCCCAGGATTTTTCCTCCCGCGCTCTCCAGGACACGCTGAGCACGCACCAAGGCGCCACGGACGGTCGCGCCGCTTTCCACCACCAGGATCACCCCATCCACGAGAGTCGAGAGCAGGGTGGCATCGGTGACCACGAGCAACGGCGGAGAGTCGACGACGAGGTGATCGAAGTGCAGACGCAACCCCCGCATCACCTCTTCCATCGTGGGCGAGGAGAGCAGCTCGGCGGGATTGGGAGGCGTGGGCCCCGCGGGGAGCACCCAGAGGTTGGGGACGAGCTCGCATTTCCGTAATGCCTGCTCCACGCTGTGCGCCCCGGTAAGCAGGCTGCTGAGCCCCACGCCATTGTCGAGACCCAAGTGGCGGGCGACGCCGGGCTTGCGCAGGTCACCGTCGATGATCAGGACGCGTCCACCGCGCTGGGCCAGCGCCATGGCGAGATTCATCGTAGTGCACGTCTTGCCCTCGTTGGGCTGCGGGCTGGTGACCAGCAAGGCTTGGGGCGGTCGAGGGGCGGTGGAGAGTAGTATGGCGGTGCGCAGAGCGCGGTAGGACTCCGTAAAAGCGGACGAAGGCTGGTTGAGTACCGCCAGGGCCACCGCGCCATCGTGTGTCATCCGCCTCCGACGCCGATTCTTCGGCCACACTGACGACGACCTACTGAGGCTCGCCGAAGGCACAATCGCCAGAGTCGGGGAGCCAATCAAGCGTTCCACGTCTTCGGCATTGTCGATGGAGTTGTCCAGACCCTCTTCGACAAAGGCGAGGGTGATGCCGACCAGTGTCCCGGCGAGCAAAGCGATCCCCAGGTTCAGCAGCTTCTTCGGTCGCACCGGGACGCTGGGCACTAATGCCCGATCGACGGCGTGGATATTGGTGGCGCGCAAGCCTGCTAAAGCCGTCGCGTCCTTCAGCCGCTGGAGCAGTTTGTCATAGAGCTGTTGGTTGGTTTCGAATTCGCGCTGCAGGAGATTGTGCTGAATCAGGAGCTGGCTCAGCTTGCCGACTTCCAGTTTCTCCGTCGCTACAGCGGCACCGAGGAGCTGCTCGCGGGCCAGCGCCACCTCGTAGTCGTGACGAATGCGTCCCACCACGCGTGCGCGCTCCTTTTCGACAAGGGATTGAATCTCGATGACCTGATCGTGCAGCCGGACCAACTTGGGGAAGTTGGGACCGTACTGTTCCTGGGCGTCGGCGTATTGCGTCTTCAACTCGGCAGCTTTCTCCTCCAGCTTTTCCAACAGCTCACTCTGCGCCAGGAGTGCCACCCGTGATTCGTTTGCCCTCACCTGTTCGTCGAGCGCTTGCTTCTGTAGCCGGTCGGTCTGGGCATTGGTGAGGTCCTTGCTCAAGTCCGCCAGCCTCTGCTCCACCACGTTCTGTTTGTCGCTAAGGTTCACGATGGCGTTCTGCCGCTCGTAGTCCACCAGCGCCTGTTGGGATTTCTCCACCTTGGCTTTCAACTCGTCGAGCTGCTGCTCCATCCAGCCCGAGGCCTGCCGGGTGGCGTCGTATTTCGTGTGGAAGCTATACTCGGTGTAGTTGCTGACGAGTGCGTTGGCCACGCGCGCCGCGAGCTTCGGATCAGTGCTTTCAAAGGTCACTTGGATCATGTGGCTGTTGTGCATCAACTCCACCCGAAGGTGCCCGCGGAAGGCGCGAAGCAGGCGATTCTGCTCCACGTTGGGATCGTGACCTGCTTCCCCGGGTTGGGCTACCGAGCCGAACTCGGCGTTCTCTCCCAAACCCGTCTTCTCAATGGTTTGCCAGGCGAGATTGTCGCTCTGCAAGATGTTGACCTGCGTCTGCAGGAAGGCGTCCGTCGTCGTGATGTGGTAGAGGTCCTCGAAGGACTGGATCTCCGACGTCTCCGCCTCCACGGCCAGGCGTGCCGTGGCCTCATATACGGGCTGCATCCTGAAGGAGACAATCCCTGCCAGAGTGGTCAGCACAATGGCGACGGTGAGGACGGTCCAGCGGCGCTTGACCAGAATATGCCAGTAAGCGCGCAGATAAAAGTAAGTGTCAGTCCTCTCCAGCTCCAGGTTGACAACTGCGGCAGTCGACCGGTAGTTCGGGCGGTTCACCAGAATAGGATCAAGGGGGACCAAGCTTCCGTTTTCATTCATGCTCTAGCCACTAGGGAACCTTCGTCTCAGAGATACCGAAAAAGGGAGATCAGAGTCAGTGCCAAATGATCACCCCGGTGGCGATTTGGACAGCGGCCTCGGCGGCTCGGCGCATGGCTTTCTTCGCCGAGCTGTCGGGAACAAACAGAATGTCGTTCGCTTGCATCGGCGGGTCGGGAGCGTGTCCCTCCAGAACCTCGCTGAGATTGACTGGCAACTCCTGCCGGGCTGGTGCTGCTCGGGCGGGCTCGTCGCGAATAATCACGGCCCGGCTCTTGATCGCCGTCGGCTTCAAATCCTCCGCCAGCGCAATGGCCTTGAGGACGGTCATCTGCTCTTGGTCATTCTTGAGGGCGAAGCCTCCGGGACGGCCTACTGCGCCGACTACATAAATAACGCCGGCGCGTTGCACTGTCACTCTATCGCCCGGATACAACTCGATGTTCAGACGCGGGTCTCCGGTCTGCAGGAGACGTTTCAAGTCGACGGCGATCGTCTGGGCAATGGGACCCTGCCCGCCGCTGTCCTGGCTGCCGGGCAGTTCCCGGCCCGTCAGGGCGAGATCGCCGCGTGTGACCGTCACGACGTTACCTGCATCCTCGGAAAGTCCCTCGGCCTGGGACAGAACATCGAGCAGTGTGGTGTGCGCGAAGACCGGATAGATCTGCGGTTTCTTCACTGCGCCCGTCACGGCTACGGAATGGAGGCGCGATTCCTTCACTTCCACCGTCACCTGGGGTTTCCTGAGCAGGCCATTCGCCTGCAGCGTGTCGCGAATGGCACCGGCAAGTTGCGCCGTCGTCAGACCCGTAGCGGCAATCGGAGCCGGAACGAGAGGCAGGGTGATGGAACCGCTAGGGCTCACTCGGTACGTCCTGCTGAATTCGGACACGTCGAAGACGCTGACCTCCAGCAAATCATCCGGGCTGATGACGTAGTCGGCCCCGTGGGGCTGCGCGATGGTCTTCGCTTCCGGCCCGGACTGGGCTTCGGTTGCCAAGCCGGAAGCCGGCTGCGGCGCGGGTTGTTCACCGCCCAGTAAACTCATCGCGCCGAGGAGCAGAAGCGCCGACCCGGCAACGAGCGGCCCGGCGCGATCACTTCCGTACTTACTTGGTGCCTGGAAAGGAATGTCTGTGAACCTCTCTTTTGCGACAGTCACGCGTCTCGACGCTACCCTTGCGATCTTTCAACTTCGAGAGGCTAGTGCTGAGTTTCCCGCTTTTCGCAAACTTTCCGACACCCCGTCGGAACGGTGCTACGGCCCTTTCTTAAGAAGAACCGCCGCTCGACAGGCTCACCCCCCTCCCTTCGGCTTCGCTCCGGGACGGTGAACGGGTCGAACCGTTAGCTAAGTCGAAGGGCAGAACTTGAAAAGCAAACTCTGCGCTACCCGGCCTTGGTTCTAGATGACTAGAATCTGTAAAAAGCTCCGCCCTGTGACTTACGCCGCAGCCCTTCGTCGTAAGCCCGGCGTGAGGATCAGAGAGGTGTGGACCACGCCCGACCGATTACCTTTTGGGTTACTGGTGGCCCTTTGCCTGCGGTCTCTCGAGCTGGGTGAGAAAGGCCTCAGCGCGAACGCGGTTGACCTGATTCAGCCGGAAGATTGGTCCCGCTCCGGTCGTTATGTCTCGCATTAGGAAACCTTGCTCTGCCAGCCATTCCAGCGCCCTGTTAGTGTCCTCGACGCTGCGGCGGATCGTCTCACTCATAAGACGCCAGCGCGCGATTCCTTCCAGGTCGTCAGCCGTGTGGGGATTGCGGAGGAAGTAGCTGAGAATATCCCTAGTGACGTTCTCCCCTGTCTCGCGCGGCATCCGGAATTACGCCTCCAAGCGCCTGGGGCTGCAGGTCGCATACCAAATGCCATGAATCTATTCTGCATTGATTCCAGGCGACTTGAGTGAAGTGCCGGTCATCAGAGTTCAAAAGGGGGGGGACAGACCGGCCCCAGCGTCTTTACCGGTTTGTGTGGAAATGGGACAAAAACAAAAGGGGTTAAGGGAAAGTGGCCGGGGTGAACGCATTCTGCCCGCCGGCGGGTCAGAATTGTCCCACCCCCATTACTCGCGGGCTTACATAAAAAACGCTTGACGTAGTCATATAATCAATATAGGCCGGGTTAAACACGGTGGTGACACACGAATCACACATATTTTGCATCGACTTGACAATATTGGATTCGGGTCCAGCCGATACTGTAATTCGATCCGGCACCAGAGCGCGCTCGGCCTGTGGGAGCAGGGTCAACATCACAGGAGGGTTGTGATCATGCAGGGCGATCCAGGCGCTACGGCTACGCAGTTGACAGAGGCAACCAGCCAGCACGATCGCCGGGGATCCCGGCGCGTAGCCGCCAAACTGCGCGCAACACTGTCTGCGAGGGGCCGACTCTTCTGGACCAGACACAAGGCATTCATTGTCGACTACTCGATGCTCGGCTTAAGAGTTCGAGCGGAAGCTAGCTTTACCTTAGGGCAGGTTGTCCGAATTGTTTCGGAAACGAACCCCGCCCAGCGGGTGGTCTGCCGGGTGGTGTGGGTTGGACGGGCCGGGTCCTCACAGGAAAGAGAAGCAGGCCTCACATTTCTCGATATCCTGCGCTGAGGACGCCCCGTGAGGCTCTAGCTGCCAGGCTAGAGAGCGTTGCGATCCACGGAATATTTCTTGACCAGGCGACCGAAGGCCCGTCGGTCTTTGCCAGCTTCGAACGCCGCGCGCGTAACGTTTCCGCGGTGCTTGCGCAGCATTTCCCGAACGTAGTGCTGTTCGAAGGACTCGATCGCCTGTTTGCGGGCGTGGCGGAAACTCAACACGTTGTTCGAAAAGGCCGGAGGCGGTGTGGGAAGCGCGATATGGTTGGGCAGGACTTGAGTGCCGGGACAAAACACTACCGCGCGTTGCACGACGTTATACAGTTCGCGAACGTTGCCCGGCCAACCGTAGTTCTCCAGGATGCGCAATGTAGCCGGAGAAAAAGACTTCCGAGGCCCGCCCGTTGCCGCCGAGCATGATGCCAGGAAGTGGCGCGCCAGCAGGCTGATGTCTCCGCGGCGATCGCGCAGGGGTGGCAGCCGAAGTTGGAGTACATTGAGGCGGAAGTAAAGGTCGGAGCGGAACTGTTTTTCCTGGACGCAGGATTCCAGATCGCGGTTGGTTGCCGCGATGACCCGGACGTTGGCTCGAGTGAAACTGTCGGCCCCCAGTGCGCGGTAGGCTCCATCCTCCAGGAAGCGCAAAAGCTTGGCCTGAGCGGCCAAGGAGAGGGAGTCAATCTCATCCAGGAATAGAGTGCCGCCCTCCGCCATAGCTGCCAAGCCCTTCTGGTCGGCGTGAGCATCGGTGAACGCGCCGCGCACATGACCGAAGATCTCGTTTTCAGCCAAGTGGTCAGGAAGGGCGCCGCACTCCACCGGAATGAATGGAAAGCCCTCCCGCCTGCTCAAGTGATGAATGGCTCGGGCACAGAGCTCTTTGCCCGTGCCGGTCTCTCCCGAGAGCAAGACCGGGACAAGGCTGGCGGCAAGCAGCGGAATTGCCTGTAAGGTTGCGACGAACGCCGGGTCTTGCCCAATCAGTTGAGCCATGCCCATTTCCTGCCTAAGCTGTAGGTAGACAGACTCCAGGCCGTGGCTCCCTAACATTCTCGCCAAGCGTTGCCTTAGCTCGCGCTCGCACCCGGGCCACAGGACGAAGTCATCGACTGTCTCGGAGGCGAGCCGGAGCAACTCTTCATCGGCGGCTGAAGGGAGCACCACCAGGGTAGGCGTGACGAGATGTTGGTGGCGTAGCCATTGGGCCAGGCTCGCCGGTTCCTCCACCGCCAGGGCGACAACAACTTCGGCTCCGGTGGCGCTCAAACGCTCGAAGGCCAACGATTCCCAAGGGACGTATTCACAGTGGAAGCCCGCGTCGGGGGGCAGGAGGCGGTCGAAACCCATCTCTGAGGCGAGAGTCTGACTTCCGATGATGAGCAACCGCTTCGGCATCTCAACCTTGGCCCTGTCTTTCTCAAGCAGGAGGGCGGAGTTTTGCACAAGGCCGAGCGCGAAGTCAAGATCTTATAAAGGGAGTGATTATACCCAACGACATAAGTGATTCGCCATTTCGCACTGGAAGGACCGCAGAACGTAGCGTCGGGCAACTGTGTCCTCTCGAGGAGAGTTATCAGTCTTCGGGAAGCTTGTCGATGAGGTCGACGATTTCCTCCTGGATACTGTTTGACCGGGCTCCGACGATAGTCAGGGGAGGAGCAAGTTCTGCCGCCTCGTCCCAGAACTTTTCCGTCTGGGGATCGAGAGCAAGAAGTCTTTTCACTCCACGCTCCACGTCATGGAGCATTTCCAGGTACTCCTCCATCAGACTCCTGAGGGTGTGAGTGTCGGGAATGGCTGGTGTCTTGACCTTGGCCATGATTGCTTCTCCAGTCGTTTTCTCAACTTTCGCATCTGTTTACGGGCAGCGTCAATCTCCTTCTCCCACTTTCTTATCGCACCGAAATCCGGAGCAGGCTTCTGAACTTCGGCTTCTATCTTGGCGTGGTGCCCTACAACGGTGCGAAGATAGCCCGCAATGACCTTCCGGGTGTGCTTGTTCTTACTCATGGCTACTCAGCAGTGGAGGGGTCTCAAAAGCTGAGCAAGAAAGCCTTCCAGTCGTTTACAGTTGTTGGGTTCTCAGACGGTTCATCCAACGGTTGCGGAGGAACCACACTGCTCCCGTCAGAAGCAGCACTCCTACAACAGCATCGAAGCGATGGAAGTAGGTGCGCAGGGTGGTCCAACGCTCGCCCAGTTTCATGCCAGCGTAGGCGAGCACAAAGCACCAGGGCAGCGAGCCGAGAAATGTGTAGACGTTGAAGCGAAGAAAATTCATGCGAGCGATACCGGCAGGCAAGGCGATGAAAGTGCGGACGACCGGCAGCAGGCGCGAGAAGAACACCGCCCAATCGCCGTAGCGCGCGAACCAACGATCGGCCATCTCGAGGTCGTGGTATGTGACCAGCACGTATCGGCCGTAGCGTTCGGCCAGAGGTCTTCCGCCCCAGGCGCCCACATAGTAGGCTACGAACGACCCAAGGTTGCACCCAACGGCGCCCGCGATGGCGACCCCGATCAGGCTGAAGCGTCCTGCATGAACAAGGTAGCCGGAGAAGGGCATGATGACCTCGGACGGCAACGGAATGCAGGCCGATTCGATGCCCATCAGCAGCACAATTCCCAAGTAACCGGATTGGGAGATGACAGCAATTATGAAGCGGGCCAGGAATTCGAGAACGGCTGCGACCATGAGAGTAGGATCCGAGTTGGACCAACACCTTTCTTTCCCTGAACTTTCCAAAGGGGAGGAATTTGCCGGAGATTCGCTCGCGACCGATACAACCCCATCGCCTGCCTGTCAATCTAATCCGTTGGCGACGAAGGATATAGCCTCAGTTTCATTTGCGCTGCGGAATTAAGTGACTTGCAATAGCCCTCAGTATATAATGAGGCGTCGGAATTGCGCCAGGAGCCAGCCATGAAAACAGCACTTGAGGTAGCCAGTTCGGCGACAGCGTTGGTTTTGGGGTTCGTCCTTAGCGTCGGTCTTGCTCCGGTTGCTGCCGGCGGCCAAGACCAGGCTAACAGCCAGAGTCAGAATCAGAGCCAGACCCAGACCCAGAATCAGAACCTGAGCCCGAAGAACGACGTTAACGAAATCGGTAACCGTAAGGTGGCGCACAAGAGCATCATCTCCACGGAGAAGGAGATCGCTATGGGCAAGCAGTACGCCACCGAAATCGACCACTCGGCCAAGATCATCACCGATCCGGTCGTCAACGAGTATATTAATCGCGTGGCTCAAAATGTGGCGCGCAACTCCGACTTGACCATCCCGTTGACGGTGAAGGTGCTTGACTCCCCTGAGATCAATGCTTTCGCCTTGCCGGGTGGATTCCTCTATGTGAACAGCGGACTGATCATGGCGGCCGACGAAGAAGATCAGATTGCCGGGGTGATGGCGCACGAGATTGCCCATGTGGCGGCGCGTCACTGGGCGTCGCAGATGACCAAGATGACCCTTCTGCAGTACGCTATGATACCTATGATTTTCGTGCCTATGAGTTATCCCGTGTACATCGGCGTATCGCAGGCCATGAACTTCGGCGTCCCGGTGGCTTTCATGAAATTCAACCGTAACTCTGAGGCGGAGGCCGATTACCTGGGGCTGCAGTACATGTACAAGGCCGGCTATGATCCGAGTTCCTACCCGGCTTTCTTTGGAAAGATCATGGAAGAAGAAAGGCGCAGTCCGGGTAGCATGTCGTCGGTGTTTGCCGATCACCCGCCCACTCCGGATCGCATTATCAAGTGCGAGGAAGAGATTCAGAAGATTCTTCCCCAGAAAAACGAGTATCTCGTGTCGACTTCGGAATTCAACGACGTCAAGGGTCGGCTACAGACGGTGCTGACCAACCGCAAGAAAGGCGCGAAGGCAGGCCCCACGCTGGAGAAGCGCCAGACAGCCGATAATACTACGAATACCACGCAAACCCAATCCGGAAGCAGTGGTGGCTCGGATCAGAGCGGAGATCAACCGCCTGTGCTGCGTCGTCGCGATCAATCGCAGTAGTGTGGACAGTCGTCCGGCGACGACCAGAGCCCAGACTTGGGTAGTGGGTCAGTTTGAAACTGTTCCACTACCCCACTCGAGGTCCCAGAACCCCGATCAAAAACGGGAGGGGGAAGTAAACGTCACTCCCAGCTTGCGGAGCGCATCGAGATAATACTTCCGGTAGAGGATATCCCATTCGGCGCTTCCCTCCGGAATGGTGCGCTTCTGAGAGCTGATTTGCCGGCGGACGCTCTGATCAACGGTTTCTTCTTCGCGCAGCAGATCCTCGAGAGCTTTCACGATGTTCTGGCGTATAGTGTTCGGCTCCTCAAAGATCTCCACTTCGTCGAGCGCTCCAATAGCATCGGTGAGTAAGTGCGAGAGCTGGATGATTTTCTCGTGAGTCAGTCTCATAACCCGTTCATACCCTTGGCTAGAGGACTACCTTCCGATCGCGCACCAGTTGGCGCTTCACCTTTTTGAACATCTCCTCATAGGAGGCGCCCACCTGTTTCATTTCCTCGTCGTGTTGCTCGAGGATCTTGCGGGCTTCTTCGTTGATGCGGTCTTCAACGCTCAGCTCATCCAGCACCACTTGGGTCATCACTTCCTGGACATATTCGGGTTGCTCGTATTGGATAAGGCCAGCGGCGGTGAGGCGTTTCAGGACCTGCCTCGTCATGTAACTGACGTATTCGCGAGGAAACTGCATAGACGGATTGAGCGATCTTCTTGACGGCTAGCCGTTTATAGTTTATAGTTTGGGTTTTGGCGTGTCAAGGTTCCGATACCGCGCATACCGGAAACTACACGGTGAACCGCAGGAGGGCGGTTAGCTCAGTTGGTCAGAGCGTCTGCCTTACAAGCAGAAGGTCATCCGTTCGAGCCGGATACCGCCCACCGTCAT
>Ga0182034_10000964_pt1 | contig 13869 bp, 11 predicted proteins | sample flu12Cox44000172_FD_125972 | JGI IMG/M metagenome (GOLD analysis project Ga0182034, IMG submission 125972) | Lab enrichment of tropical soil microbial communities from Luquillo Experimental Forest, Puerto Rico - flux4day.12C.oxic.44.000.172 | ecosystem: Environmental > Terrestrial > Soil >... | reverse complement strand
CGTAACCTTGAATGGGCCCGACAGCTAATTCCGGGGCAACAACGCGATTGTACGGGAGAGGTTGAATATGCCGGTGACTGCGGTCAGCAAGCCGTCCGTTTGATTATAGCTCGTCCTGCCGAATTTTGCCGGAACATGGTGCTAAGAATCGGGTACTGGTGGATTGGTAATCCGGTGGAATCCAAGCGGCTTGGCTCATTTCGTCACCTGAAATACGTGCCTCAGTTGGTCTTTTCCTCGCTGGCCTTACTCGGAGCGGGATTGGCCACGGCAAAGGAACGTCCCCGCACTTTTGTTCGTGAGCGTACTGATTTTCTACCCGTTAATCTATTACGTAACCCATACGGTTGAGGGCTTCTTTTATCAATATCCAACGCATCCGGAGGTGGGACGTTCCTGGGTCGTCAGGAACAAGGTTGAGTGACTCTCCTTGCCCCGAACGACGACCACAAAGCGGTTTTCATGCCGACGTACGGCTTTGGCTCCGTACCAAAAGCCCCGCTACATGAGCTCGCTATTCAATACAGAATCGGCGGTCCTTTGAAGACGCTGCTTCCGCTCGAAAAGCGCAGGTATGGGCTCGAGAGCCCCAGCTGCCAACACTTTCTCCCAACGATAGGCCCAATCATTTCTCAGTAAGGATTGCGCAACATTAGCCCGGCGAATTGCCTTCTGTCGCTCCGGTTGCCCGTCAAGCTCTTTTATTAATACACCTATATCGCTAGACCCATAAGGAAGATGGATCAGGGCATCGGGCCAATCAAAAAGACGTTCAAACTCCTCATTGTTGGGACGTTCTCCGATCATGATGGCCCCGGAGGCCGCTCCTTCGAAGTACCTATTACCGATCTCAATCTGATTCCCCCTTTTTTCGGGCCGATCAATCAACCCAGGATTCACGACAAAGTAACGACTTCTTTTGGCGATATTTGCAAAGAGGGTTCTGTGTTGCGTTGAATCGATGGCTTGGTCTCCCGCAATTGTGTCGTGAACATAAAATAAGCCGTCTTGTCCAGCCATTCGCAACAGTGCTAGGTGCGTATTCTCCGACCGACGACCAATACTGTAAACGTCCACGACTCTCTTCGGCAGTTCGGGATACGGACAAAAATGAAGAGCATCCAACCCGGGAGGCAGAAAGTTGCAAGTGAGTCCTAATTTTTCACTTAACGGTCCGACGCTCTGAGAGTAATAAAGCAAGATGACATCAAATTGTTCCAATAACCGAAGAAAGTAAGGGTATTCTGCCATTTCTTTGACCCACAGTTCGTCAATTAGGCAGATCGATTTCTTGCAGACATCTCGCCAATTGCTAACTGCGTTCACCATTAACAAATCCCTTGCCGAACCACAAATGGCGAAAAACAAGTCATACTTTGCCTTCGGCGAAGTTTTCTCTATCCCTGGATTGAGGGCGACGGGGAGATGAAACGCAACACGCGCGGCTAATTGGTTACGGAGCCCAGACGGATCAAGTGTTGGTGCGACCATCTCTACTGCATCGATCTGAGAAATCACATTTTCAAATTCGAAGTGCGCGCAACGGAACAGGGCTTTGTTAAAAATGTTTCTCAGCGAGAAGACAACGATCCTCGGATTGCTCTGAGGTCGAGTAGCCATTTATTCTCCACCTAAAGCCGATTAGGTGTGCGCTGCTTCGTGGCGCGAGGGAGTGCCCAGATATCCGCCCTATTGGTGGCTAACGAAGTGAAGACCCGTAGGATAATTCTGGCAGAGTCTGCCTTCGAGTCGATGCCATCGCCAACAGTTGCCCCCGCTCCGTCCGATTGAAGACAACCAGCCAAGATCCGGCAATATATATAACCGTAGCGCAAGCTGCTGAACCGATGAGCCAAGGGTAGCTCGGTCTAAGCCCCCAGGCTGAGATTGCAATCACCAGCGCACTCAGACCCGCACAGCGCAACGTGGTTTCTCCAAGGAATCGTATGTATTTACTATAGGAAAGGCCGCTTGCTTTGCACACCCAAAATGGTTGAGCCAGAACACGGACGATGAAGGCGGCAATCAAGGTGCCGAGAGCCACACCCAGGACACCTAAAGACCTAGCCAGCAGCACACTGACAGCCAAGTTCAGTATCCCTTCCCCGCAATTGAGGTAGGTATAGAAGCGATGCTTGAACGTAGCGTAGAGCAGAGCAATCGAGGGACTTTGGCCGACGTCCAGCAAAACAGCAAGGGACAGAGCGACCAACGGCCAGTAAGCATCTTGATAGCGCGGGCCCATCCAACGATTAATAAATGGTTTTCCCCAGAAGATAAGACTCAAACCGATAAAACTGGAGATGCAAAGCGAAACCCGCGTCGCAAAGAACAGGACTTTCTCAATTTTCTCATCGTCTTGTGCGCCATGCAGTCGACTCATTACCGGTTGAACGATGCCAACTATAGAAATGACGAAGTCGATGTAGTAGCGCATAAATACGCTGGCAACTCGATAGTGAGTCACCGCTACTAGACCGATGAGAGCTGCAATGACGACCGAATCCACTTGAAAGCGAAAGATGTCCCCAATCACGGACAGAAAAGTGTAAATGCTGTAAGAGAAAAATCCGGCAATTCTCTTTCTGGTGGTTGGTAGCCGATCAATTCGGGCCCATGGAGTGCCGCGCCTCACAAAAAATACCTGAAGGGCTATCACGGGCAGTGAGGCCAATAGTGTCACCCATGCCAGCGACAAGAGCCCTCCCCCGCTAAGGATCGCTAATACAATGAGCCCTGTGCGAAGAACGACTCCCAAGATTCCCAGACCTGCTTGAACATCAAACCGCAGCTGAGCCTCGAGGATGCCGGCATACGCCCGCGCGGGGAACCAAAGCGCCACATTTACTCCCAAAATAGCAATGACCCTGGAAAAGAGAGCTGCATCCGCTGGATCATGCGAGAGCCACGGAGCGGCGGCCGCCAGAACCGCAGTGACAAGCAGGGCAAAACCGCCAATCAGCAGTTGAATTCGAAGAGCGGTGTTGAAAACAGCAGAACACTCGCGGGTATCGTTCTGCCCGATCGCCACAGCCATGTACTGAGAAACTGCGCTCGAGAGCCCAAAGTCTAGGAGACCATAATAGCCAACGAAAGTCGCTGCAAGAGTCCAAAATCCATAGAGACGATCCCCTAAGTGATGCACGATGAATGGCATCAGGAAGAGTGAGGAGATCGCAGCGGTAAAGAGATTAATTACTCGGAGCACGGAGCCCGGAACCAGCTTACGCCCCATCGCACTCAGCGTTCCATTTGTCATGCGAGACACGGCACCTAAACTTGATCTCTTTCAGCGTCTACGTATCAGTCCGAAAGGCTTTAGACTGAGTTACTGACTCCCCGCGAGGCAGGAGGACGACTTAATACATCCTGATAAATTCCCACGAGTTGTAAGCAAATGGATTCATAGGAAAATTTCTTACAAACCATTTCGCGACCTGCCGAAGCAATCGATTTTCTCAATTCTTGATGTTTGAATAGGTTTTGGACGGCTTCTGCGATGGCTGCCGGATTATATGGATCAACGAGCAGACCATTACTGCCGTCAGAAATAAGGTCCGGAACTGCGCCACCTCGTGCTGCAACTACGGGCAAACCTGCTGCCATTGCCTCAATGAGGCTCATGCCAAAGGACTCGTAGAAAGACGGACTAACGTAAATATCGGCATTGGCATAAAAACTTGGTACATCACGATGAGCTACCAGACCCGCAAATGTGACTCGCTCGGAGGCCTCCGGGCTCAGATTCTCTTTAAGCTTCTGTATGTAGCTGCCTTCATAAAAGTGCGCGAAGCTATCGACCACTCCTCGTTCTAGACAGAGGTCAGCAAGGAACTCCCGCGGAGGAATCCATTCGGGTCCCACGATGGTCAAGCTTGCATCTCGGTACTGCCGCACGAGTATCTCGAAGGCCTCTAATAAAACGTGGACGCCCTTCTCCGGGGAAACTCTACCTACGTAAAGGAGTCGGCAGGGAGAGACACTTTTTGTCTTGATGTTTTGGCCAGCTCGGACGCCATCCGGCGAAATCCCCATCGGGACAGCCTTGCACCGATGTGCGGTTACGGGAAATTTGGCGCGGATCGGCCTGGCAATGAACTCGCTACAAGAAATTACTGCATCGATCTTTCGCAGCCTATTCTGGATATCTCTGAAACCTACTTGTGTAAGGAGTTCTCCATGCATGTTTAGGATAATTCGACTATTCGGATTGAACAATTTGATGATGGCACAAAATTGAGGGTAGTTATAGACATGTACGACGCTAAAGGACCTCTTGCGGACATCTAGGGCAACTCTCAGAGCATACCAGGGGTACCAAAAATCAGAAGAGAATGGAGGCTGCTTTATTCCGACGGCATTGTAGAAGAGCTGGAGGTACTTCAAAAGCCGGCTGTCCCAGTGAGTTGATAGTCGGTAATAATCAACCCCATTCACTCGCTCATGAGACTTGAGGGAAAAACTTCCCGAATAAACCATAACCTCGCAGGTTTTCGCTAAACGTGTCGTGACCTCAGTGTTCCAAATCTGCAACGAGCCGTCCACATGGGGTGGCCAAATAGGTGGAAAAACAAAAGCGATTTTCATCGGAAGTCGAACTAGCTATTCAAGCCCGGTGCGAGATCATCGCGCTATCCAATTCTTCTGAGAGGCAAGTTGTTGAGCCGGTAAAACGCTACACTACACCGCCGCAGCGCCAACGAGAGCCTTTTCAGCGGCTCGCTCGCCGCTCTTGAAGCTCTCATCCGTCCACATGTATCCCCAATCGCCATATCGTCCACAGTAGGCGATGCCGATGTCATCTAGATATCCGTGAACTGCCTTTAATGCTTCAGCCCGCTCGAGATCAAAGATGACATTGGCGTACCGGAGCAACATGGCCTTCTTGAAAAGGATACGATCTTCATCACGAAGAAGACCACATTTGCGTAAGTCCGAAATAACGGGCTCAATCCAATCGTCAGGGGAACCAAGTAGAGGTTTATATTTTTCTGAGAAATAGACCTCGGCTTGAATACTTCCCGTACCAGCGGGAGCGTTCGTAGAAGAGAGCATGTGCGGAAAGCCAAGCCGGGCAAAGCAAATATCCTCGTCATAGAAGTACGTCATGTGAGCGCGGGAAAGATCCTGCCGGTTCACTCCAACGTTCACAAGCACACAAGTCGAGCAAGCCAGTTGTCGGGCCGCCGTGACAATATCTCTCGGCGCACCTTGAATCATCCGAATAAGATCTGGCAGGGGCACCGAGGAAATTAAAGAATCGTAGTGAGTCACAAAACCGTTCGTAAAGTTCAGTTGATGCGTCCTCGGATCAATGGATTTGAGCTCATGATTGAGCTTCAAGTTCCCCATGGGCACAAATTTCCTCAGATAGGACATGAAACCGCCATTTCTTGGATAGCGGAAGTGCGTTATGTAGTGGACATGCGGCGACGAGGGCGAAAGAGCTCCCCGGAGCACCTCTTCCAGGCTCGGCCGGTAGATGCGGGGACCCAACCAATCGGTACTCATATTCTCGGCGGTTGTGAGATGGTACTTGCGCGTGTACTGCATCGGAAATTGCTCGGCAAATGTCCGACCGAAGCTGGCTAACAACCAATCTGCGTAGTTTCTGACTGGCCGTTCTGGCCCTTGGCGCTCTTCAACAAAATCAGTGATGACCTTGACGATGGTGTCCTCCGGCAGCCCGTGGAGGTGGAGCTGTACCGGATGCTTCGGCCAGTAGCCACGCCAGTAGTTATTCAGATTTATCTGGATCGTCTCGAATTGCTGGTCAACGCTTTCAGCAAAAATCTCTTGAATACGAGGGTCCTTAGTAAAAGAAATGTGCGGACCAACGTCAAATAAAAAGCCACTCTCAAAGCGAAATGATGCTGTATGACCGCCATGATAGCTATTCTTATCGTACATTATGGGGTTAATGCCTTCTGCGTGTAGCCGGTAAGCGGCACCGAATCCAGCCATCCCTGTTCCCAGAACAACAATGTTTAGGTTCGACATTAGAGAATCCTCTCGAATCCTGTTTATCTTTTCTAGCCTGTGCGACTCACCCCGGGGCGCCACCCGTATTTCTCCTGGTTATTATTCCAACAAAAGTCCTTCGTATCGGGCAATTTGATCTCTTGTAAGCTGGAGGAGATCAGCACCGGCTTTGAAAGCATGGTACCACTCGACGATCCATCCGAGACTCTGTTTCAAGGGAAGCACTGGATGCCAGTCCAAATAGGTATGCGCTTTCGACACATCCAACTTTAGAAATTGAGCTTCTGGCGGGTGTGAGGCACCATCGCTCTTCCAAGACGCAGTCCCTCCCCATCGCCGAACCATTTCATCCGCAATGCGCGATACTGGCAAAGCATCAGAATTCGCCGGACCGAAATTCCAGGGTGACGAGAATCGAACGCCATCTTCGGCAAGCCGCTCTGCAAGCATGAGGTAGCCCCGCAGGGGTTCCAAGACAAACTGCCAAGGTCGAATCGCAGAGGGGTTCCGGATAAGACAAGCTTCCCCGGCAAGAAAAGCCTTTATCAGGTCAGGGATGAGTTGGTCCTGGGTCCAATCCCCACCACCAATCGCATTCCCGGCGCGCGCGCTAGCGATCGCTACGCCGTGCCGCGCAAGCGAAGTGACTGGGAAAAACGAGTGGCGGTACGCCATGCTCACCAACTCGGCGCATCCTTTTGAATTTGAGTAAGGGTCGTGGCCACCCATGGGCTCGTCCTCATGGTAACCTGGACCGGAGTCGCGGCTCGCATAGCATTTATCGCTAGTGACGTTAACGACTATACAGGGACGGCCCAACTTCCTTACAGCTTCCAGAAGGTGAACAGTCCCCATGACATTGGTTGAATACGTTTCCACGGGATCTTCGTAGCCACGACGCACCACCGACTGTGCCGCCATGTGAATGATCACCTGTGGACGCGAGTTCTCGAGAACAGACGCGAGTTTCACATAATCAAGAATGTCACCATGGATTGACCGCACGATACCGCAAATGCCCGCCTGCTCATACAGACTTGGGCAGGTGGGTGGATCGAGCGCGTATCCGGTCACCTCGGCACCTAGCGCATCCAGCCACAAGGAAAGCCAGCTTCCCTTAAATCCGGTATGACCGGTGAGGAGGACCCGTCGACCCTTCCAAAATGTGCGATTAAACATGCCTGGCAAAAGGCCGCCCGGCCATCAAAAGAGAGTTGGGGATGACGAAATTGAGGGCAAGCTCAAGATGCTGGGCCAAGAATATCCTACCTACGTCGCCGCGTTCACGGTTTGCAGACCGGAAGGAACCGAAGGGGACCACCGCGCAAGCTGCTCCCGCCAAAGATTCTCGGAAAGTCTGCCTGCTGGCAAATCTACGTCATCAAAGGCCAGCAACTGGTCTTTTGCGACATCTCGTCGCAGCACACAATCGGTCGAGAGCGCGATCGGCAATGCCGAGGTTGATCGGGCCGTTGTCACATTGTCAATCAGACCGTAAGTGCAAAATCCGCCGATACCATCGAGCCGCTCACCAGCTCTCAAATCGCGCTTGGCAACAGCCAGGACCTCACAGACCGGGGCCCCAATTGGGGCCACGGTCGAATCTCGATGGACAGCCGCTCGCCCGATTGTCGAGGCGATTTGGATGTGAGGTAAATGAAAAGGGGTGTAAAACGCATAGAAGGGGCCGTCGCCGAGCTTGTAATACGCCAATTGCACTTTTTTCAGGGGTGAATCTTCATGAACGACGACAAATGCGCCCGTGTAAGGAGCTGCGCCAAGGGCGTAGTCGACCAATCCAGAGCCTAGCATTTGATCGGCTGGCAGCAACTTGGCTATTTCACGCACATCTTTGCATGCGGGACCGTACATTCCGCGCCGCCCAACGCGAAAACCTGTTGCATTCGCCAAGACCGTCGCCTCCATGGAAAGTTTGGTTGAGTCCGCAAACGAAGTCACCTTCCTCACGTCCTGGTCGTTTTTCGCTGCAAATGCCCGCTGAGTTTCCGGTGTTCGGTAGTAATCCACAATGCCCTTGATATTGCCCGCGGCGACGGGTCGAAGCCCCAAAGAACGGAGATAGCGCAGCAGAGTCATCGCTACACCAGGTTCATCACCGTCGGTATGTGTGAGTATTACACCGGCTTGAACTGCTTTTACTTTGAGAATTGGGCCTACCAACGAATCGAGTTCGGCATTGACCAGGACAACGTGCTTGCCATTCTCGATGGCCTCAAGAACCACGCGCGCGGCGGCATCTACGGTTCCGGTTACTTCGACAATGATATCGATGGAATCGCAGGTAGTTACTACGGACGGATCGTCGGTCAAAATCGGTGTCTGATTGGCAATGGCCGCTTGCGCCTCTTTGGCGGATGCCACCTGGCGCCATTCGTGCATGCCTGCTTCCCGGAACGCACGCTCTCCATGCGAGGTCGTACGATTGGCGATCGCGACGAGGCGGATTCCCGGTACCGGCGTCCCCAACTGGAGGGCAATCGCCCGCCCCGTCGCGCCGGCGCCCACCATTCCGACTCGGATCGGACGACCGGACGACTCTAACTCCTGAAGCATCGTGTCAACAGTCATTGTTACCTCCCACCGCGAGACAGATCACCAATTTTTTTGATTCTACCAGCCTTCGGGAATTGACTGAGTGTCAATCTCTATATCGCGGCTCAAACTCTAAAACGTTACCGCGTCAACACCTCAAGGGACTTCCACAAAAGCTTCCAGACATCACCTTACAGCACAAGCTTGCGACAGAAAAAACCTTCGGCGAAGCCACTTGGAGCATTACATTCCATACCTCGCAGGCGCATGAGCGAGAAAAATGTGTCGGGCTGAAACCACCGCTTGGAACGCTGGGATTCGAATGTATCGACGATGATTTGCACTTTCTTTTGGCACAACTCCACAGGAAGGCGTACAAACACGCTCGGTTGCCCTAAATCACCGTCATACTTGGGGATCTCGTATTCAAGAATTAGATGATCCCGAAACGTGTTGCGAGTTAATTCGGCCAAAAGGCGGTGGTCCTGGTGGGCATCCGAGTGATTGTGAGTGAAGATTACATCTGGCGAGACAGTCTCTTTCAGCTCCTCGAACACAGCCTTCACTTCCGCTCCGAAATACGGCATAAAACCGTCTTGAAAGGCCTTGAGAAGTGGGCCGCTGGCGGCTTTAGCCCCGGCAAATAGCACTGCACCCCGCTTCGCTTCCTCTGCTCGAACTCCTTGCGCACTGAAAACAACCCAATGAAACTTGCAGAAGGGATATTGTTGTGCCAGCCGAAGAATTGTCCCACCACACCCGATCTCAATATCATCCGAGTGGGCTCCCAAGCACAAAACTTGTACCGGAGAAGAGGAATCGCAAGGCAAATTAAACATTGACGTTCACCCTGAAACAGCAGGTCTGTCATTGGGTGCTGTCTGAGTCTTCCAAATCTCCCAAGGAGCCTTCCCTTCCGTATAGAGGCTCTCCAATCGTTGCTTGTCCTTGAACGTGTCCATGCTCGCCCAAAACCCGTCATACCGATAGCCGATTACTTGCTTCTCCTCTACCAGCCTATGAAATGGTTCGGCCACAAGATCTTCGCGTTGGCCGATGTAATCGAAAATCCGCCGGTTAAAAATGAAGTATCCTCCGTTGATGCGAACGGAGCCGTTGTTAATGGCATGAATCCCCGAGACCAAGCTCGCCATACTCTCCTCAAGCGATACCAAGTGGTAGCTAAGATTTGGTCGGACGCACAAGAAGCTGGCTATTTTCTTGTGTTCACGGAAGTGCTCAAGTTGCTGAGTCAGTGGCAGGTCTGTAAGCCCATCGCTATAGTTCGCCAAGAATTCCTCCTCACCACCCAAGTACTTTTCAACCGCCTTCAACCGTTGACCAATATTGGAGTTTATCCCCGTATCCGCGAAGGTGATCCTCCACTCATGGATATCACTGTTGAGCAGCTCCACGTTCTTGCCCCCACCGGATAGGACAAAATCATTGGAGGCGCATTCGTCGTAATTTCTAAAATAGTTTTTCACAGTGTCAGCACGATGCCCTAGACAGAGAATGAAGTCCGTGTGCCCGTAGTGTGCGTAATACTTCATCACATGCCAAAGAATCGGTCGATATCCGATAGTCACCATAGGTTTGGGGATGGTTTCGGAATAATCTCTAAGACGCATGCCCAAACCACCGCAAAACAATACAACTTTCACGGCTCTCTCCTTTGCGTCGATTCCTTTTGTAGAAATAAATCCCTGAGCTGCCTTCTATCAGAAATTCGCCTGAAGAGTCTTCATGCCGAAAATCTGGCGGTTCGGATTTGGCGGATCCTGGTGTTTGCATCCGCAATCTTTTCCCACTACACGAGGGGCCAGCTACGATCTTGCTCAGAGACTAAAGTAGGTGGTATCGGCCACTTTATACCAAAAGCCGGATCGTCAAACCGAACACCCCGTGCAGCGCTCGGGGCATAAAAGGCCGAAGTCATATAGAACATCTCTGTACTTTCTTCAAGGGTCTGATATCCGTGGGCGCATTGTTCAGGCACATAGAGCATGCGACCGTTCACTGCGCTCAATTCTGCGCCATACCATTTTCCGTACGTGATGGAGTTTGGTCTTAAGTCAACCACCACATCAAAAATACTCCCGCGCGTGCATCGCACGAGTTTAGCCTCCAAGGCGGGAGCCACCTGTAAGTGCATACCTCGTATTGTTCCCTTACGAAGGCTGAAACCCATATTCGCTTGGACGGGTAGGAAAGCGATGCCGTGCTCAACAAACTCTCGACTGCACCAAGCGCGAAAAAATCGTCCCCGCTCGTCTTCATGCGAATCCGGATCGATGGACCAGGAACCGATAACTGTGTTCTCCGCGAAACGCATCTTAGCTACCTTCCTTCGAAGGGACCCGACACCGAGATGAAACCACCCAAGCGGGGTGAGGTGAGTGGTCGAGGTTCAGATTCAAGATTATGAGCGAGCTATGAGCACTGACTTGTGATCATTAGTGTGGGGGGTTGTTTAAATCTCACAATTGGACAGGCTACCGCCGTTGGTTACCTAGCGTGTACCGAAAAACTGAGCAATCCGGCTGCCAGAGTCTCCAACCGATTGCAAACGAATACAGCTTAACCTTTCTTCCTCATTGAAAACAACATCTGCAGAGGTATAGCCCCTCCGAAGGCCAGCGGGTTCAAGGGAAAAGTATTGCCAGGATGTGTGAAGTGACTTTCAACTCCAGAACACCTCCGTTTTCTTTGACAGTTCGAATGGGTCCGCTTTTTCGGGTACACTGAACTGCAATTTGGAGAAATTCTGCCGAGCAGGCAATGATTCATAAATCAGAGGGAGCCCGCCGGATGCCGAAGACAAATTGAGTTCAATTAACCCGGGCTTCCTGACGGTTTCCATTCCGATACGATTTGTTGTATCGACAACACCTAATCTCTTCCCGGCCTCGATTTTAGGGATTAGATCCACACCAAATTCAAATTTTTGAGGGCAGACATTAGCTTTTTGCCCCGATACTTTCGACCGGATTGCCCGCACATTCGTAGAAGAGCTGGTCCCCGTCGATGACGGCATAGGCCAGTCGGGCTCTTTCGCTCTCCGGACCTTCGATCGCCCAGTCCTCACCCCTGCGAACCAGCGTCATCTGGCTCCTAGCCCTCCACCATAGATCCACGTCTCCGGGGAGGCTAGCCCAGATCTGCTCCTTCGTAATCATCTCTCTGAGGTAGTCGAGCAGCGACTCGTAGGTTTTCCGCGCGCGGCGCTCAATCAGATAGTCTGGGTGAGTTAAGAAGCTCATCAGACCGCTTCGATCACGGATCAAAGCGCATTGTTGCTTCCAAAGCTCGATGGAATAATCGTTCAAGATATGAAACAGCGAATAATCCTCTGCAGTTGTGAGTGGGATTTCGAGGATCCTTCCAATGAAGTACGGCATGACGGTGCAACATCCCCCACGAAGGGGTTCTAAATGTGCAACGTTCGGAACCGACATGTCATAGGAAAAATCAAAAGCATCGTACCACTCCTGTCTTCTATACATCGCACCGGCACGGAACCCCTTCGATTTGTAGCGCCGCACGTAGTCGTTAATTCTGGCTGCACGCCGTGTAAATTCCCCGCGCTCTGAATAGAGGTGCCCGTCATGATTCAGGTCATGGATATTGAATTCACATCCTCGGGTGCGAATCGTGTTGACGTGTTCGTCAGAGACGTCGTACCGTCGCTCGGGAATAACCTGGTATGCCGCCTTGAATCCATAGGAATCATCCAGATCCATCAATTTAACGGTAAAATCCAGCCCTGCGGAGGTTTCTACATCGTGCGTCATTATCAGACAACTCGGTGCGGCATTCGGCCAGAACCAGATAAAAGGTAGTTTTTTTATTCCAGCGACTTCCATACTTAGCCGCAATATTCCTCTGTGCAGCCTATCCACCGTAGCGTCAACCGGCCAGTGCGGAAACGTCAGTTGCCGCCAGTCTTGAAAATAGATTTTTTGTAGCTCACGGCGAACCCGAACAGGCAGCAAATTCCTTATGAGATAATATAATTCACGGACTGGTTTACTAGACACGAATCCCCCGAGTCCGTTCAGATTTTCTACTGGATATCGTTCTAATCTGAGATTCTCGACTACCTCGTTAAAGTCAAAAGGGAGTTGTATTGCACCGCCCTCAACTTGAGTGTACCTTGAAGAGTCAAGCACTGAACGAACTGGGCCTCCGGCCGTCGCAACTCCATACTGACAGCGGCCAAAGCAGGTAATTCCTTGGCCAAATTGAAAAAAGCCGCTTTTTGCGTCCGCGGTAGGGCCCGCCAAGGTAACACCCTTGAGCAACTCCGCGGGAATCCGATAGTAGTCCAACAGAGCGTGGTTCATGAGGTGTAGAGTGGATGACTCGACCCGGCATCCTTCCTATGCAACTCTAACACCTCAGAGCGTGTGATACATTGAAAAGCCCAAAAAGGAATGAACTTTTTGGACACGTTACCAGAAAATGAAACAAAACTATAACCTTTCTCAGCTGGACCATAGTGGGCGTTCGGGCGAAACGAAGGTTTTGGGCAAACCCTCTAAAAGCAACTCTTAACCGAAATGTCGGTAGAGGAGATTCCCCATTACGACATTCAGCCTAGAAGGCATCACGGAAAAAAAACTCTTCGCGAACTTCTGCTTCCAGCCTTCGGTTAAGTCGTATCTGGAGGGAGAAGGGTATTGCCAGTAGGCAATCCGCCGCGGTTGGGCAACCCAGTGATTCTTAAATGCAAGAAGACCTGGGTTACTCAGTTCCGTCCTCCCAAAATCAAATTGAGCCGCCCCGGAGGACTTCGCCGAAGTTATCGCCTGCCAGAAAAGCCACGGTGTTGCACCGTAGGCGTTGAATTGCCCGTCGGAACATCCATATTTGTAATAGACGACATCCCTGAAGCGCAGAGTAAGAATAGCTGCGGTCGGCAGGTCGCCCTTATAAGCTACGCGAATTTCCAGCGATTTGCCGAGCTCTTCAACGAGCTTACAGAACCATCGGTAGGGTGTGGGGGGCACTCCCTGTCGCTTTCGGGTAAGAACGAACAATCGGTAGAACTTCTCAAGGAGCGCTTCGGTCCTGCCGCATTTTTCGCTGAGACCGGCCCGTTCTGCACGCTGAATTCGGCGCTGTACAGAATCTTTATCGAAAGTCGCGAACAGCTCACTTAGAGGTGGTTTCAGATCGAGAATATGAAGAAAATACTCGTCGGCTGGCAACCAGCCGTTTCCTCCGCCTGTCTTGCCGAAATATTCAGACACGGGGCGCATTTGAATATATTTATACCTGTGGAATTCCCGCTCGGTCAGCAAATGCTGAATCACGCATTCGAACTCCTCG
>Ga0182034_10000963_pt1 | contig 13878 bp, 10 predicted proteins | sample flu12Cox44000172_FD_125972 | JGI IMG/M metagenome (GOLD analysis project Ga0182034, IMG submission 125972) | Lab enrichment of tropical soil microbial communities from Luquillo Experimental Forest, Puerto Rico - flux4day.12C.oxic.44.000.172 | ecosystem: Environmental > Terrestrial > Soil >... | reverse complement strand
TGGCACGCGGGTGATCGAGGATATCGCTATTCTGCCCGGTTTGGAGCGACCACCCTGGGACTTGCGTTACCTGCAGGGCCTGATCGACGTGCCCTACCTCAACCTCACACCCGGCACTCGTTCCGGAATTGTGCATGACGAACGCTACGCGGCATTGGTGGAGGCCCTGTCGCCGCTCGAAGCGCACCTTAATGGCGTCATTGAAGCACAGCGTCGCGCCGAGGAAGAGCAGGCAAATCGAGAGTCCTTGCGTGCCATCCAGCGTGCGTTTCGCGAGGCCATGCTAGCCTTGCCGCGCGAGGAATACGACTGGTTTGACATCCAGGCGCGCTCGGCGCAAGGGGGCGGCACGGGCGAACCGCCGGCACAAAGCCCGGCGATGGAAGAGGGAGCTGTGACGGGTGTTCCGGAACCGAAAGAAGGTGAAACCACCCAGCGGCATTTCTTCGACCATGCCGGGCCCCTGCACAGCGTGGTGATTTCCCCGGCGGCGAGCACGTTGGCCGTGAACCAAAGCCGGCGCTTTCGCGCCCTGCCGCGGGATCGCTCGCGCCGAAGGGTGGAGCAGGACCTGCTATTTACCTGGGAGATCGCCGAAGGAGGCGGAACGCTCTCGTCGGCCTCCGATCAGGAGGTGAGCTTCCAGGCGCCGTCCTCGCCTGGCCTCGTCCGCTTATCCATCGCCGTCTCGCAGCACGACGTGCGCTGCAGCGCCGAGGCGCTGGTCACCGTCGCTGACAGTATCGGTGAGGCCATCAGCCCTGCTGCCGTCAACGCTCGCGGCTTGCCGGGCTACACATTTGAGAGGGCCGCAGGAGAGCTGTGGCGCTCGCGATTTGACGCCGAACGCAACCTTATTGTCGTGAATAACGGACATCGCGATTTCGTCTTCGCCACGCGCAGCCGCGCGTTGCAGCTACGCTACCTCGTGCGGCTCTACGTCACAGAATTGGTGCTGAAGAACTTCGCGGGGCTGCCGGCCGAACAATTGGCGGAGCGGATGATTGAGCTCTCGCTCTATGTCGAAGACAATTTGAAGTCCAGGTGAAAGTCATCTGGTAGGATGCCGGGCTGCGCCAATTATCAGATCTTGAAGCACGAGCCATAGCCGTAATAGCCGGGCCCGCGGCCACGCGGTTGAAGCGTTGAAGCCCTGCTGGGCGTTTGTTATACTTGCGCCTCATTCAAGCCGTAATGAAGCCGTGGCGGGCCGCGCCTCGCTTTCAACTACGGCGTACCCAACGCGCTACGCGTCGGGAACCTTCCCACCCAGGAGGTCTAGGTCTGTCATGGCTCCGCCGAAAATTTATAAGAATTTCATCAACGGTGAATGGGTTGAATCTGTCACTGGACAGGCTTTCGAAAACGTCAACCCCGCCGACCGCAATGAACTCGTCGGAATGTTTCCCAAGTCTACCAGGGAGGACGTCGATAATGCCGTGGCAGCGGCGAAGGAGGCTTACAAATCCTGGCACCTGATGCCAGCACCGAAGAGGGGCGAGATCCTGTTCCGGGCGGCGCGGCTTCTGCACGAGCGCAAGGAAACACTGGCCGAACAGATGACGCGTGAGATGGGCAAAGTGCTCGTCGAGACGCGGGGCGACGTGCAGGAAGCCATCGACATGACTTTTTACATGGCGGGCGAAGGGCGCCGCCAGTTCGGCCAGACCATGCCCTCCGAACTGCCCCACAAGTTCTGCATGACGGCGCGTAGCCCTATCGGCGTCTGCGCGTTGATTACGCCCTGGAACTTCCCCATGGCCATTCCATCCTGGAAGATCATGCCGGCGTTGATCTGCGGCAACACGGTAGTGATCAAGCCAGCCACAGACACGCCACTTTCCACTTACCACCTTGTGCAGATTCTGGAGGAAGCGGGTATGCCACGCGGCGTCGTGAACCTGGTTACTGGTTCCGGTGGTGCCGTGGGCTCGCCGCTGATGACGCACGACGACGTGCGCGTGGTCTCCTTCACCGGCTCGACCGAGATCGGCCGCCAAGTGTCCCGGGCTTGCTCCGAGACCTTCAAGCACGCTTGCCTGGAAATGGGCGGTAAGAACATCATCATCGTCATGAGCGACGCCAACCTGGAATTGGCCGTTGACGGTGCGATCTGGGGCGGCTTCGGAACCACGGGCCAGCGCTGCACCGCAGCCAGCCGCGTGGTCGTCCATAAGGACGTCTACAAGCAGTTTACCGAGGTCTTTGCTGTCCGGGCGCGCGCCCTCAAGGTCGGCAATGGGCTTGACCCTGCGGTGCAGATGGGGCCGCTCATCAACGAAGGTCAACTGCAAACCGTTGACGAATACGTCCGCATCGGCAAGGATGAAGGAGCGAGGCTTCTAACCGGCGGCCAGCGTCTTACCGGTCCGGAGTACGAAGCCGGGGCTTTTTACGCCGCCACGATCTTCGTCGACTGCGATCCCAAGATGCGCATAGCGCAGGAGGAAATCTTTGGACCCGTGGTTTCCGTCATTCCCTGCGACAGCCTCGACGACGCCATCGAGATCGGTAATGGGGTGGTTTACGGCCTGTCCTCATCGATTTATACCCAAGACGTGAACAACGCTTTTCGGGCTATGCGCGACATGGAGACGGGCATCTTTTACGTAAACGCCTCCACGATCGGCGCCGAAACCCACCTGCCCTTCGGAGGCACCAAGCAGACGGGCAACGGCCACCGCGAGGCGGCTACGGCGGCGCTGGACTTCTACTCGGAATGGAAGTCCATCTACCTCGACTACAGCAGTAAGCTGCAGCGCGCCCAGATCGACAACCCGTAGCCATCCCAATGAACGAGTGATGAATGACCAGGGACGAGCCCGCGCGAGCCCGCGAGGGTTGATTGCCTTTAGTGTAGTCTCGACTTAAACTAGCCGTGGACGAGATGGTGGACGGCGAGCATCTCGGCAAACTCAAGAGGGAGGAAGGAATGAGCGGAATACGGGTTCTGGTGGGTACACGCAAGGGAGCGTTCGTTCTAACGTCTGACGGCAAGCGCGAACAGTGGGAAGTCAGTGGTCCCCACTTTGCGGGCTGGGAGGTCTATCACATGAAGGGGTCGCCCGCTGACGCCAATCGCCTGTATGCCTCGCAGACGAGCGGCTGGGCCGGGCAGGTGATCCAACGCTCCAACGACGGCGGCAAGACTTGGGAGGCGCCCGGAGGTGGGGTAACAACGAGCCCCGAGGGCTTTCCCCGGGGCGAGAGCAACAAATTCGTCTACGACACAACTCCGGAAACCGGCAAGCCCCTCACCACGCACCAGTTTTATGACGGCACGCAGCACCCTTGGGAGTTCAAGCGGGTGTGGCATCTCGAACCTTCGCTGAGCGATCCCGATACCGTTTACGCCGGGGTTGAAGACGCTGCCTTGTTCCGCTCGAGCGACGGTGGCAAGAGTTGGCAGGAACTCCCCGGCCTGCGCGGTCACGGCACAGGTCCCAAATGGCAGCCGGGCGCCGGCGGGATGTGCTTGCACACGATCATTCTCAATGCGAGCGACCCCGAGCGGATCTTCATCGCCATCTCGGCGGCGGGCGCTTTTCGCACCGACGATGCCGGCAAAACGTGGAAGCCGATCAACCTTGGACTGAAGTCCCAGTACATCCCCGATCCGGCTGCCGAGGTCGGCCACTGCGTTCACCACCTGGCCATGCACCGGTCGCGTCCGAGCGTCCTGTTCATGCAGAAGCACTGGGACGTCATGCGTAGCAACGACGCCGGCGAGTCGTGGCAAGAGGTGAGCGGGAATCTGCCCACCGACTTCGGGTTCGTGATCGACGTTCACGCCCACGAGCCGGACACGATCTACGTGGTTCCCATCAAAAGCGACGTGGAGCACTATCCGCCGGAGGCAAAGCTGCGCGTCTACCGTAGCCGCTCGGGCGGGAATGAGTGGGAGGCGCTCACCAAGGGTCTGCCGCAGCGCAACTGCTACGTCAACGTGTTGCGCGACGCGATGAGCGTCGACTCGCTCGATCCGTGCGGCGTCTATTTCGGCACTACCGGCGGGCAGGTGTACGCTTCGGCCGATGCTGGAGACAATTGGGCTCCCATCGTGCGAGATCTTCCTGCCGTGCTTTCCGTGGAGGTCCAGACGCTGCCATGATCCGAGTCGTGCTCCCAACACATCTGCGGACGCTGGCGCGCATCGACGGCGAAGTGGAACTCGTACTCGAGGGTCAGATCACACAACGCTCGGTGCTCGACGCGCTTGAGGCCCGCTACCCGGTGCTCTGCGGGACGATCCGCAACCACGTTACGAAGCAGCGCCGGCCGTTCATGCGGTTCTTCGCCTGCGAGCAGGACCTGTCCCTTGAGCCGCCCGACGCCCCGTTGCCCGACGCGGTCGCGTCGGGGGCGGAGCCCTTTCTTGTGGTAGGGGCCATTGCGGGCGGCTAGCCTGGCTTAGCTGGTCGTCCTGTTCATAGGTATCACAATACAGGGCTGGCCCAGACCGGAACTTGTCCCGATGAAATCGGGAGGTCTGCGAAGGGTATGACCGCCAGCATGCTGATCTAACCGTTTGCGCCGGCCCCGCCCACCACGTTACTCTGAGCCAATCCCCGTTGAAAGAACCAGAGCGTCTTCCCGAGGCGCCAGGTAGTAATCTCGGCGCCTGCCCACAACGGTGTAGCCTGAGGACCGGTAAAGCGCCAGGGCGGACTGGTTGGACGGACGGACCTCGAGGTATACGCGCTTCGTTCCGGCTGCACGCAACCAGCAGTGAACCCCGTGCACCAGTTCCTGTCCGACGCCCTGACGTCGATGCTGAGGGTCAATCGCCAGATTTTGCAGTTCCGCCTCGTCGGCCACACGCCGTGCCGCCGCAAAACCCACTATCTGCCCCGCTGCATCTTCGGCAACCAGCAGCACCCCGCTCGGAGCTCCAGCCAGCCCCACGTAGTCAGATTCCTGCCATTGCGCAGCTTGAGGATTTTTCTGCTGGAGGGCCACGATGGCGGAGATATCTTGAGATGCAGCCGGTCGAATTATGAGTCTGTCAGTTGCCATTTGTCGCTTGTCTTTTGTCACTTCTTCTTCGTTCTTGGTCCTTTGCTCCCGTCCCTGTCATCCCTGCTGCTTCGCCCGTGCCAAACCTAGCGCACTGTGGTATACCAGGGGACGAAGAACCGAGAGCCGAGAACCAAGAGCTAAGAACCAAGGACCAAGGACAACGGTCTACGGACGTCTTTACTCTCGCCATTTCATTTCCGCATCCGTGCGGCGTATGTAGTAAGCATCAAGCTCAGCCGGCGATTGCAGCCGCCCTTGGCGGCACGCCAGTAGCGCGCAACGCGCGATGCCGTCAAGCAAGGGCCCAGGAACCATTCGCCAGCGGAATTGAGGCCAGTCGTTACTCAGAGCCTGCGTCGCCACGTCGTGCTGGCGGGCGACACAGGTAAGGGCGTGGGCCGGCTGGATGGTGCCGGCAGTTTGTTGTAGGAGACGCATAGCGGCATCCGGCTTCGCCAGGAGTGCTTCGCCCCGCCGCAAGAAGGCGCCCGTGGAGTCTGCGCGCTCAAACAAGCTGAGAAAGAACTCTCCACGCCTAGCGTCCAAAATGGGAATCGCGAGCCGCGTGTCGGGTCGCGCCTCTTCCACCATGGCTTCGAGCACCGAGATGCCGCGCACCGATCTCGAGAATGCGGTGCCCCAAGCCTGTGCGGCTGCCACACCGATGCGGATTCCGGTGAAGGAGCCGGGACCGTGGGCGACCGCAAACAATTCAATGTCGCGGAGGCTGAGCTGCGTCTGTCGGAGCAGACCCTCCACGATCTGGAAAAGGGTGATCGAATAGCTGGCTGAGGTCTCGTTGGCTGCGACAGCCAGACACTCTGTGTCGCGATAGATGGCGGCGCCGCCGTGTTCATCCGTGGTGTTAAATGCCAGTATCAGCATCCCAAGGATTACTCCACGATGGGCGAGCAACAGGGTGTGCGAACGGGTTTGGGCTCCATCAGCTCCACGCGAGTGGAGTTGGGGTCGTAGAGGTTGAGTTGCCACTTGCCGTCGCGTCCGATCTGCGGTTTCTCGGGTTTGAGGCCGCGCTCGATAACGGTCTTGTATGCGGCGGCCACACTCGGAACGCCCAGCGCCATGTGGTGCATCACCCCCAGGGTGCGGACCGACGGATTGCGCACGTTGAGCATGTACTCCAGCCAGTCAGTGCCCTCGGGCACGCGCATGTCCACCCAGTCGGTCTCGGTGTCGGTCATCCCCCCGTGCCAGATGGAACGAAAACCCAGAACATCCTTGTAGAAGCGGTCGGCGGCCGCCTGGTCGCGCACCACCACGCCGACGTGGATCATGCGCTGAGAGATGGGGGTTTCGGCAAGAAACTTACCGAAGTTCCGGCTGTGCAGCGAGCCCGGCAGATACTGCACAAACTCAACAGTGTGGCCGTCCGGGTCTTCCACTTCGAAGCTCAAGTTCCCGTCCAGCTCCGGACGAAGAGTGCCCTGTGGAACCTTGACGCCGCGGCTGGCGAGATAGTCCCGAAGCTGCTTGGCGTCCGAGGTTTCGAAGGCGATGTGCGAGAGCCGGTCCTCCTTAGGGTCCTTGAGCTCGGGAAAGACTTCGACGTACTGGTGGTCATTGACCTTGAAATAGGTCAACATCAGCCCGCCGGTAGGCTTGTCGACGGTAAAGGGCTCCTGAAAGCCGAGGATCTGGCCGTAGAAGGAGCGCGCCGCAGCCAGGTCATCAGTCTTGAGGCCGATGTGGGCAACGCCCACGATGGCCGGCCGGGACAGTGTGTGTCCGACATTCTGAGGCCTGAGTGCGGGAGCCATCGTCCCCGGGCCATATGCGACGCCGGAAAGCATAGAAAGTAGCGAGATCGCCGCAGTGAGGTAAAGCTTGGCACGAGAATTCATACACGAATACTGCCCGTTCGCGGCAGCCGGAGTCAAGCGCAGTGCGGCCAGGTGTAGGGGCGAATGGTCCGGCGACCAGTCGCCCAAGGAAGGCTCAAGGCCTTCTCCTGCCAGGGGTGCTAGGCCGCTGACTTCAGGTCCGCAATGCAGTTCGGACACCGCACTGCGCCGATGGGAATGCTCGTCTTGCAGTAGGGACAATCCTTGGTGTTGGGCGGCGCTGGTGCCGCCTGTTTTTTCAAGCGGTTCACCTGCTTCACAAGCAGGAAGATGACAAAGGCCACGATCAGGAAATCAATTACAGCGTTCAGAAAAACCCCGTAATTGATGGTTGGCGCTCCTGCCGCTTTCGCGGCAGCCAGGGACTCGTAATGGGTTGAGGAAAGGTTGAGGAACAGACTCGAAAAGTCTACCTTTCCGAGAATCAGCCCGATCGGTGGCATGATCATGTCGTTGACGACCGAGGTGACGATCTTTCCGAAGGCCGCTCCAATGATAATGCCCACGGCCATGTCCATGACGTTGCCGCGCATGACAAATTCTTTGAATTCTTTCCACATGTTGGATTGCTCCTTGCAGGCGCTGGATTTCGATCTGCCTACCGCTGATCGATTTGATTACACGACGGCTGGGGGGATGGTATGCCGATGGGCTACCGTGTGTCAAGGCAGGCTAATCAAATCAAGCCGTCATCCTAATCATTGCTAATCAAGCATACGAAGCACAACCGACATCCGGAAGTCGCATGCGGCGCTGTGCGCTTGCGCTAGACAGAACGCTCCAGACTCTACTATGGTGATTATTGAGGCAAATGTTGGTTCCGACGCGCCGGCCATCAGCAAGGCTGCTTCCTATACGACTAAAGATCACGTTCACCCTTTCCTATTTGGTTTCCTCGGTTTTTCTTCCCGCAACGGCGCAGGACGTCTTGACGTACCACAACGACAATGCGCGAACCGGCCAGAATTTGAATGAGACCATCCTGAACCTGACGAACGTCAACTCAAGCACCTTCGGCAGACTCTTTACCATATCCGTGGATGGCAAAGTGGACGCCCAGCCGCTGTACGGGTCGGCGGTTTCCATTCCCGGGAAAGGCACCCACAACGTCTTGTTCGTCGAGACCGAGCATGACAGTGTCTATGCCCTGGACGCTGACGTGGGCACGGTACTTTGGCAGGCCTCGCTGTTGAAGCCAGGAGAGACGACTTCAGACAACAGGGGTTGCGGTCAAGTCGAGCCCGAAATCGGGGTCACAGCCACGCCGGTTATTGATCGCTTGGAAGGGCCGCACGGCAGCATCTATGTGGTGGCCATGAGCAAGGATGGGGCAGGCAACTATTTTCAGCGACTGCATGCGCTCGATATGACGACAGGGCAAGAGGAGTTCGGCGGACCTGTTGACATCCAGGCAGTCTTTCCCGGAACGGGTGATAACAGCATGGGCGGCAACGTTGTCTTTGACCCGAAGCAATATAAGGAGCGCCCGGGATTGCTGCTGCTCAACCAAGTGGTTTACACCGCTTGGTCTTCGCACTGCGACATCCGTCCCTACACGGGTTGGGTGATCGGCTACGACGAGAGCAGCTTGAACCAGGTCAACGTGCTGAACATCGCCCCTAGTGGCAGCGGGGCTTCCGTGTGGGCGAGCGGCGCCGGCGCGGCGGCCGATTCGGATGGGAACATCTACTTTCTCGCGGCCAACGGCACTTTCGACACCGCCCTCGACGCCAACGGCTTTCCCAGCGGGGGTGACTACGGCAACGCCTTTCTGAAAGTCGTCACAGCCAACAATAAATTGTCGGTGGCGGACTATTTCACTATGTTCAACGCGGTGGCGGAGTCCAGTGTCGACGAAGACCTCGGCTCGGGCGGCGCGTTGGTCCTTCCCGATTTGACAGATGGGTTGGGTCAGACTCGCCATCTCGCGGTTGGAGCCGGCAAAGATGCAGAGATCTACATGGTGGACCGCGACAACATGGGGAAGTTCAATCCAAACAACAACGATGCGATCTATCAAGCATTACCCGGAGCCTTGGGCGGCCCCGAGTTCGGCATGCCGGCCTATTTCAACAACGAGATCTATTACGGGGCGGTGGATGACTCCGTCCGGGCGTTCGCATTCGCGTCGGCCAAGCTCGCGGCGACTCCCGCGTCTCAAACCAGCCACACTTTTCCCTATCCAGGGGCAACACCGAGCATTTCTGCCAACGGGACAAACAATGGAATTGTATGGGTAAGCGAGAACACCGATCCGGCGGTCCTCCACGCCTATGATGCGGCAGACCTATCTCACGAGTTGTACAACAGCAGCCAGGCACCCAACGTGCGCGATCAATTCGGGTCGGGCAACAAGTTCATCACCCCAACCATTGCCAATGGCAAGGTCTACGTGGGTACGACGAACGGGGTCGGGGTCTTTGGACTGCTCCAGTCCACCCCGGAACTCTCTCCGAGCAGCCTTGCCTTTGGCCCAGAAGTGGTGAGTGCCACGAGCGCGGTCCAGCAAGTTACGCTGACCAACGGCGGGAGCTCTGCGTTGACTATTTCAAGTGTGACGACCGGTGGCGACTTCACGCAAACGAATACTTGCGGCACGAGTATCAGTGTTGGGGCGAACTGCACGATCAGTGTCACCTTTACCCCGACCCAGGGAGGGAGCAGAACGGGAACACTGACCGTCTCAGGCAGCGCTCCCGGAAGTCCGCATGCAGTGGCGCTCTCCGGCACCGGACAGGACTTTTCGATCGGCGTTGCCGCGGGGTCCTCGGCATCGGCCACAGTGACTGCAGGCCAGTCCGCGACCTACAAACTGAGCATTACGCCTGTGGGCGGATTCAATCAGACAGTTACATTGACGTGCAGTGGCGCTCCGTCTGAAGCGAACTGCTCCCTGTCAGTGGGCTCGGTCACGCTGAACGGGTCCACTGCTTCCAGCGTCTCCGTAATGGTTACAACGATGGCGCCAGGTACGGCGACGGGAACTAAGCCGGTTCTGCCGTTATCAGGCCAACTTTATTGTCTGTGCGGTCTCCTTGCGCTGGCCTGGTTGTTGGCGATGCGGGCCCGCTTCACGTCGGGTAGGCGGCAAAGAGTGTTTCTTGGCGCAGCGGCCTCCAGCCTCGGGTTAAGCGTAGTCTTTGTCCTGTTCGTGGCCGCCTGCGGGGGTGGCAATGTCAGTGGCAGACCCAGCAATCCCGGGACTGCCGCCGGCACCTACACGTTAAGCGTCAACGGCAACTCTTCCTTGGGCTCGTCCAGCTTGGCGCGCAACCTTAGCCTGACGCTCCAAGTGAACTGAACGCTAGAGATGAAACTTGTGCTGGCCTCCAGTTCGCCCCGACGCCAAGAACTCCTCGAGAGAGCGGGTTTTGAGTTCGAGGTGCGTCCCAGTGGGGCGGAGGAAGTGCGGCGGAGCGGCGAGGGCGCGGAAGACTTCGCGCGCCGCGCGGCGCGCGAAAAGTCGCTGGACGTAGCCGGGTCCTCACCTCCGGGCAGCCTGGTGTTGGGCGCCGACACGGTGGTTGTTATTGACGGCTTGATCCTAGGCAAGCCATCTGACCGGGACGACGCGGCCTGCATGCTGCGCATGCTTTCGGGCGCGAGCCACGACGTGGTCACCGGAGTATGTCTGGTCCGTGCTCCGGGCGAGATCTTGGCTGTCGCGCACGAAACCACGATGGTTAGGTTTCGCGACCTCGAGGAAGCGGAGATCCGGGATTACGTCGAGAGCAGCGAGCCTATGGACAAGGCAGGAGCTTACGCCATACAGGGCCTTGCCTCTCGGTTCGTCACTCGGATAGAGGGCTGCTACTTTAACGTCGTGGGACTACCTGTTTCCCTTGTCTACGGGATGCTGAAGCCCTTTCTTCGATTGAATCATTGACCCACTGAATCATCGGGTGATTGAGCGATTGAGTCATTGCGTGATTGCGGCGAGGCGGTAGCGCTGGCAAGCAAGGGAAGACAACAACGCAAACGCGACGCCAATGGCCCAATCACTCAATCACAGAATGATCCTCTCGTCTCCCTGCCTGCGGGTGACGCGCGCCCGGTCGAGGTATTCGAGCAAGGGGATGACATACTTCCGGCTGAGGCCGGTCATCTCCTTGAAGGCCGCCACGTTGATTCGATCGCTCTGGGCTTTGCGCTGCCTTAGTGTTTCCTGGAGTTTTTCCAGCGCCGCCCGGTGGAAGATCAAGCCTTCGGCCACCCTCACCAGGACCCTTTCCTTGAGTAGTATTTGGAGGATCTTCTCGGCCCGGCTGCGGTCGACGCGGAGCGTAGCCAGGACCTCCGCAGCGCCCGGCACTGCGAGGCCGGCCTGCTCAAACGCCCGGCTGATCTGGTTACGCGCTTCCGCCTCTTCCGGGGTGAGCCGCAGGGCGCGACCGGCCAGCATCACCGTTTCTCCCTGCGCGTCCACTTTGCCCTGCGCGCTGAGCGCCTGAAGCACGGTGTTAAAGCCTGCGACCGAAGGCAGTAAAGGGTGGCGCAGATTTTCCCGCTTTTGGAAACTCTGCGCTACCCGGGCGCGCAATTCCTCCTTAGAGAGCCCCGGGACCAGAGGATTTGCCTCGTGGAATTCCCCCAACGTCTTCGCCGTGCTTTCTTTCAGGGCTCGGAAGTACTCCGCGTGCATGAAGAGGCTGGGCGGCTGGGCGGCACTCACCAGGCCGCCTTTACCCTCCACCAACTTCGCCACCCGCACAACGTCCTCGGGTAGCCACCCTGTGCGCGCCACCAGGTCGGCGAGGCTGGCCTCGCCTGACTGCCGCGTTAGGGCCTCCAGGCAAGACTCAGGATCGCCGGCTTCCATGATCTCGAGGAATTGGCGAACGTTCGGGTCCCGCTCTGTGGGGCGCGTCAATGGCTGGCTGTCCAGAATGCTTCCTCCGCCGATGGTTGTGACCGGCGAAAACTGCCGGATGATAAAGCGATCATGAGGCAGGAACAGTCCGGGCTCTGCTAAACGCAGTCGGGCGTAGGTTCGCCCGGCGGTCTTCAGCTCCTTCCCATCCAGCAGCACCACCTCAGCTATCGTCTCCGCTGTGCCGCAATGGAAATGGACTCGAGCGCGGTCCTTCAGAGGCCGAGCCGAAGGTAGAAGGGAAAGTGCGACGTCCAGGCGCGATGTGACGCGGAAGAGATCTGGCGGCCCCAGAACCATGCCGCGCGCTATGTCCCGAGCCTCAATGCCGACGAGATTCAGCGCGGTGCGCTGCCCGGCAAGGGCCACGGCAGCCGGTTGATTATGCACCTCCAGTCCGCGAACGCGCGCCCGGCGGCCCAGTGGAAGGACCTCCACCTCTGCTTCCTTCTCGATGCTTCCGGAGATGAGCGTGCCGGTAACGACCGTGCCGAAGCCCTTCATCACAAACGCGCGATCAATGGGCAGTCGAAAGGGCAGTCCCACGGGCTTGGGAGAAATGGCCTGACTCAACCGCTGGAGTTCAGCTTTCAGTGTATCCAGACCCTCGCCACTTCGCGAGCTCACGGCTACAACGGGGGCGCCTTCCAGAAAGGAACCCGCCGCGAACTCCTGAACTTCCAGCTTGACGATCTCAAGCAGGTCGCGATCCACTAAGTCCGACTTGGTGATCACCACCAGACCGTGTCTCACGCCCAGCAACCTGCAGATGTCGAAGTGCTCGCGCGTCTGGGGCTTAATCGACTCGTCCGCCGCCACCACCAGCATCACCAAGTCGATGCCGCTCGCCCCCGCCAGCATGTTCTTCACGAAACGCTCGTGACCGGGAACGTCAATGAAGCCTACCCGCACTCCTTCGCCGATGGTTCGACCTTGCTCAGTGTCCCCGAGCGCAGTCGAGGGGAGGTCCAGGTGCGCGAACCCGAGGTCGATAGTGATCCCTCGCCGCTTCTCCTCTTCCAGCCGGTCGGGGTCGGTTCCCGTCAAGGCCAGCACCAACGCTGACTTGCCGTGATCGATGTGCCCCGCGGTCCCTACAATGATGGACTTCATCGATGAGTGATTATGCGGGAAGGGCTGACGCTGGTAAAGGGTTTGTCTGTGGCTGGTGGTCCGCTGCGACTAACGGCTGTCAACTGAAGATGGGTTCTGGACTGGCAGGTTGATGAAAAGGCCCCGGCGAATGTCATCCCGACCCCGCCGTGGCGGGAGAGGGATCTGCTTTTGTTGATCCATATTTCTCGAAGAATCGTGGCCGAGATCCCCGTAAGCCATTGATAGCATGGAAGATTCGTAGAATCGGGAATGGGCCGTAAACCTGCTTTTCATTCATATTTCTGCAAAATGAGGCCAGAAATCCGCGTAAGATATTGATGTCATTGAGGATAACAACGTTGGGTTTGTTTGTCGTCTTTTCCCCGTATTCTGTTGATATCAAATCCCTTAGTTGCATTGGGTTTGTTTGGCTTCGCCCCTCTCGTGTAAGACCAGTTTACTCAGAAGTTCGTTAAAGAATTCAGCTCTGAAGGAGCAACATAACTTAGCCCACGGCGCCAAGCGTGGGTTGAGGGCACCCCTCTCCCCTTCCCCCCTCCCCCTGCACTTTCGGCCAGAGCGCTCGTCCCGTTGATTCTTTCCCACGTTCTCGGGCCCCGGGCGAAGACCTTGCGCCCCTAGCGGGCTGAAGCTCGATCCGGTTCAATCGCCAATCGTCAAACAGCAATCGGCAACGCTCACAGCCTTTTGAGCCGGCACAGACCATCAGATTACTACAGAGGTACCTAACCTGTCAAGTACTATTTTTAACCAAGGTCGATAGTTTTTTGCGCGGCCGAGAACCTCAGCGGCGGATGAACACAAAAAAACGCAGATCGAGACTAAAGATAGAGGCGGGGAAAAGGCAAATACAAGCGCGGGCCCGGTAGCACAGACTTGTTTCTTAAGTCTGCCCCTTAGGGCCGCTGGCCCGCGAAAATTCATGAAAATGCCCCTCAGGCTAAGATAGGAGCGGCCGGAGCGGCGAGGTCGAAGCCGCAGTGGAGAAGTCAAGACCGTAAGTCTGCCTGA
>Ga0182034_10000958_pt1 | contig 13929 bp, 11 predicted proteins | sample flu12Cox44000172_FD_125972 | JGI IMG/M metagenome (GOLD analysis project Ga0182034, IMG submission 125972) | Lab enrichment of tropical soil microbial communities from Luquillo Experimental Forest, Puerto Rico - flux4day.12C.oxic.44.000.172 | ecosystem: Environmental > Terrestrial > Soil >... | reverse complement strand
GCCGACCGCGGGTTGGCTGAGCCGACCAAAGCCCGGGGAGACACGCCGTGCAGGATGTCAATTGGACCGCTCTGATCGTTTTCGTGGCGCTGTTCGCCTTCATCACCTGGCTCGGTTTTCAGGCCGCCCATTGGCGCAAGGGCGATCTCGATCAGCTGCACGAGTGGGGTCTCGGTGGGCGCCGCTTCGGCACCATCGTCACCTGGTTCCTGATCGGCGGCGATCTCTACACGGCCTACACATTCATCGCCGTGCCGGCGCTCGCCTTCGGCGCCGGCGCGATTGCGTTTTTCGCCGTGCCCTACACCATCATGATCTATCCGATCCTGTTCCTCGCCTTTCCGCGGCTGTGGAACGTCTGCCACAAGCACAATTACATCACGCCGGCCGACTTCGTGCGCGGCCGTTTCGGTAACCGTTGGCTGGCGTTGGCGGTGACGCTCACCGGCATCGTCGCCACCATGCCCTACATCGCATTGCAGCTGGTCGGCATTCAGGTCGTGATCGGCGCCATGGGTATTTCCGGCACGGGCTATTGGGCCGACCTGCCGCTGGTCATCGCCTTCGTTATTCTCGCCGCCTTCACTTACACCAGCGGGCTGCGCGCGCCGGCCTCGATCGCCATCGTCAAGGACATTCTGATTTACATCACCGCCTTCGCCGCGCTGATCGCGGTGCCGATCCAGCTCGGCGGCTTCGGCAACATATTCGCCAAGGTACCGGCGACGAAACTCCTGCTGGCAACGCCGCCGGCCAACTCGACCGGCGCCTATGGCATCTATGCCACGCTCGCGCTTGGTTCGGCGCTGGCACTGTTCCTCTATCCGCACTCGGTCACCGGCATTCTTGCTGCGTCCAGCGGCCACGCCATTCGCCGCAATGCTGCGCTGCTGCCGGGCTATTCCTTCATGCTCGGCCTGTTGGCGCTAGTCGGCTTTTTCGCTATCGCCGCCGGTGTCGGTTCGGCGCCGGAATTCGCCGCCGGCTTCAAGCAATTCGGCAATAATTTCGCGGTACCGGCGCTGTATCTGCACTCGTTCCCATCGTGGTTCGTGGGCGTCGCCTTTGCGGCCATCGGCATCGGCGCGCTGGTGCCGGCGGCAATCATGTCGATCGCGACAGCTAACCTCTACACTCGCAACATCCATAAGGAATTCATCAACAAGAATCCGACCGACAAGGAAGAGGCGCAGATGGCGAAATGGGTGTCGCTCATCGTCAAGCTCGGCGCGCTCATCTTCATCATCTTCGTGCCGACGCAATACGCCATCTATCTGCAGCTGCTCGGCGGCATCCTGATCGTTCAGACGCTGCCGTCGGTCATGCTCGGCGTCTATACGCGCTGGTTCAACGATTGGGCGCTGTTGGTCGGCTGGCTCGTCGGCACCGTGGTCGGCATCTGGATGTTCAACGCGGCGAATTGGACGCCGAACTACCCGCTCGTCATCGGCGGCTTTACCTTCCCGGGCTATGCCGCGCTCTACACCGTGATCCTCAATCTGGTGATCGTGGTAGTGCTGACGCCGATCTTCAATGCGCTCGGCGGCCAGCACAGCGACGAGACGCTAGCGGCCGACTATCACGCCTAGTCGGCGGCCGCATCTGAAAGCGGACCGTCTCGTTCGTTCGCTTTCCACGGGCGCGGTCATATTGACGCGCCGACCCCTGCAGCTTTCGCGCCTGCTCGCTTTCCGGCTATGGTCGCGAAATTCGTAAGGAGGAATCGGGGAGGGGGTACGCTTGGAACAGTCGGCCGCGGTCGAAATCGCTAAACACACATTGATGTCCGCCGGGATCATCCTCGCCATCGGCACGGCGACCGGCTTGTTGGCGCGCTCGCTGAAAATTCCCGACGTGGCATTGTTCCTCGTGGTCGGCATGGCGATTGGCCCGTCGGCGCTCGGTCTGATCGACATCAAGGCCGACTCGGCGCTTTATCAGATCCTGCTGCTGTTCGGCGCGAGCTACATCCTGTTCGACGGCGGCGCGTCGCTGCGTTTTTACGTCATGAAGCAGGTGTGGATCACGATCGTCATCATCGCCACCGTCGGCGTAGTGATCACCGCGGCGATCACCGCTGCGGCCGCCCATGTTGTGCTCGGCGTGCCGTGGATCGTCGCGGCGTTGTTGGGCGCGGCGCTGGCATCGACCGATCCGGCGACGCTGGTGCCGATTTTCCGGCAGGTCCACGTGCGCGACCGCGTTGCGCAGATGGTAATGAGCGAATCCGCATTCAACGACGCGACCGGCGCCATTGTCACCTTCGGCGTCCTGACGGTGGCGATGGGCAGCGGCGAATTTTCATTGGCCGGGTCCGTCGCCGACTTGCTGAAGGAGGCGATCGTCGGCATCGTCGCCGGCATCGTGCTCGGTTACCTGGCCACCCTGCTCATCGCCCACGAGCGGTGGGGATTTTTCATGGACTACGCGCCGGTGGTGACGATCATGGCGGTGATCGGCGCGTATTTCGCCGCCGACGGCCTGCGCGCGAGCGGGTTCATGGCGGTGTTCGTGTTCGGCATCATGCTCGGCAACAAGGATTCGCTCGGCTTCAAGATGGGCCGAGATGAAGCGCAAAAGCTCGATCAATACGTCGAGACCACGGCCTTCATCATGCGCCTGTTCATCTTCATCCTGCTCGGCGGCCAAGTCGACTTCGGGCTGATGAATCAGTATCTCTTCGGCGGCATTGTCGTCGTACTGATCTTCATGCTGGTGGCGCGCCCGGTGACCGTGTTCACCTGCGCCCTACCGGACCGGCGAGCGCGCTGGAGCCTCAACGAGATGCTGTTCATGTGCTGGACCCGCGAAACCGGCGTCATTCCCGCGGCGCTCGCCGGCATTCTGCTCGGCATCAAGGCGCCGGGCGCGCCCATGATCGCGTCGGTGACGTTCATCGCCATCCTGATGACGATCCTGATCCAGGCGCCGACCACGCGATGGCTGGGCGGCAGGCTCGGGCTGTTGGCCGAGGCGGATCGGCGTTGAGGAGCGGCCGGGCCGCCGAAGGCACCATATTTGCTCCGCAGCACGCGCGCCACTGGTTAACAGCCTGCGGCGCTGCGCCCCGGTCAATGCGCTTCCCAGGCTGCGGCTGGGCCCTTAAGATCCCGCCAAGTCCAAAGCCGATGACGTCGTAGCAAATCACGACGCTCATTCTGATAACCCAAAGGGCCGAGAGGGGAGGAATTCCACCATGAAACGTCGTGAGTTCTTGAAAGTTGCCGGCGTGGGCGCCGCGGGTACCGCGATCGCGGCTCCCGCCATCGCCCAGTCCATGCCGGAGCTGAAATGGCGCCTGACCACGAGCTGGCCAAAATCGCTCGACGTGCCGTTCAGCGCCGGCGAAACGATGTCGAAGTTCGTCGCCGAGGCGACCGACAACAAATTCCAGATTCAAACCTTCGCCGGCGGCGAAATCGTGCCGCCGCTCGCCGTGGTCGACGCAGTCGGCAACCAAACCGTCGAGATGGGCCATACCGCGGCGTATTACTACTTTGGCAAGGACCCGACCTTCGCGCTGCTCTGCTCAGTGCCGTTCGGCCTGAATTCGCGTCAGCAGAACGCCTGGTTTTTCGATCATGGCGGCAACGACATGGTCAACGAGTTCGCCAAGAAGTTCAATCTCTATGCCCTGCCGGGCGGAAACACCGGCACACAGATGGGCGGCTGGTTCTCTAAGGAAATCAAGACGGTTGCCGATCTCAAGGGCATCAAGATGCGAATCGGCGGCTGGGCCGGCAAGACGATGTCCAAGCTCGGCGTCGTCCCGCAGCAAATTGCCGGCGGCGACATCTATCCGGCGCTGGAGAAGGGCACCATCGACGCTGCCGAATGGGTCGGCCCCTACGACGACGAGAAACTCGGCTTCTACAAGGTCGCCAAGAACTACTACTTCCCCGGCTGGTGGGAAGGTGGCACGGCGCTGCATTTCTTCGTCAATGTGGAGAAGTGGAATTCGCTGCCGAAAAACTACCAGGCGATCATCACCGCGGCGTCCGGCTATGCCAACATGTATGTGCAGGCCGAATACGACGCGCGCAATCCACAAGCGCTAAAGCGCCTGGTCGCCAACGGCGCGGTGCTGCGGCCGTTCAGCCAGGAGATCATGGAAGCGTGCATGAAGGCGTCCGACGAGGTCAATGCCGAGACCTCGGCGACGAACGCGGACTACAAGAAGATCCTGGATTCGCAGTTCGCGTTCCGCAACGACGAAAATCTGTGGTGGCAGGTTGCGGAATACGGCTTCCAGACGTTCATGATCCGCAACCGCCCGAAGGGTTGAGGCGAAGCTTTGCCGACGATATCGGGGCCGGCGCCATGCCGGCCCCGATTGCATTTTGGGCAAACGGCGACAGCTATCGGCCGGGCGTGGGATCAGGCGGTGGCGCCACCGGCTGCAGCATCTGATCGAAGCGCTTCTGTAAGTCTTGGTCGGACATTGCCGGCGGCTTGCGGCTGCTATCGGCTGCGCGCTCGCCGATGTGCGTGAGCTGCGGCAGGAGCAGCACGGCGAGCAACAATGCGGCCTGCGCGAACAGATACGGCAGCAGCGATCGCAGCAATGCCGGAAAGGCGATGCCCTGCTTGAGCACGGTGCGTGTCATCATCACCGCATAGCCGATCAGCGGATTGAGGAAACTCGCCTGCAAGGCGAGCAGCACCAGGACCGCGACCCAGCGCGCATCGGCCACGCGGATCAAGAGCGGCGGGATGACGATCGGCACGACGACGAAGATGATCTCGAACGCGTCAAGCACCAGCGCGCTTAGCCCGATCGCCGCGAGCACCACGAGCGTCACGCCGAGCGTGCCGCCCGGAATGGCGGCGATCCAGGCGCCAACCAGCTGGTCGGTGCCGAGAATGCGCAAGACCAGCGTCAACGTGGTCGCGGCGACGAGCAGAAAGAACAGCGCGCCGGTGAGCGTCAGCGTGTCGCGCAACACGTCGTTGAGGACCGGAAACGGCAAGCGGCCGCTGAGAAGACCGGCGATCAGCAGCGTGAAGCCGCCCATCGCCGCGGCCTCGACAGCGTAGAAGTATCCGGTCGCGACGCCGCCGAGCAGGATGAGGATCGCCAGCAGGGTTACGGTCGCCAGCACGGCCTGCTGGATTGTCGGCCGGGGCTTGGCCTCCCGTACTGCGGCTGGGTCGGGTTTGCCTCGGCGGTTGCACCACCAGCTGAGAACGAGGCAGGCGGCGAGATAGAGGCCGGCTGGCGCGAGCGCGCCGTGAAAGACGTCCTGCGTATTGATGACGCGGTCATCGCGGCCGGTCGCGGTCACCGCGATGGTGTGCGCGTTCAGCATGGCGTCGCCGAGCAGGATCAACACCAGCGACGGCGGCACCACGACGCCGAGCGTGCTGGCGACCGCGATGATGGCGGCGCGGCGCGGCAGCGGCATGCCGGACGCGGCAAGTCGCGGCTCGACCACCCGCCCCAAGGCCAGCACGCTGGCGCCGACCGAGCCGTTCATCGGCCCGAGCAGGCCGCCGAGCACGATCCCGGAAACCGCGGGCGCCGCCGGCCCGGACAGGACGGCGAGGCTGCATCGATAGAGCGCTTCGGCAACCGGCAGTCGATTGATCAGCGTGCCCATCAGCACATAGAGCGGAATGGCCTGGAGGAGATCGTTCTCGAGCAGATTGATCAGTCGCTCCGGCAGCACGCCGAGCAGCTGAACCGGCACGTCGCCGCTCAGCGCTCCCAACGCGGCGCCGAAGCAGGCGACCGTCAGCAGCACCACCGCGGCCGGTAGGCCGGTGAAGACGATACCGAGGCCGACCAGCAGCAGCAGGCCCAAACCCAGCCACGGCATGATCGCGATCATTGGGGCTGCGGTGCCCGGCCGGGCCGGAACAGTTCGATCGCGCCTTCGATCAGGATCAGCGACGCCAGCAGCAGCAGCGCGATCTTGACGACGAAATAGCCGGGATTGCCGGTGTCGGGGAAACGCTCGAATAAGACGATCGAGTCGCGCACGATCGGCCAGCCGGTCACGAGCACGATGATCGACCACGGCATGAGACCGAGCAGCGCGCCGGCGCGAGCGAGCCACTGCCGCGTCGCGTCGGAATAGTTCCGCGCAATGGTATCGGCCGCGAGATGCGTTTTCGCGCGCGTCGCGGCCGTGATGCTGGCGGCGATGTAGAGTGCAAACAGCCATTGCCCGAGATCGTTGGCCTCGCGCGAGTAAAGGCCGAGGATGCTGCGCAGCGGCCATTGCAGAAACAGCAAGGTCACGATCGGAAGCGCCAGCCATTTGGCAGCGGCCAACACCTGTTCGACGAAGCGTTCGAGAAATCGCAAGGCACAGCCCTCGCCGGCTTCGAGGTTCGCCAGTTTACGCGACTAGCCGCGTTTTTCGACTCCCGAAGAAGCGCCGGGCGGACAGGCGTTATTTGCTCGGCGACAAGTTCAGATCGAGCGGCGGCAGATCGAGTTGCGGAACCTCGATCTTCACTTTGTTGGGGTCCATCTGCGTCAACCCGCTGCGGTAGTGCGTGACCATGCTGGGGACCATGATCACCGTGATCACCATGATGAGCTGGATCAGCACGAACGGCACCGCGCCCCAATAAATCTGACCCGTGGTGACCCCTTGGGTGAGCTTGCCGGTGACGCGATCGAGGAACGGCTCGCGTGGCGCTACCGAGCGCAAGTAGAACAGTGCGAAGCCGAACGGCGGGTGCATGAACGAGGTCTGCATGTTGACGCCGAGAATGACGCCGAACCAGATCAGATCGATGCCGAGATGATCGGCTGCCGGGCCGAGCAGTGGAATGACGATGAATGCAAGCTCGAAGAAGTCGAGGAAGAACGCCAGCACGAACACGAAGGCGTTAACGAACAGCAAAAATCCGATCTGGCCCCCGGGCAGCGAAGTCAGCATGCTTTCCACCCAGATGTGGCCGCTGACGCCATAGAAGGTCAGCGAGAACACGCGCGCGCCGAGCAAAATGAAGACGACGAACGAGGCTAGTTTCGCCGTCGACTCCGTCGCCTGCCGTACCAAGTCCCAGGTCAAGCGGCGCTTCATTGCGCCAAGAATGAGCGCGCCGCTCGCCCCCATGGCGCCGCCTTCGGTCGGCGTCGCGACGCCGATGAAGATCGTGCCGAGCACCAGGAAGATCAGGAACAGCGGCGGCACCATGACGAACGTGGTCTGCTGCGCCATGTGGGAGAGAAAACGGAAGCCGAGGAAACGGCTGGTCAGCCAATTCACGATCGCCACGGCGAAGGCAAACATGATGCCGAAGAACATGGTCAGCACCACGAAATCGGCGCCGTGCGTGTCGGAATTGCGCATCATGAATACGCCGAATACGGCGCTGACCACGGTCAAGACGAACAGCGACAAGAGGCCGCGCTCGTCATTGCCAGCGGCAAAATAGCGCGCGAACTTCACCAGTAACGACAGAAGCAGCACGATCAGCGCGACATTCACCAGCAGAATGAAGCCTTCACTCCCGAACACTCCATTTGCGCGCAGCTCCGGCAACATCTGATAGTCGGTGTAGCCGGCCCACGCGATCACGGCTGCGCAAGCCAGAATAAGCGGGACGGCATTGAAGCGCGTCAGCAGCTGGCAGCTGCGTGAGGCGGGCTCCTCCTTGAAGCCGACCGCCGCCTCCGGCAGGCCGGGCGTCGCCTTTGGGAACAGGATCGACATGATGAACGTGTAGACCGCGTAGAGGCCCGCGAGCGCGATGCCGGGAACGAACGCACCTTCGTACATGTCGCCAACCGAGCGGCCGAGCTGGTCGGCCATCACGATGAGAACGAGCGACGGCGGGATGATCTGCGCCAAGGTGCCCGATGCGGCAATAACGCCGGCGGCGAACCGTCGGTCGTAGCCGTAGCGCAGCATGATCGGCAGTGAGATCAGTCCCATCGAAATGACCGACGCGGCGACCACGCCGGTCGTGGCGGCGAGCAGTGCGCCGACAAAAACCACCGCGTAGGACAGTCCGCCGCGGACCGTGCCGAACAATTGACCGATCGTGTCGAGCAGGTCTTCGGCCATGCCGGAGCGTTCGAGCACCAATCCCATGAAGGTGAAGAACGGGATCGCCAGCAGCGTGTCGTTGCTCATCACGCCGTAGACGCGCTCCGGCAACGCCTGCAGGAAGTCCGGCTGGAATAATCCCAGCGCAATGCCGAGAAACGCATAGAACAGGCCGACGAAAGCCAGCGAGAACGTCGCCGGATAGCCGAGGAGCAGCACGACGATCAGCGAGCCGAACATGATCGGCGCCATGTTTTGAATAAGAAACGCTGTCATGTAGCCTCGGGATCGCTGACGCTAGTGTTCCTCGATGGCTTCGACGATGTGTTCGACTTCCGCCTCGAGGGTACGCACCTGGGTCTCGTGCGGATCGGGAATGAGGCCGCGGATGATGGCGACGCGCTTGATGATCTCGGAGACGGCCTGCGCCAGCAGCATCGCAAATCCGATCATGACCAGCGATTTCGCCGGCCATTGCGGCAGCCCGCCGGCATTGCCGGACTGCTCGTTGATCTCAAAGGACCTGAGAAAGAACGGAACGCCGGTCGCCACCATGATGATGGCGAGCGGCAGCAGGAAGAATACGTGACCGACCATCTCGATCGTGTTGCGAAGCCAGCGCGGCAACAGATTGTTCACGATGTCGATGCGGATGTGCTCGTTGTTCAGGAGCGTCCACGACGCACACAGCAGAAACACCGCGCTGAACAGGATCCATTGCAGTTCGAGCCAGGCATTGGAGGAAACGTCGAAGATCTTGCGCACCGTCGCATTGCCGGCGGAGACGACGACGGCAAGCAGGATCAGCCAGGCGCACCAACGGCCGATTTGCGTATTGATCGCGTCGATGACGCCGCTCAGCTTGAGAACCGCGCGCACCCTCGTTCCCCGTTCCCCACGGCGTCCCAGACCGCCGCCCCTGATCGCCGGCCGTTATTCCGGCAACCGGGACCCCACCCACCTTAACAGGGAGAACGCAGTCAAGGTCAAGCGAGCCGAGGCAAGCTTTGGCGCCGCAGGCGGGGTCCGGGTGGTGGCTTTCGTATGAGGCCCGGGCAATCCTGGCGGCGCCGAGACGCAACTCTTCGCCGCTAGCCCGGCGCGGTCGATCGTGGCAAATTGCCGCCAGCATCGCCGCCGCATTTGGGAGGACGACATGGCCTGGGTCAAAGCTACCGATATCGCCTATGGGCGCCTGCGGGCGCCGGATCTCGACGCGGAGGAGGAGTTCCTCACCCGGTTCGGCATGATCCGCACCGAGCGCACCGCTAATGCGCTTTACATGCGCGGCACCGATCCGGCCCACCACATCCACGTCACCGAGAAGGGCGATCCGAAGGTCGTCGGCATCGCCTACTACGTCGACAGCGAAGACGACCTGAAGCGGCTCACCAAGGCGCCGGGCGCCACCGGCGTCGAGACAATGGACGAGCCCGGTGGCGGCAAGCGGGTGCGGCTCACCGAGCCGAACGGCTTCCAGATCGAAGTGGTGTGCGGCATCCAGCAGCTCGCGCCGATCCAGGTGAAGCGACAGAAATTGAATTCCGGCGAGCAGCCAACGGCGCGCGCCGGCGAGCTGATGCGGCTGCCGCGCGGCCCGGCCCACGTCAAGCGCATCGGCCATGGCGTGCTGATGTCGGCGAAGTTTGCCGAGACCGTCAAATGGTTCCGCGAGACGCTCGGCTTCATCTGCTCGGACGACGTCTATGCCGGCGAGAAGAACAATCTGATCGGTTCGTTCAACCGCTGCGACCGCGGCGATGCTTATGTCGACCACCACGTCTTCTTCTGTCTCAATTCCGACAAGAGCGGGCTAAACCACCTGTCCTTCGAGGTGCCCGACATCGACGACGTCTGCATGGGCCACGATTACCTCAAGGAGACCGGTAAGTACGAGCATATGTGGGGCATCGGCCGTCACGTGCTCGGCAGCCAGGTGTACGACTACTGGGCCGATCCGTGGGGCCGCGTCCACGAGCACTGGGCCGATAGCGACCGCCTCAACATCGCCAACGGCTCCAATCTCATTGCGGCCGAGGAAGCGCTGCGGTCGCAATGGGGCGAGCGGCCGCCGGAGAAATTCATCGGTCACTGCAGCGTGTGAGGTAGTTGCACAGCAGCGGAGCCCAACAGTATGCCGAAGCAGAAAATCACCGGCTCGTTCGTCGCCCTGATCACGCCGTTTAACAAGGACGGCTCGGTCGACTTTGCGGCGTTCAGGAGCCTGCTCGCCTTCCAGGAGCAGCACGGCACCAAGGCGGTGCTGATCATGGGCTCGACCGGCGAGACTTCGATGCTGTCGCCCGAAGAGAAGCAGCAGGTTATCGTCGAGACGGCGAAGATGAAGTCGGCGAAGATGCCGATCTTCTACGGCTGCACCGGCAACAGCACTGAGGCGACCATCGCCAATGTGAAGTTCGCGCAAGACCACGGTGCCGACGGCGCGATTCTGGCGGCGCCGGCCTATATCTGCGCACCGGAAGCCGACATCGAGCGGTTCTTTCTCGATATTGCGGACGCAACCGACCTGCCGCTCGGCATCTACAACAATCCGCCGCGAGTGAAAAGCGACCTGCACTGGGATAATTTGATCCGCATCTTCAAGCACCCGCACTACGTGATCCACAAGGAGTCGACGGCGCGCGTCGGCCAGGTCGCGCAGGTGCTGGCGGCTAATCCCGACGTCGCCGTGATGTGTTGCGACAGTCCCAATCTGGGTCTCGTGGTGCCGACCATGAGCCTCGGCGGCCATGGCACGGCGAACATGACCGGCAACGTCGCGCCGGCCGAGCTTGCCGTCATTTCTACGCCGTGGGCGAGCTATGCGGAAGCCGAAAGCTTCAAGCGCGAATATCTGCGGTTGCTGCCGCTGCTGCATTTCACATACTCGGCGATCAATCCGGTGGCGGTGAAGTCGCTGATGAAGGCGCTCGGCATGCCGGCCGGCGATCTGCGCAAGCCGCTCACCGGGCTCGACGCCGAAGCCCTTGCCAAAGGGCTGCGCATCGTCGCCGACCTCGGCCTCGACAAGGCCTACGGCTATAAGCTCAAGGTCCTCGCGGCCATGGCGGCGTAAGCGCCGCAACGCCAAGGTGGACCTCGGCATCAGGGGCAAAGCTGCGCTTGTTTGCGGTGCGAGCCGCGGGCTCGGCAAGGCTTGTGCCGCCGCTTTGGCCCGAGAGGGCGTCAATCTCGTCATCGTGGCGCGAACGCGCGACGTGCTGGAGCGCTCCGGCCGGGAAATCGCCCGGGCGACCGGCGTGGCAGTCACGGCGGTCGCTGCCGACCTGACGACGCCGGCCGGCCGCGCCGCCGCGGTCGCGGCCTGTCCCGAACTCGACATCCTGGTCACCAACTCGCAAGGGCCGCTGCCTGGTGATTTCCACACCTGGACGCGCGACGACTGGATCGCCGCGCTCGACGATATGATGCTCGGGCCAATCGAGATGATCCGCCTCACGGTCGACGGCATGGCGGCGCGCGGCTTTGGCCGCATCGTCAACATCGTCTCCCGCAGCGTCAAAATTCCGCAGGCCGAGCTAGGTCTGTCCAATGGCGCCCGCGCCGGCCTGGTCGGCTTCGCTGCCGGGCTGGCGCGGCAGTCGGCGGCGCGCGACGTCACGATCAACAATCTCTTGCCCGGGATCTTCGACAGCGACGCCCAGCACCGGCACATCCGCGGCATGCTGGCCGGCACCGGCAAGACCTTCGAACAGGTATTCCGCGAGCGCGCCCAGGCCAGCACGGCCAAGCGCTACGGCGATCCGGCCGAGCTCGGCGCGCTGTGCGCCTTTCTCTGCTCGGTTCACGCCGGCTATATCACCGGGCAGAGCCTATTAATCGACGGTGGCAGTTATCCCGGGGCGTTCTAAACGATAGCGGTGAGGGACGCATGATGAAGTGGCTTCTTGTCGGCCTCGCTCTTTTGGCTTTCGCGTCAGTCGCAGTGCGGGCGCAGGACTATCCCTCCCGCACGGTGACGGTGATAGTGCCGTTTCCGCCGGGCGGTTCGGTCGACGGCGTCGCGCGCATCATCGTCGACCGGCTCAATCAGACGCTTGGGTCGCACTTCATCGTCGAGAATCGCGCCGGCGGCGCGTCGGGCAATGTCGGCGCCAACGTGGTCGCCAAGGCCGATGCCGATGGCTACACGCTCCTGCTCACCGCCTCGCTCCACGTCGTCAATCCGTTCCTCTACAAAGGCGTGCGGTTCGACGTGGTGAGGGATTTCACGCCGGTGACCTTGATTGCCAAGGGGCCGCTAATCGTGTCGACGACGCCGAGCGTGCCAGCGAACAATCTGAAGGATTTTTTCGATCTGGTTCGCAACGATCCGCAGAAATATACGTTCGGTACCACCAGCGTCGGCTCGGCCAGCCATTTGGTGGTCGAGCTGTTGAAGCGCGAGGCCAACGTCGACACCCTGGTCGTTGCCTATAAGGGTACCGGGCCGGCGCTGACCGATCTAATGAGCGGCCAGATTCAGCTCTTAGCCGATCCGATGTTGTCGTCGCTGCCGCAGGTGCAGGGCGGCCGTATCAAGGCACTCGCCATCACGAGCCTCAAACGCCAGCCGGCGGCGCCGGATATCCCAACCGTGGAGGAATCCGGCCTGCCGGGCTTTGAGTTCGTGTCGTGGTATGGGCTGTGGGGGCCGAAGGATCTGCCGGCGGCGATCACCGCAAAGCTGCAGAGCGGCGTCGCCGCTGTGCTGGCGGAGCCCGAGGTAAAAGCGCGACTGACCACGCTGGGTTTCGAGGCGATCGGATCGGCGCCGGACGAGTTCGCCAAATACATCGAAAGCGAAATGGCGAAGTACGGCAAGATCATTCACGACGCCAACATCAAGGCCGAGTAATCATGCTGCCGGGTGCGGAGGTAACCAACTCGGCCGCGATTATTTGCTGAGGAATGCGGCGATCTGGTCCGCGCGCTGGGCGATCTGAAACAGCCCGTTCAGATGGCCGTTCGGTCCGGTCACCGTGCCGCTCTCGACCGGCGTTCCGGCGGCGCCGATGCGCTGGATCGTCTCCTGTACGATCGGCTCCTGAAACACCAGGTCGTTTGGCGAATAGATAACGAGCGCCGGCACCTTGATGTTCGCCGGATCGACCGATGCGAGCTGGTTGGCCTTGACGAGGTAGAGGAAGTGATTGGCGTCGGCTGTGGCGGCGCGCGCCGCTGCCACCTGATCGAGTGCGGCCTCGATCTTGAACTTGTTGGCCATCGCCTTGGCCGGGTCCTTACCCTCCTCAGCCGGCGCGGTGCCGAACGTCTTGCGCGCCCACTCCCAGCTGTTGGCATGCAAGGTGACCAACTTCAGCGCCACCTTCAGCCCCTCGGTCGGCGGCTCGTTGCCGTAATAGTCGCCGTTGTTCCATTTCGGATCGAGCCGGATCGGCTGCGCCCATAAATCGAGCCAGCCGATCAGAAACGGCTCCGACGCGGCAGCGGAAATCACCGCGACGATGCGTTCAACGCTCTCGGGATAGCTTTGCGCCCATTCGTAGGTTTGCGAGCCGCCCATGGAGGCGCCCATCACCGCCTTGAGCCTCTTGATACCGAGGCTGTCGATCAAGGCCTTCTGCACACGCACGAAATCCTTGATGCTCACCACCGGGAAGCTCATGCCGTAGGGCTTGCCGGTGTCGGGATTGATGCTGGCCGGCCCCGTGGTCACCACCGTGGGCAGCTTGGTGTTGAGGTTCACGAGCGTGTCCGACGACAGCACGTAGTATTTGTTGGTATCGACCGCCTTGCCGGGTCCGACGATGGCGTCCCAGTAGCCGGGAGCCGCATCGGTGGAAGCATATTTGCCGAAGGCGTGGCTGGTGCCCGTGAAGTAGTGCGCGATCAGGATCGCGTTCGATTTGTCGGCGTTGAGCGTGCCGGCGGCTTCCCAGCCGATCTTGACCGACTT
>Ga0182034_10000956_pt1 | contig 13936 bp, 12 predicted proteins | sample flu12Cox44000172_FD_125972 | JGI IMG/M metagenome (GOLD analysis project Ga0182034, IMG submission 125972) | Lab enrichment of tropical soil microbial communities from Luquillo Experimental Forest, Puerto Rico - flux4day.12C.oxic.44.000.172 | ecosystem: Environmental > Terrestrial > Soil >... | reverse complement strand
GGTGCGCGACACCGGGTCGGCGATCGGCTTGTCGATGTCGATGGTGGGCACGTTGTGGTCCTCGGTGGCCAGCGTCAGGTCGGGACGCCGCACCGGCCGGCCGGCCAGACGCAGGCCGTCGAAAGCCTGCGGGCTGGTGACCTCGTGCACCAAATGCAGGTCTATATAGATCAAGTCGGGGCTGGTGCCCTCACCGGGCACCACAACATGGTCGTCCCAGACCTTCTCGGCCAGCGTGCGCGACATTTTGCCTCTTTCGCTCGGTTGCGGCTCGTCAACTTGATCTCAGAATGTGAGACGCTAATATCTCTTTATGAGACAGCATAGCGGCATCGGCGTCCTCGACAAAGCCGTGGGGGTGCTGAATACGATCGCGGAATCGCCGTGCGGGTTGGCCGAACTGTGCGAACGAACCGGGATGCCCCGGGCCACGGCTTACCGGCTGGCGGCCGCCCTCGAAGTTCATCGCCTGCTGGCCCGCGACGACGAAGGGCGCTGGCAGCTTGGTCCCGCGGTCACCGAACTGGCGGCCCGCGTCAACGACCCGTTGCTCGCGGCCAGCGCGGCCGTGCTGCCGGCGCTGCGCGAGACCACCGGAGAAAGCGTCCAGTTGTACCGTCGCGAGGGAACCGCGCGGGTCTGTGTGGCAGCCCTGGAACCGGCTGCGGGTCTACGCGATACGGTTCCGGTCGGAGCGCGGTTGCCGATGACGGCGGGCTCGGGCGCCAAAGTGCTACTCGCCCACAGCGACGCCGCCACCCAGAAAGCCGTACTGCCGTCGGCGAAATTCACCGACCGGGTGCTGGCCGAAGTGCGCCGGCGGGGTTGGGCGCAAAGCGTGGCCGAGCGCGAGCCGGGCGTCGCGAGCGTGTCGGCGCCGGTGCGCGACGGCCGTGGTGTCGTCATCGCCGCCATCTCGGTGTCCGGGCCCATCGACCGGATCGGCCGGCGTCCGGGTGCGCGCTGGGCCGCCGATCTCCTGTCCGCGGCAGAAGCGCTCACCCGTCGGCTCTAGATCCGCGTCGAGTGTGCTTCCACGGCGGCGGAATCGCGAATTTCGCGCCCTGAGCGCACGCTGAAAGCCACCAGTGCACAGTCAACGCACGCCGCCTGACACACTGACGCCATGGGAACCAATCAGCGCGCGAGCATCGTCATGTCCGAGGATGAGATCGCCGAATTCGTCGTGAAGAGCCGCACCGGCACGCTGGCCACCGTTGGTGCCGATGGTCAGCCGCACTTGACCGCAATGTGGTACGCCGTGGTCGACGGCGAAATCTGGCTGGAGACCAAGATCAAGTCGCAGAAGGCGGTCAACCTCAAACGGGACCCGCGGGTGAGTTTCCTGATCGAGGGCGGCGACACCTACGACACGCTGCGCGGGGTGTCCTTCGAAGGCGTCGCGGAGATCTTCGACGATCCCGACGTCTCGCACCGCGTCGGGGTCAGCGTGTTCGAGCGCTACACCGGCCCCTACACCGACGAGATGAAGCCTTACATCGAGCAGATGATGCACAAGCGCGTCTGCGTGCGCATCGTGCCTCGGCGCGCGCGCTCGTGGGATCACAGCAAGCTCGGCTTGCCGCCCATGCCGGTGGGTGGATCGACCGCGCCGGCCGTATTGGGGACCGGCCGGTAACTGCAGTTTCGTTTGTAGCCCCGATGGGATTCGAACCCACGCTACCGCCGTGAGAGGGCGGCGTCCTAGGCCGCTAGACGACGGGGCCAGAACCGATCCGAGCTGCCAGCATAGCTCACCCGGGTAGGCGCACCTAATCGCTTGCGGTGGTGCGACTTTGCTGGGGTACCAGGACTCGAACCTAGAATGGCTGAACCAGAATCAGCTGTGTTGCCAATTACACCATACCCCATTGGCCGCCTAAAACCGCTGGTCAGAGCCGCTCCGCAGGCCGTTTCCAGCGTATGGACACTGCCCCTGCCAACCCGTTGTAGGCAGTTGTAAACCGCAGTGCAGACTACCAAAGACTTAGGCCGCATGATCACGCGCGGCGCGCAGCCGCCGCAGCGTGCGGTCGCGCCCGAGCAGTTCCAGTGATTCGAACAAAGGCGGGCTGACCTCGTCCCGGTGGCGGCAACCCTGATCGGACCGAACGCCTTACGCGGTTTGAGCGCCAGGCCCTCGACGAGCGCGGCCTTGAGAGCGGCCTCGATCTGCTCCCCCGTCCACTCCGCAATGCCGTCCAGCGCGGCCAGCGCCGCATCCAGCACCGCGATCCCGTCCGGACCGAGCTCCTTGGCGGCGGCGTTGGGGTCGATCGCGTATTCGTCGTCGTTGAGAAACTTCAGCAGGTCCCATGCGTCGCCAAGGACGACGATGCGCGTCTGTACCAGCTGCGCGGCAGCCGCGAATCCGGCGTCATCCAGGTCGATGTGATGGCCGTGTGCGTTGAAGTAATCGCGCAACCTGACACTGAAGTCCTCCGCGTCCAGCAGCCGGATGTGCTCGGCGTTGAGCGCGTCGGCCTTCTTCTGGTCGAACCTGGCCGGGTTGGAGTTGACGTCGACGACGTCGAACGCGGCCACCATTTCATCCAGGCTGAACAGGTCGCGATCGTCGGCGATCGCCCAGCCGAGCAACGCAAGATAATTCAGCAGGCCCTCGGGGATGAAACCCCGGTCGCGGTGGGCGAACAGATTCGACTGCGGGTCGCGCTTGGAAAGCTTTTTGGTTCCCTCCCCCAACACCGTTGGAAGATGGGCGAATTCCGGGATGCGCTCGGCGACACTGATCCGGATCAACGCCTGATACAGCGCAAGCTGACGCGGAGTCGACGGCAGGAGGTCCTCGCCCCGCAGCACGTGGGTGATCTTCATCAGCGCGTCGTCACATGGGTTGACCAACGTGTACAACGGATCTCCGCTCGCGCGGGTCAACGCGAAATCGGGCACGGTGCCGGCCGCGAAGGTGGTGGTCCCGCGCACCAGATCATCCCAACTGAGATCCGCGTCGGGCATCCGCAGCCGGACCACCGGGTTGCGGCCTTCGGCCAGGAATGCCGCGCGCTGCGAATCTGTCAGGTGTCGGTCGAAATTGTCGTAGCCCAGCTTGGGATTGCGGCCCGCGGCGATATGACGGGCCTCGACCTCCTCGGGCGTCGAAAAGGCGTAGTACGCCTCCCCCGCTTCGAGGAGCCCGGCCACCACGTCACGGTAGATCTCGGTGCGCTGCGACTGTCGGTACGGGCCGTGCGGCCCGCCGACCTCGGGACCCTCGTCCCAGTCAAGGCCGAGCCAGCGCAGCGCGTCGAGCAGCGCCAGATAGCTCTCCTCGGTGTCGCGCTGCGCGTCGGTGTCCTCGATGCGAAAGACGAAGGTGCCGCCGGTGTGTCGGGCGTAGGCCCAGTTGAACAGCGCGGTGCGGACCATCCCGACGTGGGGGGTGCCGGTGGGCGACGGGCAGAATCGAACCCGGACTTTGCCTGCTTCGGGGGCTGGGGACGTCAAGACTTTCCTTTGCGGACTACGGGATTGGCGAGAGTGCCGATTCCCTCAATGGTGATCGAGACGGTGTCACCGTCCTCGATGGGACCGACGCCCGCCGGTGTCCCGGTGAGGATGAGATCGCCGGGCAGCAGGGTCATCACGGCCGAGATCCACTCCACGATGGCGCCGACGTCGTGGATCATCGACGAGGTACGGCTGTGTTGCTTTACTTCTCCGTTGACTTCGGTGCGCAGTTCGAGATCCCCGGGGTCCAGGGGGCTTAGGTCGGTGACGATCCACGGCCCCACCGGGCAAAACGTGTCATGCCCTTTGGCCCGGGTCCATTGGCCGTCGGCCATTTGTTGATCGCGTGCCGACACGTCATTGCCGATGGTGTATCCGAGGATGCTGTCGGCGGCCCGGGCGGCCGGAACGTCCTTGCACGCCCGGCCGATCACCACCGCCAACTCACCCTCGAAGTGCACGGGTGTTGCGTTGGCGGGCAACCGAATCGGGACGTTCGGCCCGATGATCGCGGTATTGGGCTTGAGGAATATCACCGGGTCCGCCGGCGCCGGGCCCGTCGCAAAGCTCGCCATCTCGGCGATGTGATCGGCGTAGTTCTTGCCGACGCAGACCACCTTGCCGGCCAGCATCGGAGCCAGCAGCCGGACATCGGCCAGCGGCCACGATCGGCCGGTGAAGGTCGGAGTGCCGAATGGGTGCTCGGCGATCTCCCGGGCGCTCATTCCGGCGGGATCCTCGACTTCGCCCTCGATGCTGACGAAGGCGACACCGTCGGGGCTGGCGATTCGACCGAGGCGCATTCGCTTGAGCCTACTGACGTGGAAGCATGGGCTGATGCCCGAGGGCGGCCCGGCCGTGCTCAGCGCGCGAGTGCGCTGGACGGTCATGATCGTCACGCTGTTCGTGACAGCAAGTTCCTTCCTCTTCATCAACGGGATCGCCTTCCTGATTCCCTCGCTCGAAGCCAAGCGCGGAACCCCTCTGGCCGAGGCCGGTCTGTTGTCGTCGATGCCGAGCTGGGGCATGGTCGCCACGCTCATCCTCTGGGGCTACGTGCTCGACCGCATCGGCGAGCGGCTCGTGCTGACTTTGGGCTCGGGGCTCACCGCGGCTGCGGCCTATGCCGCGGCATCGGTCGATTCGATGGTGTTGGTCGGCGTCTACCTGTTTCTCGGCGGCATGGCCGCAGCGAGTTGCAACGTCGCCGGCGGCCGGCTGGTGTCCGCCTGGTTCCCACCGCACCAACGCGGCCTGGCAATGGGCATCCGCCAGACCGCCCAACCGCTGGGAATCGCCTTGGGCGCGCTGGTAATGCCCGAGCTGGCCGAGCGGGGCCCGCGCGCAGGGCTGATGTTTCCGGCGCTTGTGTGCGGCGCGGCGGCGGTGGCCAGTGCGGTCGGCATCGTCAACCCGCCCCGGAAATCGCGGAAGACGGCCACCGAAGAGGAACTGGCCAGCCCGTACAGCGGCTCGACCGCGCTGTGGCGCATCCACGCGGTGGCAGGCCTGCTGATGATGCCACAGACGGTGACCGTGACGTTCATGCTGGTTTGGCTGATGAACCACCATGGCTGGTCGGTCGCGGCCGCCGGCGGTTGGGTGACCCTCTCACAGCTGCTCGGCGCGCTGGGCCGCGTCGCGGTCGGCCGTTGGTCGGACCGTGTGGGTTCACGAATGCGACCGGTGCGCGTCATCGCTATCGCCGCGACCTCAACGCTGTTCCTGCTCGCGCTGGCCGATCATCTCAGTTCGCGATATGAGGTGCCCCCTCATGATCGCCATTTCGGTGATCGCGGTGCTCGACAACGGCCTGGAGGCAACCGCGGTCACCGAATTCGCCGGCTCGTTCTGGAGCGGACGCGCCTTGGGCATCCAGAACACCACCCAGCGGGTGATGGCCGCCACCGGACCTCCGTTGTTCGGCGCACTAATCGCGGCGGCCGAATATCCGACGGCCTGGGCGCTGTGCGGGTTGTTCCCGTTGGTGGCAATACCGCTGGTGCCGACGAAGTTGGTGCCACCCGGCTTGGAGACTAAAGCGCGGCTGCAATCCGCTCGCCGACTTGGCTGGTGGCAAGCCGTGCGTTCCCACGAGTTGCCAGATGGGTCTCGACGGCCCGGTCCACGCGGGCGGCGGCATCGTCCTCGCCGAGGTGGGCAAGCAGCAGCGCCACCGACATGATCGCCGCGGTCGGATCCGCGATCCCCTGACCGGCGATGTCGGGTGCACTGCCGTGCACGGGCTCGAACATCGACGGATTGGTCCGGGTGGCGTCGATATTTCCGCTGGCGGCCAGGCCAATTCCGCCGCACACGGCCGCGGACAAGTCGGTGATGATGTCGCCGAACAGGTTGTCGGTGACGATCACGTCGAAGCGGGCCGGGTCGGTGACCATGAAGATGGTGGCCGCGTCGACGTGTTGATACGCGACCTCGACGTCGGGATATTCTTCGCCGACCTCGGCCACGATGCGTGACCACAGCTTGCCCGCGAACATCAGCACGTTGTTCTTGTGCACCAGCGTCAGGTGTTTGCGACGCAGCAGGGCCCGCTCGAACGCATATTGCACCACTCGACGCACGCCGAAGGCGGTGTTGAGGCTGACCTCGGTGGCCACCTCGTTGGCCGTTCCCACGCGGATGGCGCCGCCGTTGCCGGTGTAGGGGCCCTCGGTGCCCTCGCGCACCACCACGAAGTCGATGTCGGGGTTCCCGGCGAGCGGGCTGCTCACCCCCGGATAGAGCCGCCCCGGTCGCAAGTTGACGTGGTGGTCTAGCTCAAAGCGCAAGCGCAGCAACAGACCTCGCTCCAGCACGCCGCTGGGCACCGACGGATCGCCGACCGCCCCGAGCAGGATGGCGTCATGCTCCCGCAATTCGGCGAGCACCGAGTCGGGCAGGAGCTCACCGGTGTCGTGGAAGCGCCGGGCGCCCAAGTCGTAGCTGGTCTTCTGCACGCCCGGCACAACCGCGTCAAGGACTTTGACTGCCTCGGCCACCACCTCCGGGCCGATCCCGTCGCCGCCGATCACCGCCAATTTCACGACAGATCAACCACCTCAAGCCTGTTGGCGTCCACGGCCGCCGCGATCGCCGACCGCACGTCGGCGGGCACGTCCTGGTCCAGCCGCAGCAGGATCGTGGCACTCGGGCCCTCGGCGTCCTCAGACAGTTGCGCGGCTTGGATGTTCACCCCGGCCGCCCCCAGCAAGGTGCCGATCTTGCCGAGCGCGCCGGGCTGGTCGATGTAGTTGATCACCAGGTTGGTGCCCTGGGCGCGCAGGTCGAAGTTGCGGCCGTTGATCTGCACGATCTTCTCCACCAACTGCGGACCGGACAGCGTGCCCGCGACGTTCACGCACGAGCCGTCGTTGGCGAGCGCCCGCACGTCGACCATACTGCGGTGGTTGGGGCTTTCCGAGGCGGTGGTGAGTTCGGCGGTAACGCCACGTTCGGAAGCCAGCGCCGGTGCGTTGACGAAGGTGACCGGATCCTCGATGACCGCCGAGAACAGGCCACGCAAAGCCGAAAGCCTCAGCACCTCAACATCTTCGGAGGCCAGCTCGCCGCGCACCTGCACCGACAACGACGCCGGCAGGCCGTCGGACAACGCGGCCGCCAGTACCCCGAGCTTGCGGGCCAAGTCCAGCCAGGGCGCCACCTCTTCGCTGACCACCCCACCGCCGACGTTGACCGCGTCGGGAACGAACTCCCCCGCCAGCGCCAGCCGCACGCTCTCGGCAACGTCGGTGCCGGCCCGGTCCTGGGCCTCGGTGGTGGACGCCCCCAGATGCGGTGTTACCACCACCTGCGCCAGTTCGAAAAGCGGGCTGTCGGTGCACGGCTCGGTGGAGAACACGTCAATGCCGGCGGCGCGGACATGGCCGCTGCTCACCGCTTCGGCCAGCGCCGCCTCGTCCACCAGACCGCCGCGCGCGGCGTTGACGATGATGACGCCCGGCTTCGTCTTGGCCAGCGCCTCCTTGTCGATCAGGCCGGCGGTCTCGGACGTCTTCGGCAGGTGTACGGAGATGAAGTCGGCGCGGGCCAGCAGATCGTCCAGCGACAGCAGTTCGATACCGATCTGCGCGGCCCGGGCCGGCGCCACATACGGGTCGTAGGCGACGACGTGCGTGCCGAAGGCCGCGATCCGTTGAGCGAACAACTGGCCGATCCGGCCCAGCCCGACGACACCCACGGTCTTACCGAAAATTTCGGTGCCCGAGAACGACGACCGCTTCCAGGCGTGCTCCCGCAGCGAGGAATCCGCCGCGGCGATCTGGCGGGAGGCGCTCAGCAGCAGCGCCAATGCGTGTTCGGCGGCGCTGTGGATGTTCGACGTCGGGGCGTTGACCACCAGCACACCGCGGGCGGTGGCGGCGTCCACGTCGACGTTGTCCAGCCCGACCCCGGCGCGGGCCACGATCTTCAGCTTGGGGGCGGCCGCCAGCACCTCGGCGTCGACCGTGGTGGCCGACCGCACCAGCAGCGCGTCGGCCTCCGGCACGGCAGCCAACAGCTTTTCCCGGTCGGGCCCGTCCACCCAGCGCACCTCGACCTGGTCTCCCAGGGCTTCGACGGTTGATTGGGCGAGTTTGTCGGCGATTAACACAACAGGCAGGTTCACGCGGCCAGCGTAGTCGGCTGTAATCGACGAGTGGACGTCACCGTCGTCGGCAGCGGGCCCAACGGGCTGACCGCTGCGGTCATCTGCGCACGCGCGGGTCTGAAGGTGCAGGTGGTGGAGGCCCAGCCAACCTTTGGCGGCGGCGCCCGCACCGCGGCCGACCCAGACTCTCCCGGAGTCTTGCACGACGTGTGCTCGGCGGTTCACCCGCTGGCGCTGGCGTCGCCCTTCTTCGCCGCGTTCGACCTGCCCGCGCGCGGCGTGCGACTGGCCGTGCCGGAGATCTCCTACGCCAACCCGCTACCGGGCCGGCCCGCGGTGATCGCGTACCGGGACCTCGAGCGCACGTGCGACGAACTGGAGCACGGTGCGTCCTGGCGGCGCCTGCTCGGCCCGTTGGTCGCGGACTCTGAGGCGGTGGTCGGGCTGCTGCTCGGCGACAAACGTTCGATGCCAAGCTCGTTGCCTTCGGCGCCGGGCGCCGCAATACGGTTGAGCCTGCGGATGCTGGCCCAAGGAACACCCGCCTGGGGATCGTTGGAGGGCGAGGACGCCCGTGCCCTGTTCACTGGCGTTGCCGCCCATGTGATTTCGCGGATGCCGTCGCTGACGGCGGCCGGTGCGGGTTTGATGCTGGCCACACTCGCCCACTCGGTCGGCTGGCCGATTCCGGTGGGTGGGAGCCGGGTTATCACCGATGCGCTGATCGCCGACCTCCGAGCGCACGGTGGCGAGCTGACGGCCGGCTTGGAAATCACGGAAATCACTTCTGTTCCTGGGCCGCCGGCCTCAGTCGTCGCGTTTGACACGGCGCCGACCGCACTGCTGCGCATCTACGGTGACTCGCTTCCGCCTGGTTACGCTAAAGCGTTGCGCCGCTACACGTTCGGACCTGGAGTTGCCAAGGTCGACTTCGTGCTCAGCGACGACATCCCATGGTCGGACCCGCGCCTGCGGCTGGCGCCCACCCTTCACCTCGGCGGCACCCGCGAGCAGATGGCGCGGGCCGAGGCCGACATCGCCGCCGGGCGCCACGCGCAGTGGCCGATGGTGCTCGCCGTCTCGCCGCACGTCGCGGATCCCGGCCGCATAGACATCGTGGGCCGCCGGCCATTTTGGACCTACGCCCATGTGCCGTCGGGCTCCACAATGGACGCGACCGAGGCCGTGACACAAGTGGTCGAAAGGTTCGCACCCGGCTTCCGCGAGATCGTGGTGGCGGCCCGCGCCGTGCCGGCCGCACGGATGGCCGAGCACAACGCCAACTACGTCGGCGGCGACATCGGGATGGGCGCAAACTCCGCCTGGCGCGCGATCGCCGGGCCCACACCGCGCTTGAACCCTTGGCGCACACCGATTCCCAAGGTGTATCTGTGTTCGGCGGCCACCCCACCCGGCGGCGGCGTGCACGGCATGGCCGGTTACTACGCCGCACGCACGTTGTTGCGCCGCGAATTCGGGATCACGCGGATGCCTAAGATGGCGCCGTGACCAAACTCGCGATCATCTACTATTCCGCCACCGGGCATAACGCCGCGATGGCACAGCGCGTCGCGGCGGAGGCTGAGTCGGCGGGCGCCGAGGTCCGCTTGCGGCACGTCGCCGAAACCCACGACCCCGAATCGTTCGCCCACAACCCGGCATGGACCGCGAACTACGAAGCAACCAAGGATCTTCCCGCGGCCACCGGAGACGACATTGTGTGGGCGGACGCGGTGATCTTCGGTTCACCCACCCGCTTCGGCTCTCCCGCAGCGCAATTGCGCACCTTCCTCGACTCGCTGGGCGGGCTGTGGGCCGAAGGCAAGCTCGCGGACAAGGTGTACGCGGCCTTCACGTCGTCCAACACCCTGCACGGCGGCCAGGAGACAACCCTGCTCGCGCTCTACATCACGCTGATGCATTTCGGCGGCATCATCGTCCCGCCGGGATACACCGATCCGGTGAAGTTCGTCGACGGCAACCCGTACGGGGTGAGCCTGGTCTCCACCCATGACAACATCCACGAGTTCGACGAGCCCACCCAGAATGCCCTGGACCACCTGGCCCGCCGGGTGGTATCGGTCGCCGATCGGCTGGCGTCGGGATAGTCAGCGCGGGACCGTCGTTTGCGTGACGATGCGGCCCTCGTTCTCGTCGTCGACGTCCATGAAAAGGGTTGTGCGTCAACGTGTTGCAATCATCGTCGAGATGCGGCGGGTCGTACTCGTCGCACCACGAACCATGGTCCCGTGGCCCGAAGATCCGCGTCCTGACCAGACCCCACACCGCGACCATTGATTGCCGGGTACGATCTGGCCGTGTCCGACCGAAGAGGTGGCCGCCCTTCGATATGCCTGAACATGGTCGTGCGAAACGAGGCGCACATCATCCGCGAGGCGCTCGACTCGGTCGCGCCTTACATCCGCTCGTGGGTGATCGTCGACACCGGCTCCGACGACTGGACCCAGGCCGTAATCCGCAACCACATGGCCCGTCTTGGCATCCCCGGTGAATTATATGAACGGCCGTGGCGCAATTTCAGCGATAACCGGACCGAGGCACTGACCCTGGCCCAGGGCCACGGTGACTACATCTGGGTCATGGAGGCCGACGACACCCTCGTGGGCACACTCGATTTCGGTCCGCTGGGAGCTGACCTATACGAACTGCGCCGCCGATCCCCGTACGGCACCTTCTGGCGCCCGCAGTTGTTCCGCGACGAGTTGCGTGTTCGCTACCAGGATGTCGCGCACGAGTACGTCGTGTGTGAGGATCGTTCCGTCGGTGAACGCCTTGAGGGCGACTACCACATCGCGGGTCGTCGCCTCAGTGCCCGCAACCTGGATCCGCAGAAGTATGCGCTTGACCGCGATCTCTTGTTGGCCGAGGTCGAGCGCGACCCGGAGCATGCGCAATCGGTGTTCTACCTGGCCCAGAGCTACTTCGACCTGGGTGACTTCGGCAACGCGCGCAAGTGGTATGCGCGCCGTAGTGAGATGGGCGGCCCGGACGAAGAGGTCTACTACGCGACGTACCAGATCGCGGCGTCGATGGCGGGATCTGGTGCATCGTGGCCGGACGTGCACGATGCCTACCTCCGGGCTTGGGAGCTTCGACCGACTCGCGCCGAGCCGCTATATGCCATCGCCCTCCACTACCGCGAAGATCAGCGGTACCGGCTTGGCTATCAGTATGCCAAGCTCGCCGCCGAAATCCCGTTTCCCGAACAGGACCAATTGTTTGTCCTCGCAGACGTATACGCCTGGGGCGCCACCGACGAGCAGGCGGTGTGCGCATCTTGGATCGACAAGCATGCCGAAGCGTTCACGCTGTGGCGGCGCCTGCTGGCCAGATCCGACCTCCCCGGCGACGACCGGACAAGGATCGCGGCCAACCGCGACGTTTGCGCGCCGACGATGATCGAAGCGGCGTCGTCCTACCCGGACGCGCTGATCCCGTCCCTGCAGCGCCTGGCCGCCGGTGCACGCGCCACCGAGGTGGTCGTCAGCCTGGTCGCCGGTCCCGACCTGGCCCGCATCGAGCGAACGCTGAATTCATTTCTGAACTGCTGCACCGATGTGTCGCGGGTCGGGCGCTTCCTGGTGCTCGATGCAGGCCTGCCAGCCCAGGACCGCACAACCCTGTGTGAGCGCTACGGGTTCCTCGAGTTTGCCCGTTGGGGTCCCGCGGACGAGCCCGGTGCCCAGCTCGCGCAGCTCCGCAGTCAGATCGACGGACGGTATTGGCTGCATCTGGGCGAGGGCTGGCGGTTCTTTGCACCCGAGAATGTCATCACTCGCCTGACCGCGGTGCTCGCCGCCGAACCACAGGTATTCCAGGTGGGCATCAACTTCGCCGATGCGGTCAAACTGACCGGCGCCAGCGCGCCCGAGGTGGCGGTGCGCAGCCCGGCGATGTTCGATACCGCGCGACTGGATCGGGCCGGCGGTGTGCATGGCGTCGACCCGGATCCGTTTGCGGCACTTGGGCGCCGGGCGGCCACCGCCCGGCTGCGAACCGCCAGCCTCGACGAGGTGCTCTGCATCGCCTCGGTCTAAGACCCGGTTTCCGCTATGCCGTCTCGGTGATCGGGCGGTCGACCCAGCTCATCAGGCCGCGCAGCTTCTTGCCGGTGACCTCGATGGGGTGCTCGGCGTTGCGCTTGCGCATCTCTTGTAGCTGCTTGCCGCCGCCCTCGACGTCGGCGACCAGCTTCTTGACGAAGCTGCCGTCCTGAATATCGCGCAGGATGCCGCGCATCCGCTCCTTGGTGTCGGTGTCGATGACTCGCGGACCCGACAGGTATCCACCGAACTCCGCGGTGTCGGACACCGAGTAGTTCATGCGGGCGATGCCACCCTCGTACATCAGGTCGACGATCAGCTTGAGCTCGTGCAGCACCTCGAAGTACGCCATCTCCGGCGGATACCCCGCCTCCACCATCACGTCGAAACCGGCCTTCACCAATTCCTCTGTGCCACCGCATAACACGGCCTGCTCGCCAAACAGGTCGGTTTCGGTCTCGTCTTTGAAGGTGGTCTTGATGACGCCCGCCCGGGTGCCGCCGATGGCCTTGGCGTAGGACAGCGCGAGCGCCTCCCCACGTCCCGTCGGGTCCTGGTCGACGGCGATCAGGCAGGGCACGCCCTTGCCGTCGACGAACTGGCGGCGCACCAGGTGGCCGGGGCCCTTGGGGGCGACCATCGCGACGGTGACATCGGCGGGCGGCTTTATCAAGTCGAAGTGGATGTTGAGTCCGTGACCGAAAAACAAAGCGTCACCGGGCTTCAGGTTGGGCTCGATGTCGTTCTTGAAAATGTCGGCCTGCGCGGTGTCGGGCGCCAGCAGCATGATGACGTCGGCCCACTTGGCGACGTCCGCGGGGGTGTCGACGTCCAGGCCCTGCTCCTCGACCTTGGGCCGGGACTTCGAGCCCTCCTTCAGCCCGACGCGCACCGGCACGCCAGAGTCGCGCAGGCTCAGCGAGTGCGCGTGCCCTTGGCTGCCGTATCCGATCACGCCGACCTTGCGGCCCTGGATGATCGACAGGTCTGCGTCGTCGTCGTAGAACATCTCTAACGCCTCTGTTGGCACCTGAATATCTCCTTCTTCTTTGCTATTTGGCCGTGCCGATACCGCGCGGACCGCGGGACAGCGACACCATTCCGGATTGGGCGATTTCGCGAATACCAAACGGCTCCAGCAGTCGCAGCAGCGCCTCGATCTTGCCGCGGTTGCCGGTGGCCTCAACGGTCAGCGATTCCGGGGAGACATCAATGATGTTCGCGCGGAAGAGATTCGCCGCCTCCACCACCTGGCTGCGGGTACCGGCGTCGGCCCGCACCTTGATCAGCGCCAGTTCCCGGGAGACCGAGTCGGCGTCGTCCTGCTCGATGATCTTGATCACGTTGATCAACTTGTTGAGCTGCTTCGTGATCTGCTCGAGCGGAGTCTCCTCGGCGGAGACCACGATGGTCATCCGCGACATGTCCTTCTGCTCAGTCGCGCCCACGGCCAGCGACTCGATGTTGAAGCCGCGCCGGGAGAACAGCGCCGCCACCCGCGCGAGCACGCCGGGTTTGTCTTCGACCAACACCGACAGCGTGTGGGTTTTCGGGTTCATCAGGCGTGCCCTTCGCTTTCGTCGTCGAACAGCGGCCGAATGCCGCGGGCGGCCTGGATCTCGTCGTTGCTGGTGCCGGCGGCGACCATCGGCCACACCTGCGCGTCGGCGCCGACGATGAAGTCGATCACCACCGGGCGGTCGTTGATCGCGCGCGCCTGGTTGATCACGTCGACGACGTCTTCCTCACGCTCGCAACGCAATCCGACGCAACCCAGCGCCTCGGCCAGCTT